>PDWJ01000089.1_pt1 | contig 120658 bp, 118 predicted proteins | sample 1430881 | NCBI WGS metagenome assembly PDWJ01 (sample SAMN01162460, study PRJNA174530) | Oral metagenome, whole genome shotgun sequencing project. | biome: Marine environment; feature: Marine mammal; material: Swab sample of the gingival sulcus; isolation source: swab sample of gingival sulcus... | reverse complement strand
CTCAATATCAGAAACATCAGGGAGCCTTAGCTTTCCAGGCAGTCTGTCCTGCAGAACATTCCACAAACATTCAACACGTCCCTTTGCCTCAGGAGAGAGAGCGAAGAGCTTGCCTGTACCGAGGCACTTCACCCCCTGTTCAAACGTGCTCAAACGTCGTTCCTTCCCCATAGCCAATGCGGACACATAGACTGAGGTACTCTCATTCTCAGTCAAATACGCACCGACGACGATACCCCTAGCGTCGTCGATATAAGCGTGAAGAGCAGTACAGCCCTTCCTCTTCCTCTGCCTGGGATGTTTGCCCCTGTTGCCTTGAATGAGGGCCATTTCGCCGCGAGCTTTGTACTTCTTCCTGAGCCTGATAATCCGCCTCCGACAGAGGCTCAGGGACTCCGCTGCCTCCTGATTGCTCATCTCCCCGTTGACCAGCAGCTCCATGACCTTGATCCGCTTGATTTCATGGGGTGACGATATCACTGAGCAATGGCATCCTGTTTTATGGTGCTTGACAAAAGAGAATTGGTATGATAAAAGTACAAAATTTGGATAAGATAGTTCGTAATGTATATTCTGAGTTAAGTGCATATGTTGTATGCGTTTGTCTTATGATATCCATGTGAAGGGAGATGGCGTCATGGATGGAAACAGAGGCATGGGGAGAGGAGTATGGACGAGATCAGGAGGGCCGATCCTGGTTTTGACCATGGCCTTCATAGTCGTCTTGAGCGGAGCCGCTTGGGCGGCGACGATTTTGCGTGTTGACTCTGTAAATATCGGTGGCGGTGACGGTTCCGATTGGGGTGTGAAGGCCCTGAACGAGGATCAGTTTCGAAAGATCCTGAAAGCCGTCACCCTTGCCAGTGGAGATGTGGAGTTCTGGGTGGCGAAGGGTGTCTATCGCCCCTCTGGGAGCGATCCAAACGAATCCTTTGTCCTGCTCAATAATGTAGCTCTCTGCGGCGGATTTAACGGGGATGGGACCGAGACAAACTCGGCTGACCGAGATCCCTCTGTCAACGTCACGGTCCTCACTGGTGACATCTACGGTGATGATATCCACGATGCTCACGGAGCCACCGTGTCTGCGGATCATATAATGGGGACCAACAGCCTTCACGTGATTATGTCCACTGGTTGTGATAGCACGGCGATCCTGGATGGCTTTACCATCTGTGCAGGCTCTGGGGAATATGGTGGTGGGATGCACAATGAGAGCAGTAACCCCACCGTGATCGACTGCACTTTCTTGGGGAGCATGGCAAGTGATAGTGGCGGCGGGATGAGTAACCGTGTGAACAGCGACGCCGTCGTAACGAACTGCACCTTCTCGGGGAACGCGGCAAGGTGGGGCGGAGGGATGTACAACGAGGATAGTAACCCTACAGTGATTAACTGTACCTTCTCGGGAGACGTGGCAAGGTGGGGCGGAGGGATGTACAGCAAGGAAAGCAGCCCTACCGTGATGAGCTGTACTTTCTTGGGGAACGTGGCAAGTCAGGAGGGTGGGGGGATGAATAACAGTAACAGCAACTCCTTCGTGAGTAACTGTACCTTCTTGAGGAATGTGGCAGAGCAGAAACACGGTGGAGGAATGTACAGCAACGACAGCAACCCTACCGTAATGAACTGTACTTTCTCTGGGAACGAGGCAAGTCAAGATGGTGGGGGAATGTATAACTGTTGGGAGAGTAGTCCCAGCGTGATCAACTGCACCTTCTCGAGAAATGTGGCAGGTAACGACGGTGGGGGGATGTTCAATGATGGGAAGCATGACGGCTGGGAGAGCAGTCCCAGCGTGATCAACTGCACCTTCTCGGGAAACGTGGCAGGTAACGACGGTGGGGGGGTGGTCAACTGGGATAGGAGTAGTCCCATCGTGACCAACTGCACCTTCTCGGGGAATGTAGCAAGTGAGAACGGTGGTGGTATACTGAACAGTGGTGACAGCAGCCCCACCGTGACGAACTGCATCTTCTGGGATAACGTGAATGGGGATTTGTATAATGGGGGAACAAGTACTTCTGTAGTGAGTTACTCCGTTGTTGAAGACGGGACCTCTGGGACGGGGAACATCGATGCGGATCCGCTGCTGAGTGCCTTGGCGAATAACGGCGGTCCCACCTGGACGATGGAGATAGGGAAAGACAGCCCGGCCAGGAACGCCGGCATCGGTGGTAGCGGCATCCCCGCGACGGACCAGAGGGGAGAACCCCGTGATTGGAAGCCGGACATGGGGGCCTACGAGGAATTCGACACCAGCCTTCTCATGCCCCCCGGAACTGGGCCTGGTATCGGCGGTCCTGGAGGTTCATGCCCCGGACTCCACATCCTGAGCACCATCGTGATTCCTGAGGGGGCCGGGAGCATCACCCCGACGAACCCGACGGTCTCCAACGGCGTTACGGTGGACCTCAGCATAACGGCACATGCCGGGTACGTCCTCGATGACGTAAAAATCGACGGAGAGTCCCGAGGAGCCGTCGAGACCCTTCGGGTCAAGGTCACGAAAGCGCACGTCGTGGAGGCACTCTTCAGCCCGGTCTCGACATCACCTCCGTCCCATGCTCATGAGTATCGAAGCTCCGGTGGCGGATGCGCCATAGGTCTTTCCCCGGCGTCGCTGCTCCTTGCCCTGCCTCTGGTCTTCCTGAGGCGATGAGGGACGCACGAGTCGGGAGAATAAGCCATACGGACACACCGGACAGAGCATAGCGCGTATAACGCAAGAGGAGTCGCCCTGACCTCGGGGCGGCTCCTCTTTTCTGCCGTTTTTCTGGAAGGTGTTATATTTTTTTCTTCCACTTGGTTCCCTGAGGGGTGTCCTCCAGGAGGATGCCCTGAGCCGCCAGCTCGTCTCGGATGGCGTCAGACGTGGTGAAGTCCTTAGCTGAGCGGGCCTGTTCCCGTTTGCGGATGAGCTCTTCAATCCGTTCGCCGTCGACGACCCCCGACGAGCTCTCGTCGAGGGCCATGAGGCCCATGACCTGGTCAAGGTCGCGGAAGAAGCCGCCGATGACATCAACCGCTTTGGGGTCGAGGGTCTCGGCTGTTTTGACGTAGGAGTTAGTGGATGAGATCGCCTCGAAGACGGCTCCCAGGGCGCCGGCCGTGTTGAAGTCGTCGTCCATGGCGGTGACGAAGCTCTTCCGGTGGGTGTCCATGGCCTCCAGGAAACGTCCCACCTCTCCCGGAGACTGGGGACGGGTGTCCACGGCGTATCTGAAATCGGACCAGCTGTTGTGAAGCCGCTCCAGGGCGGAGGTCGCCTGTTGAAGTCCCTCGGGACCGAAGCTCACCGGAGATCTGTAATGAGCGCTGAGCATGAACATCCGGATGGCCAGGGGGGAATAGTGCTTCCGGGCCTCCCGGGCGGTCATGAAGTTCCCCAGGGATTTGGACATCTTTTCCTTGTCGATGAGGATATACTCGTTGTGGATCCAGTACCGGACGAAGGGCTGCCCCGTGGCGGCCTCCGCCTGAGCGATCTCGTTCTCGTGGTGGGGGAAGATAAGGTCGGTTCCCCCCGAGTGGATGTCCAGGGTCTCTCCCAGATATTTCATTGCCATGGCGCTGCATTCGATGTGCCATCCCGGACGTCCCTTTCCCCAGGGGCTGTCCCAGGCGGGTTCGCCCGGTTTCTGGGCTTTCCACAGGACGAAGTCCAGAGGGCTTTTCTTGGAGCTGTTGACCTCGATCCTGGCGCCGGCCTGAAGTTCCTCCACGTTCTGGCCCGAGAGCTTGCAGTATCCTGGGAAGGAAGACACGTCGAAGTAGACGACCCCGTCCACCTCGTAGGCATGGCCCGAGGTCTTCAGCTTTTTGACGAGGTCGATGATCTCCGCCATGTGTTCCGTCGCCCGGGGATAGACGGAGGCCCGCTTGATTCCCAGGGCGTCGGCGTCCTCGAAGTAGTCGGCGATGGTCTGTTCCGCCAGTTCCTGAACGGTGATTCCCCTCTCGTTGGCCCGGTCGATCATCTTGTCGTCGATGTCGGTGAAGTTCTGGACGAAGGTCACGTCGTAGCCCGAGAACTCCATGTATCGGCGAAGCACGTCAAAGACGATGAAAGGGCGGGCGTTGCCAATGTGAAAATAGTCGTATACCGTTGGGCCGCAACTGTAAAACCGGACCTCTTTCTCATGCAGTGGGACGAATGGTTCTTTCTTCCTGGTCAGGTCGTTATACAGGCTGAGAGTCATGACGAAAAACCTCCATACTGATATCGGTTGCGGGAAAATGGATCCCGATGTACCCTGATTATACTTTTTATCGCGCTTTTTGCCACGTTTTCGCCATCGATTGAGGGTGATCTTTATGGCTGATCGGGTTGAACGCCTGAAAAAGCTGGTTCGGACCTTTCCGAACAGGCCCGGGGTCTATCTGATGCACGACTCCGGCGGGTCCGTCATCTATGTGGGCAAGGCCAAGTCCCTGAAGAAGCGGGTGTCCTCATATTTTCGTCACAGCGGTTTTGCCTCGCCCAGGTTGAGAAAGCTGGTGTCGACCGTCGAGGATATATCGACCATCAGAACCGAGACCGAGGCCGAGGCGCTGATCGTCGAGTCCCGGCTGATCAAGAAGCTGCGTCCTTTCTTCAACGTGGATCTCAAGATCAACGAACGGTATCCATACGTCCACGTCACGGACGAGGCTTTTCCCAGGCTGAAGGTGAGCCTTCATAAGGGGGAGGGACTGCATATCGGTCCCTTCGTGAGCGCCGGCGAACTTCGGCGGCTTCTTCGACTTATCGAGAGATACTTTCCCCTGAGGACGTGCGCTCAGGATCTCTCACGCGTCACGGTGAAGCGGCCCTGTATCCGGCATGAGCTTGGAAAATGTCAGGCTCCCTGTGCCGGGTTGTGTTCGCCTGGGGACTACAGGGATATCCTGGACGACGTGCTGCTGCTGCTTCGAGGTCAGACCCTCGACGTCACGGAACGGCTTCGCCGCCGGATGGACAAGGCGGCCCAAAACCTCGATTTTGAGGGGGCCGCCCGGCTTCGGGATACCCTCCGGGCTCTGTGGCGATTCTCGAGGCAGAGGGTGTCGGCGACCCTCTCGGCGGATCTGGACGAGGATACCTGGCAGGTCCTGGTCCGTCTTCAGGAGATTGTAGGGTTAGCGACCATTCCCTGGAGGATCGACGGTTTCGATATCTCTCACTCCTCGGGGCACGAGACGTATGGAGTCGCGGTGGTCTTTGAGCAGGGGCTGCCCAATCCCTCTCTGTATCGTCGGTTTGCCATTCGCGATGTCGAGGGGATCGACGATTTTCGATCCATGAGGGAGACAGTGACCAGACGATATCGTCGGTGTCTGGACGGCGAGGCTCCCCTGCCTCAGCTCATCCTCATCGATGGAGGCCCGGAGCAGCTTCGCTTTGCCGCCGACGCTCTGACCGATCTGGGCCTGGCCGTCCCGATCATATCCCTGGCCAAGCGTGAGGAGCTGATCTTCACCCTCGGTTCCGACCAACCGCTTGTTCTGGAGAGAAATGACCCGGCTCTTCGGCTGCTTCAACGCGTTCGGGATGAGTCTCACCGATACGCCATCACGACCCATCGGGGCAAGCGCCAGGAACGTCTCAGGAGATCGGCTCTGGAGGATATTCCCGGCATCGGCAAGAGGCGGGCCGCAGCTCTTCTAGCCCGGTTCGGCAGCGTCCATCAGATATCCCGTCTTTCCCCGGAGGAGCTCATGGTCGTTCCGGGTATCGGTGACAAGCACGCCGAGAATATCCTGAATTATCTCGGGGGGAGCTGAGGTATGAGGTTGTCGGCTATGGGGTAAACGACGCACTGGGTTCGAGGGCATATCCTTGTGCGCTGAATCTTTTACATACAATAGAGGGAGGCAGCTATCGTGAAAGTCTATCAGGGAAAATTGACCTTTCAGGGGGGGCACTTCGGGATCGTGGTGGCCCGGTCCGATGATTTTGTCTCGTCCAGGTTGCTGGAGGGGGCTAAGGATGCCCTCTCCAGACATGGAGTCAAAGGGAACGACTGGGACGTAGTCTGGGTTCCCGGAGTTCGGGAGATCCCGTTGATCGCCAAGGAGCTGGCATTGACGGGAAAATACGATGCTGTCATAGCTTTAGGTGTCGTCCCCTCAGAGAAGTGGACCGACGCTCAGGGGCTCCCGGAGACCGCGGCCGGTGCCCTGCGGGTTGGTCTGGAACAGCGGGTGCCCGTCATATGGGAGGTGTCGTTATCGGGCTCTTCCGGTGACGGCTCAGGCGTATGGAGGGGCGGTAACAGAGGGGCTGAGGCGGCTGTCTCGGCGTTGGAGATGGTCAATCTCCTGCGGGAGATCCGAATCGTTGGGGAGGAGTAGATAGGCATGCTGGATATCAGATACGTTAGGGAAAATCTCGGCGAGGTCCGAGGATTTTTGGATGCTCGGGGGCACGGTTTTGACCTGGAGTCGGTGATCTCCCTGGATGCTCGACGTCGGGAATTGATCGCTCAAGTTGAGGATCTCAAGGCGGAGAGGAACGCCGGTTCCAAAGAGGTCGGTGCCGCCAAAGCCAGGGGCGAGAGTCCGACGGCTGTCATGGAGCGTATGAAGGCTATCGGAGAAGAGGTCAAGGAGCTGGATCGTCAGGTGAGTCAGGTGGACCAGGATCTGGCCGACCTCATGCTCCAGATTCCCAACAAGCCCCACGACTCGGTGCCCCTCGGGACCGACGAGGAGGCGAATCAGGAGGTTCGTCGTTGGGGGACGCCCAAGACGTTCGATGTCGAGCCTCTGGCTCACTGGGATCTGGGTGAGAACCTGAGGATCCTGGATTTCAAACGGGGTGTTAACCTGGCTCAGAGTCGGTTTACCGTCATGGCTGGTGCTGGTGCCAGGCTGGAACGGGCCCTGATGAACTTTATGCTGGACCTCCACGTGGATCGCCACGGCTATAAGGAGATCAACCCTCCCTTTATGGTGAGCTCGGCCACGATGACCGGGACCGGTCAGCTCCCCAAGTTCGCCGACGACCTGTATCGGATCGCAGATGAGGATTTATGGCTCGTTCCCACGGCCGAGGTCCCTCTGACGAATCTTCACAGAGACGAGATATTGGAGGAAGCCGATCTGCCTCTGTACTACACGGCCTATACCCCCTGTTTCAGAAAGGAAGCCGGCAGTCATGGCAAGGACGTCCGGGGCATCATGCGACAGCACCAGTTTGAAAAGGTGGAGATGGTGAAGCTTGCCACGCCTGAAAGCAGCTACGACGAGCTTGAGTCCCTGACCGCCAACGCCGAGGAGGTCCTTCAGCTTTTGAAACTGCCCTATCGGGTCATCGTGCTGTGTACGGGGGACATGGGGTTCGGCGCCTCCAAGACCTACGATGTCGAGGTGTGGTTGCCTTCCCAGGAGCGGTATCGGGAGATCAGTTCGTGCAGCAACTGTGAGGATTTTCAGGCGAGACGTATGAATACCCGGTATCGACCGGCCGACGGTGGAAAGCCTCGATTCGTCCATACTTTAAACGGATCGGGTATAGCCGTTGGCCGGGCGCTGATCGCCGTCATGGAGAATTACCAGCGTCCCGACGGTGGTATCGACGTCCCAGAGGTTCTTCGTCCCTATATGGGCGGGGTGACCGAGATTTCGCCGATCTCGTGATTTTTCCAGGTCAGACGTCGGCTTTCAGCCGACGTCTGACCTGGAAACTCGGCTCTATACGTTTCCTCTGTCGTTGATTTGTCGGAAAAATGCCCGTTTATTTCCACGGAAATCGCCGTATGGCATGGAAAAAGCCTGTGCTCACTGGTACAATAATGTACATCATTGTGCTGTCGATAGACTTTTATCGAGTGTCGAGCTGCCCATGGTTTTGCTCCTGCTGCGGTTTTTTGTCTTTCGAGAATATTTATTTGTGGAATTTATGCGATAGCCCTGTATTTTGGGGTATGTTTTGTTCAGAATTACTTGAAGGGGGTCGTTCTGCACTGTGATCCACTCCATGCCGTCAATGCTTTTCCTGGTCCTGTCCCTTCTGGTTCTCGTCTCCTTTGTGCTCCAGCGTATTTATCGAAGGACCCTGACTAAGGAAAGATACCACTATATGCGAGATTTGACTCTCGTCGGAGCCTGGATGGTTTTTTCCCTCTGGACCGGCAGGGGGGATATTCGTGTCGTTGCTGCCATGGCTCTTTTAGGGGCTGTCGTCGGTCTCTTTCAGCATATGCTGTTGCCGCAAAGGGATTCTCTGTGGTTATACGGTCTTCTCGGTATCCTGTTCGCTTTCGTGGGGCCCCGGATCAGCTTCATTGGCCTTCCCGGTGGTGAGTATCTCTACCTCTCCAGGGCTGGCTCCATTGGGGCTACTGCCCTGTGGGTCACCGTCTTTCCCCTGCTTTTTCATCGCCTTGACGAGGTGCCTGGTCTTGCGGGGCATTTGCTGGGCGTAAGTTTCTCCCTAATCCTTCTGATCTCGTCCGTATCCGGCCAATCCCTGGGGGGTGCTTTTGTCATGTCGTTGGCGGGCTTGGCTTTTACCGCCGTGTTCTGGAGTCGTCTGGGGCATAATTACCGACGGCTTGGTACGTCCCTTTCGGCTTTTTGGGGGGTTCTGGTGGCAGGGACGTCCCTGGTGGGAGTCTCAAAAGGGGTGACCATCACGACGTTGATGGTGATCCCTCTGGGGCTCTACGCTCTTCCCCTGGTTGAGGTGTCTTTGAATCTCATCGCTCACGCAGTGCCCTTGGGACGCTGGGGCCAGCTGTCCATCTATCATAGAATGATGGATCGAGGAGCTGACCACCCGGAGGCGGTGAAGTTTGTCACGTTTTTGTGCCTTTCCATCGGAGCCTTGATCTCCTTCCTCCAGATCGGTATCGACGAGACGACTCGACCGGCCCTCTTGGCTGTTCTGGTCGTTTCCATTTCGGTTAAGGTCTCCTGCCTTCGGAGATCGCATTTTCGAGAGAGCTCCAGCCTGTGGGGGGTGTCGGTTGACGGTATTTCCATGAACTATGCTCTCTCTAAAGTTCGGGCTCAGCTTCTGGCACGGGGGGCCTCTGCGTTGGTGGTGACCGTTAACGCTCTGTCTCTGATCCGAGCGCGGCACGATGAAAAGTATCGTTCCGTGGCCGATGGAGCGTGGCTCACCTTGCCGGACGGTGTTGGGTTGGTCTGGGGGCTTCGTTTTCTGGGAATGAAGGTTAACGAGCGAGTTGCCGGGATCGACTTCATGCAGAGGCTCTGCCGGCTGGCTGCGTCGGAGGGATGGCCGATCTACCTCTTGGGGAGTCGTGCCCACGTTGTGATGCAGACAGCCTCGGTCCTTCAGGATCGCTATCCTGGTTTGATTGTGGCTGGATACAGGGATGGCTACTTCGACGACGACACGGAGGTTGTCGAAGATATCCGTCGTTCTGGTGCCAGACTTGTGTTTGCTGCCCTGGGGGTGCCTAAACAGGAACTTTGGCTGGATAGCCACCTCGACGACCTTCCCGATGTCGTGGCTGTCGGTGTCGGTGGCAGTTTTGACGTTATTTCCGGTCGTCTCAAGAGAGCTCCCCAGTTGTGGCAAAAAGTCGGAATGGAGTGGCTGTACCGTCTTATTCAGGAGCCGTGGCGCCTTAAACAGGACGGGGCTCTCGTGTGGTTTATTGTGGCTGTCCTTTTGGAAAAAGTTGGTCTTGGCCGTCGGAGGAAATTGGACGATGTCCGTCATAGCTAGGGAGATAATGAGCCGGGATCTGACTGCGGTCAGTCCAGAGGATCGGCTTTTGAACGCCCTGCACATCCTCTACTCGCATGGTCTGGCAGGTGTGCCTGTTATCGATGATTCGTGGGCGCTGGTTGGGTATCTTTCTGAATCGGATATTCTCAAGCCCACGATCCCCACGTATCTGGAGGTCCTGGCTCAGAGCACCTTTTTGGGCAACGATGGAAATCTGTTGTTTCAGCGCTTTGGTGCCATGAAGGACGACCCTGTGGAGACGGTGATGCAGAAGGATCCCGTCTCGGTCTTTCCAGAGAGCAGCATCATGACGGTTGCTGACCTCATGCTCCGGAAAAAGATAAAGCGTCTTCCCGTTGTGGACGGAGGTAAGTTGGTTGGGGTCATCGATCGAGGGGCGTTTTGTGAGTTCCTTATGGAAGGCGGATCCGCACATGGAGTCTGACCGGCTGACTGGTTTAGGGTGGAGTGAGAGCCCCGAGCTTGAGCGTCGTCGTTTGGAGATCGAGAACGAGTTTGAGCGGAAACGACGGGCCCTTGAGGACGAGAGAGCCGAGGCGATACGCAACCTTGACGAGATGGTTCAACGGACATGGGACGCTGTTGCGTCGGAGAAGAGCGCTCTTGAGTCGGAGCTTCTCGACGAGGAGGTCCGTAGGAGAGAAGAGGATCGGATTGAACTCCAGGCCTTTGAGAAGCGTTTAGAGTCTCTCTCGCTCAATTCCTTGATCGAGAGGGCTGTCGACCGAGTCACCGGATTTTCGAGGGGGGTGGTCCCGTGATTCGAACGATGGTTCGGCTTGCGATTTGGGGCTTGGCCTCCCGGCAAAGGGATCTGGTGGCCTTTCTTCAAGGCCAGGGAGTGCTCCATGTGGAGCACGGAGAGGCCGTCAGAATATCCGATGAGGACGCAGATGCCCTTCGGCTTCTCAGGAGCAAACTCCTGGGAATGATCGAAAGTCTGAAGTGGGATCGGTGGGATCTTCTGGATGATCGTTCCCTCTTTGACGTCGAGCCGGCTACGGACATCTCTCTTCATCAGATGATCGTAGAGATCGACAGGAGCCTGGATCATTTTAAGGAGCAGCTTTCCACTCTCCTTCAACGGAGGGCCGATCTGGGGCGGGATGGGGATCGACTACATGCTGCTCACGATGTGACCGTCCATTTTCGTTCCTTCATGGCCGCTGAGACTGAGGCCAATAGGGACTCCTCCCTGTGGTGGGTTCGCCACGACCAGATACCATCCCTTCTCTCAAAACTCCAGGAGCTTCTGACGTCCCAAAGCGCTCAGGGGCCGACACTGGAGCTCCATCATCATTCGTTTTTTCTTGGCGATCAGGAGGCTTTAATCGCAATAGGTGTGCCCGTCGAGTATCGAGCCCTGATACGACAGGAACTTGAAGCTTCTGGCCTCATCGCATGGACTGCGCCGCTCTCCTCCGAGGAGCATGGTCTCCTGTGGTGTATCGACGAGATCGAGAGGGAGCTGACAAAACATCCTCAACAAGTGGCTGAAATCAATGCCACGTTGGACCGGGTCAGAGAGGAATGGGGTCCCAAGCTTGGAGCTTTGTTCATGTTTATGGACGAACGGCTTGAGCAGCTGGTGGTGGAACAACAGGGTACCTCAATGGGGAAGACCTTCCTCTTGGAGGGGTGGCTCCCTGAGGACGAGCTTGATCCACTTCTGACGGCCCTGTCCGAGGCGTTTGGCGAGCAGGTTTTTGTCCGTTGGCGATATCCAGTCTCCGACGAGTGGCACGCTGTCCCCACTGCCCTGTCTAATCGAGATATTTTTCGCCCATTTGAGATTTTTCTTCGGTTGGTTCCCCTGCCTCGATATCATGGGACGGATCCTACGGTGATGATCGGAATTTTCTTCCCGTTCTTTGCCGGTTGTATCATCGGAGATGTGGGGTACGGTTCGATCCTGGCGATTCTGGCCTGGACGATTCGAAAAAAAACGAAGAAGCCTCTGATAGCCGACGGAGCTTTCGTGCTCCTGATCGTGGCTTTTTGGGGTGTCGCCTGGGGTGTCGCCTATGGCGAGTGTTTTGGGGACACCGCTCATCGCCTTTTGGGGTTCGAACCTCTCTGGGTTGAGCGATCCCATGCCGTTATCCCGGTGCTGGGGTTCACCATAGCCCTGGGTTTGGCCCATATCCTGATGGGGCTCGCTCTCGGTGTCTGGGAAGGAATCCGAAACCGATCTCGTCATATGTGGATGGAGCGGGGTGGAAACATGATCATAGTTCTTGCCATGGTTGGCGCTCTGTGTGCTGCCAAGGGGCTGATCCCTCAGGGCTTTTTCACCGTCGCCGTAGCGGCGCTGATTCTGGGGTTGGTCTTTTTGGTCGCGGGCGGTGGTGTCGGAGGTCTGGTGGAGTCCATGAGCTCTTTCGGGAGTATCTTGAGTTATGTCCGAATAGGTGCCATCGGTCTGTCATCGGCAATCCTGGCAATGGTGGCGTCTCGCTTTGTGGACGTGTTGGGGGTCTCCTTTCTGGGTGTCTTCATCGCTTTGTCCATTCACCTTCTTAATTTTGTCTTGGCCATCGCTGAGTCTGGGCTTCATTCTGCTCGTCTGCATTATGTCGAGTTTATGGGAACGTTTCACAGCGGTGGGGGGAACCAATATAGGCCATTTTCAAGGAAAGGGAGGACGACCAAGTGGAAAAAGCGTTGATCGCTTTTGCTGCGGCTTTAGCCGTCGGGATTCCTGCGATCGCTACGGCCTTTGCTCAGGCAAAGATCGGGAGTGTTGCGGTGGGGGCCCTTGCAGAGAAGCCTGAGGCTGCTGGTTCCATGATTATCCTGGAGGCCATTCCAGAGACCATGGTGATCCTGGGGTTTGTGGTGGCCATTATGTTGATACTTCAATTTGCGTGAGCCTATGGCGAAGGACTCTGATCTGGAGGGCTTCCTCAAAGCACTTCGTGCTGAGGGGGAGGAAGAGCTGGCGAGAGCCAGAGCCCAACTTGAGGAGGAGATCGCCGATATGATCGCTGATCGTCGTCGGGCGGTGGAGGTTCAGATCGGTCGTCTTCGGGAAAAACACGCACGGGAGGTCGCTGACCTTCGGTGTATGGTGGATCTTCGCCTCCGGGGAGCGATCCAAAAGGATCTCGACCGGCTTCGATCAGACTTTCTTTCGAAAGTTCGGCTGGCTTTGGAGCAGGCCATTATGGAGCGTCTTTCCTCCCGAGAGGCCCGTCTTCGAGGGCTTCGTATTCTGGCGGACGAGGCTTTGTCGGTGCTCGGTCCTGATGCCATCCTGGCTGTGCCGGAGGATCTGGCGGAGGTCATGGCGCAAGAGGGCTACAAGGTAACCCCAGTATCTGAGGATCCATGGGGTGGCTGTGTGGCGACCGTTGACGAAGGAGGGATTGTCCTTGAGAACACCCTCAGGGTTCGCCTTGAAAAGATTTTCCCGGAGGTTGTCCGAGAGCTGGCGGTCCTCTTCGAAGGGCTTCTTGACGAGGATAGGTCTCTCCTGGGAAAATTACGGATATCTTAATGCTCGTCTAAGAGGGCGATGGGAACAATTTTACGAGGAGGAGTTTTTCGACCGCATGGCTGAGGCCTCTCTGGATGACGTGGAGCAGGCTTTACTCTCAAGTTTCTATTCTCTCCACTATCGCAGAGAGCTTGCCACCTCTGACGCATCGACCCTTGATCGAATTGAGGTGGCTCTGATTTCCGGGTCCTCTGAGCGGTTTCGATGGGTCGTGTCCTTGGCCGATGGCGAGCCGTTTGATCTCATGTGGCCCTTGTGCGTTCGCTCCGATGTGTTTAACGGCAGGGCGCTGCTTCGAAAGTACGATGGGAACAATTTCTCCAATATGCCCCCACGGTGGCATGACTATGGAATGTTGAGTAGCTCCTTTTTTCACGATCTCTGGGTTGACTGTGATCGGATTGTAGATGTCTTGGAACGTTGCTATAACGTGGAGAACCCCGTGGTCCAGGCCCTGTTTGAAGCCTTTTTGATCCTTCGGCAAAACGGCTCTGTCCCCAGGGCTGAACGGGCGTATCTTTCGGGGCTTTTGGACAGGTGTCGAGAGGTCCTGGACCGCTCGGGACAGGGGGCTCGGATGGTCTCCGAGTTTCTTGGCAGGATGGTCGATCTCTGGAATCTGCATATCTGGTTTCGACGGGATATTGACACCTCAGATTGTCCGGTGGCTTACCTCGACGGTGGAGCGTGGCTCTCGACGAAGAGCCTGATGGAGGAGTCGTCGATCGAGAAGCTCCTTCGGGGAACACCTTGGGGTGACCTGCAGCTCGTAGAGGGCTCACTCCCCCCTGAACTTGGACGTTTGCTTCAGGAAAAGTTTGTTCGATGGCAGTTGGAGCAGCGCACGTACGATCCCCTGAGTATAGGCATGGCCATCGCATATATGGCCCGTCAAATGGTTGAGTGGCGTAATCTGAATATTCTGGCGGTAGGTTTGGCCTCTGGCTTAGAGGCCGATAAAATTCGTTCACTTTTTTTCAGGGGGGGGAAGATGTAGCCATCGTACCCTCCATCGCCGATCAGGCGAATATCCCCGCATTGAATGCCGCTATTGAGGCTGTATGGATTCTTGGGCATGGTCGGGGCTCCGTCGGAACGACCTGAGGCTGGGAGACTCGGATGGAGGTTTTTAGAGGTGCCCTATGGATGGTTGAGAAAAAAATCAAGGGGAGGCGTCGTGCGTGCTGAGTCAGGGGGAAGCGGTTGTTTTGGGAGAACCCTTGTTTATCGATCTTTGGAGTCTTGTAGGGCTTGAACCGGTGCTTTGTCAGGACCCCGACGACCTCTTGTCGCTTCTTCCAGCGCTCTTAGAGCGTCGAGATTTGATCTGTGTCGTCGTCGACGAGGGCTGGTTTGCCCGTCTAGCACCCGAGCTCAGATCCCGCCTTGAGACCATGGAACTCCCCCTCTGGCTTCCTTTGCCGGAGTTGGACATGCAGGAGGTGGCGGGATGAAGCGTGAATCGTTCGTCTGGGGCATTGCCGGGCCGGTGATACGGTCTCGGGTGTCCTTTTCTGTCATCATGTATGAGGTTGTCCATGTGGGGGTTCAGCGGCTTTTGGGCGAGGTGGTCCGCGTTCGAGCCGGTGAGGTGGATATCCAGGTCTATGAGAACGCCGATGGCCTTCAGGTTGGTGACCCTCTTTCCTTTACCGGTCGTCTCCTGTCGGTGGAGCTCGCTCCTGGGCTTCTGGGGTCGGTGCTGGACGGCATCGGTCGTCCCCTGAAAGTGCTCGGAGAGGACGGAGTCTTCTTGAAACGAGGGGCATACCTGTCGCCGATACATCGTCAGCGGACGTGGCGATTTGTTCCTCGGAGCAGCGTGGGTGACGAGATCGCCTCCGGTGACGTGGTGGGTACTGTTCAGGAATGCGATGCCGTGATGCATTCCATCATGGTCCCCCCAGGCTTCTCTGGATCTGTTGTTCGCTCTGTTCTCCCAGAGGGAGAGTATCCCGTCGATGCCCAGGTTGTCACGACGGATGGGTGGAGTTTGTCCATGGTCCAGAGCTGGGATGTCCGTCGTCCTCGGCCTGTGAGTCGACGTCTCCCTCTCGAACGTCCCCTGATCACCGGTCAAAGGGTTCTCGATACCCTATTTCCCCTCGCTATGGGTGGGGCTGCCGTTCTTCCTGGTGGTTTTGGAACGGGCAAGACCGTGACCCAGCAAGCTGTTGCCAAATGGTGCGATGCCGACGTCATCGTCTATATTGGCTGTGGTGAGAGAGGTAACGAGATGACCGAGGTTTTAGAGGAATTTCCCCAGCTTAAGGATCCGTACAGAGAGGCTCCCCTGATGGATCGAATGGTCCTGATAGCGAATACCTCGAACATGCCTGTCGCTGCCAGAGAGGCGAGCGTATATCTGGGCATCACCGTGGCGGAGTACTATCGGGACATGGGGTTGAACGTCGCTCTCATGGCGGACTCCACATCTCGTTGGGCCGAGGCATTGCGGGAGATTGGTGGTCGCCTTGAGGAGATGCCAGGGGAGGAGGGGTACCCGGCTTATCTGGGCAGTCGCCTGGCCGAGTACTACGAGAGGGCTGGACGATGCCGTCCTCTGGGAAAGCCTGACAGGGAAGGTTCCGTGACCGTGATTAACGCTGTTTCTCCGGCAGGTGGGGATTTCTCTGAACCCGTCACCCAGACGAGCCTGCGTCTCTCAGGGGTATTCTGGGCGCTGGACAAGGGATTAGCTCAGCAACGTCATTTCCCCTCTATCCATTGGAATCAGAGCTACAGCCTGTATGATCAGGAACTCCAGGGTTTTTACGAGAAGGAGCTTTCCTCGGAATGGATCGACCTCAGGGGGTTTCTTCGGGATAAGCTTGCCTCTGAGAAGGAGCTTCGATCCCTGGTGCAGCTGGTGGGGAGGGATGGTCTGTCGGAATTAGACAAATGGACTCTTACGTTTGTCGATCTCTTAAAGACGGTCTACCTTCAGCAAAATGCCTTTGATCCAGCGGACGCCTGCACCTACCCCAGAAAACAGGCGATGCTCCTTCAGGGACTTCGGGATCTGGATGCCCGTATCCTCCGGGCCATGGAGGACGGTTTGCGATTCGAGGATCTCTCAGGTCTGACCCTGCTTCAGGATCTCCTCTCCTTGCGTTTGCGGGACGAAAATCAGCTGGAGGCGGCCTTCTCTCACTGGCTTGAAGAATTGGACGAAACTCTCAAAAACGCGGCGGTGCATCCCAATGGCTCTTTATAGAGAAGGATACAGATCCGTCTCAACTGTCGCCGGTCCTTTGCTTTTCGTTAAAGGGGTCCGAAACGCCGGATACGGTCAGTTGGTAACCGTGGTCGATCCGACGGAGACCCGTCGTGGGCAGATCCTTCAGATTGAAGGGGATCTGTGTGTGGTCCAACTCTTCGACGGGGCCATGGGGCTCCCTACCGGCGAGACCACCGTCTGGCTTGATAGGGACGTGGTGACCGTGCCGGTGGGGACCAGCCTGATTGGTAAGGTCCTCAACGGACGGGGGCAGGACGAGAACGGTCAGGAAATTCTCTTCTGTGAGGACCGGCTGCCTGTATCAGGGCTTCCCATCAATCCGGCTCGTCGGAGGAGCCCCCGGTCGTTTATCCAGACGGGGCTTTCTTCGGTGGATCTCATGAATACCTTGGTTAAGGGGCAGAAACTCCCTGTTTTTGCCGGGCCAGGGCTCCCCGCTAACCAGGTAGCTACCTCTATCGTGAGGCATTCCAAGCCTGGCGGGCATCGACAGTTTCTCGTCGTTTTTGCCGCAATGGGAATCACCAAGCGTGAAGCTCAGTATTTTCTCGATTCCTTTCGGGATACGGGAGCTATAGAAAAAGGCGTCTTTTTCATCAACCTGGCGGGGGACTCAGCAGCAGAACGTCTCTTAACCCCGAGGATGGCCCTCACAGTGGCCGAGTACTTTGCGTTTCAAAAAGGTTACGATGTTTTGGTGGTTATGACGGATATGCTTCACTACTGCAACGCCCTTCGGGAAATCAGTGCGGCCCGGGAGGAGGTTCCAGGACGTCGGGGGTACCCAGGATATATGTACTCGGATCTGGCTGAGCTGTACGAACGGGCTGGGTGTATCGATGGCTCGCCCGGGAGTCTCACCCAGATTCCCATCATCACGATACCTGACGATGACATGACTCATCCCGTGCCCGACCTGTCAGGGTACATCACCGAGGGGCAAATTGTTTTGGGGCGAGAGCTTCATGATCGGGGGATATTTCCGCCGGTTGACGTCCTGCCTAGCCTCAGCCGCTTGATGAACAAGGGGATTGGCAAGGCGCAGACCGTTGACTATCATCGTGCTATGGCCGATCAGTTATATTCGTCATACGCTAAAGCTCGGGAACTGGTCAAGCTCCGGCTCATCGTGGGCGACGATGGACTTACGGATACGGAACATCGATATATTCGATTCGGGGAAATGTTCGAGAAAACTTTCGTCCAGCAGGACGATGGGGGACGAACCATAAGCGAGTCCTTCGAGAGAGCCTGGATGGCCCTGAGAGAACTTCCCGATCAGGAGCTGTACAAGCTGCCGAGTGAACTGGTTCTCCAAAGAGGGAGGCGGTCGTGACCACCGCCATCACTCGGGATCGGCTCCTTGAGGTCTCCGCAAGAATTCGGGATGTCCAGCTGGGAAAGGGGCTTTTAGAGAAAAAACGAGACGCTGTTCTTCGGGTTCTTGAGGAGGAGCGTCGTCGCTACATTAAGGTTCAGGAGACGTTCAGGGACCTCTCCCGTCGGCTGGGTATCCTATACGGCATGATCAGGATTCACGATGGAGTCTCTACGATCCAGCTCTTGAGGCTCCAGCGCCCCCTCGTGACCCTTCGCTGTACCAGAGAATCTGTCATGGGATGTCGGTACAGTGTCTTCGAGCCCGAGGCATCGTCAATAACTCGTCGATTCCCCTTAGCCATGGATCCTGCTCTTTCCTGTCTGTACGTCGACGATTTTCTGGAGCTTATCGCTCAATCCGAGTCTCTCCTGTGGGAGTTCGTAACCCTTAGGAGCAAGATTCAATCCTTCGAACGGGAACTGAAGAAGACGAACTTGAAGATTAATACTTTGGAACACAATATACTGCCCTCTCTGTTGGCTGAGCGTAAGAAGATCTCTGAGACCTTGTCGGAAAGAGAACGACAGGAGCGGTATGCCGTGAAAAAACTGACTAAAAAGAAGCGACGGACATGAAACTTCGCATTATCACCGTTGGGAAACCCAAAGAGCGATTTATTCGGGAGGGTATTGCCGAATACGTTAGGCGACTTCCCTCGTCTTTTCCTCTCGACATACGCTCTCTGCCCGATGTTCGAGGAGGTGCGCCGGAGACGGCGATGGAAAGAACAGGTCGGGCCATATTGAAAGAGCTCTCGCCCAGGGATCATGCAGTTCTCCTGGACGAAGCAGGGGATTCTATGCCAAGCGTTCGCTTCTCGTCCCACCTTTTTTCCACATTGGAGAGCGTTTCCGGGCGCCTGGTTTTTGTCGTGGGAGGTCCCTTCGGTGTTTCTTGGGAGGTTCGCCAAAGGAGCGACGAGATGCTATCATTGTCCCCAATGACCATGACCCACGAGATGTGTCTTCTCCTCCTCTCGGAGCAGATCTATCGGGCATGGACGATACGGGAAGGGATGTCGTATCATCATGGGTGACCATCAGGAAACGGAGGGCGTATTCAGGTGAAGATGAACAATCTGATGAAACAGGCTCAGAGAATGCAGGCCCAGGTGCAGCGTATTCAGGAGTCTCTGGGGGACGAGCGAGTAGAGGGCAACGCCGGAGGTGGTATGGTGACTGCCGTGGCCAACGGACATGGCGAGATCCTGTCGGTGCGTATTGCGCCGGAGGTGGTCGATCCCCAGGATGTAGAGATGTTGGAGGATCTGGTCTTGGCGGCTGTGAGCGATGCCGTCCGAAAGGGGCAGGAGGTAGCCCAGGAGAGGATGGGCCAGGTTACCGGCGGACTGGGTGGAGCTCTGGGATTGGGGTTTTAAATGGCCCTTCCCTCTCCGTTTGAGCGCCTCATTGGGCTCTTGAAGCGGCTTCCCGGGGTTGGGGAGAAGAGCGCCCGAAGGATGGCGTTCTTCGTTTTTCAGGCTCCCGATGGGTATGCTCGGGAATTGGCTGATGCGCTCTTTTCCCTGAAGGACGCTCTGACGGTCTGTCATATCTGCGGTAACCTCACGGACCGACAGCCTTGTCACGTATGTTCTGACCCTTTGAGGGACCGTTCGATTCTCTGTGTGGTCGAGGGTATTGAAGATCTTCTCAGTATTGAGCAGGCCGGCGTTTACGACGGCCTGTATTACGTTTTGGGAGGGAATGTCTCTCCTTTGGATGGTCGGGACATCCCCAGCGGGGTCTTGGAAAGGCTTCTTGACCTGGTGAACGAACGATCTGTTTCCGAGGTCATCATCGCTACCAATCCCAGAGTCGAGGGGGATATGACCTATCACGCTGTCTTGGCAGCCCTTCGGCCTTTAAAAACGGTGAAAAAAACCCGACTCGCCTATGGTTTGCCTGTTGGGGGCAGCATCGAATTTGCTGATCGGGTAACCTTGCACGCTGCCATGGATACCAGGATCGTCGTTCAGGACGATGGTCGATAATAGCATTTCATCCGCATCGGGCGAGAAAGGGGTGTCTCTATGACCGACGGTCTCATTAAAATCATGGGGGGGATCTGCAGGGCTTTGCTGACGATTTTGGGTGGTATCGCTGGCTACCAGCTGTCTGCCATGGTGGTATCCCTCTTATCTCAACGGATTGACGTGGACCGATTTTGGATACAGGCGTTCCTCAACGGGGGGAGCGTCCTCATATTCAGCGGTATAGGCTTTTTGATTGCTCCGCTCTTCTTTCGGGTTCTCGGCTTTATGAGCTCTTTATTCGAAAAAAACCTTCAAACCACCAAATGGCAGGACATTACAGCAGCTACAACAGGCCTCTTTGTGGGGCTTCTGTTGGCGAATTTGATGGCTATGCCCTTTGCTGGCTTGCCGCTTGGCCCCTACGTAGCGTTTTTTCTCAACTTGGTCATCGGGTATGTCCTGGCTCGGCTTTTCGTTAACCGTCAGGAGGATATCAGGGGCTTTTTTGCGTCCTTCATGACGCTTCGGCAACGGCTTCTTTTTCGAAAAAACCGTGGAGAGTCCGGGAAGGACGATTTTTCCCTTGCGGTGCCTGCAAAGATCCTGGACACCAGCGTCGTCATCGACGGACGAATCCTGGACGTTGTTCACGCCGGTTTTCTTGAGGGAGTTGTCGTGCTCCCTCGATTTGTTCTCTCCGAACTTCAGTCGGTGGCCGACTCCAAGGACCCAGGGCGAAGAGCTCGTGGCCGCCGGGGGTTGGATGTTGTTAAAGCTCTTCAAGGGGCTCCTTCCTTGAATTTGGTCATAACCGAGGTTGGATTGAAGGAGTTGGACGTGGACTTGGTGGATAGTGGTCTGATCGCGCTGGCTCGTCGGATTGGGGGTAAAATCCTGACCACCGACTACAATCTGAACAAGGTCGCTGAAATCCAGGAGATCGTCGTGCTTAACGTCAACGATCTGGCGAATTCCATGAAGCCTGCCTATCTTCCTGGGGAGAACGTGATCGTGGATGTCATTCGGGAGGGTAAGGAGCCTCAGCAGGGGATAGGGTATCTGGACAGCGGGACCATGCTTGTCGTCGAGGACGGTGAGGCGTATATAGGTCGTCGAGTGGAGGTCGTTGTCACGTCCATGCTCCAGACATCGGCCGGGCGAATGATCTTTGGCAGAGTGCGTCGAGAGGTTTTTTCGTGAAAAATTCGTGGGCGTTTCTGATCATGGCTGCCGGATCAGGACAGCGACTGGGTGGCCAACCAAAACAATTTCGTCTTCTGGGGAAACGTCCTGTCTGGCAATGGGCCGCAGGGGCCGCTCGTGCATCCGGTATCGATGACGTGATTTTGACTGTCCCGCCTGAGAGATTGCCCCCGGATATCCCGAGTGACAGGGTAACGGTTATTCGAGGTGGAGAGACTCGTTCCCTGTCGGTTCGAAACGCTCTTCGAGGAACCGATGCTTCATGGGTGCTCGTACATGATGCGGCCAGACCATTCGTCTCTCCGGATTTGTGTCGCTCCGTCATGTCCGCTGTGACCGAATGTCGAGGAGTCATTCCCCTGCTCCCCGTGGTCGATGCCGCCAAGCGCATTCGTGAGGGGGAATCCGTCATGAGCTCCGTTGATCGAGATGGACTGATGATGACCCAGACACCTCAGGGTTTCCACCGGGAGAGTCTCCTTGATGTTCTGGAGTCTTCCTCTCCGTTGGTTCGGGATGAAGCTGAGCCATGGCTAGCCTCTGGGCGGGAGCTTACTTGGGTTTTGGGAGAGACGGAGAACTTCAAGATCACCACTGAGGGAGAGTGGAGTATGGCTCAAAAACTCGCAACGACTGGAGCGACGGTGCGAACCGGGGTGGGGTTTGATGTCCATCCTCTGGTCCCCGATCGTCCTCTGATCCTGGGTGGTGTGTCCATTCCATCGCCTCTGGGGCTTGATGGTCACTCGGATGCCGACGTCATCTGTCACGCTCTCTCCGACGCCGCTTTAGGGGCTGCTGGTTTACCCGATATTGGTCGTTTATACCCGGCGTCTGACGAAACCTACCGAGGAGCCGACAGTTACGAGTTGCTTCGTGATGTGATTAACCGTCTTCGAAACTGCGGATGGGGAGTTATCTGGGCCGACATCGTCCTCCATGCTCAGATTCCAAGAATCGGCGATGGTGTAGAGGATATCGTGAACAAACTTGAATGTCTGTGGAACGATGGGCGGCGACGGATTAACCTGAAGGTCAAGTCAGGAGAGGGGATTGGCCCGGTGGGACAGGGTGAGGCCATGACGTGTTACGCGGTGGTCACGGTCACGCCCTGCTGATGAATTGGGTGGGGCATGGTGGCGAGAGAGGTCTGAATCTATAAGGAGGTTTTTATGAATTTTAATGAGAAATTCGTGTCCTATGAGGGGCTTACCTTTGACGACGTCTTGATTGAGCCCCGGCAGAGCGAGATCCTTCCCTCGGAGGTTCAGGTCCAGACATGGTTGACTCCAGAGATAGGCTTGAATATACCCATCTGTAGTGCTGCTATGGATACGGTCACCGAAGGTCGTTTGGCCATCGCTGTGGCTCGTGAAGGTGGACTGGGTGTCGTTCATCGGAACACGACGCCGGAACGTCAGGTGGCTGAAGTTGATAAGGTCAAGCGATCCGAGTCAGGGGTTATTGTCGATCCCTTCTATCTCCATCCTCACGACCTCCTGTCCCAGGCAATGGAACTCATGTCGTATTACCATATCTCCGGGGTCCCGATCGTCGATCAGGGGAAGCGACTTGTGGGGATTATCACCAACCGGGATCTACGGTTCATTCGGGATTTTGATCAGCCTATTCAAAATGTGATGACGAAGGATAAACTGGTGACCGCACCCGAGGGTACCACCCTGGATGATGCTCAGCATATACTTATGCGTCACAAGGTGGAGAAGCTCCCCATCGTGGACGATTCTGGCATTCTGAAGGGGCTCATCACCATCAAGGATCTTCAGAAGGCGAAGGATTTTCCCAATGCGACCAAGGACGAATCGGGGCGCCTCCGGGTTGGAGCTGCTGTGGGAGTGGGGCGGGATGTTTTCGACAGGGTCGATGGACTCGTCAATGCAGGGGTCGATCTTGTGGTGGTGGATACAGCACACGGCCATGCCCGTAAGGTCCTGGATACCATCTCGGCCATCAGGAAACGTCACCCTGACCTTCCCTTGGTGGGGGGGAACATCGCGACTGCCGAGGCGGCCGAGGCCCTGATCGAACGGGGAGTTTCCGCCGTCAAGGTTGGAGTAGGGCCTGGGTCTATCTGTACGACCAGGATTATTGCTGGTATCGGAGTTCCTCAGTTGGCTGCTATAATGAACGTAGCTTCGGTGGCTGTGCCCAAAGGAGTTAAGGTCATCGCCGATGGCGGTATCCGGTACTCAGGGGACGCTGTTAAGGCTCTGGCCGCTGGTGCTGACTCTGTCATGATTGGTTCGCTCCTTGCAGGAACTGAAGAGAGCCCCGGAGAGGTCATCATCTACCATGGGCGTTCCTATAAAAACTATCGGGGGATGGGGTCCATGGGAGCCATGAGAAGCGGGTGCAGTACCGACCGATACTTTCAGGAAGGCGCGAAGGAAAATAAACTGGTACCCGAGGGCATCGAGGGACTGGCAGCCTATAAGGGATCGGCGGGAGACGTTCTGTTCCAGATTGTCGGTGGGATTCGCTCCGGCATGGGGTATGCTGGCGCTGCGAATATCGACGACCTGCACCATCTGGCCCGGTTCGTGAAGATATCGTCTGCATCGGTGAAGGAGAGTCATCCTCACGACGTGGTTGTTACCAAGGAGGCACCGAACTATTGGGTAGACTAGGACGAACTTCCATGATGAGGGGAGAAGAGATGTGAGTGCTCAAGAGGCTCGTCTGTATAGTCGCATTAAGGATGCGACAAGCCCGTACTGGGCTAATCTGGACGATCTGTCCAGTCTCAGTGAAGAGGTCCTCAGCGACGGTGAGTTATATATTCTCCCTGAGGAGGATTTTTCTGCCACAGTCGATCTCTGGTGGAGTGATTTCCTCTATGAAGCTATGGAATAATCGGTCGCTCTTGTCGTTTTTGCCCCCCCATGGTACACTCTGGGTGGGACGTGGGATACTTGTCCTGATGCGAGAAGAGTGGGCCTTCCCACTCTTCGCTTTTTTTTAAGCTGTACACTCAAAGGAGTCGAGACGGGTGCATACAGAGGGATTGACCTTTTCACGTGAGAATCTCAGACGGATCGTCGAGGATCTGGGGTACGAGTTTGTCGGTGTGGAGTTGAAAAAGGAGTCTGGAGCTTCTTTCGTGAGGATTTACATCGATACTTTAGGGGGCGTCTCGGTACGAGATTGTGAGATCGTTTCCCGAGAGATCAATCGAACCCTGGATGCCCGGGGCGAAGACCTTCTCGATGGTCGATACTACATGGAGGTCAGTTCTCCCGGTCTTGAGAGGCCTTTGTGCTCTTGGGAGGATTTTTTTCGCTTCCTTGGCCGGACAGCTGTCGTCAAATTTCGGGAATCCTTTCAAGGACACCGGCGCATAACCGGTCGGATTGTGGCTGCTGAGGAAGGCTTGGTTCGGATCGAAAACGACGAGGGAGAGCTGGAGATTCCCTGGGACGTCGTCTCGTCGGCTCGACTTAAATACGTGTTTGATGTGCAGAAAAAACCCAAGACTAGAAGAAAAAAGAGAAAGAAACAGCGGAACGGGCAGGAGGAGGAAGGGTAATGCAGTTGGGGAGCGACTTCATTCGAGCTCTGAGACAGCTCACCGAGGAACGAAAACTCTCTCAGGAGATCATCCTGGGAAGTATTGAGGCTGCTTTAGCCTCGGCCTACAGGAAGTTTAAGGAAAAAAATCTTGAGCCGGAGGTCCATATCGACGGTGAAACCGGCGAGATCTCCATCGTCGAGATTCGTCGGGTGGTCAACGATGTAAGGAGCTCTGATGGAGAGGTCTCTACGGAGGAGGCCGCTGCTCTCGGGCACCCCGGTCTGGTCGAAGGGGACATGGTTCGGACGCCTGTGGATATTGCTCCAGAGACATTTGGCAGAATCGCCGCTCAGACGGCTCGTCAGGTAATTATCCAGAGGCTTAAGGACGCAGAGCGAGAGATCGTCTTCAACGAATTCTCCGAGCGGATCGGTGATTTAGTCAACGGGGTGATCTTCAAGGCTGAAAACGATCAGGTGCTGGTTCGAATCAGTGATCGTACCGAGGCCATGCTTCCTCGGGAGGAACGCATGGCCGGTGAAACGTACGAGCTTGGTGGGAGAATGAAGTTCTATCTTCTGGATGTACGTCAGACGACCAGGGGACCAAGGATCGTTGTCTCTCGGACCCATCCGGGCCTTCTGCGTCGCCTCTTGGAGCTTGAGGTTCCTGAGATAGCCAATGGCGTGGTTGAGATCCACGGTATCGTTCGGGAAGCAGGGGCTCGGGCTAAGATCGCTGTGAGCACACTAGACCCCAATGTCGATCCTGTGGGGGCCTGTGTCGGCAACGGAGGGGCCAGGATCAAGACCATCAGCAACGAGCTGGACGGTGAGAAAATTGACGTGGTTATCTGGAGTGACGATCCGTTACAATATATCCGAAATGCTCTGTCCCCCGCTAAGATTCTTCGGGTGGAGCCGGTGCTGGAGCAGGAGAAGTCCGTCCGGGTTTTTGCCAGACCTGATCAGCTCTCTCTCGCGATAGGTAAGGCCGGGCAGAACGTTCGTCTTGTAGCTCGCTTGACAGGATGGAAGGTCGATATCAACTCCATGGCTGCACCGGAGAGGGATTCTATGCCCACGTTACAGGACCTCTTCGAGGACATTCCCTGAGAGATCGTACGGTCATGCCCGGGGGGAGAAACGCTATCTCGAAAAATCCCAGAATGTGCGTGAGTTGCCGACGCCGAGATGTCGCGAGGTGGTTCATTCGAGTTGTCCGTCGTCCCGATGGTTCGGTTATCCTGGATGAATCGGGCAAAACAGATGGTCGAGGGGCTTACGTTTGCCCTGAGCTCTTGTGTATTGAGACCGCCAGAAGGAGACGATGCTTGGATCGGGCACTTCGGTGTCATGTCCCCGACGACGTGTATCGGTCATTGGTGACCCAAGCTTCGGGGGCCCCACATCATGAGCGGTAAAGCTTCATGGCGGGCAACTATTGGACTTGCCAGAAGAGCAGGGCTTTTGGTTATCGGTCAGGATCGAGTCCTCTCTGTGACTAAAAAAGGGAAAAAAAGATACGTGATCGTCTTGTCCTCTGATCATTCGGATGCTCTCAGGCGATCACTGGGTGTGCAAAAAGGCTGTCAGCATCGGGTTGTGCGGCTTGGCCGAGTTGATCGAAGGGAACTGGGGTCCATTATCGGTCTGTCTCGATGTCAGGTTGTGGCTCTCCCCGAAGGAGAAGGGCTGACGGGCCTCGTCATTGATCAACTTGTCGAAGGGGGAGAGGCCGTTGAGTAAAATTCGGGTATATGAACTGGCAAAGATGCTGGATATGAGCAATAAAGACCTTATGGAGGTTCTGCGAGGTCTTGAAATTGAGGCAAAAAGCCATATGAGCTCTCTGGAACTGGAGACGGCTCAGCGTGTGGAGGACTACATCAAAAACGGAGATTCCGGCTCTGGTGAAAAGGGTATTCTTGAGCGCTGTTCCTGCTCAGTGCCCGAGGGGGCGACGGTCAAGGATGTCGCTGAAATGATCGATGTCTCTCCTGCCGAGGTCGTTAAGACCCTTATCGCTGAGGGGATAATGGCTCCCGCCACGGCTTCCGTGGATGACACGATTTTAGCCATCCTCTCGGAGGCGTATTCGGTGGATCTGGAGTGGGCTCCACCAGAGCCTCAGGAGGAGCCTCTCACTGTTGCCAAAAAGCCGGTTCTTCGAGGGGATAACCTCTGTCCTCGGGCTCCCATCGTTACTGTTATGGGGCACGTAGATCACGGTAAGACAACCCTCCTGGATTCCATCAGGAACACCAACATTACTGCGAGGGAGGCTGGTGGTATTACCCAGCATATTGGAGCCTCCAGGGTTTGTCATGGTGATAAGGACATCGTCTTCTTAGATACGCCGGGACATGCGGCCTTTACGTCCATGAGAGCCAGAGGAGCCCAGTGTACGGACATTGCCATCCTCGTTGTCGCAGCTGACGATGGTGTCATGCCCCAGACAGTGGAAGCGATTAATCATGCTAAGGCGGCGGGTGTCCCTATCATTGTGGCGGTCAACAAAATTGACAAAGCTGGTGCCAACCCCGATAGAGTGCAACAACAGCTGAGTGATCACGGTCTGGTGCCAGAAGCCTGGGGAGGCGACACCATCATGGTTCATGTGTCCGCCAAATCAGGCGAGAACCTGGACCAGTTGTTGGAGATGGTCCTCCTGGTGGCAGAGATGGAGGAATTGAAAGCCGATCCTACCGTGACGCCCGAGGGCGTGGTCATTGAGGCTGAGTTGGACAAGGGCAAGGGCTCGGTGGCAACTGTTCTGGTCCAACAGGGAACTCTGCGCCGGGGGGATATCGTCCTCCTGGACTCGGCCTGGGGAAAGGTTCGAGCCATGATTGATGCGTCGGGCAAGCAGGTGAAGACCGCTGGGCCCAGCACGGCCGTGGAGATTCTGGGCCTGAATGACGTTCCTCAGCCAGGTGAGCGTTTTGTAGTCGCTGAAAACGAAAAGGAAGCCAGGGATTGCATCTCGGCCAGAGAACAGGAACGTCGTCGGGAGGCCAACAAGATCGCCCCTCGGATGACTTTGGAGGAGCTCTACACAAAAATGCGGGATGGAGAGACTCCCTTGCTGAACTTGCTTCTCAAATGCGATGTTCAAGGCAGCGTGGAGGCCCTTATTGGTTCGCTGGATAAGCTGGCTACCGACGAGGTTGGTATCAACATCGTTCACACCGGGGTCGGAGGCCTTTCAGAGTCCGATATTATGCTGGCTTCAGCGTCAGACGCTATCGTTATCGGTTTCAACGTTCGTCCTGACGCCAACGCGAAGAAGATGGCGGAGAAAGAGCATGTTCAGATCCGTCTCTACCGGGTTATCTATGACATTATCGACGATATTAAAGCGGCCATGGAGGGTATGTTGGCACCTCATATTCGAGAGAGCGTTGTCGGGCAGGCCGAGATTCGGGAGATCTTTAAGGTCCCCAAGGTGGGCAAGGTTGCGGGGTGCATGGTCACCGAAGGATCTATTAAACGGGGATCCAAGGTTCGGCTCGTACGGGATCGGGTCGTCTTCTGGGAAGGGGAGCTGTCAGCTCTCCGTCGCTTTAAGGACGATGTCCAGGAAGTTTCCTCAGGATACGAGTGTGGTATGAGCTTTGCCAAGTTCCAGGATATTAAGGAAGGTGACGTGGTCGAGGCCTACGAGTTGATTGAAGAAAAGAGAACCCTGTAGTATAGAGAAACCGCCGAGTCGGAGGTCTCCTGTAGGGGCCTCCGACAGTTTTTTAGTGAATTCACTATATGAAACGAGGTGATCGTCGTGGCGGCTTTCCGTATCGACCGAGTGAACAAGGAATTGCAGAGGGAGATTTCCCGCCTCCTGGAGTTCTCGGTCAAGAATGAGGCGGTCAGAGGGGCAGTGATCACCGGGGTCGATTGTGCCAAGGATCTTAAATTTGCCAAGGTGTACTTCACGACATTGCTCCCCGAAGATCGTCGTGCTGTGGCCGATGCGTTGAAAAAGGTTCGTTCTTTTATCCGGAGTTCTCTTGCCAAAAGCCTAAGGATGCGTACGGTGCCTGAGCTTCGTTTTGTCTACGATAGCAGTGCGGAATACGGTCGCTCTATTGACCGGCTTTTGGATCAGGTCGTATCGCTCCCTTCAAAAGGCGGAGATGACGATGACCTCTGAGGATCGGCGTCGAGTCGTCGCTGCCTTGAAGGAAGCTCCTGAATGGTTGCTGATCAGCCACGTCAAACCCGATGGGGATACTTTGGGGGCGGCCAGTGCTCTTTTGCAGATCGGGCAGTTCCTCGGAAAGAACGTGCTCTGGGGAGGCGCCGACCCTCTTCCTCATCGGTACGACTTCATCCCCTGTGGGGATCTCTATCGTGTGATGCCCTCCTTGAGTGACGACCTGGCTCAAAGGCTTGTGGTGACCGTGGATGTTAGCACCCCCGACAGGGGGCTTCCTGGCATTGAGAAAGCTGCGAATCTGGTGGTAATCGACCATCACGGGGATAATCCCCGATTTGGAACGGTCAACTGGATTGCGTCGGTCTCGTCGGTAGGGGAAATGATCCATGGTTTGGTCTCTGATCTGGGAGTGATTCCGACTCTTCCTATGGCGGAGGCCATCTACGTCGCTATCGTCACTGACACGGGAGGGCTTTCCTTTTCAAATACCACGGGGGAAACTCTCCGGGTTGTGGCCGAACTTCTGGATCAGGGGGTCTCTCCTCAAGGTATGAATCGTCTTCTGTATCATAATGATTCGCCCTCGAGATTGCACCTGTGGGGAAGGGCGTTTCAACGGATAGTTTGGCGTAATGGGGTGTGTTACTCCTGGCTGGGGATGAGGGATTTCGATGAGACTGGCACTGTTCCCGATGATACCGAGACATTGATCAACGCCCTCATGCGAATCTCCGACACCGTGGTGGGAGTACTGTTCGTCGAGGCTGGTGACGACATTAAGGTGAGTCTTCGATCCGTAGGCGATCTGTCCGTTAGATCGGTTGCCAGCTTGTGGGGTGGTGGTGGGCATCCAAATGCATCGGGTTGCCGACTGAGCGGTACCATGAACGAGGTGATCGACGATGTCATCGGTGAAATTCAAAACCGATTGTGATGGAGGCTTCCTCGTCCTCCATAAACCCTCTGGTGTCCGGAGTACCCAATGTGTCTCGGCTGTGAGACGGATTGTAGGCAAAAAAAACAAAGTAGGTCACGCCGGGACCCTGGACTCTACGGCCCAAGGGCAGCTTATCGTCCTTGTAGGAAAGGCTACCAGATTCTGCCAGTATGTCATGGCCTTGCCCAAGACGTACGTGGGGACCGTCCGTCTTGGAATAACGACCTCCACCGACGATGGGGCGGGAGAGATCCTGGCAGAATCAGAGGTCCCAAACCTCTCCGAGAATCTTGTTCGGAAGATTCTGCCCTCATTTTTGGGAGTACGAATGCAGCGCCCCCCCGCTGTCTCGGCGCTTAAAGTACAGGGACAGAGGGCTCATACCATAGTTCGCCAGGGGCAGGATGTCGTTCTCTCTCCTCGGCCAGTGTACATCAAGTCGATCCGCGTTCTCAGCGTGACCAGCGATCCGCCGGAGATTGGCCTTCAGGTGATTTGTCACAAGGGGACCTATATCAGGAGTGTGGCGCGGGATATCGGGGATTTTCTGGGCTGTGGTGGCCATCTCCGATCTCTTAAACGAACTGCTACGGGCCCCTTCGATCTCGCTTATCACGGTATTCCGTTCGATCCCGAGATCCCGCCGGATCGGTCAGATTTGCTGGGTGCTCTGTTGCCTTTGACGACGATCTCTCGGGCGTATGCGACATACCAGATTTCGAGCGATCTGGCTGAGCGGTTACGAAACGGTCTTCCCGTGCCTCTGGACCGAGCTCAGGTTGTCTCCAGAGCGACAGTTCCCGACGGTCCTCTCATGGTATTGGGAGATGGTGTCCTTTCCATGTGTCGTTTCGAGGTCGTGGAGCAAAGGGGAATGCTCGTCCCTGAGACCAACGTTTTTTCAGGAGGGGAGCCGTTGTGATCGTCGTTCTCGGTGCTTTCGACGGGTATCATCGAGGGCATCAGAGGCTGCTGGTCAGGGCGTCGGCCTTGGCGGAAAGGGAGGGCGTGCCCTGGTCGGTTGTATCCTTTACCCCTCATCCTCGATGGGTCCTGTCTGGGGGACAGATGCCTCTGCTATTTACCGATGAGGAAAAGGAGCGCATCGCGGCTTTCTTGGGAATCCCCCGGGTTCATTCTTTGCTTTTTTCTCCTGATCTATCGTCCATGGCTCCCGAGGAATTCTTCCAATATCTGGACAGTCATATCGGCCTCTCAGGGGTTGTCGTGGGTCATGATTTTCGTTTCGGCAGAGCTCGTTTGGGAAATCCAGAAGTTTTGCAAAAACTCTGCAGGATGCGAGGAATTCCTTTAGAGGTCGTTTCCCCCTTCAAGCTTGAGGGGACGGTGGTAAGTAGCACGGGAATTAGAGACCTGCTTCTTCGGGGAGATGTGTACAGGGTGCGGACTTTCTTGGGATATCCGTTCTTTATGACTTGTTCCGTCATAAGGGGCCGTGGCCGAGGACGATTCATGGCTGTCCCCACTGCGAACCTCAAGGTTCCCGAATCGAAGGCGCTTCCCGCCTCGGGGGTGTATGCCGGAAAGGCCATCGTTGATGAGAGGATATCCGCTGCGGCTATCTCCGTGGGGATCAATCCCACCTTTGGTGACGTGACCGTTCCTCAGGTCGAGGTCCATTTGGTCGACTTTGATGGAGACCTCTACGACAGGCGGCTCACCGTCTTTTTATATCATCGCCTTAGAGCGAGCCAGCGTTTTGACGATCCTGGCTGTCTATCGAGACAGATCAGGCTCGACGTAGAGCAAACCAGAAGGCTTTTTCAAAGTGAGAATGACGAGGAGATGCCCGTTTTCTGGTTATGTCGGAGATTTTTACCTCAGAACGGAGGCTTGTTTCTTACGACAAGGCACCGTTAGCGTGTGTTCTGATTCCAGAGAGTGGTCTCTCCTATCTCTCTCTTGGGGCGTTTTTTGTGACTGTACCCCTTTTTTGCTGACTTGCTGGTACAATAAGCGTTGGATTTTATTGAGGGGGTGGATCTGTGCAGAAGAACCGAATATCCCCGGAAGAAGAACGTGCTTTGTGGATCCGACATAAGAATGGGAATAAAGAAGCTCGAGAGGCGTTGATCCTTTTGTATCGTCCCTTGGTGTTTTGGATCGCTAAGAAATTTCATGTCGCTCCAGGTCTGTACCCCGACATAGTGCAGGAAGGGATGATGGCTCTGATCAACGGGGTGGATCGTTTCAAGCCAGAGAGAGGCTATCGTTTTACCACCTACGGTTATTATAGAATTAAGGGGCAAATGCTCAACTTTCTTCAACGGAAGGAGGCTAAGGCCCCTTTGCCCATGGAGGATGTAGACGAAGAGCTTCGAGCCCCTGTTTCTCCCGAGAGCATTGATGCGGCTCTGGACCTTTGGAGCGCCTTGGAGTCCTTGCCTGACAGGGAGTGTCGGATTCTTTCCGAGCTGATTATGGAAGGAAGAAAAGCTAAGGATGTGGCCAAGGACGAGGATCTCGATGTGAGCCACGTCTATCGCCTTCGCCGAAAAGCCTTGGCGTGGCTAAAAAATTGGCTTGTAGTTCGGGATGCCACTCCGCAGCGGTAGCAGGGGATACTGAAGACACAAAACAAAAAATACTATTGAAGTCTTCGGAGGCTCCCTATGGAAAAGAGAATACATACCGTACAGAGATGGCTGGATCGATGTCTTCTTGCCTGTAGGTCCCGGTCTTGGGAAAATGCCCTGTCTGACATGGAGTGTGCTGCCGCTGAGCTTGAAAATGCCCGTCGTGTCCTGTGGTCTGTCGTCGATCAGCCCCATACATTCTCCAGACGAAGGGGAACTCGATCTGTAGGCACGGTGCTTGCGGCAACGGTGTTTGTCCTCATGGCAGCCTTTCCTCTATCAACGTCCGACCTGAGAGGGGAGGCGTTGCTCTGGCAAGACCAAAAAGCCTTGTTGGAGCTGGTCACTTTGGATGAACGAAAACTTTTAAGAGCACTCAGAAATAACCTGAGTGGGGCCAATCTCGTTGAGGTGCCCTCGTCGGTCTCTGAGCCCCCCAAGGAATTTCAGCGTCAAAGGCATCGGGTTTCTCGGTCAGAGGAGCTCCCTTCTATGCCAAAGAGTACGTCATCTCAAAGAACAGTTCCCTTGGATGAAATGATGAGTCTCATTGAGATTGGACAACGGGCTCTTCGGGGTGGTGACAGCCTCGTGATTTTGGAAGATACGAATGAACTGTAATGACCGGAAGGAGAGGGTCTTGTGAGGAGGATATCCATATCGTTGTTGGTGGCTGCCGTGCTGGTTTCTTCCATGGCGTTTGCCGGTGAAGCAGCTTCCGTGGTCGCCGAGGTCTCTGTTGAAGGGAACGAGGAGGTCGTCTCCCAGCATATATTAGGTGTGGTCGAGACCAAGGTCGGTGAGCCTCTGGACCAAGAGACCATCCGAAAGGATATTGAGGCCATATACGGTCTTGGGTTTTTCTCCTATGTCGATGCTCGTCTTGATCCCCGACAGGACGATGTCTCAGTGATGTACGTTGTTACCGAAAATCCTGTAGTGACCGAGGTCCAGTTTATCGGTAATACCGTCTATAGCGATGAGGACCTTCGAAAACAGGTATTCACCACTCCTGGGTCCGTTTTTAACAGAGTATTTTTCCGTCACGACCTTCAAAGGATTAAAGAAAAATTTCAGGAAGACGGATATGTTATGAATAGAATCAAGGACGTTCAGGTTAATGGCGGGCTGGTGAAGGTCTATATTGAAGAACCTCGTATCGGTGAGATTGTGATCCAGGGTAACAAGAAAACCAAGGACTACGTCGTCCGGCGTATCATTGGTATCAAGGAGGGAGACCTTTTCAACTCCATGATTCTTCGTCACTCTCTGGGGAAAATACGAGCCCTCGGGTATTTCGAGGATGTGAGTGTGGGGTTTGAGCCCTCTGAGGATGGTTCGGGCTCCGTGGATCTTATCCTTACCGTTGAGGAACAGAAGACCGGCAAGGTCTCGTTCTCAGTGAGCCACGGTTCCAGCAGCGGTTGGGGTGGCGGTGTTTCGTACTCGGACTCTAACCTGGCCGGTCGGGGTATTCATCTTGATGTGGGGTTTGACTTAGGTGAGTACGAGGGGTATTGGGCCAGCGTCTCCGACTCGTATATGGACCAGAAGGCCTATGCCTGGAAAATAGGCGCCTACAGTCGGGAGTACGAGGATCGAACGTATTGGGACAAGGACTTGGGACCCCGGCAACTTTTTGAGTATGACGAAGATCGAAAGGGCGTGTACATCGGTGCTGGGAAGAAGTTTCGGGGTAACGATAAGCTCAGCTGGTTCATAACCCTTGATTGGCATGACAGCGATGTCCAGTTTAAAAGCGGGTCAAGGGATATGTTTGACTTGGTTACAAGTAATGGTGGGACAGGAGGAAGTGCCTTTACCGTGATGGGGGAGCTTACCAGGAATAACCTGGATCCCTATCTGCAATACCGAAAAGGTGACTTGGAGACAGTCGCGGTGGAGCAGGCTATGGAGTTTCTTGGCGGCGATTGGAGTTTTACAAAGTACTGGTTTGAGGGGAAGGTCTTTGTGCCCATCAAGGGGTTGGAGGATCTGATAGATCTCAGGATCGAGAAGGATAACCCCATGTTATTTGCTGCCAGGATCAAAGTTGGTTCGTCCAGTGGTTCTGTGCCGTGGATGGAGCGCTACATGTTAGGAGGGGCCAGAACTCTTCGGGGGTACGACTCTGCGCAGTTTAAGGGTGATGAACTTCTGTTGGGGAACTTCGAATTGCACGTCCCTGTAGAGGACGCTTTCTCTTTAGTCCTGTTCTACGATGTGGGGAACACCGAGTTGAGTTTCTCCGATATGAAAGACGACTATGGTCTGGGTGTTCGGGTAAGGACTCCTCTCGGAAATCTCCGCCTTGACTACGCTGAGGGTGATGACGATTCCCAGTTCCACTTCGGGTTTGGCGAAATCTTCTAGTCGAATAACGCTGTTTCGGGATCTTGGGAGGGCTGTGGTGGCCGTGGCAGCCGCCGCAGCCTTTCTTTGTCCGTTGTGTGCCTGGGGGGCTTCAGTCTCGACGGTGGAGGGGCTTCCTCCGTGGTTGGTTCCCAGAGCTCAACGAGCTGCCCAGGCCGTATGGACTGAGTTGTCCCAGCGAAACGTGCCTCCTGTTTCGGCGCTCGACGCCCTGGCTGTTGTGGCGCAGCGGCTCTTCTCTGGGTACGATGTGACCATCTCTCTGGAAGAAAAGGGTCCCCTGTTGAGCTTTCACCCCACCCTTTCCTTACCTTGGGTGGTTACGGTGACGCCACCTGAGCTTCAGTCGCCTCTCACGCGCTGGATTCAGGAGGACGGGCAAATGTTGGCTCAAAAACTGTCTCACCTCCTCAAGGGAGTTCCTTACAGGGCGTTAAGTTGGGGAGATGAGGCTTTCAGATCGTCACTTCATACCTTGATGGAGGACTGTCTTCCTGGGTGGCGTGGAACGTCCGTGGTTCGGATCGATGAAGGTCAGGTTATCTTGGATATTGCCCTGCTTCCGTCCCCTCCTTTTGTTCTGGCTACCGATCCCCGTATCACTTCCTCTACCCTTCCGAATGTCCTTCGGGATCGGCTTCGAGAGTCCTTTCTGAAAGATCTGTCCCCCTTGGTAGGGCTTCCCGTCGCGTGGATTGATCGTCATCGGGAGCAGGTGAATCGCTGGGCCAGAGGTATGGCCCAGGAGCGAAGCACTGTTTCTGCGGTGAATGCCCGGGTGGACGTGGAGCTTCGTCCTGATCAGATTGCTCAGGTGGACGCTTCGGTAGAGAGCAGGAGATATTCTCTTCGGGCCTGGGTTGCCGTACAGGCAGGGGCTCAGGATCGGGTTCCCGAGTTCGGACTTCACTTTGGGAGATTTGCCCAGATCTTTTCTGGAGTAGAGCCCGAATTCTACGGTGAGTTCATCTGTGAGCTGGATGACTGGGACATAGAATCTCGTCTGGGGTTCCGCTGGTCTCCCTGTTCCCCTGTATGGATCGGTGCCGAGTACGCTTGGGGTGATCGATCGTCCCTGTGGTATCGTTTATGGCTAACCGGTCACCGAAAAGGACCGTATCTTTGGTGGCGTCACAGTCAGGACCGGGAAAATCAGGGCTCTTTGGGGTACCGGATCAACGAGACCGTGTCTCTGGAGCTTCAGTACGACGATCGTTTCGACGACAGATGGAGTCTGCGAGCCGTCGGTGATCTGTAACGATGAATGAAGAGAGGTCCTTCAAGATGGAATACACTATAGACGAACTGGCTCAACGACTGTCCGGGCGTGTTGTCGGCGATGGACGACGGGTGATACGGCGGGTCTCAGAGCCGTCGAATCACGACCCTGAAGGTATTGTGGTGTTGCTGAGGGCGTCCGGGGCTGAAGCCCTTCCAACGAGCGTGGCGGTGGTTGGGAGAGAGGATTGCTTTAATTCAGGGCGATCGGGTGTGATCGTTCCCGAACCTCGGGTTGCGATGGCATCTCTTCTCTCGCTGTTTCAGCGTCTGCCCGAGACACAACGGGGAATTCACTCCTCGGCGGTGGTTCATCCGACCGCTCAGGTGGCTCCTGACGCCTCCATCGGACCTCTCTGTGTGGTCTCCAAGGACGCTGTGGTGGCATCTGCCGTGGTTCTGAGGGCCAGTGTCTTTTTAGGTGAGGGAGTCTCAGTGGGGGAAGGGTCGATTCTGGAGCCCGGGGTAGTGATCTACAGTGGTTGTACCCTGGGGCGTCGGGTGCTGCTTCATGGCAACGTGGTTATCGGCGCTGACGGGTTTGGTCATATTCCGGCTTCTAAGGGCTCGAATGTGATCAAAGTTCCTCAGATCGGGGGCGTGGTCCTGGGCGACGGCGTGGAAATTGGTTCGGGAAGCACCGTGGATCGTGGAACCATCGGCGATACGGTTATCCGGGCAGGGACCAAACTGGACAATCACGTTCAGGTTGGTCACAATGTCTCTATCGGTCATGACTGTCTGTTGGTGGCCCAGACCGGTGTCTCTGGCAGTGCTGTCCTGGAGGATCGGGTGATTATGGGAGCTCGAAGTGGAGTTCAGGATCATGTCACGGTAGGCGAAGGGGCCACCGTGGCCGCTTTGGGGGGCGTCACTAAGGACGTCTCTTCTGGGGCGGTCGTCTCGGGTTTCCCCGCCAGGGATCATCGTCAGGAACTCCGCCAAAGGGCTCTTCTTCGTCGCTTGGACGAGCTATTTCTTCGGGTCAGGGAACTTGAGGCCCGGTTTCCCGTCGAGGAACGATCGTGAGGTCTTTGGTCCCTCGTTTTATACTGGAGAAACCCTGTTTTTTTCGAGGTATCGGCCTTCATTCTGGATGTCCCTGTGAGGTGGATCTCCTCCCTCAAGCTTCTTCGGGGATTTCCTTCCGTCTCGGCTCTCAGGTTTTTCCCGTGACTCAAGCTCGATTTCGAGGTGATGGTCGGGGCACGGTCCTCTCCTTTCCTGATGGACAGGAGGTCCATACGGTGGAACACATCCTGGCGGCTCTCGCTGGACTTGGTCTTGACGGGGTAACCCTTCAAGTAAGGGGAGAAGAGATCCCCGCGATGGATGGCAGTGCCGAACCCTTCGTTCGGGGGCTTTTAGACGCAGGTGTTCGTCGGGACGGAGTTATCTCCGCCCTCTCAGTGGAGAGCCCCTTAGCCGTGGACGACCTGGCTCGGGGACGATCAGTGCTTCTTCTGCCTCACGATGGATTTCGTGTGACCTACGTCATCGATTATCCTGGGACGGCCATTGGGTGTCAGGCCCTCTCCGTGGACGTGACGGGGGATACTTTTAAAAGAGAGATCGCGTGCTGTCGGACGTTCGCTCTTATGGATGAGGTTCAGGGGCTGCGGGAGATGGGGCTGTCCCTGGGAGGATCTTTGGAGAACGCTGTCGTGGTAGATCAGGATCGGGTGTTGGCCGATGGTGGTCTTCGTTTTACCGACGAGTTCGTTCGTCATAAAATTCTGGACCTGATCGGGGATCTTGCCCTTCTTGGCCGCCCTGTTCTCGGTCATGTCATAGCTTTGAAGGCCGGTCACCAAATCCATCAAAAGCTGGTGTGCCGAATTAAAGTGCAACACGAGATGGAGGTTTGAAGGTTATGTTCGATATCCACAAAATCATGGAATTTCTGCCTCATCGATACCCCTTCCTTCTGGTGGATCGGATTGTTGAGGTTCAGGACGATTCGGCTGTGGGAATAAAAAACGTCTCCATTAACGAGCCTTTTTTCATGGGGCACTTCCCTGGGGAGCCCGTGATGCCCGGAGTCCTCATCGTAGAGGCGATGGGACAGACGGGGGCGGTCGTGCTCCTCTCGCAGCCGAAATTCCAGGGGAAAGTTATCTATCTGACCTCGGTAGAGAAGGCCCGGTTTCGTCGGCCCGTTCGTCCTGGAGATCAACTTGTCACGACGGCTACCCTCACTAAACTTCGAGGTAAGGTCGGTAAAGTCAGGACCGTGGGGACAGTTGACGGTGACGTGGTTGCCGAGGCCCAGCTGGGTTTCGTCGTGGACGATAGACTGGAGTAATGCGGTGTCTCTCGTGCATCCTACGGCATTGGTCTCAGCCCAGGCGTCTTTGGCTGACGATGTGATCGTCGGTCCGTACTCGGTGATTGACGGGGCTGTCTCCATTGGTCCCGGGACCGTTCTGGGAGCCTTTGTCAGGATTATGGACTATGTGTCCGTTGGGGCCCGATGCCGTATCTACGAGCATACCGTCCTTGGTGGTGAGCCTCAGGACCATGATTTCAAGGGAGAGGAATCCTGGGTTCGTGTCGGTGATGACGTTGTCCTTCGAGAAGCCGTCACTGTCCATCGGGCCTCTGGGGTGGGCAAGGAGACTGTTGTCGGTGACGGTACTCTGCTCATGGAGGCTGTCCATGTTGGACATAACGTGGTTATCGGTTCTCACGTCACCGTGGCCAATAAGTCGGCTTTTGCAGGGTATTCGTCTATGGGAGACGGGGCGGTCATGAGTGGGCTCTCCGGGCTCCATCAGTTTGTCTCTGTGGGGCGATACTGTATGATCGGTGGGGCGACCAAAGTGGTCAAGGACATCCCCCCCTATGTCACCGCCGATGGGCATCCTGCCAGGATATACGGCTTGAACGTCGTGGGACTCCGTCGGGCTGGCTTTTCCGCCGCTCAGCGAAAAGAGATTAAAGAGGTGTATGGTCTCCTGTATCGTTCCGGCCATCCCATGAAAGAAGCCGCAGAGATACTTAAACAGGAGATGGGAGAAAGCACCTATGCTTCCGAGATACTTGATTTCTTGGGATCCAGTCGACGGGGCCTGGCCTCGTGGTGTCGATGAAGACCGTGGAGCTTCTGGCTCTCGATGTGGATGGAACCCTGACCGATGGGGCCATCTACCTGTCGGGTGATGGTCGAGAGATGAAACGGTACGACGTGAAGGACGGCACGGCGTTGGTTACTTTCCGAAAACGGGGCGGTGTGGTCGCCTTTATCAGCGGCCGAACCTCGGCGTCCACTGTCGCTCGAGCTGCTGAGCTTGAGGTCCAACACCTCTATAACGGTACAAAGGATAAGTTAGGTGATCTCATGGCACTGGCTCAATCCTTGGGCTTCTCCCCCGATCAGGTGGTCTACGTGGGAGACGACGTCAACGATATCGAGTGCCTCAGGTGGGCCGGGATGGGGGTTGTCGTTGCCGATGGCGTGGATGAGGCCAAGGCCGCTGCTGACTGGGTAACCCGTTGCCCCGGCGGTAGAGGAGCTCTCCGGGAGGTCGTTGATCGCCTTATCGCGGAGGGGCTTCGGTGAAGGGGCGGATCCTTGACCGATTCATCCTCAGGGAACTGGGAGGGGCTTTCCTCTTTGGTGTCTTGACCTTCACAGTCATCCTGGTGGCTGGCGACCTGCTCTTCAAGGTCGCCGAGATGGTCGTGGAGAGGGGAATCTCCCTCTTAACAGTCTCCAAGCTTTTCCTGTACAAGCTTCCGGCAGTCGTGGTTCTCACCCTCCCCATGTCCTGTCTTCTGTCCACCTTGCTTACCTTTGGTCGCCTGTCGGTGAACAGCGAGGTCGTGGCCCTCAAGGCGTCTGGAATCTCTTTTCAGCGGATTGCAGTGCCTGTCCTGTTTGGGGCTGCCCTGGTGGCTCTCTCAGCCCTGTTGCTTAACGAGACTCTGGTCCCTCTGGCCAATCGAGCTGCCGATAACGTGCTTCGTTTTGACGTGCTCCATGAAAAGCCCGCACTGCTTCAGGAAAGAGTCTTTCTCAAGGACGAGCACGGAGGACGGCTGAACAGGGTGATCTACATCGGCCAACTTCGGCCAAGGAGCGGGACCATGAACGATGTGGTCGTTCAGGAGTTCGAGGAAGGACGTCTTCACCGGATCACCACTGCCGAAAAAGGGGGGTGGGCTCGTGGTGTCTGGTCTCTGTCCGACGGACAGGTCTTTTCCGTCGACGATATGGGACAGGTGACTTTTCTCTTTGGGTTCAAGTCTCAGAAGCTTTCTCTTAACCTCAGTCCATCCCAGGTCGATCGAACCTCCCAAAAACCCGACGAGATGAGCATTAAGGAGCTTCGCCGTCACATAAGGGTCATGAAAGCTCAGGGAGCGAACCTTGCTCCCTTGTGGGTATCCTATCATCTTCATCTGGCCGTGCCGTGGGCCAGCTTGGTCCTCGCTCTGATCGGGGCGGCTCTGGGGGTTCGACCCCAGAGAAAGGGGGGCATGGGCATGGGGTTTGGCCTGAGCGTCCTCATCGTTTTTGCCTACTATGTGGTCATGTCCATGGGGCGGGCTTTGGGAGAGAGCGGACACATGCCGCCCTTCCTTGCGGCGTGGCTTCCGAACATCGTTTTTTTGGTCTGTGGCGGTGTGTTAACCGTTCGGGCCAACAGGTGATGAGCATGGGATCTGGCAAACTGGCTTTGGTGGCCGGGGAAGGTACTCTGCCCCTATTTATCCTTCGGAACCTGCTGGCCAGAGGAGAGCGCCCATTGGTCTATGCCTTGCGGGCTGATTATTCCGAACTTGACCTTCCCGGTGCGACGCTCCTCCCTGTTAAGGATGTAAATCTTGTTAAGATTTTTGCCAGTTTCGCTCTGCGTCGGGTCAAACGGGTCCTTCTGGCTGGATACGTGCCCAAGACGATGATCTACGGCTCCTCTTTGGATAGAGAGGCAGACAGCCTCGTCTCCGGCTTGGCTGATCGCAACGATCATGCCCTTTTGGGGGCTGTCATCCAACGTCTTGAAAAGCTGGGCATCTTGGTTTTAGGCTACGAATCGGTGGTCCCCGAGATGATAGTGCCTCTGGGAACCGTGGCAGGGCCCGAGCCGTCATCCGCCGATCTGGAGGACGTTGAGTATGGTCGAAAGATCCTGGGGCGGTTGCTTCCCCTGTCTTTCGGTCAGTCCTTGGTCGTCTCCAAGTGTGCTGTGGTTGCCGTGGAAGCCATGGAGGGGACGGACCGGACGATCAGGCGCGCTGGGGGGATCGTTCCGTCTGGAGTCCTGGTTAAGGGCATGCGATCCGATCAGGATCGTCGGTTTGACATCCCCGTGGTTGGAGGAGATACCCTTCGTGTCATGGCGGAGGCTGGCCTCTCCTGCATGGCTATCGAAGCGGGCAATGGGCTTATCGTTGAGAGGGAATACTTTGTCTCTCTGGCCAATGAGCTGGGGATCTCTGTGATCGGGGTGGAGCCGTGTCCATCTTCCTGAGCTGTGGCGAGGCCTCGGGCGATACTCTCATCGCTGACCTCGCTCGGGGACTTCGACGTCAGGGATATACGGGTATCTTGTGGGGAATGGCTGGCGAGCGATCCCGAGCGGCCGGTGTCCGGCTTCGATGGTCCAGCTCCGAACTTCAGATCATGGGGATTTCCCAGGCGGCAGCGGCCCTTCCTCGGCTCTGGTGTCTGGCCGACCAGATGGTCTCGGAGGTGCTTCGTCGACGCCCTCGTGCTGTCGTCGTGGCCGATAGTCCAGATTTTCACATCCCCCTGGTTCGGCGACTTCGTCGTAAAGGGTATGCGGGAAAGGTTTTTTTCCTCTCGCCGCCTACTGTCTGGGCTTGGCGCCGTCGGAGGGTCGTCCCGTTGCGACAACTCTTCGATATGTGTCTTCCCCTGTTTGGTTTTGAACATCGCTTCCTTCAGGACCACGGGGTGCCGACAGCGTGGGTGGGACATCCTATGGTGGGTCGCTCCCTTCCCAAAAGAGCCGCCGATCCCCATGGTGTAGCCCTGCTTCCCGGAAGCCGCCACTCCGAGATCTCCAGGCTTCTTCCTGTACTTCGTTCGCTGGCCGAGAGACTGGCTGATGGGGGCTGGTCCCCTGTGTTTTCCCTTGCCGACAATGTACAGGGGGTTTTCAGGGCACAGGTGTTGGAGGCTCTTGCCGGGTGGACGGTACGGTGTGGCGATGTCCCCCGTCTTTTAGCCGAGACGTCCATGGCTGTCGGTGCCAGTGGGACCGTGGCCGTAGAGGCCATGATAGCCGATCGGTTTATGACGGTGCTCTATCGAGGTACACCTTTGGAATGGGTTGTGTATCGAGCCTTTGTGAACCTTCCTTTCGTCTCGATTCCCAACGTCATGGCCGGGAGAATGGTTTACCCTGAGCTTCTCCAGGATCGATGCACCGTTCCGGCTATTCTTCGAGCTTTGGCTGAATATACACGATGTCCTGAGCCAGTTCATCGGAGCCTGTCCATCTGTCGGAGGCAGATGGGCCGTTCGGGGGCCTCGGAATTTTGGGCAAGCTTGGTGCTGACGCCGTGAGAAAAAAGGTCGCTTTCCTGGTCAATGGTCCTGGCGAGCTCTGGGGCTGGGCCCGTCCTCTGGGAACAGAAATGGCTCGCCGGAGGTGGGTTGTGGATGTCCACCTGTTAGCGTGTCCTTTTGCTTCAGGTATGGAACGTCGGGCCGCTCGGCATTTCTCATGGACAAGGGCTGTGGTTGGGCCCTGTCAGCCATTAAAGAGTATCGTGGCTTTGGGGCATGGTCGCTATGATCTGTTTGTCCAGCTTGGAGGCGACCTCCTCTTTGGCAGGATCGCCTCGGCGTTGAACCGGTCCCCTCTGGCTTGCTATGCTTATGGCCCCAAGAGGGGCTTGAATCGATGTGACCTGTCGGCCACGGCCTTTCCCAACATGGCATCGACCATGACGCCCTCTACTCTGAGCCTGGGCGACCTGGTCTCTGACGGGTTGACTTTGGATTTAAAGGCCCCCACACCTTGGCTCCCTGGAGGCCGTAGGCTGCTCATCCTTCCAGGCAGTCGGCCGGCCATACGGGAGGCCGTTCGAGCCTACGTGGGACGAACTGTCAGAGCCCTTCGACCAAGACGGGACCTCCAGGTCGTCTCGCTTCTGCCGCCTTTCGTTGATGATCAGGAAAAGCGGCTTTGGCTCCGCTCGGGAGTTCGGCCTTTTTCAGGAGGAACTCGGGCAGCTTTGGCTGGGGCCGATCTGGCTGTGACTCAGCCAGGCACCAACACGTTGGAGCTCATGCACGCAGGGATCCCCTCTCTGGTCGTGGTTCCCTTTGAATTTTTACGTCGGATCCCTCTGAGCGGCCTCAAGGGGTGGCTTCTCTCTTTTCCTGGTGGAGTAGCTCTCAAGGAATCGCTCCTCCGCCGTGCGGCTGGCCGACGGGGGTATTTGGCCTGGCCGAATCGGTTGGCGTCTCAGGAGATCATGCCCGAACTCGTTGGCGATGTTTCCCCGGTGGATTTAGCCCATCGGATTGATGTCCTTCTGGACGACCAGAGGTGGCTGAATTGGCAGAGGCGGACACTCCAGGCTATGAGCGATGCAAGTGCTCCGTCGCCGTCGTCCCGTCTCTGCGATGAACTGGAAAGGTTGGTCGGTATCAGAACATGAAGTCATCGTCGTCGTGGGACATCTACAAGCGGGTCCTCTCCTACACAAAACCCTATACTCGAAGGATCGTCGCTGCTCTGGGCTGCATGGTTCTGGTCTCCTGCTGCGCTGTGGTGCCTCCGTGGCTGATGAAGAACGTCGTGGATGACGTCCTTATTCGAAAGGACATCGTCATGCTTAACCTTGTAGCCGTGTCCCTGGTGGCGGTGTATCTTATCAAGGGAGTGGCCTCGTACGGTCAGAAATATCTCATGACCTGGGTGGGGCAGAAGGTCGTCTTGGATCTTCGCGTCCAGGCCTATGCTGCGGCCCAATCCATGTCCCTGAAGTACATCAACGGACGTCGGGTGGGGGAACTCATATCTCGGGTAACCAACGACGCCACGGTTCTTCAGACGACCGTTACCAACGCCGTGGTGGATCTCGTGGTTCAGGGAATTACCACTGTGGGAATGCTCGGCTTCCTTTTGTACATAAACTGGCGATTGACCGTCGTTACTTTCGGGGTTTTCCCCTTGACCGTGTGGGTGATCGACAAGGCTTCCAAAAAACTTCGGATCGTGGGGCGCCAGGTTCAGGAAAACCTGGCGGGGCTGTCGGCCCTGACGGAGGAGGCTCTCTCGGCTATCCGTATCGTTCGGGCCTTTGCTACGGAGGCTGCCGAGCTCCGTCGTTTTCAGGATCAGAGCCGCTCTCATTTTAAAGCGCTCATGAAGGGAACTCAGGTTAACTCCGTGCTCTCCGGGGCTGTTGAACTTCTGCTCATCGTGGCTTTGGCGATTATCTTCTGGATAGGTGGTCGATCAGTCGTCGACGGGGTCATGACCCCGGGGGACCTGATCGCCTTTTTGGGATATCTCGGGTTTATGGCCCATCCCGTTACGGTTCTCTCAAGGGTGGTTAGTCAGATCCAGCATGGTCTTGCCGCTGCTGAACGGATCTTCGACCTTGTCGACAACCGAGACAGGGTGACCTCGCCGAAAAATCCCGTGGTCCTCCGATCTATTCGAGGTTCAGTGGACTTTCGCAACGTATGGTTTCGGTACGACGATACCTGGGTGCTTCAGGGGATCTCCCTCTCGGTGGCTCCTGGGGAGACCGTGGCCCTGGTTGGCGCTACTGGCTCGGGAAAATCTACCCTGGTCGACCTGATCCAGAGGTTTTACGATCCCGAGAGGGGAACGGTCGCTGTGGACAATCATGACGTCAGAAGCCTCGACTTGGGTGTTCTTCGGCGACAGATCGGGGTGGTTCCTCAAGATCCTGTTCTCATGAAAGGGTCATTCAAGTTCAATATTTCCTACGGAATGGACGGTGCCAGCGACTACGACGTTCGGAAGGCTGCGGAGATAGCCGGTATCGCACGGTTTATCGAGGGGCTTCCTCAAGGGTACGAGTCTGAGATCGGCGAGCGGGGGGTGACCCTCAGCGGTGGTCAGAGGCAGCGAGTGGCCATCGCCCGAGCGGTTATCCGTGATCCACGAATTCTCATCATGGACGAGGCGACATCCTCTTTAGACGTCCAGGTGGAGCAGGCTATCCAGAGAGCTATGGACCGTGCCATGGAGGGACGGACGGCCTTTGTCATTGCTCACCGTCTGTCGACCATACGGGGTGCCGACCGAATTCTTTACCTGGATAACGGCGTCATAGCTGAGGAGGGGGTACACGAAGAGCTTATCCGATCAGGAGGGCTCTACAGCCGTCTTCATGCCATCCAGCAGGGAGGACTCTCGTGAACTCTTTTGTTCGAAGTTATCTGGCTCACGCCAGGGGCGAGGCTCCTCTCTCTCCCTGGCTCTGTCTGGCTCCCTTGGGATGGCTTGTCTCTCTGCTGACACGGTGTAGAAACGGTGCCTTCGATCGGGGGGTTCGACGCAGCCAGGAGCCCCCTCTCCCGGTGATCAGCGTGGGGAACGTCACCTTAGGGGGGACCAACAAGACTCCGTTTGTCGAGCTTCTCAGTAAAGGCCTCTTGGCCCGAGGAATCCAACCGGGAATCGTCAGCCGAGGGTACGGCGGCCAGACCTCCCGTCCCGTGGTCTTTCGTGGAGGTCGGGCCGACCGGGATCAGGTGGGTGATGAGCCCCTTCTTCTCTCTCATCGCTTACCTCAGGTCGACGTGGCCGTCTCTCGAGATCGCATGGGCGATATCCGAGCTCTGGGACGCCGTGGGGTACAGGTTGTGGTGGCCGACGACGCCTTTCAGCACCGTCGGCTTGGTCGAGATGTGGATGTGGTTCTCATCGATGCCTCGTGTCCCTTCGGAAACGGTCGCCTCATTCCCGGTGGAATCCTTCGGGAACCTCTGGACAGCCTGAGACGGGCTCATATCGTGGTGATCACCAAGGTGGATCAGGTCGAGCCGTCACAGCTTCGCTCTCTGGAACGACGACTGAAGGTCATCGTGCCTGAAGAGCGTCTCTTTCGATCCTCCCTTCGGATTAGCCGTTGGTGCCGTTGGAATGGCACGGAACTTTGTCCGTCGCCTCCACCTCATAATCGGGCCGTGGTGGCCTTCTCGGCCATAGGAAGTCCCCGAAGTTTTCTCGTTTCCCTTCAGGAGCAGGGGGTCTCCGTTGCTCGTGAATATCGTTTCAAGGATCACCACCGCTACGACCTCAGGGATCTCGAAGAGATCGGTCAATCCTATAGGACGACAGCTACTTGGGCTGTTGTCTGTACCGAGAAGGATGTGTACAATTTGCCGTCTCGATGGGAACCAGCCTTTCCTCTTTTGGTCCCCTTACTGGAGAGCGAGTTGGAGGACGAGTCCCGCTTCTGGAAGACGCTGACCGAGTTCATGCGGCCTCGGATAGTGGTCGCCTCAAACGGGTACGGTGAGGACGCTATGGGAGCCTTGCTGGCGCAAAAACTCCACAGTCGTTTTCCTCAGGCGCAGGTAGTGGGGTTTCCCCTGGTGGGGCGAGGTGAGTTGTACGGTCAGCGAGGCATTCCCGTAGCTTCGGCTCCCTCGGTTACCCCCACAGGTGGCGTGGTTAAATATCATCTCGACGATCTGGTCTCAGACATTCGCTCCGGTCTCTTGGGGCATATTAAGGCACAGATTAAGGCGTGGCGGCGGCTTCGGGGAATCGTACGGACTCCCCTATGTGTGGGTGATGTCTACCTTTTGCTTCATACCCTCTGGGGGCAGGGTCTCTCTCCAGTACTGGTTGCCACGGCTAAAACCGCCTACCTTCACGGGCACTTTATGGCCGAACAGGCTATCCTTCGCCGTCGATGCAGAATCGTTTGGACCAGGGATAGGGAGACAGCTCAGGATCTTTGTCGATCCGGTGTGCGGGCTCGATATGGCGGGAACCCAATTATGGACCTGGTTGGGGATACTACAAAGGGTGCCTTTCGTCGGGATGTGGCGGAGCAGCTTGTTCTGATCCTTCCCGGAAGTCGGGAACGAGCTTACTGTGACATGAGGCTTCTCCTCAGAGCTGTGGATCTTATGGCGCGACGAGAGAGATGTTCCTTCGTGGCCGTTCTGGCTCCGACATTGGACATTGACCGCCTGGTTCAAGGGTGTCCAGGCTGGTTTTTGGACGGCCCTTCTTTGGTCAAAGACGATGTTCGAGTTGATCTGTACGATGGCCCTGTGGCTGACGTTGCTCGGGAAGCCCAGGTTCTTCTTGGATTGGGTGGCACGGCCAATCAGGTGTGTGCTGGTCTGGGGGTCCCCGTGATCTCCATCCTGGAGAAGGGAAAACTGGTGCAGAAAAAACTGTTAGGGCAGGCCGAGTGGCTTGTCCCCTCCGACCCCAGACAGCTTGCGGATGCTGCGTTGACCGTGCTTCGAGATTCATCTCTGGCTCAATCCATGGGAGAGGCGGGGAAGCTTCGCCTGGGAGGCTCAGGGGCTTTAGATGACGTAATACGCTACTGTTCCCGTCGTCTGGGCTGGGCCCTCCGCTGCTCCGTGTACAAGCGGCTTCGGATGCGGCAAGATGAAATGAGAGAGGAGACAAACATATGACATCCGTCGTGGAGATTGGGTCCGTGCGAATCGGTCAGGGGGCTCTGGCTCTTATAGCCGGTCCCTGCTCTCTGGAGAGTCTGGAACTGGCGATGGAAACAGGGCGCCGAATCAGGGGTATCTGTCGTGATATGAACATCGGCTATATCTTCAAAGCCTCGTATGACAAGGCAAATCGGACCTCCATCCATAGCTATCGAGGCCCCGGATTGGAGAAGGGATTGAGCTGGCTTGCCGAGATCAAATCCGCTCTGAATGTCCCTGTCCTCACCGATATCCACGAGACGTGGCAGGCCGAGCTTGTCGCTCAGGTCGCTGATGTGCTTCAGATACCGGCGTTTCTCTGTCGTCAGACCGATCTTCTGGTGGCGGCGTCCGAGACGGGTAAGGCCCTCAACGTCAAGAAGGGGCAATTTCTGTCGCCGTACGACATGAAGGCAGTCGTAGCCAAGTGCCACGAGGTGGGCAACCATCGGATCCTCCTCTGCGAGCGGGGGACCACCATGGGGTATGGTCAGTTGGTGGTGGACATGCGCTCGTTGGCTATCATGCGCTCTACAGGCTGCCCCGTTGTCTTCGATGCTACCCACAGCGTTCAGATGCCCGGTGGCCGGGGGGAGACCTCTGGTGGTGACCGACGTTTCGTGCCGGCCCTGGCCCGAGCGGCGGTGGGCTTGGGTGTGGATGCCCTGTTTATGGAAATTCATCCTGATCCTGATTCAGCTTTGAGCGATGGTCCCAATATGATTCCTCTTCACCGGTTGGAGGAACACCTTAGAACCCTCAAGGCTCTGGATGATTTGGTCAAGGGGGATCTAGGGGTTTTCGAACTTGACTGGGAGGATAAAGAGCTATGATGAGCCTCCCTGCTGACCGAGAGTGTCCAGTTTTGGACGATGATCGTTTGGTGGAGATCGGCCGTCAGGTCATCGAAGACGAGGCGACGGCCCTTCGGAGAGCGGCGGAGCGTGCCGGTTCTGAGATGGCTCGGGCGGCTCGGATCGTTCAGGGGTGTCGTGGGCGTTTGGTGATCTCCGGCCTGGGTAAATCGGGCCATATCGGTCGGAAAATCGCTGCCACTCTCGCGTCCTTGGGGACGCCGTCCTTTTTCCTTCACGCTGTTGAGGCAGCTCATGGCGATCTCGGCATGGTTCGTCGGGAGGATGTAGCTCTCCTGATCAGTCAGAGCGGTCGGACCTCCGAGGTGGTGGGGCTTATCCCCTTTTTTCGCCGTCTCGGAGCACCGGTCCTCGCCATCACCGGCGACCTTCAGTCACCCTTGGCTCAGGGAGCCGATATCGTGTTGGACGCATCGGTGGAGCGGGAGGCCGACCCCCTGAATTTGGCTCCTACCAGCAGTACTACCGTTCAGTTGGCCCTGGGCGATGCCCTTGCCGGGATGGTCACCGAGATGCGGTGCCTCAGACGGGAGGATTTTGCCATGTTCCACCCGGCAGGGAGCCTGGGGCGGCGGCTGTTGCTTCGGGTTGCTGAGGTCATGGGAACGGGGGATCGCTTACCGTTGGTGTTCCAGGGTGTCTCCGTCCAGGAGGCTCTTTTCGAGATTACGAGCAAAAACTACGGTGCGACATCGGTTGTGGATGAGAATGGCTGCTTGGTCGGCATCTTCACCGACGGCGATCTCAGGCGTCTTATCGAGCGTCAGGGAGTCTCCGCCCTGTCAGAGACCATCCGGGACGTCATGACAGTCAGCCCTAAGACCATCGGCTCCGAGTCCTTAGCGGTGGAAGCCGTTCGGATCATGCAGGACATGGAGATTTCGGTTCTGGTCGTCTCCGACGATGAGCGGCCTGTGGGAATGGTCCATCTTCACGAGCTCCTTCAGGCCGGACTCGACTGATATGTCCCTGCCCATAGCCCTTTACAGAGGTGTGGCGATGGCTGCCTTTGCCTTCGCCTCTCCATGGTTGTGCCGTCGATATGCCGGTCATGGTCTGGAGGAACGGCGGGGTCGATATGCCTCGTCTCTGATCCAGATGCTGCGTCGAAAGGGACGTCCCCTGTGGGTCCACGCTGTCTCCGTCGGCGAGGTCCAATCGGCGTCGCCCTTTCTTCGCAGGGCGGCTGCCTGCACCCAGAGACCACTGATCCTCTCGTGTACGACGGCCACTGGAAAGGAAATGGCTTCGCAGTTGTTGGACGGCGTGGTCGATCAGGTTCTCTCGGCCCCCTGGGATAGCCCTCTCGTCGTACACCGGGCTTCGACGTCCATTCGCCCCAAGGCCTACGTCACGGTGGAAACCGAGATCTGGCCGGGCATCCTGTGGGAGATGAGGCGGCAAGGCACGCCGTCCTTCATGATCAACGGTCGATTCTCCGATCGATCATTCACGGCCATGGCTCGGTGCCCTTGGTTCTGGAGGGATGTCCTGTCCCTGTATACCATTCTCATGGTCAGGGCTGACTCGGACAGGGAGAAGCTTATCGGTGTGGGACTCCCCTCGGACAGGGTGATCGTTACAGGAGACTGCAAGGCCGATGCCCTGAGAGAACGAAAAGATCTTCTGGATCAGGCTCCTTTGAAAGAACTTTTGGGTGCTGAACGCCCTATCGTCTTGGCGGGAAGCACCCATCGAGGCGAGGACGAGATCGTACTGCTCGCTTTTCGCATGGTCCTTGCCCGTTATCCCGGCGCTCGTTTGATCCTGGTTCCCCGTCACCCCGAACGGGCTGACGAGGTCGCCGCTCTGGCCACCTCTCTGGGACCGGTGGCCCTGTACAGCCGTCCCTCACCTGGATGGCGAGTTCTGGTGGTGGATCGAATCGGAGTCCTGTTCGGACTCTACTCCCAGGCTGATTGTGCCTTCATCGGTGGAAGTCTTGTCCCCCGGGGAGGCCAGAACATCATGGAGCCGGCGCTCTTTGGGGTCCCTTTCTGTCAGGGGCCGCAATATCAGGATTTTATAGAGGCCACGCAAGCCCTGAACCAAGCCGGTGTGGGCACGGTGATCGTCGATGGAGATACGATGGGCAGAGCCTTTCTTCGAGATCTGGAAGCAGGACGGAGAGACAGAGTTGCTCGGGCTGCAAAGGCATATTTTGAGGGGCTTCCATCGGCAGCCGATCGATCCTGGGAGACGATCTCGTCTTTTCTCGTCTGATCCCGTATCGCAAGGACATATGATATGTATATGTTTTGAGGAGGAAACCATATATTATGATCGTACACAGAGATCTTATAGAGACCTTTTATCGTAACCTGGACGATCGTTCCCGAGAGGCGGTGGACAGGGCCATCGAGACCATGATAACGGTCAAGCGTCGTGGCGGGAAAATCGTCGTTGCGTCCGGGAGCGGTCCCAACATCCACGAGGGGGTCACGACCCTGGTGGCTGAACTGATGGACAAGGGAATTATCGACGGTGTCACCACCAGCTCGGCTGTCATCGGACATGAGATGGCAGGTTCCCTCGATCGGGTCAAGATGTGTGACGCAGCCCAGCTGGGTTTTCCCGAGGAGAGGATGCCCCGGGGCAACGTGTTCGAGTTCACCAGGATGACGCCGAAAGAGCGTGCTGCGCTCCGCAGGGAGATGGTCCTGGACGAGGACCTTCTGGCCAAGGAAGACGTTGTCGAAGGTCACGACGTCATCAAGGCGGCGGGAAACATGGCCTACCCCATGGGGCTGTGGAACGAGAGACTGGCCTCGGAGATCCTGGAGATATCGCGAACATATGGTTTACCCTTCGAGACCGTGGCGGGCTGGGGCGCGGACCGTCGAACCATGATCGGCATCGGAGCGGAAAAAAACCTGTCGGTCATCGTCAGCATTCCCCAGATGGTAGGGGGCGGCAATATCGGCATCTCCATAGGTGACAGTATCTCAATAGCCAATCGGTGCATGAGGCTGGCCCGAATGTTGGAGGATGCCGACGTCATCATCGAATCGGCCATCGCCCTTTCTCAGGAACTTCACGACGGCCCATTCGAGAACTATACAGGACACGGTATCTGGGCGTGGTGGAAGGGGATTCACACGTATCATCTCAGGGACAAGACCCTGGTCCGCATCGACCTGGACGAAAACCTTCGGAAGGCTCAGGATCAGCAGAAAGAGAGTGCCAAGATCCAGGAGGCTATCAGTAAAGGATTGCCTAAGACCAAAATATCCGGCATTCCCTTTCGCATGGAGATGTCCGCCTTCGCTCGCCACGAGGGGAGCATTCCTATCATCGGCGATATCGGCGAGGTCTGGCCTGTTATGGCTCTGAGAGTTGCTGACGCGTTGGGTATTGAACTGGATTTCATGAGCTACAAGCAGGAGACCGACGAAGGCAAGGCCATGAGGGAGTGGATCGTCCGGGAGATTCGTCCCATCGACCCCGCCAAAATGCGGGCCAGGGCGGCCGAACATCGTCTCCTGAACGGATGATAGCCGTCATGACCGTCGTTGCTGTCATCCCCGCCCGGTGGGGATCATCTCGACTGCCGGGCAAGCCTCTGTGTGACCTTGGAGGGGAGCCCATGATCCGTTGGGTACACCGGCTGACCTCGCAGGCTGCCTTAGTGGACCGGGTGTTGGTCGCCACCGACGATCGGCGGATCGCTCGCGCCGTGACGGAGTTTGGCGGGGAGGTTGTCATGACCTCCCCGGATCATCCCAACGGGACCTCTCGAGTTCTTGAGGCCCTGGGCGATATACCCTGTGATGGCGTCGTCAACGTGCAGGGAGACGAGCCCTTCATGGATCCCGCTCTTGTGGACCAGGTCGCCCGATGTCTGAAGGAACGGCCCGAGTTCCCGATGATCTCACTTCGACATCCTCTCGCTTCCGAAGACGAATCCAATCCGGATCGAGTGAAAGTCGTGGTGGATCGGTACGACCGGGCCTTGTACTTTAGCCGGTCACCCATTCCTTATCGGCGTCAGAAGAGTGCCGTCATGTTCGGCCACATCGGAATCTACGGCTATCGTCGGGATTTTTTGAGTCGATATGTCAGCCTGGAGTCCACTCCCCTGTCGGAGAGCGAATCTCTGGAGCAGCTCCGGGTTCTGGAGTCGGGATACACCATCCTGGTACCTCTGGCCAAGGGGCACCATGGCTTCGGCATCGACAGCCCGGCCGACCTGGAACGGGCCCGGGCCCTGATTCGGGAGGAACGAGTATGAGAGCTCTGTACCTGGATTGCCTCGCCGGTATCGCCGGTGACATGTTTTTGGGGGCCATGCTGGACCTGAACGTCTTCTCTCTCGACGACTTTCGTTCACTCCTCTCCGGTTTGGCTCTAACGGACTATGAACTGTCCGTTCAAAAGGGGCAACGCGGTGCTTTGGCAGGTACGGATGTTACGGTCTGCGCCGAGGGGGATCACGGTCACCGACATCTTTCCGACATTCTGGATATTTTGCATAAATCCGATCTTCCCGAGGACGTCCAAAACGGCTCGATCCGGGCATTTTGCCTTTTGGCCGAGGCCGAGGCCTCGGTTCACGGGGTGGACGTTGAGGCCATCCATTTTCACGAGGTCGGAGCGGTGGACTCCATCGTGGATGTCGTGGGGGCCTTCTCGGCCCTTCATCTGGCGGGGGTCGATCAGGTATATGCCTCGTCGGTCAACGTTGGTTCCGGCTCGGTCTCCTGTGCCCATGGGATCCTCCCCGTCCCTTCGCCTGCAACGACCCGCCTGTTGGAGGGTGCTCCCGTGACGGTCCTGGGGGCTCCCATGGAGCGGACCACTCCCACAGGTGCCGTTATCCTGCGGAGTACGGACTGTCGGTATGGGCCTATGCCATCGGGACGGATCGTCGCGACCGGCTACGGACTGGGCGACGCCGAGACCGACCTTCCTAACGTGCTTCGAGCCACGGTTGTCGATCTGGACGATGAGCGACTGGAGTCATGTCCCTGGATCTCTGGCGAAGCGTCTGTTCTTGAGGCCAACGTGGACGACATGCTTCCTCAGGATTTCTCAGAACTTATGGATCGTCTTTTCGAGGCTGGGGCATGGGATGTTTTTCTCACCCCTGTCATCATGAAAAAACAACGCCCCGGAGTTCGAATTACCTGTATTGGCCCCCTCGAAGGTGAACAGGGCATGGCGGAGATCATCCTTCGTTACTCTACGTCTATCGGTCTTCGATGTCGACGGGAACAACGCTACATTCTTCGGCGGGATGAGGGTGTCTTTCAGTCTTCTATGGGTCCTGTCCGGGTGAAACGATCATATTGGGGCGATCAGCTCCTCAAGCGTACCTTGGAGTACGACGACTTGAAACTCCTCGCGGAAAGGCATGCCATGCCGTTGATGAACCTTCGAGCTCGTCTGATCTCGGAACTGGGAGGATGGAGCGATGACGACAGGTAGTAAAGGTCCGTCCCTTGTTGTCATCCTCTCCGATGGAATCCGGGGACACCTTTTTCAAAGCCGGGGGGTCGCATCTCACTTAGCGGAACTCTGTGGGGCGTTCTCAGTCGAGATGAACGTGCCGTCCTACAAGGGCTGTCGTCGGTTTTGGGTGCTTAAAGTTCTGGGGAGAGCTCTGCTCAGAGCTGGTTCCGTTAAAGCGCGACGGTGGCTTCGTTTTGCTGGGAGCGATGCTCAGACGCTTTTGAGTCGATATCGCATGGCTCTGGACGAACGAGGCGTCTCCGGTAAGGAGAGCTTGGTCATCTCCGCCGGAAGCTCGGCCGCCCCTCTTACCCTCGCCCTGGCTCGAGCCATGGGAGGTAAGAGTTGTACCCTTATGACGCCGTCCATACTCGGGACCTCTCCTTTCGATTATGCTGTGGTACCCTCTCACGATGGGACCAAAAACGGAAGAATCCTGGAGACCCTGGGAGCTCCCAACTCGGTGAACCGTTCTAACCTAGCCGATCAGGCTCAGGAAATGCTGAACGACTACCCGGGAGATGACGTTCGGTGGGGAGTACTCGTGGGAGGAGACGACCAGAACTACCGTCTGTCCCCTCTCTGGACCGATAGGATCGTGGGTGAGTTGCTCCGTATCGCCGAGGATCGGGAAGTCTCTCTGTACATCACGACATCTCGCCGAACCTCTCCCGCAACCGAGGCCCGACTGAAGGCTCTCTGTCAGGGCAACGACCGGGTGGCCATGCTTCTTTTAGCATCTCAGAGCGACGACAACCCGGTCCCTGGTATCTTGGGAGCTTGTCAGAAGATCTTTTGTACCGAGGACTCGGTCTCCATGATATCCGAGGCGGCCACTGCCGGCACCAATGTGTATCTTTTGCGAGTGGGACGAAAAAAAGGGTGGCGGCGAATCCTCCAGGGGCTTACGGAACGCCTGGTAGGGTGGCGGCTTTTGTCCGAGAGGTCTCTTTGGGGGGCGCCTCGGTTTGACCGCATGATCGATCAGTTTATCGAAAGGGGGCTTATCGCCGAGATGCCCTCTGACGTGGCAGCTTGGCGCTCTTTTCTTCAGTCTTTTGTCGCCGAGCCGCCTCAGTTCAACGAAGCCCGTCGGGCAGCTCGGTGGATCCTGGAGAACTGGCGGTGAGGATCGCTCATCTTCTTCCCGGGTTGAACGTGGGGGGCGTGGAACGTCACGTGGTGGATCTGACCTCGGAACAGATCAGAGCAGGGCATGACGTCACCGTGATATCCCATGGTGGCCGAATGGTCTCCGAACTCCCCTCCAGAGTAGAGCACGTCTGTCTTCCCGTCCACAGGAAAGACCCCCTTACCGGTGGAATCTGCGCCTTAAGGTTGGCATGGAAGGCTCGCTCTCAGGGATGGCAGGTGCTCCATGCTCACTCGAGGGTGCCGGCATGGGTGGCCTGGTGGGCATCGTCCCTTTCGGGTGTTCCTTTCGTGGTCACGGCCCATGCCATGTACTCGCTCAACCGAGGGCTCATCCCCTACAAACGGGCTCATGGGGCCGTATGCGTTTCTCGAACTGTGATGGAGTACCTCACGGATTGGCTGCCTCCGACGGTTCAGGTAATCCCCCATGGCACCCCCATTCCTGGGGTGCGCTGGTCCCCTCGGAGTGGAGATGGCCCGGTTCGTTTTCTGTACGTTGGTCGCCTGACCAAGGTCAAGGGAGTGGATTTTTTGGTCTCCCTCTTCTGTCGAAACTTGGCCAGGGATCCTCGGTGGACCTTGGAGATTGTGGGAGAGGGGCCTTTGGAGGGTGAACTTCGGTCTTTGGTGACTGCTTCAGGACAGGAGAAACGGGTGTCCTTCTCGGGCTACTGCGACGACGTGCCGGAAAAACTGGCCCAATGCGACTGCTGTCTTCTGCCGTCCAGGAGCGAGGGGGCAGGGTTGGTCCTCCTCACTGCCCTGGCCGTGGGAACCCCTGTTTTGGCCGCTGATATCCCGGCCTTTCGGGAGATTTATCCTGACAAGGAGTTGATCGCTCCGACTGCAGGCGCTTGGCGTCGTGCTATTCTTGACCATATGGAGAAACCGTCGGGGTGTTTTTTTGAACCTCGAAGTGACGTGCTCCCGTCTATCTCTCAAATGGCCCATCGAGTCCAGAATTTCTACGAGAATGTCTGCTCGCTACGGAAAGGCGGTTCTGTACGATGAAAAAAGCTCTCATTACCGGTATCACCGGTCAGGACGGAGCGTACCTGTCCAAATTCTTGTTGGATAAGGGGTACGAAGTTCACGGGATGAAAAGACGCTCCTCCCTCTTCAACACGGGACGGATTGACAACCTTTTTCGAGATCCCCACGAGGAGGGGCGAGGGTTGGTCCTTCACTACGGTGATCTCACCGACTCGTCCAACATCGTTCGGCTTCTTCAGGAGATCAAACCTGACGAAATCTACAACCTGGCGGCCCAGAGCCACGTGAAAGTCTCCTTTGAGACCCCGGAATACACGGCCAACGGAGACGGCTTGGGTGTCCTGCGTCTCCTGGAAGGCATTCGTATCCTCGGGTTGGAGGACTCCACCCGTTTCTATCAGGCCTCCACGAGTGAGCTCTATGGCAAAGTCCAGGAGGTTCCTCAAAGAGAGTCAACTCCCTTTTACCCCAGAAGTCCTTATGCAGCTGCCAAACTCTACGGCTACTGGATCACCGTCAACTATCGGGAGGCTTACGGTATCTACGGTTGCAACGGTATCCTCTTTAACCATGAATCGCCCCTTCGGGGAGAGACTTTCGTCACCAGAAAAATCACTCGAGCGGCAGCCCGGATATCCCTTGGACTTCAGAGTAAACTGTACCTGGGTAACCTGGATGCTAAGCGGGACTGGGGACATGCCCGAGACTACGTCGAGGCTATGTGGTTTATGCTGCAACAGGATGAACCGGATGACTTCGTCATCGCCACGGGGGAAACTCACTCAGTTCGGGAATTTGTGAACCTTGCCTTCGAAAAGACCGGAATACACCTGACCTGGAGTGGTACCGGTGTCGACGAAAAAGGACTGAACTCCGAGACAGGGGAGACCTTGGTCGAGGTCGATCCCCGGTACTTTCGGCCTACCGAGGTCGAGCTCCTTCTGGGGGATCCAAGCAAAGCCAGAGAAAAATTGGGCTGGAAGAGAAAAGTTTCCTTCGAGGACCTCGTGGCGGAAATGGTCTCTCATGATCTGGACCTCTTTCAGAAAGACATACTCTGTCGAGATGCCGGCTATACGATCTGTCCTGCTATAGAAGAGCTCACATGATGTAGCCTGAAGGAGGGAGTTGTTGTGCTTAAAGGACTTACCATAAAAAATCTCACCGTTTTCTCCGAAGCACAGATTGATTTTTCCCCTAAATTGAACGTTGTCGTTGGTATGAACGGGACTGGTAAAAGCCACCTTCTTAAGGTCGCTTATAGCCTTTCGGCTGTACTGGCCGAGGGAAGACGTAAGTTCAAGGGAGAAGCCCCGTCTAAAAAATACCTCCAGATGGCTATTGCTGAAAAATTGGTGGGTGTTTTTCGACCCGAAAATTTGGGAAGGTTGACCCGACGTCGTCAGGGCAGAGCCAGATGCGATATCTCGCTTCGGTTCACGAATTCTTCTTGCGATCTCTCGTGTGGCTTTGCATCAAACAGTAAAACAGAAGTCTCGGTCGAGAAGGCTCCTTTATCGTGGAGCGATACGGAGCCACTCTTTTTCCCTACAAGAGAACTGATGTCCCTGTACCCCAATTTCGTGTCAACGTACGAAAGGCATTACCTGGAATTTGAAGAGACCTGGAGGGATACGTGTCTGTTGTTGGGTACTCCTCTCATGAAGGGTCCCAGGAATGCGTTCATGCGGGGAATTCTGGATCCCCTGGAGAAAGGGATGTCGGGAAAACTCATCGTTTCGGACGGACGCTTCTACATTCAAAAAAAAGACGGCAAGATGGAGATCCATCTTGTTGCGGAAGGGCACAGAAAACTTGCAATGGTCGCTCATCTGGTGGCATCCGGTGGCCTCAGGAAAAATAGCTGCCTTTTTTGGGACGAGCCGGAAGCGAACCTCAATCCCAGGTTGGTAAAGTTGATCGTTAAGACAACCCTGAATCTATGTAAGTATGGTGTGCAGGTTTTCATGGCAACTCACGACCTTTTTCTGCTCAGAGAATTGGCGTTGCAAAAAAATGCTTATAAAAAACTCCCTGTCAGGTTTATAGGCTTGCACGGAGAAGAGAGTGGTGTGGTTGTAGAACAGGGAGATTCAATCGACGATATAGAACATCTGGTCTCCCTTGATGAGAATGTTGACCAGTCGAATCGTTATCTTTCAGAGGATTGGCAGGAAGAGTCATGACACGATATCAGGTGGACTCTCTGAGCTTTGAATTTCCTGATGACTGGAAGGTCTCAAAATTCGACGACTGGAAATTTTACAGGAAACATTTTTCAAAGATGAAGAATGGTATCAAAGCTCTGGATCTGATCGCGTTGAGTCCGGGCAGAACGCTCTATTTGATCGAGGTCAAGGACTACCGATTTCATCGCAGGAAAGACGATGTGCCAATTCAGGATGTCATCATAAATAAGGTTCTGGGAACCCTGTCGGCCCTTCTTCCTGCCTCTTTGAATGCGAATAATTTCGAGGAAAAAAAGATGGCAAAGAAGTGTTTAGGCGCTAAAAAAATACGGGTTATTTTTCATCTGGAACAACCTCAAAATCCAAGTCGTCTTTTCCCTCCTGTAATTGATGGAGCTCGTTTTTATCAGGTTCTTAAAAAAAGCCTGAGGTCCATCGATCCTCATCCTAAAATACAGAGCAATAAAGATCCCGATGCTGAACCAAAATTTTGGAAGTGATCCAACTCATGAAAAAAATCTACGTAGCCGGTCACAGGGGTATGGCAGGAAGTGCCATCGTTCGTGCCCTGAAAGATCGGGGAATCAGGGATATACTGACGAGAACCCGTCGTGAACTGGATTTGCTGGATCAGAAAGCGACGGAAAATTTTTTTATCGAAAACCGGCCCGAGGTGGTTGTCCTTGCAGCGGCCAGAGTGGGAGGCATTGGGGCCAACGTTGCCGATCCGTATGGGTTTTTATATGAAAACCTCCAAATCCAGAACAACGTCATCAACGGAGCGGCCAAAAACGGCGTGAAAAAACTGGTCTTCTTGGGGAGTTCATGCATATACCCCAGAGAATGCCCTCAGCCGATGAAAGAGGATTTTTTACTTACGGGATCTCTGGAGCCCACCAACGAAGGCTACGCACTGGCGAAGATCGCTGGTCTCCGATTGGTTCAATATCTTGTACAACAGTATGGAATCAGTGGGCTATGTGTTATGCCCTGTAATCTGTATGGTCCGGGGGATAGCTTTGACCCGGAAAACGCGCACGTCATCGCCGCCCTGGTCAGACGCTTCGTCGAGGCAAAGAAAAAAGGCGCCCCGACCGTAACCCTGTGGGGAACAGGACAAGCTCGACGGGAATTTCTCCATGTGGACGACATGGCAGAGGCGGTCATGCTTCTCATGGACCGGTGGGAGGGACCGGGTATCGTGAACGTGGGCAGTGGAGAGGACGTCACCATTGCCCAGCTGGCGGAGACCGTCCGAAAGGCGGCAGGGTATCATGGGGATATCCTCTGGGATTCCTCCATGCCCGACGGCATGCCCAGAAAATGTTTGGACGTCTCCATCTTGCGGAAACTCGGCTTCAGTCCCAAATATGACCTGGCTCGGGGTGTTGTCGAGATGGTGAGCCTGTACTGTCAGAGAGAGGAGAGACAATAGGTGTATCGAATCCCCTTGGTGAAAAACACCTTTTTGCACGAACAAGAGACGAAAAACGCTCTGGCCCGCTTTGTGGAACAGGCCGACATCTTCAGTATGGGAACCCAATGTCGAGCCTTCGAGAGCGATTTTGCCCGGTACCAGGGGCGGAGCCACGCTGTTCTCTTCAACAGTGGTGGGAGTGCCAACCTGGCTCTTCTCCAGGCCCTGAAAAACGAGAGGAAGCTGAAAAATGGGGATCGGATCGGCTTCTCGGCTGTCACCTGGTCCACCAACATCATGCCCATCGTTCAGCTTGGCATGGTGCCTGTGGCTCTTGACTGCTCCAGGGATACCCTGAACGTGGACTCTCGGGATGTTGAGAGATGTATGGACAAACTGGATCTGAAGGCTCTCTTCATAACTAACGCTCTGGGTTTTGCCGGTGATCTGGATCGGATCCGGGACATCTGCGAGGACAGGAGGCTTCTCCTCCTCGAGGATAACTGTGAATCCCTGGGATCGGAGCTGAAAGGCACCAAACTGGGCAATTTCGGGCTGGGAAGCTCTTTTTCCTTCTTTGTCTCCCATCACATGTCCACGGTGGAGGGGGGAATGGTCTGCACCGACGATCCCGACCTGGCTGCCATGCTCAAACTCGTCCGAGCCAACGGCTGGGATCGGAACCTCACGGACGACGAAAAACAAACCCTCCGAGGGCAATACGGCGTCGACTCCGAGTTGGACGCTAAATACACCTTCTACGACCTGGGGTATAATCTTCGTCCAACGGAGATCACAGGTTTTTTAGGGCGTCGTCAACTCTCCTACCTGCCGTTGTCCATTGTTCGGAGAGAACGGGCGTATCTTCGAATGGAGGAGGCCATGGCCCAAAACTCCGACCTCCTGACGGTGAGGCGAGATCATCTGAGCCGGATCTCCAATTTCGCTGTCCCCATCCTCTGTCGAACTCCCGATCTTCGACGGACCTACGCCGATAAGCTGTCTGCCGCCGGTGTCGAAATTCGTCCTCTTATTGCCGGGAACATCCAAAGACAGCCCTTCTATCGTCGATATGCCTCGGTCCTTCGGGACCTCCCGGAGGCCGACTTTATCCACGATTGCGGCCTCTACTGCGGCAACCATCCAGACTATGACGACGAAGAGCTGACCTTTCTGGAAGGCTGTCTGGGAGGCCAGGCGTGACGTCACTTCAGGGGCTCGTTCTTGCCGGAGGAGGAGGAACCCGGCTCTGGCCTCTCTCCCGGGATGAGGTGCCGAAGCAGTTTTTGCGGCTTACTGGAGAACTCACCTTGTTCCAGATTACTGTAAGGCGGCTTTTTCCCCTCTGCGGAGACCAAATCATCGTGGTCAGTGGAGAGCGGTGGGATAGCCAGATTAACTACCAGGCCAGCGAAGTCGGTTTAATTGGAGACATCCTGATTGTCGAACCGGTGGGGCGAAATACAGCTCCTGCCGTTGCCCTTGGACTGGCTCGTCTGGTTGAAAAGGGCGCTGACGATCACACCCCGATAGTGCTTTGCCCCAGCGACCACGTCATGGATGACGAGGCCGCTTTTTACAGAGCCGTTCAGATTGGTCTTAAAGCTCTGCATCGAGGGAAACTGGTCACCTTCGGTGTGGTTCCCGATAGCCCCGAGACCGGATACGGCTATATCCAAAGCGGCGATGAGCACGACGGTTGGCGAGATGTACGACGGTTTGTCGAAAAGCCGGACCGGAAGACGGCAGAGGTGTACCTGAGACAGGGAACCTATCTGTGGAACGCTGGGATCTTCCTCTTCCGTTTGGGTGACATGATAGAGGCCTTCAGAGAATTTCTGCCCTCCATCTTCGCTGCTATGGAGGGAGGAAGCAAGGCCGTTTCAGATGCCTTCCGTGATTTTCCCTCTCTGTCTCTGGACTATGGCGTCATGGAGAAAGCGACTAACGTGGCCGTGGTGCCATTGGACGCTGGATGGTCGGATCTGGGGAGCTGGGACGCCGTGTATGATCGGAGCCCCAAGGACGCCGAGGGCAACGCTGTCATGGGAGACGTCCTCCTTCAGGACAGCTCGGGATGTCTTGTACGTGGTGATCGGAGACTGGTGACCCTTGTGGGGACCCACGACCTCTCGGTGGTGGACACAGCCGATGCCCTGTACATATCGCCCAGAGGACGATCTCAGGATGTTCGGGAAATCGTCGCTAGACTGAAAAAGGATGAGCGTCGGGAACTGTGGCAGACCCCGGAAGCCGCTCGAAGGTGGGGAGAATATCGCATACTCCACGAGGGAGATGGGGTCAAGGTCAAAAGGTTGACCGTCTTTCCGGGAAAATCCCTGAGTCTCCAGTATCACTATCACAGGACGGAGCATTGGGTCGTCGTTCGGGGAATTGCCCAGGTCACGCGAGGGGAAGAAACCCTCTATCTCCGCGAAGGGGAAAGCACGTTCATAGAAAAAAAACAACTCCACAGACTGAGCAACCCTGGCCGGATCCCCCTGGAGGTCATAGAGGTCCAAAACGGCGCATACCTTGGGGAGGACGATATTGTGCGTATAGACGTACATGGGGACAACGTACAATGAAAAAGATTGCTCTTTTTGCATATGGAAACGTGTATTATGGCAATGAAAAAATATTTGACTATGACTGGATGAAAAACTTTCCTTTAGGCAATAGCTGGGGTTTTTATTTTTGTGAACTTAAAGAGAGAATGGCAAGACATGGATGGTCTTTATCCGCTCCTGATCCTGAAACGGATTCTCTGTTGGGCTTTCAAAAGATACTCTTCTTCGACATGCCAGATAAAAAGAGGCCCTGCTTTAAGGAGATCCTGAACGGTCCCCATCAGAAATATCTGGTTTTGACAGAATGCCCTCAAATTGTCCCTGATAATGGGAAAGAATCGAACTACAGCTTTTTTGAAAAAATTTTTACCTGGAACCCAGAGCTTAAGGGAGACAGGTTCGTACGATACTATTGGCCGAACAAACTCACTTTGCCGAGGCCTTCAGGACTCTCTTTTCAAGACAAGAAAATGTGTATTATGGTTGCCGGGAATAAGAAAAATAAGTCCAGGAAGGAGCTCTACTCAGAGAGGAGGAGGGTCTTGGATTGGTTTGAGGCCAACCGTTCTGCCGATCTCGACCTTTATGGTACTGGATGGAATTTGAGTGTACGGAAGAAGGTAAAAGAGCTCTTTAAAAATAGAATCAGGAGGATCAGGGATCAATATCCAGTCAGAATCAAGGACTATTCGATTTATAAAGGGTTACTCTCCTCCAAAGAGGAGGCTCTTTGTGAGTATAAATTCAATTTTTGCTACGAAAACATGAAGGATGTCCCCGGTTATATCACTGAAAAAATATTTGACTCTTTCTCCGGTGGTATCGTCCCAATATATTGGGGTTGGGACGAGGTATCGTCTCTGATTCCCGAGGAGACCTTTATAGACGCCAGTCGCTTTGACTCTGTCGGGGATCTGTACAGCTTTATTTCCTCGATGGATGAGACGCGCCATAAAGAGTACCTTGATGCAGCTGTTTCTTTTCTGGCTAGCCAAAAGTCGGCCTTATTTAGCGGTGATGCTTTTATGAATAGTTTAATTAAAAATATTCTGATAAGTTAGGGTGTGGCTTTATTATGGGGAAGGTGCTCGGGCTTGTCGGCTCTGAAGATCTGTGCGATAAGAGGCTTCTATATTCTAAAGTTGATCCAGATAACTCTCTGGGACCGTGGAAATTTTTGCTGGAGAGGATCTCTTCATGCGGCATCAGCCCTGTCTATTACAAAAATATACGAGAGAGCACGAAACCCTATGGGTATCTTTTTATGAATTATGATGGGGCCGTCTATCGCAAGGTACATAAAAGGGATCCGAGTGCAAAAAAATTTTTGATGGTTTTTGAGTCCGAGGTCGTGATGCCGGAAAATTGGTCTCCCGTCACTTATTCAAAATTTGACGTGATCTTGACATGGGACGAGGATATTCAACTGCACCCCAGGGAGAAATTTGTACACTTTTTTTGGCCGCATTCATTGCCGTATTCTGTACAGACTCAGCCGTTTACGTCTCGTAAGAAAGACTTTGTGATGGTTGTTTCAGATAAGAGAAAAAAGCATCCCCTCGAACTCTACACGGAGAGGCTCCATACCATAGATTGGTTCATAAAAAATAGCCCTGAGAACTTCGACCTGTATGGGTGGGGATGGGATTATGGCGCAATGGTTCGACTGAAAAAACATATAAGAAACATACCGCGTTATCTTAGGGGTGAGTTTCCGTTGCCAGTCGACGTTTCTCCTGTGTACAGGGGCGCTATCAACTCCAAAATACAGGCTCTGTCCAAGTATAAATTTTGTTTTTGTTATGAGAACGCCAGGGATATTCCGGGATACATCACTGAAAAAATATTGGATTGTTTTGCTGCTGGAGTGATCCCCATCTATTGGGGGTGGGGTGGCGTATCAAAATATATTCCCGAGGCGTGTTTTATAAATCGGCGCGATTTTCAATCGATGGAGTCTTTAGTTCAGCGCCTTACGCATTTTACTGGAGAGGAGTACAATGCCTATATGTCCCATATCATGGATTTTCTTGAAAGTGATTCTGCTGATCGATTTAGAGCGGAGTACTTTGCTGATGTAGTAACAGGGGGCCTCATGGGCGAAGGGAAAATGGACTGAAGAGCCCAGAGGTGGGAGGTTTACATGTCTGTTATCGTTCAATGTTGTGGTGGGCTGGGCAACCAGATGTTTCAATACGCTTTTGGTCGAGCGTTAGCCCTGGATATCGGCACCGATCTCAAACTGGACATATCGGGATTCGAACGAGGAGGAAGACCTCTGGCGGTAAATGCCTTTCATCTTTCCGAGGATGCCTCTTTTTGTGGGAGGAGTCCGTTTCTCCCAAGGTTGAAGATGAAGCTGGCGCAGAAAATGAACAAGCGAAACATCAAGGCTTTTGATTGCTGTTTTTCTGATATTCTCCTTGAGCCCTTTCCTGCCTATTTTGTCCCTGCCTGTGATTTTAAAATACGTCCAGAAAAGGACGTCTTTGTGGGGGGGTATTGGCAGTCTGAAGGGTACTTTGTTCATCATGCGGACAGGATCAAAAGAGATTTTACGCTAAAAGATGAAAGCTCTTTTTTTTTTAGAATGGAAAGAAAGTCTTTTAAGGAATACGGACTTTTCTGTGAGCGTCCACGTTCGTAGGGGTGACTACGTGAGCGACAGCTCCGCCAATAGAGTTCATGGTGTGATGCCCGTTGAGTATTATCAAAAGGCGGCAGAGACACTGTTGGCGAACAATAGAACCCTCGTTTTTTATGTTTTTACCGATGACTCTCAATGGGTCAAGGATAACCTGTGTCTTCTTGGGGACGTTGTTCACGTCTCCGGTCACGACCTTCGAGACTGTGAGGAACTTGTCTTGATGTCTCTGTGTCGTCATCACATCGTAGCGAATAGCTCCTTTAGCTGGTGGGGAGCCTGGCTTGGTCGCGATACCTCAGGAAGAACAATCGCTCCGCTGAAATGGTTTCAGCGTATGAGTTCTGACCACATCGTGCCCGAAAAATGGCTCAGGATCTAGTGGCATCATGAGGGGCGCTCCTTCGTCTACAAGAGGTGTGACCACGCGAAATGTTTTAGGAGTGGTTGCCCCTCCCAGCATCGCGGGCAATTTCTCTCAGTGCCATTCTAAACCCCTTCCAGGTCGACTGCCCCCCGCAGTTTTTTAGGTTCTTTTTGGTCAGCCTTAAAAACGTCCAGAAGAAAAGGAGCCTTCCCAGAAAAGGGTGATCTTCAGACGTGACTTTCATGAGAAGATATCTGTTGTAATAAAAGGTGGCTGCCTTTTGCCAGGTGCCATAGATGCGCTCTTTCCGATTGGACCGGTGGATGACCCCGCCTCTCTTCGAAACGAGCAAGGGGGTTTTGAACCTCTTAAAAACCCTGTAGGAAAACTCTATATCCTCACACATAGCGTAGGGAGCGAAGGTCTCGAGCTTCTCGTTGAAGTCCATGTCGTCAAAGACCTCCCTTCGAAAGGCCATTGAGCAACCACTAAGCCACTGAGCCTCGCCAGGGGGGGCGGACATCCCCTTGGCGGAGCCGGAGAGAGAGACCGTCCTCTTTTTTCTGTAGCCCACCAGGGAATAAAACGTTTCTTTCCAACCCCGACGTGATGCCTGAGCTTCAAACCCAAGGGGAATATCCCGAAGCATCGGACTTGCGCCCACGCATTTGGGGTTTTTCTCAAAACATTCCGCAACAGCGCTGAGCCCGTCCGTGGAGACCTCGGAATCGTCGTCGATGAAGAATATCAGATCCCCTTTGGCTTTCTTGAGCCCGTCGTTTCTCTGAGAGGCACTTCCGACTCGTGGGGCTTTAAAGAAAGAGAGGGGTATGCTCCTGGCGTTAAATTTTTTGACAAAAGAATAAACGACCAAGGCAGATAAGTCGTCGTCGCTGGCATCCCATATGATAACCTCAAAATTTGTATAGTCCTGGGCAAGCAGGGAGGGCAGAGAGATCTCTCTCAATGCCTCGTGTCTGTTTTTCGTCACTATCACGACCGAAATCATGAAAAATCACGCCCTATCGTCTACGAAATTAAAAAAGACCCCGACAGAGACAATGCTCCCTATCATCAACCTCACAATCTTACCTTAGAACAGGAAGAAAAGATATTCTCTCTCGGCTTGGGAATACGCTGTGCCCTTTACACATTTACACAACGTATCGCTTCTACGGTATCATTGGGGTGCCTGAGCGATAATTGATATGATGAGTCAAGATCGGAGAAACGGAGTTGGTGAGAGATGTTAAACGGATACCGCAAGGCGTTGGTCACAGGGGGAGCCGGTTTTATCGGCAGTCATATCGTGGAGCGGCTCTTGTCCCTGGGGCTTGATGTCGTCAGCGTAGATAACTACTTTGCCGGCAAGGAGGAAAACCTTGCTCACCTTCATAAATATCCTGGGTTCAGAGAAGTTCGATGCGACGTCACCGACTACGAATCTCTGAAGAGCCTGTTTGACGGGGTGGATATCGTCTTTCACGAGGCAGCCTCGAAAAAGACTATCTGTCTCAACGATCCGAGACGAGACCTTGAGATCAACGGCAAGGGAACCTTCAATGTCTTGGAAATTGCCAGGGATTACGGTGTGAAAAAAGTCGTCCATGCGTCTACCGGGTCGGTGTACGGCGAAGCCCAATATGTTCCCCAGGACGAGAGACATCCTCTGAACCCCACATCGTATTACGGCGTCAGCAAGCTGGCGGGAGAGAAGTACGCCCTGGCGTTTGCTCACCTGTACGATATGGACGTCACGGTACTCCGATACTTTCATGTGTATGGTCCCAGACAGGAAAACTCGGACGTGGGGGGCGTCGTCTCTATCTTTGGCCGAAAGGCTATTGAGGGGAATCCCATCGTGATTTTCGGCGATGGGACACAACAACGCTCCTTCACCTACGTTCAGGACCTGGTCGACATCAACCTCTTGGTAGCCGACAGACCGGAGACGAGGGGACAGATATATAACTGTGCCTCCGGTATTTCAGTGACCGTCGGCGAACTGGCTGAAAAAGTGAAGAGCTATTTTGGAAAACCCGATCTGGAGATACGATACGAAGACTGGACCCCCGGCGATATCAAGGAATTCAATGTTTCAAATCGCAAACTTCGAGAACTTGGCTTTACCTTTGGTGTCGATTTCGATACGGGGTTAGCAGCCACTCTCGATTGGCTCAAGTCTTACCTCGGGGGGCGTTCGTGAAGCTCTCTTTGTACACAATTACCCAAGACGAGGAGCGCCGTCTTCCTGCTATGTTACAGGCGGCCGCCCCTTTGGCGAATGAAATCGTCGTCGTCGACTCGGGAAGCAGAGACAAAACCCAAAAAATCGCTGAGTCGTACGGAGCCCGCTTCATCCACAACGACTGGGTATCCATCGGCCATCAAGTGGCGTATGCCGAACGGTGCTGTTCACACGACTGGGTCTTGCTCCTGGCCGCCGACGAAGTGCTCTCTGACGACCTTCGGGAGGAAATCCGACTCATCAAGGAACAGGGGCCTGACTGTGATGGCTATAAACTTCGCATAGGGGATGTCTTTCCTGGGGTCTCCAGACCAAAGCGTTGGGCCAGGCACTATCAGCTTGTTCGGCTATACGATAGAAAAAAAATGTGTATGGGGGGACGCTTTGGCTATGACGATGTGGACTTTATCGTGGAAAATCCATCGATACGGCTTCTGGACTCCTTTGTCCACCACTATTCTTTTTTGAGTCAACGGCGCACCGTGGACAAACGGAACAAAGCGACCGACGACCAGGTCAGAAGGGCTCTCCTTGAAGGAAAAAAGTATAGCCCCTGGCGGATGGTCGGTTGTATGTTGGGTAATTTTATAAAGGTTTTTCTTCTTGATCGGTATTTTCTTTACGGGTTCTGGGGCTTTATCCATGCGGTAAACGTGGGGTACATGCGGTTTCTTAAGTTCTCCAAATATTACGAACACACTCAGTTGGGGCGACACGACTACTTGGGGCTGACCAGCCTCCTTGCGGTACCGAAACTGAGCAAGGACGAAGAGGCTAAAAAATAGTGGATGAGCGAACAGTGTGGAGAGACTTTGGCGAGAGCTTGGAGATGTATACTCCTCTTTCTTTGTCGATCTTCTTTTCACGTGGTACGAGGCAGCACTAAAGCTCACTCCGCGTCATCGATCACGGTTATCAACGATGTTATAATCAAGATAGTACATCTTCCCAGTAAGGAGGCGGTGGTGTCGTTATGAGCGATGCGAAGGCTCGTCCGCAGTTTTTTATAGACGTGGGAGAGAATCGGATCAACCGAATACACGACCGGTTCTTTAAATCTCTTTTTGGCAGGAAGGAACACTGCGCTATACTTCTGGACTTCATCAATGACATCGTCTTTCCCGAGGGAGAGCGGCACTTCACCAAACTCATCAAGACCAACACGGAAATGCCTCCGGCCGTACAGCATCTGAAGCTCTCTCAACTCGACCTTTCTGTCGAGCTCGACGACGGAGTGACAGTGGACATAGAGGTACAGCTTCTGAACAGGCGAGACTTCAAAAAAAGGGCTCCGTTTTATTGGGCGATGCGTCATTCGAGCAAGCTTGAGAGCGGTGTTCCATACTCGAAAATCACGAAGACGATCGTCATCTGTGTTTTGGCCTTTACCTTGCTGAGGGAAGAGAAACCGTACCGAAACGTCTACGGGATCGCCAACCTGAAAAGCGGTAAGCCCCTGTGTGACGACATGCAGATCATCTACCTTGAGCTGGACAAATTCCAGAAAGAAGACCCTCTGCCGAGGCAGACGGGGCTTCAGCGTTGGCTCACCTACCTGAGCAATGTGGAGGGAGAAAAGATGAGAGAGATAGCGGAAGTAGACAAAGAGATCGCTCAGGCGTTGCTTTTTGAGAGGAATTTCTGGGCAGACAGAGACCAGATGCTCAACTACGTTCCAGAACAAAAAGTGCTCATAGAGTCCTTGATGAACGAATCGGACTACGAAGAGCGGATTGAAGAGGCTAGGGGAGAGGGTAGAGTAGAGGGTAGAGTAGAGGGCCGGGCAGAAGGTAGAGTAGAAGGTCGAGCAGAAGGTAGAGCAGAGGGCCTTGAGGAAGGCGACAGAAAACGAGCGCTTTCGATAGCGTGGAATCTATTGGGTCGTGGTATGTCGGAGGCGGAGGTCTGTGACATAACGAACCTCTCCCCAGATGACATCGCTCACCTTCGAGCACGAAAAAGCTCTCAGGGTTGAGATGCTATGATCGAGGTGACGGTGCGCGATAGGCGTAGGGGGACCTCCTGTGCCCTCTCAGCTTTGGACGACGTCCGCCTCGCTCCAGTCGATACTTCACGACGGCAGTTCAAAAAATACGTTTAGGCGAGAGAGGGCTCTGGCGGAAGGATCTAAGGCTGGGAGACCCGGATGTAGGTTTTTAGGGGTGCCCCATAAGTAAGAAGTCCTTCCGGCCTTGCTTTATCTGCACGTATACGGGCCTCCAGCGGGGAGAATCAGCTTTGAGAGAAAGGGGTTTTCCCCGCTGTAAGAACGTAAAGACGTATGCCGTTTGCCGTTTACTGCGATCCATCTAGAAAAAACTTGCGTCCTGGAATTTGCGTGTTATAATCTCTTCTGAGGGCTTTGTGCCCGGTAATAATGTTTCGATAGTCGTGACGATATCCCGATGGCAGGAAAGGAGGTGTACGACCCCCAGCCAATACGGAAGGAGCGGCTTGAGAAAGCGCATCGATCCCGAGCATGAGGGGAGCAGCCGAGGAACCGAAAAGGAAACGTGGAAACTTTTCGACCCCGGGTTGTTTCGATCTCAGCAGGGACGAGCGTATATACAACCTAACTTAGGGGGTTATATACTATGAAAAAGCTTTGTGCACTTTTGGCTGTAGTGGCTCTTGTGGCCTTTGCCGCTCCCGCCTTTGCCGCAAATCCGTTTATGGACGTTCCTATGAACTGCTGGGCTTATGATGCCGTCGGTCAGCTTGCTGCCCGTGGTGTGATCTCCGGCTTCCCCGATGGTACCTTCAAGGGTAACCAGCCCATGACCCGTTACGAGATGGCCTCTGTCGTCGCTCGTGCTCTCGCCGTCGTCGACATGGAGAAGGCCAGCAAGCAGGATGTCGAGATGCTTAAGCGCCTCGTCGTCGAGTTCAAAGACGAGCTTGATGCTCTGGGTGTTCAGGTAGATAAGATTGACAGCCGTGTCGCCGTTCTCGAGGAGAACATCGGTGGCTGGAAGTTCTGGGGTAGTTTCCGTTTTGATGTCCGCTACTACGACAACCGGATTGACGAGAGTGACTGGACCGTGGCTCGTTACCGTATCTGGATGCAGAAGAAAGTCGACGACAAGGTGACCTTCACTGCTCGTCTGGGTAGTCGGAATGCCGTGTTCGAGCGCTACTACATCGACGTGGATCTTCCTTGGGACATCTCCATGCGGGCTGGTCTGTTTAACGTTGATTGGGAGGATGAGGACGGTCTGTATACCGATAACGATGCCTTCGTGATGGACGTCACCACTCAGGGTTTCCTGTTCACAAAGTCCTTTGGGCTCGGTGAGGTGGCTGTATATCTGGCTCGGGACGAGGGCGGCAATGATTACGGAAGCTTCCCTTGGATCTCCGCGTTACCGGGGACGCCTACTTATGATACCCAGTTCTACGGTCTGCGCGCCAAGTTCAACTTCAACGAGAAGTTCAGCATGGCGCTGAACGCCTTCGTTCAGGATGCTGATGACACCGCGAATGCTGTGTACCCTGCCGGCACCATTGAGGGTATCAGTACCTATTGGGCTAACTTTACTCTTAACTTCACCCCTGCTATTGCCTTTAAGGGTGCTTATTACATGCAGGATCAGGACGTTGTTGCACCTGTGGGTGCTTGGGATGATAGTCCCAGTGCTTTTAAGGCTATCTTGGACGTGAAGCAGGAGGCCTTGAAGTTTACCAGTCTGTGGCTCGAGTACGCTAACTTCGACGCTACCTATCAGGCTATCCCTGGTTCCAATCCCTACGATAACTATCCGACGACTGGGCCGGGTGTCACTCCTGCTTTGGGTAATGGCGTCGATGATATCTCTGTTCTCTATGCCAAGGCCGAGCAGAAGTGGAGCGACAAATGGTCGACCCTTCTTCGCTATGTTGGTGTGGATCAGGGGATCAACAACAATGACGTGACGAACTGGAGCTTGGGTGCCAAGTACTACTACACTCCTGCTCTCTCCTTCGAGCTTGTCTATGACGATATTGATTACGATAACAATGTCGGTGACGACAGCTTGATCCGGTTCCGTACTCAGGTCAATTTCTAAGTTAAAAGTGCTTGAAAAGAGGCAGGGCGTAAGCCCTGTCTCTTAAAAGCGAGGGCTCCGCATGATCGTGCGGAGCCCTCGCTTTTTGTAAAAGGCCTGGGGAATGTTGTGAGTCATGTCCGTTGTCCCGTATTGGCCGTACTGGTCAAGATCTCTCAGAGAAGTGTTTTTCTATAAGTGACTACGGCCATGGTGCTCTCTCTCGATGTTGGGTGTACTGATCAGGGGCTCTCATGATTGAGAGGCTTTTGTTTTCGAAGTTCAGCGACATCTTCCGGCGAGAGCCCCGTGTACGTACAGATACCCGAGTCAGGGATGCCATCATCCAGCAGATTGTACGTTATTACAAGGTTTTCCTCTCTCTTGCCTGTGAAGATGCCTTCCACCCTGCCTTCCACGTTGGCTATGCCGTAGACGTTTTGCTGCCGTGACTCATGGCCCAGTAGTAGGGGAGTCTTTTGTTGAAGTCGTGTTCGTTTACGATCTGGATCTCTATGTCGACAGTGACTCCGTTGTCCAGTTCAGCTACCCTGTCGAGACGGCAGAGTTTCTGGTTCTGTCCTTCCGGGGTCAGTTCGGTATTTATCTGCATGAGTTTGGTGAAGCGTCTGTCGTCTTCGTCGAAGACGGCGTCGTTGATAAAGTCCAGAAGGATCTCGTGGTGTTCCTGCTTGCCAAAGAGGTATTTGACGTATATCCCCAAGGCCTATAAAAGATTTTAGCTGAAGGCTCTTTTTGACCACACTAAAGACTCGTCCTTTTCGCTGCTTAAACATGATAAAGTTAGTAATTTAATCATAGCATTGGTGCCCTTTTATCGGCTTGCCAGAGGATTTTTGATATGGCTGGACAGTAGGTGGGTTTTCTCATATAACAGTGTGTGAGAAAGGAGGGGAGGAGGGCGTGATTCCGTTGCGGGTTCTCGTCACGGGGAGTAGGGGTAAGAGCACTGTGACCCGTCTTATCCATCGGGCTCTCGTCGCGTGCGGTTTTCGGGCGTATGGTCGAATAACCGGGGTCGTCCCCAGGACGTTGACGCCCGGCGGGGAGCGGCCGATTCTTCGCGGTCGACGGGCTCATGTTCAGGAGATGGCATGGTGGCTCGACGAGCTTCCCTCAGACGCTCAGGCGGTGGTGATGGAGAACAGCGCCGTCTCGGGGGAGCTGCAACCCCTTGCCGCTCGATGGCTCAGGCCAACTGTGACTGTTTTGACGAACGTTCGGCCTGATCATCAGGATGTGTGGGGTCCGGGGCGTTCCGGTGCTGCCGATGCCCTGTGCCGGGGGATCCCCTTTGGCGGAACGGTCGTTTGGGCCGAGGAGGCCGCTCGGTGCCTTCCGCTTCGGGTGTTTCTTCAGGACAGGCAGTGTGATCTGACGATTGCCCGGCCTGTCGAGGGAATGGCGTCCCATCTGGCCGTCAACGCTGGTCTGGCTTTGGAGGTCTGCCGTCTGTCTGGGCTTGACGATGTCTCGGTTCTCCCTGCTTTACGCTCTCTTCCGCCCGATGTGGCTGATTTTTCGGTTTTGAGGGTGGGAGACGGGCAGTTGGCTTTTGGCTTTTCGGCCAACGATGTGATGACGACTCAGGAGCTTTTTGAGTCTCTGTCCTGGCCCCGGGAGGACGTTACGGTTTTGTTCAACCATAGGGGCGACAGGCCTCAGCGGCTTCGAGAGTTTCTTCCATGGATCGGTGACGAGCGCTGGAAGGAGAGGCTGGTCGTGGGGGATCGCCCCTTTGTCGTAGGGGCGCCGTCCTATCGCCCTCTTCGGTCTGAGTGGGATTTGGCCGATCTGATCTCTCGAAGTGGACGGGTGTTTGGGTGTGGAAACGTCGTGCATGGGTTTCCCTTGCTTCTCAGACTTTCTTGTCTTTAAATCTTTTGGGAGATGATGTCGTGTGATTGAAAGCTCTCTGTGGCGTCTTCTGCTGGGTATTGGGCTCGGGATGCTCTTGTATCGACAGACCGGTCTTTCCTGCGGGGGCATCATCACTCCGGGGGTGTTGGCCGTCTCCCTCACGGTTCCCATGGAGATCGTGTGGACGTTCACCGCCGCTGGGGCGATCTGGCTTGTTCTGGAGGGGCTGAGTCGGGTGACGGTTCTCTACGGCCGTCAACGGATGGCTGTTTCGATGGGGCTGGCCGTCCTGTTTCGTCTGATTATTGGCGGTTTGGGCGATCCCATGGGGGTGTGGCTGGGGTGGGCGGTCCCCGGTCTCGTCGCCGCTGATTTTCAGCGTCAGGGGCCGCTGGTGACGGTTGCGGCCTCTGTGTCGACGGCAGCGGCAACCGCCATGGCTTTTTCCCTTTTCGTGGCGTTGAAGGAGGCCGTTCTGTGACGCTGGATCTCACGGGGTATCGCCGTCGAACCCGGCGGATTCGTCTCCTTCGAAGTGCGTGCCTTCTCTGCCTGGCCTCGACTTTGTGGGGGCTGTGGATCTGGTCTGGTTCGAATCTGAGCTTGGAAGAGGCCCGCCTCTGGACCACCGTTCGTGATGCGGAGAGAGCGGTGGGAGAATGGCGTCTGCGTCGTGGCTCTCAGGCGTCTCATGAATCCGATCCCTGGGATCTGGGGCTGATCGGGCTCGAATGGAGCCCTTTGTCCACGACGTTAGGCAGTTTGCCGTCCAAACGAACGGCATGTCATCCATCTTGGGCTCTGGCGGCTCTGAGATGGTTTGATCGCTTGGAGCTCTCTCCTGGCGATTCTGTGGCCGTTTTGTCGTCGGCGTCCTTTCCTGGAATGCTTCTCAACGTCTTGATGGCAGCCGAGTATCGAGGGCTGGACGTGTCTTTGCTTGTTTCCCTTGGGTCGTCCACCTGGGGCTGCAACGATCCCAAGGCCCCCTGGCCTTTGATGGCTCAGGCTCTTCGACGTCTGGGATTTCTCCACGTTCGAGCTCAGGTGTACACACCGGGCGGGGAAGGAGAAACCGGCGGTGGGCTCTCTCCCGAGGCTTGGGCTGTCATGGAACGGACAGCTTCGGAGGTGGGCGTTCCTCTTCGACGCTGTGGGTCCAAAAGCGAGGTCATCCGCTGGAAGATGAGCTGGATTCGCTCTCTCGACCCTAAGGCGGTTATCTCCATCGGTGGTTCCAGCGCTAACATGGGCGACGATCCGGCGATTCTGACGTTATCCCCGGGAATCCATCGTCCAGGGGAGACTGAAGGTGGCGACGGCGTGATTGGTCGTGCCCTGAAGTCGGGGTATCCTGTGATCCATCTTTTGAACCTACGGGAACTGGCGGACCGTGAGGGGATCCCTTTCGATCGAAAACCGGTTATGTGGGGTGGGGGACGTCGCTCTACCGGCGGGGCTCTTCTTGGTCTTTTCCTGTATGGAGCAGCTCTGTATGGGTTGGGTCGGATCCGATTCTGTCACGATATCGAAAACGATTGAGAACAAAACGGTTCAAATTGGACGCTCGACGGCGAGGGCGTTGACCGAAAAGGTGTCTACAGGATATCCTAAAGAGGAATGCTTCAGTTCACTATTTTGAGGAGGTTGTGTGTTATGCGAAAAACGTTGTGCTCTTTGGCTCTTTTTGTCATGGTTCTGTCCCTGCTTCCCCTCGCGGCTCTGGCTGCCGTTACAGGAGATGCGCCCTTGAAGGGGCAGGAGCCTTTGCTCATCACCAACGCTGGCCAGGGACCGGGAGGTAAGATGGGACGGCTTCTGGTGAGTCGATCCAAGGCCGTGAAGGACATAACATACAACGCCGAACCTACGCCCGAGGAGATCGTCTCCGGTGGCTATAAGACGGTTCTGGTCGTTATCGGCTCCTCCGCCAAGGGATTGGGCGCATCGGGCGTCACGATCGACGACGAGATTGCCCGTCTGAACGCTATAATGGAAACCTGCAAGAAAGAGGGTATCCAGGTGATCGCTGCCCACATTGAGGGAGCTGCCCGCAGGGGAAAGCCCGGCAGTGCTGACGAGAGATCAATCGACGCCATCGCCCCGTATGCTCAGGCTTTCATAGTGAAGGCCGACAGCAATACCGATGGTCGGTTCACCGAGTTGGCAAAGAAGAACAACGCTCCCCTGACCGTCATTGATGATACCAGAGATTTAATGCCTGTCATCAAAGATATGTACTCTAAGTAGTTCTTAAAAGGAGGGCTTTGCTCTTGTCTATGTACGTCGAGACCTCTTTGGTTCTGGCGGTGATGGCCGTAGTCTTTGCTCTGTGCAGCTGGAAGCTCAAGTCGCCGGAGATATCCATGGTGATCACTGCCATTGCCGGTGCTCTTGCCGGAAGGCTCTGGTTCCCTGTACGGCTTCTGGTTGAAGGGACGTTCACTTACTTTGACGTTGGATTGATCTTCATCACGGCATCGGTGTTCATCAACGTCTATTCCGCCACTGGGGCCATGAACGCTTTGGTCCGAAAGATGGTGGATCAATTCTACAGTCGTAAGTGGGTTCTTTTCTCCATCCTGGCCGTGATCATGCTTATCCCCGGCGCTCTGACCGGTGCCGGTAGTGTGTCCATGTTCGTCGTCGGCGGCATGATCGCTACGGTCCTTCGGTATATGGGGATCTCCTCCGTTCGAACTACGGCCTTTATCTACGTGACGTCGATGCTGTCGGCTGTGGCGCCGCCGATCAATCTTTGGGCGATGCTTATGGCGGCTCAGGCCAATATGCCCTATGTGGGATTCACCGTTCCTCTTGTCGTGCCCATTGTGGTGATAACGATCTTTACCGTTGTGTACCTTCTGAGAGGTGGCGAGCCTCAGGCCAAGGAGAAGATTATGTCCGAGCTTCCCGAGCCTCCTGCCGGGATGAACTGGTTTCGGATACTGGCTCCTATGGTGACGTTCCTGGTCATCGTGGTGCTCTCCAAGTATATGGCGTTCAGCATGCCTACTATTGGTTTGCCTCTGAACTTCCTTATCTCCGGTGGTGTGGCGGTTCTGTGTTCGCCGGTGCGTCGCTCCCTGCGGGAATGGTATGGCACTATACTGGATACCTTGGAGCAGGTGTTCCCCCTGCTGGCGACTGTTATCAGTGTTGGTGTGCTGGTGAATATCATGACGGCTACGGGTGTTCGTGGATTGATCGCCATTACGTTTGTCACCCTGCCGACCTTCTTTATCTACGTGACGGCTCTGTTCGTCCTTCCCATGGCTCAGGGCTCTCTGAGCTACGGTAGTGCCATAATCCTGGGGACTCCTCTTATCTTCCTGTTTAATTCCGTGGGGTTTAACGTCACGGTGGTGGCGGCGGCCCTGAGCCTCATGTTTCCTCTGGGCGACTGCCTGCCCCCGTCCCGTATCTCTGGCCGAGTGGCTATTGAGGTTTCGGGGTATGAGGGCAGCTATATGTCCTTCCTGAGAGGCGTTTTCGTGCCGGCTCTGTTTATGGGATTGGTGGCTCTTGTCATGTTGATGAACGCTAATTTCTTCAAGTTTCTTGTGATTCGATGAGGAGGGGATGCCGGTGATTCCATTTCTGAACCAGATCATCCACCAGCTATACTACGTTATTGCGGCCTTTTTTGGGTTTCTGCTCCTTAGAAACCTCTTTTTCAGGAAGACCAGGACTGGGCTGATCTACGATATCGTCTACGCTTACACCTTGATCCCCTTTGTCCTTCGGGTTCTTCACATTAAGTAGGAGAGGCCATGATGACCGATAAGAAGACCGGGATTACTCCCCGAAAACTGATTGTTCTGGCTTTGGTGGCCGTGGTGGCTTTTCTGGGCGGTCGGGAATTTATGGAGCTCCAGAACTACAAGGAGTCCGTGGTTGTTTCAGACGCTTTTACAAAAAAGATCATGCTCAGCGATTATTTTGAGGGTATCAAGGGCACCGGCGTGGACACTCCGGTGTATCTGTACGACTCGGGGGTCCCTGGGGGGACGCTGATCTTTCTGGGAGGGACTCATCCCTACGAGCCTGCCACTATGTTGGCGGCCTATGTGGTTATGGAAAACATCTCCGTGACTAAGGGCAGGGTGTTCGTCATTCCTCATGCCAATATGAGCGCCTCCAGAGTGGGGATGCTGGGGAATGCCTATCCCAAGTTTCTTCACGTCCAGACGTCCTTCGGTCCCAAGGCCTACAGGATAGGTGACAGGGCCAGCGATCCTCTGGATCAGTGGCCAGACCCCTTCACGTACGTTCATTATCCATCCAAGCAGAACCTTGCATATACGGATGCCCGGAATTTGAACCGAACGTATCCCGGACGGCCTGATGGGAACCTGACCGAGCAGTTGGCCTTCGCTCTCATGGAGCTTATCCGCAAGGAAAAGGCCGATCTCTACTGCGATACCCACGAGGCGTCCCTTATGTACCCCGTGGTCAGCACATATGTGGCTCACGATAAAGCCTTGGACATCGCCATGATGGCCGCTATGGAGCTGAGCGCAACGACCTTCCCCATGAAGTGCGAGGCCAGCCCTAAGAGTCTTCGAGGCCTCTCTCACCGGGAGGTGGGGGACTATACGGCCCTTCCCGAAGAGGGGTATGATGGTGTCTTCGCTGTGTTGATGGAGACGATGGAACCCTTTATCGACCGAGTGGCTGGCAAGATCAACGAGTCTCTCATGATGGAGGGGAAGGACGAGTTCCTCCAGACGGCTTCGGAGCATGGTTTGCTGTATTGTGTTCCCGAATATAACATAGAATTTGGTGCGCCCATGAAATACCGGGTCGGGCGGCATCTGTCGTCCGTGGCCGAGTTGGTTCGTCAGATGAACGATTTCTTTCCAGAGAAGGAGCTTCAAGCGAGCTGGCCTGAGTTTGACGATGTCATGGCTAACGGTATCGGTGCCTACCTTCACGATCCGTCGAAGGCTCACAGTACCAAGATCTTCTGGAATTGATCGTAGCAGGAAAAAGAAGTTCAGGAGGGGAGTGGTGCGACGGCAGAACAGCCCCGCGTCAGAAGAACGAGCGGTGTCCCGGGAAATTGTGGGACCAAACAAAGAACAAGGAGTGTGAGCGATGAAGAACAAAAAACTGATATCTCTGGTTGTCACACTGTGTTTTGTGGCTGTTTTTGCCATGGCCGCTTCGGCGTGTACCATCGTTGCTGTGGGGAAAAAAGCTACGGTGAACGGAACCTCGATTATCACCCATAACGACGACTCAACGAGTGCCAACTTCAAGCTCTGGATTATCCCTGAGAAGGACTGGCCCGCCGGATCCGTTCGGGAGCTTATCATGAACGACCATGGATATAAGCCCGGAGAGGTGATGGGTGAAACTTCTCAGGTGAAGCATACCTATCGCTACTTTAAGAGCCGCTATTCCTTCATGAACGAGATGGGCCTTGCCATGGGCGAGTCCACCTTTGGCACTCAGGATGCCGAGATCAAAAAGGATCTTGTGACCGACAGCGACGGCATCATCGATTGCTGGCTGGCCCAGGATATCGCTCTGGAGCGGGCTGCTACGGCTCGGGAGGCCGTGCGCATCATGGGCGATCTGGTGGAGGAATATGGTTGGGCCGGTAGCGGAGAGACCATGGATATCACCGACGGCAACGAGGTCTGGATCGCCGAGTTCTACGGCCGAGATCTGTGGTGCGCCGTCCGTATGCCCGACGATATGTTTTTCGTCTCGGCCAACCGCGCCAGGCTGCGCGACATCGACCTCACTGACAAAGAGAACGTCATGCACTCACCTAACCTCATCTCCTACGGCGTGAAAAAGGGCTGGATCCGTCGCCTTGATGTTGATGCCACGAAGTTCAGCCCTGCTGATGTGTACGCTCCCAACGATAAACTGTATGCCACCCGGCGGGTCTGGAGGGCTCAGGAGCTCGTGGCTCCTTCTCTTAAGCAGGGTCCCAGCGAATACAACTATCCTCTCTTCGTCAAGCCCGATAAGAAGCTCTCTGTGTGGGATGTCTTCAAGATCAAAGGCGACTACTATCAGGGTACGGCCTACGACCTGACCAAGGGGCCGGCTGCTGGTCCCTGGGGGAATCCTCTTCGATATGCCAACAAGGGTAAAGGCTCCTGGGAGCGCTCCATCAACATGCATCGCACCTGCTACGTTCACATCGGCGAGGTCAACCCCAAGATCAGCGGCCCTTTCAAGGGTATCAGCTGGTTTGGCTATGGCGCACCGGATACCACCTACCTCACGCCTCTGTGGCCTGTCATGAAGGAGCTTCCCAAATTCTACGAGGTTGGTTCCCGCTACGAGGACTTCCGTCGTGATTCCGGCTGGTGGGTGAACTCCTATGTCCAGCAGATGGCTACTCTTCGCTACTGCGAGGCTATCAAGGAGATCTATGCTCTTCGGGATCCCAAGATGAAGCTTCAGTTCTCCGAGACGTACGCTGTCCAGAAGGATGCTGCTGAGCTTTGGAACCACGGCAAGAAGGCTGCCGCTGTGGATTTGGTTTCCACTTTTGCGTACGACCGGGCTGTTGACTGGAACCGTACGTGGCTCAAGCTGGGCGATCACCTCTTGGGTAACTACGCTCTGGGATACCAGAACTTCAAGATAACGGGCTATCCTCAGGAGTGGAACGACTTCATCGGCTATGGTCCGCTGAAGCGTTAGTTCGTGACGATATCACGAGCCCCCCTTATGGGGGGCTTTTTCCGTATGGTCGCACTGGGCTTCGTGGTCTTTCTCGGGAGTACCGAGGTGTTGGCAGTATCGTCGCAGGAGATGCGTGCGGCGGAGATCATGGAGGATTGTCTGAACGAGGCGCTGTATCGGTGTTTTCGGCGGGATATCGTGGTCTCTGCCGATCTTGACCCCTATGGCACGGGGCTTATCGGTGTGGAGTTCAGCCCCCTGACGACGACCTTGGGACACCTGAAGGACAAACGAACATCTACCCATCCTCTGATGGCTTCCGGTATGGTGCGTCTTTTTCATAACCTGGGACTGGATCGGGGTGATGTCGTGGCTGTCGGGGCCAGTGCCTCTTTTCCGGGCCTTCTCGTTGCCGTTTTGTCGGCTTGTGAGGCCGTGGGGCTTCGCCCTCTGCTGATCTGTTCCCTGGGTTCATCCATGTACGGAGCCAACCGGTTAGGAGCTACGGTGGTGGATCTCGTTCGAGATCTTACGAAAAGAGGTTTGGTGGCTCCCGTGCTTTTGGGTTTCTCCTTGGGAGGTCGCAATGATCGGGATGAGGCCCCCCTCTTTCCCCAGTGGCGGGAGCGGGTTCTTGAGGAAGCTCGGCGTCTGGGAGCGGGGTTTATCCTGGAACCGGGGTTGAAGGAGAGCGTTGAGTATCGTCTGAGGCTGTACGAAGAAGCAGCCGGAGAGAGTGGTGTCCGGTGTTTTGTCGGCATTGGCGGGGCGGATGTGACTTTTGGCAGTGGGGAGGAATCTGCGGCCTTTCCCGGCGGAATCACTAAGGCTCCTTTCGATTCCATGCCCCGAGAGGGATTGTTTTGCCGATATCTCGATCGGGGTGTGCCGGTGATTCATCTGCTCTGTGTTCGGGACATCGCCCGTAGCTGGGACGTTCCCATCGACGAGAATCCTTTTCTCTGGCGTCGGTGTCTTGCTGATGGAGATTGAGACGTTCGGTTCGGGGAGGGCTCCTGAAAATGGCTGCCAGGACGACGCCCCAAGTTCAACCGAGAGCAAGGGGTATAGCTACAATCATGGATGTGACCATGCCGTACGCCACCACCAAGGGCGAGTGACTCCTACAGGTCACCTTGGTTGATACGTTCCTCTCGCCATCTTCCTCGAAGTTACCGTATCACAGTGGTATAATTACAAGAGAGAGGGATACGCCATATATTCTGGAAGGGGGAATGGGCATGAGCAAGACCATGGCTGATCTGAGTGAGGCTTTTGCCGGTGAATCTCAGGCGAACAGGAAATACCTTTTCTATGCCGAGGTGGCCGACAAAGAGGGGTTCCAGTCGGTTGCCAGGTTGTTTCGCGCTGCCGCCGCAGCCGAAACCATCCATGCCAAGATGCACTATCGGAACATGGGGAAAATCGGCTCGACGGAGGCAAACCTGAAAGACGCTATCCAAGGGGAAACCTACGAGTTCACCGAGATGTACCCCGAATTTATCGCCAACGCTAAGGCTGAAGGGGAAAAACGGGCCTTGACGGGGTTCAACCTGGCCAATCAGGTCGAGAAGGTCCACGCCGATCTGTATAAGAGGGCTCTGGAGCATCTGTCGGAAAAGCGTTCGGTTGACTACTACCTTTGCACTGTCTGTGGCCACATCGAGGAGGGAAACGCCCCGGAGAGATGTCCGGTGTGCGGCGCCCCCTCCAGGGTGTATCAGTTGGTGGCGTAGGGCCGGATTGACAGTTGCTAACGAGCCTGGACCTATCGGTCAGGGCTCGTCATTCGTCCTCTACACGTCCCATTGGCTCTGGATTCTTTGGGGGCACCTTTAAAAACCCACATCCGAGTCTCCCAGCCTCAGGTTGTTCCGTCAGAGCCCTGTCTCACCCAAACGTATTTTCGATCTGCATGCTCCGTACCGTCGCCTCGAAGGGGACCTCCTGTGCCCTCCCGGCTTGGGACGATGTCCTGTCCGTACCAGTCGATACTTCACAACGGCAGGTCAAAAATACGAACCTCGGATGAGCTCTGTCGAAACGACCTGAGGCGAGTTTATGAGTTTTTAGAGGTTCCCTTAGGAGAGATGTACGATGAAAGGCGGGATTGCATGCAGCGACTGGCGGTTATCTTTACAGGAGGAACCATCGTCAGTGCCTTGGGTGCTGAGGGACGGACCGGTCCCGATCAGCGCGCCTCCCAGGAGGTTCACGAGCTTGTGGAGGGGATTTTCCAGGATCAGGATGTGGTCGTCGTTTCTCGGGAACCCTGGGGCGTTCCGGGGCTCGATAGTTCTGAACTCACGCCGGTTCACTGGGTGGAGCTTGCCAGGACGGTTGCCTTTGAGCTTCGTGAAGGAGCGACGGGTGTCCTGATTCTTCACGGAACGGACACCATGGCCTACACCTCGGCGTGGCTCAGCCTGTGTTTCCCTCAGCTGAATGTCCCGGTTGTTCTCACGGGGAGTCAGCTCACTTTAGATTTCATGCCCGAGGACGTGACGGTGAATCTCCGGGGCGCTGCTCAGGTGGTCTGTGCAGATGTCCCCGGCGTTTGGATCTACTGCAACTGGAAGCTCATTCCAGGAGATCGGGCTCACAAGGCCCACTCCCAGTATCCCGATGCGTACACGGCGGTCAACGGCCAGCCGCTGTATTTTAACCCTGAGTGGGGACGAAGAGGGCAGGGGCTTTCGATCAGAAAGCCTGGGTCTATGGAGTTGTCTCATTTCTCAAAACGAGCGATAAACACCGATCTCCAAAAGGTTCAGGAGATCGTTCGGGGGGTGGGGTGGGTCTTTTGTGCGCCAGGCGTCGTCCCGTCGCTTCGAGGGGATGAACGGATCCTTGCAGTTGTTGGCTATGGTTTGGGGAACTGTCACAGCGGGGTTCTTCAGGAGCTCCGTACGGTGTTTGCCAATGCCCCCAAGCCCCACGTCGTTGCCTGCAGCCAAGCCGAAGGGGGGATGAAAAACCCTGGTGGCTATGCCGATGTGGGGTTGGCGTCTCTGGCGGCGTCGGGTTTTCCTGTGTGGGGGCAGATGAACTATCCTCTGGAGTTCATCCACGCCTTGGGGTGCTACGCTCTGCTGGCCTCTCCCGAAGCACCGGGATTCATCCTCTCCCGGTTTCTTCGCGAATGGGGAGCAGAGAGGCTGCACCTATAACAGGGCCGTCGCCACCCAGCTGGGAAAGCAGCAGCGGAGGGCCTGGGCGAAAGGCGGTTGCCAGACGAACCTCCACCAGAGGAGCCAGTTCATCCATCAGGTTGGGGAGTCTGGCCAGGCCGCCGGAGAACACGATGGCCTGGGGGTCCAGGAGATGCACCGCTGAGATCACCGTGCATGCCAGAGCCTCCAAAGATCGGTCCCAAAAGAGGCGGTGCCTCGGTTCTTTTCGTTTCTTCCAGAGAGCTGGCACCGATTGTACCCCGGTCTCGACGCATCGTCGATCGAATCTGTCGGCGGAGAAGAGTGTCTCGCTGTGTCCCATGCCGCCGCAGTTGCAAGGTTCTTGATGGAGGAGTCCCAGGTGTCCCAACTCTCCTGCCAGGCCTCGCCTACCCCGTAGGACCGAGCCACCGGAGACCACAGCTCCACCGATGCCCGTGCCCAGGGTTATCATGACGAAATCGGTCATTCCCTGGCCTTCGCCGGCCACGAGTTCCCCCAGGGCTGCGCATTTGGCGTCGTTGTCGAGCACCACGGGCACTTTCAGGCGATCTTCCAGAAGGTGAGCCAGGGGAAGGTTATCCCAGCGGGGGAGGTTCGTCAGTCGGACGACTGACCGTCGGTCCAGAGACAGCATCCCCGGCAATCCGATCCCCACGGATAGGAGCTCGTCGATGTTCAGAGAGCGGACGAGCCTGACGATGGCCCGGATCACCGTATCGGGTGTTCGAGATGATGGCGTTGGTTCTTGAGCTGACGACGTGACAGTCCCATCGACGACTGCTCCGACGTTAATCTTGTGGCCTCCCAGGTCGACCCCGATCCGTACAGCGGTCTCTCCCTGTCGATGTTGGCCGAGAGGGGGCTGGTTGTTGTCTCTGTCAATAGAAACGGGTGCCTCGTCGAGGTTCGGGTGGGCGAGGGAATGGTCGGTCTCTCTCATGAGTGCGCCTCCTGTACGATTGGGTCAGTGTTCCCGGGGGTCTGTACTGTTGAGGGTATAATGAAATACAACAACCCAGTAAATGATAAATGGTCTTCTCCGCTTTGGCAATTTGGGCCAGATGCGGGGGATATACCAGAAAAGAAGGAGGAATGTAGGATGGGCGGTAACGAGGTGATTCGGGTCCTTCTAGGGCGCAGGAGTATTCGTCGGTATGTGGACAAACCGGTGGAGGACGATAAGATTGATCTCTTGGTACGGTGCGCAGCGGCAGCGCCCAGTGCGGCCAATGGCCGTCCTGCCCACTTTGTGGTGATCACAGATCGGGGGCTTCTGGATCGGTTGGCGGAGGCTCATCCCTACGGCAAGATGTTGGCCAAGGCTCCTCTCGCTTTTGCGATCTGTGCCGTTGAGCCCGAGATCGCGCTGGCCAAACCCTATTGGGAGCAGGATTGTGCCGCTGCCATGGAGAATCTACTGATCGCCGCTCAGGGCCTGGGCCTGGGAGCTGTGTGGCTTGGGGTATGTCATATGCCCGACCGGGGGACGACGATCAAAGAACTTCTTCACGTTCCTGAGGATGTCCCTGTTATGGGCTTGGCGGCGATAGGGTATCCTGACGAGGTGAAGGATCCCCATAACGACGTCCCGAGGGAACGGCTGCACCGGAATCGATGGTAAAATCGTGAGGGGCCAAATGCCATGAGAAGACCGAGAGAGATCGCCCGTTTGAGCTGCACCTCGGCCGAGGCCAAGATTGCCTGGACTGTTCCTCAGATGCTTATCCTGGGTGGGCTGGCCGGAGCCTATATAGCTTTTGGCGGCTGGGCAATGACGGTTGTCACCTTTGACGTGCCTATCGTAGGCGTGGCGAAACTCCTCGGAGGAACGGTTTTTGCCATCGGACTTCTCCTGGTGGTCTTGGCCGGGGGCGAGCTTTTCACGGGTAACTGTGTCATGCCGTTGGCCGTCATGGCAGGGCGCATTTCAATGAAGGACGTGTTACGGAACTGGTGCTGGGTCTACCTGGCGAATCTTATCGGTACGGTGGTCGTAGCCCTTCTTTTGTATAACTCGGGGCTTTGGCACGGGGCTATCGGTGCTAAAGCGCTTACGATTGCCTCGAAAAAAATGGGGCTGGGGTGGTTCCAGGCTTTTTTCAGGGGTATTTTATGTAACTGGCTCGTCGTTTTGGCCGTGTGGCTTTCAATGTCAGCGGAGAACGTGGTAGGCAAGATATGGGCTATTTATTTCCCCATTATGGTCTTTGTTGCCTCGGGGTTTGAACACTCTATCGCCAACATGTATTTCATGACGATGGGACTTCTTCTTAAAGGGCATTCAGAGGTCGTGGCCCTGGCGGCGTTGCCCGACGGAGGGCTTGGGGTCGTGAGTATCTGGGGATTTGTCAATAACCTCATCCCGGTTACCCTGGGGAATGTCCTGGGTGGTGTGCTTTTTGTGGCCGTTCTCTATTTTGGGGTCTTCAAGGATAGCCTTATCGACCAATAAGGAGAAATAGAGTAACCTCTCCCCACAGGGGGAAAGATGGACACGGTTCAAGCGAGGGAGCAGCCTCCCATTTGAGGTTGCTCCTGTTTGTATATGCAATGTTATCGGGCGGTTAATATAAAAGTCTGCATCCGAGCCTCCCAGCCTCAAATCGCTTCGCCAGAACCCTGTCTCGTCCCAACGTATTTTTGACCTGCCTGCTCCTACCGTAGCCTCGAAGGGTACCTCCTGTGCCCTCTCGGCCTGGGACGACGTCCGCCTCGTCCCAGTTGATACTTCACGACGGCAGGTCAAAAATACGAACCTCGAATGGGCTCTGTCGAAACGACCTGAGGCGAGTTTCTGAGTTTTTAGAGGTCCCCATATATGCTTTTGGCTGAAGCGTCCCTTCCGACCTTGGCGTGGTACAATAAACCGGTGCGGCAGAGCCTACGCCGCCGACGCCAGGGGCTTTCTCGGTCCCTCTCGGAGGTCTCATACATGGAAGAACAAACCCTTTTTGGGAAGATCATTCATCATCCTCTTGTGGAGGAAATCAAGCACAGCTATCTGGACTACGCCATGAGTGTCATAGTAGGACGGGCTCTGCCTGACGCCCGTGACGGCCTGAAGCCTGTCCAGCGACGGATTTTGTATGCTATGCAGGATCTCGGGCTTCGACATAACCAGTCTTATAAGAAATCGGCTCGTGTCGTCGGCGAGACCATGGGTAAATACCACCCTCACGGGGATTCGGCGATCTACGAGACCATGGTTCGTATGGCTCAGGATTTCAGCATGCGCTATACCTTGGTCGATGGTCAAGGGAACTACGGTTCCATCGATGGCGACAGTGCCGCTGCCATGCGGTATACCGAGGCCCGGCTCCAGGAGTTGGGCGAGTTTATGCTTCGTGATATCGACGAGGATACCGTGGATTGGGGACCGAATTTCGATGAGTCTCTCCAGGAGCCTCTGGTCCTCCCGGCTCAAGTGCCCAATCTGCTTATCAACGGCAGCACGGGGATCGCCGTCGGTATGGCCACCAATATGCCTCCCCATAACCTTCGGGAAGTAGTGGACGCCCTGTGCTACTTGGTGGAGACAGGGGAGGACGCTGAATTTGGCGAACTTCTGGCTCGGCTTCCCGGCCCCGATTTCCCGACGGGAGGCAAGATCCTCGGCCGAGATGGCATCATCGACGCCTACCGAACTGGGCGGGGACGGCTGGTTGTTCAGGGACAGGTTCATGTTGAGGAGGGGAAACGAGGCAAGAGTCACGTGGTGATCACCGAGATCCCCTACATGGTGAATAAAACCACACTCATTGAAACCATCGCTGCGGGGGTCCAGAACAAGACCATCGATGGGGTCACTGACATCAGAGACGAGTCTGACCGTCGTGGCCTTCGGGTGGTTTTGGAAGTCTCCCGTGACGTGGACGCCGAGTTGGTCATTCGTCAGCTCTACCGTCGAAGCCAGCTCCAGAGCACCTTTGGGGTGATCAATCTGGCGTTGGTGGACAACCGGCCAGTGGAGATGGGGCTGGTTCAGATGCTCTCGGTGTTTCTGGATCATCGTCGACTGGTGGTTCGGCGGCGGACGTCCTTCCGGCTTGCCAAGGCCGAGGCTCGGGCCCATATCGTGGAAGGGCTGGTTAAAGCTCTGGACGTGATCGACCAGGTTATCGCTGTCGTTCGAGGGTCCCAGACGGCGGCCATTGCCAAAGAGCGGCTTGTGACCGAGCTGGCGTTCTCCGAACTTCAGGCTCAGGCGATCTTAGACATGAGACTTCAAAGGCTCACCGGCCTGGAACGTCAGAAGCTGGACGAGGAACTGGCGGGTCTCCTGGCCGATATCGAACGATTCCGCTCCATACTGGACAATCCGACTGTTCTGGATCAGGTGATTGTGGATGAGCTCACGGCCCTCAGGGGGAAGTACGGCGATGATCGTCGGACCAAAATTCTGGACTCTGTCGGAGGCGATTGTTCAGACGAGGACCTGATCCCCAGAGAGGATATAGTTGTCATGCTCTCCCAGGATGGCTATATCAGACGGGTTCCTCTGGAGGCCTATTCCCTTCAGGGACGAGGCGGCAAGGGACGTCGAGGGGCTCGGCTTCGGGAGGAAGACCAGGTCTCCCTCATGGACGTGGGATCTACCCACGACGATATCTACTTGTTCACCAGCAAGGGACGGGTGTTCGCCATTAAGGGGCATGTCATCTCCGAGAGCCGTTCCGGTAAGGGAAAGCTTATTGGGAAGTATATCTCGCTCGAAGCCAACGAGACTGTAGTGAACATGAAGGCCCATCTGGACGCCGAGACGAGCTTCCTTTTCTTTGTAACCAGACGGGGCATTGCCAAGCGTCTTCCCTCGTCTGAGCTTGAGAATCTGACCAGAGCCGGACGTCGGGTTGTCAGTGTTGATGAGGGTGACGAGATCGCCCAGATTCGAACTACCTCTGGACAGGACGAGCTCCTGTTGGTCTCGGCTATGGGACAGGCTCTCAGGGTTGCCGAGGACGAATTCCGGGCCATGGGCCGTACTGCTCGAGGCGTCAAAGCCATGAGGCTTAAGAGCGGCGATCGGATCATCAGTTGTGAAGTGCTGATGAAGGGTAGATGTCCCTTGTTGGTAAGTGAGACGGGTATCGGTAAACGTACCCAGTTCGACGAGTTCACGCCCCATCATCGGGGTGGTGGTGGTATGAGAGTCATGACGATCAACTCGCGAACGGGGTTGCTGGCCTCGGCCACGTCTGTAACCGAGGATGACGAGGTCGTGATCATGACCGCTAGGGGGCGGATGGTCCGGGTGGCTGCCCGGGAGATTCGTATTTTGAGTCGGACGGCCGCTGGGGCTATAGTTGTCCGGCTGGATCCCGGAGACTCAGTTGTCGAGCTGAGCGTCGTCCAGATAGACCGGGAGTCTGAGGAATGAACATCTCCGCTGAAGGCTGGCCGTCCATTATCTTTACTGGGGCGTTGGCCTCCTTTGGGTGGGCCTTTTGCCCCTCGTCGACTCTGATTTTGGTCCCCCTGGTTCTCTTGGTTCTGTGGTTTTACCGGGATCCCGATCGCCATCCTCTGTGTGGTCCCGACGGTTGGGTGGCCCCCGCTGACGGAAAGGTCGTGGAGATCGTCCCACTGGACCATCCATATACAGGGCCAGCGGTGAAGGTGGGGATTTTTATGAATCCATTGAGTGTCCACGTGAACCGGGTGCCTCGGGGCGGGGTGGTCGAGTATCTGGAGTACGTTCCCGGGAAAAAATGGATGGCCTGTGCTCCCAAGGCATCCAAGGTGAACGAGCGGTTCTATCTGGGGCTCTCCACCGATTTTGGGCGGACACTGGTCGTTCAGATAGCTGGTCTGCTGGCCCGGCGAATTGTGTGCCGGAGCAGAAAAGGGCAGCCGTACGCCACAGGAGAGCGCTTTGGCATGATCAAGCTGGGCTCCAAAGTCGATGTCTATCTTCCTCGGGGTGTGCAGTTGCGAGTGACCCTTGGTCAAAGGGTGTATGCTGGTCGAACCTGTATAGGAGTGAGTTGTCATGAAAAGACGAATTCGATTGAAGAGGCGTGAGTTTCATTGGCGGTCATACATCCCCAACATGATCACCAGCGGTAATTTGCTGTGCGGTATGTTGTCCCTCATCCTCACGATGAAGGGGCAGGTAATTCCATCAGCCTGGTTGATCGCCTTTGCCGTGTTTTTCGACTTTATGGACGGGAAGGTGGCCCGGATGCTGGGCGTGAGCAGCGCTTTCGGTGTTGAGTTCGACAGTTTGGGCGACGTGGTCAGTTTTGGTGTGGCTCCGGCTCTCCTGATCTATAGGTCAAGTCTCTCAGCTATGCCTGGCGTGGCTGGAGCTCTGGTCGCGGTGTTCTTCGCCCTATGCGGTGCTTTGCGGTTAGCCCGGTTTAACGTGATCCATGTTCCCGGTCCATTCCAGGGGGTACCTATTCCCGCAGGGGGGCTTTTTCTGGTCTCCTGGATTATAGCAGGGATCACATTGCCTCCTCTGGTTATGGCTGCTCTTGCTGTCCTGACCGGTGGGCTCATGATCTCCTCGGTGCCTTACGGAAACCTGAAAGGGATCAAGAAGGGATCGGTGAACCGGCTCCGACTTCTGAGCCTCAAAATCCTGGTCCTTGCAGCCGTGGTCATCCTGCGGGAACGAGCCCTTTTGGCTCTCATATCAATTTACATGGTCAGTGGGCTTCTTCGGTTTGACTGGGAGCATTGGCTCTCGCTGGCCGAGGATGAAGCGGCGGAGGTCGACGGAAAATAACCCCATGAACGTCACGATAACCTCCGCTATTGGGTGTTTCGGAGATCGAACGGTTCCTCTGTCCGTTCTTGACGTTCCGGGGTCCTCGTTGGTGGTTTGTCTCCTTCACGGAGTTCACGGGGTGGCGTCTCTGGAGCAGGGCAATAAATACGGCGTGCTGGCCCGACTTTTAGTTCGGCTTGGCGTGTCGGTCTGTGTTGTCGAGACCAGCAGGCTCCGGCGGGATCGGGAGGTCTTTACCGATCGGGATCGGTGGGCCTGGAGTGCTTTTGAGGGCAAGACCTACGCCCAGGAATTGTTCGACTCAGTCTCGGGTATCGCCCAAGTCTCCGCCCTCTTCCCCCCAAAAAAACTCTGTCTCTGGGGGTTTTCCTTGGGGGGACTGAACGCTCTCATGGTGGCGGGAAGACGGAGTGCCGACGTCATAGGCGGAGAGTTTTCACCGATTGCTGAGGTCTCCCAAGATCGTATCTGTGGGATTGTCGTATCGGGAAGCGGCGACTCATTGCGCTCCGGGGCTGATTTGGGCCAACATTCCCTGCCTATTTTGGACTCAATGTGTTCAGTGAATATTCTGTATGATGCATGCCGGGGTATATCGGCTCAGTGGCTCCGGTTCTTTTATGGTTCCCTGGACGAGACCTTCGATGAGGCATCGTGCCGGCGGCTTTTTGACCTCATTCCCGTGGACGATCGAGCTTTTACGGTCCTTCCCGATGTGGATCACGCCTTTAGAAGGCTAGGCGGTATGCCGTCGATCAGGCCCCTGGAATACATGGTTCGGAATCTGCAGCCTCAGCTCCAGGGCCATCCGGGAGCTTGTCCCCAGTAGTCGAGGATATTGGGTCCCCATAGAAGGGTACACAGAACCCCTGCGGCCAGAAAAGGCGCAAGAACGACGGCGTCCTTTCTGGCTGCTTTTTTTGTGATCAGGAGCCCCACGGCTGAGACTCCGCCGATCATGAACCCCAGATAGGTCGCTAAAAGTCCCATTTTCCACCCCAGCAGTGCTCCGGCTCCGGCCATCAGAGTGGCGTCTCCCCACCCCATGCCGCCTCTGCTGAGGACTATGATGACAGCGATCACGGATGCGGCAGCCAGAGCTCCCAAACCCCCGTCCACCAGGGCACCCCATCCTCCAACGAGACGAACGAGCAGGCCGACTCCTCCCACCGACGCGGCCAGGGAATCATAGATGTATCCCGATTCGAGGTCCGTCAAAGCGTTGAGCATCATAAGCCAACCTCCCAGGATGGCGATCCCTCCGGATATGCTCAGTCCCCAACGCCAGAGAGCTGCTGCTGCCCACAGGCCGTAGACGAGTTCGACCAAGGGGTAGCGAAGGGGGATCGGAGCTTTGCAGGTACGGCATCGGCCCCGAAGGATCACCCACGACAGGATGGGAATCAGATCGATAGTGGAGAGGGTTCGTCCGCAGCTTCGGCAACACGACCGTTCTTTACCCCACCAGGGACGTTCGAGCACGGTACGAAGAGCGATAACGTTGAAAAACGATCCCGCCACAGCACCGAAGAGAAAACCTAGGCATACGAGTGTCACGGAGAAGTTCACGAACAAGCACCCTTTCTCGATTGAGAGATTGAGGAATATAGTGTACGTATATCCCGATTTTGCAATGATAGCCGGAGGAGATGGAGTTGTACAGGCTTTATGCGCATTCCCGTTGACGTTGACCTTTTGAAGTCCCTGCTCTGTTTCTGATCTGATACAATTCTCTTATATTCGGGAAGGGGGACTTATAGAGATGAACCTACAGGTTGTGGATCATATCGGTATCGCTGTACAGAGTATCGAAGAATCACTGAAATTCTGGGAGGGGACCTTGGGTGTCCAGTGTCACGGTGTCGAGGAGGTGGCCGAGCAGAAGGTCAAGACCGCTTTCTTGCCCATCAAGGACACGGAGATTGAACTTCTGGAGGGGACCTCCGATGAGAGTCCCGTGGCCAAGTTCATCGCAAAAAAAGGAGAGGGCATCCACCATCTGGCTCTCAGGGTGGAGAACCTGGAGGCCTCCTTGGCCGAGCTTAAGGAAAAAGGGGTACGTCTTATCGATGAGAAGCCCAGAATTGGGGCTGGGGGGGCGAAAATTGCCTTTGTCCACCCCAAGTCGAGCGGCGGTATTCTGTTGGAGCTTTGCGAGAGGGACTGACCCAAACGATACACGAAAGCCGGATACACTGTTGGGGTGTGTCCGGCTTTTGTTTTTTGGTCAAACACCTCGGTTATCTCCCCATGTCCGGCGGTAGGTAAACTCATAAACCGCTTTTCTCTCTCTTGGGGCTATCTCAACTTCCTGGAGATCCGCATCAAGAGAAGCAAGATCCCCAGGATATCCCAGGGCAATAGCCGTCGACGGGCGATGGCCTTTAGGGATGGAGTAAAGCTCCACGATCCTTTCGCTGTCGAAACCCGCCATGGGATGGGCGAACAATCCCTTGGATGTGGCCTCCAGAATGAGATTCCCCACAGCCATGCCCACATCTTGCCACGCCCATGGGTTGGGCCGTCCGCTACTGGAAAACTCCGTGACGACAGCGAGGATGAGAACCGGAGCTTCTTTTGCCCACCGGATATTGCCCGGAAGCAGACAGCTCAGAAGGTTCTTAAACTCGTCGGGATCATCCTTTATGGCGTAGATGAAGCTCCATGGCTGTTCGTTAAAACACGACGGGGCCCAACGCGCAGCTTCAAAGAGGGACAGGACGATCTCTTTTCCCGGAACTCGGGGAGAAAAGGCTCTTGGGCTCCATCGTCTGACCAGGACGTCGTTTATGGGGTAATTCGTTCGAGCTTTTTTTTCCACAGCACACCCTCCTCCTCCACAGAAATATCATAGCGTCAAAGGAAGTGGGGGTCAAATTATATGATCTCGTTTATTTCCCGACGCAAAATTGCGAGAAAACGACATCCAACAGGGCCTCGTCGTCCTGCAAGCCTAAAATTCGTTCGAGGCAGCTTCGAGCCTCAGTGAGAGCCTGGGCCGCTAAGGATTGGTCTCCCATGGTGGATATGACATCTCGCCCCTCGGCCAAGGCTTGAATAGCTGCTCGAATTTCGCCGACCTGTCGTGATGTGACGTTGAGGCTGGCGTCCAGCGTTCCGATCTTGGCCGCCAAGTCTACTATAGCCTCCTTGATCTCATCCAGTCCATGTCGTTCCTGAGCGGAGATCCGAAAAACCCAGGAGTCGGGAGCCAGAGCCGTCAGAGCCGTTTCGTCCAAGCTGTTGGGCAGATCCGATTTGTTAATCGCCACGAGGTGCGGGCGATCCGAGAGGCTGGCAATCATGGAACGGTCGATCCCCTCGAGGGGTTTGCTGCCGTCCAGGATCCACAGAACTACGTCCGATTTCTCGATGGCTTTTGACGTCCGTTGGATGCCTATAGCTTCCACCTCGTCGGAAGGGGATTCCCGAAGTCCGGCGGTGTCCATAAGCCGCAGGGGGATACCCCGGTGGGTGATCACTTCTTCAATGACGTCCCGGGTTGTTCCCGGGACTGACGTAACGATGGCTCTGCTTTCTTGGAGAAGGGCGTTGAGAAGGGAGGATTTGCCCACGTTAGGACGACCGATAAGAGCGACCTTGATTCCCTCTCGGAGAAGACATCCGGTGGTGCATCGGTCCAGGAGGTCCCTCAAATCCTGGATCAGTGTCTCTATTCGGCTTGCTGCGTCCTCCTCGGCGATATAGGGTATGTCCTCCTCGGGGAAGTCTATGCCTACCTCTAGTTCGGCCGAGAGGAGAAGCAGCTCGTCGTAGAGTTCCCTGATTCGTTGGGACAGCTCGCCTTGAAGAGTCCGGCTGGCGGCTCGAAGGGCCTCGTTGCTTCTGGCCTGGATAATCCCGTTGACTGCCTCAGCCTGAGCCAGATCCAGACGACCGTTCTCGTAGGCCCGTCGGGTGAATTCACCTGGAGCAGCGTGGCGACACCCGCCTTGAATACATCGCTCCAGACATCGTTGGGCAACGAGACTTCCTCCGTGGCAGTGGATTTCCACCAGGTCCTCACCGGTGAAGCTTTTGGGCGAGACGAAGAGGACGAGCAGGACCTCATCGATTGGAGTTCCCGACTCGTCCAGTAAAATCCCGTTGTTCATGAACCGAGGGCGCAGTTGGTCGAAGGGAGTCACCGTTCGTACCGTAGCCCGTGCTATATCCTGACAGTCCGGTCCCGAGATACGGATGATTGAGATGCCAGCGTCTCCCCAGGCTGTTGAGATGGCGGCAATGGTGTCTCCAAACATGGTTTGGGCCTCCTCGTGGTGGATGGGATCGCCCTTATTGTAGCCCAGAGGAGGCTCCAAAAGCTATACCCTTTCGGCGAGAAGCTCTCTCATGGCCTCTCCCAGGAGGTGAGTTCCTCGGTCGGTCTCTTCTGCGGAGGCGAAGGTGAAACACATACGAAAACTGTTCTTGCCGCCACCGTTGGGGAAGAAGGCGTCTCCACAGACGAAGGCCACGTTTTTCGTCATAGCTCTCCGGAAAAGCTCCTGGGCCGAGATGTTGGGAGTGGTCACCCAGTAAAAAAAGCCTCCCTGAGGTGTGACGTATCGTGTCTCGTCCAGGGGGAGATGCTTCTTAAATGCCTCTTCCATGATATCGCGCTTGATCCGGTAGTGGTCCACGATCTTCGGCAAAAAAGCATCCAGTTTTCCCGACTGACAGTAGCTATAGACGAGGGCCTGGGCGACCACGCTGGTGCAGGTATCTACTCCCTGTTTGTGGACGGTCATGGCCCGGATGAGCTTTTGGGGACCAACGGCCCAACCTACCCGGGTTCCCGGAGCCAGGATCTTGGAAAAGGATCCAGCGTAGAGGACCAACCCCACTCTATCCAGGGAATAGAGGGTGGGCAGATTGTCCCCCTCAAATCTGACGCAGCCGTACGGATCGTCCTCCAGGATCAGGAGTCCATACCTCTTGGCGATATCCACCAGCAGCTTTCGGCGCTCCAGAGATAAGGTACATCCCAGAGGGTTGTGGAAGTTCGGAATGGTGTAGATGTACTTGACCCGTTTCCCGTCGGCCTTGGCCTGGTCCAACAGCTCAGGGAGAGCCTCCACTACCATGCCGTCCTGGTCGCACGGGACGGTGATGAAGTTGGCGCCCTGGTTGTACATGCTGATGGTATTCCCCGGGAAAGAGGCCTCTTCGCAGACGATCCAGTCGCCTCGATCGACGAGGGTGCGGGTGAGCAGATCGGCTGCCTGAAGGGAACCCGACGTGATCAGGAGCTCCTCTTGATTCGGCTCTCGTCCCATCTTTGGGGCACTCCATCTGATCAGGAAGTCCCGAAGAGGTTCGTATCCCTCGGTGACGCCGTACTGAAGGATCTCCCTGCCCTCTGCCAGAAGGATGTCTGTTCCCTGATGAAATTGCTTGATGGGGAAGATGTCAGGGTCTGGCATCCCCCCAGCGAAGGAGATCATCCCGGGCTTGCGGACCAGATGGAAGACCTCGCGGATCGGCGATGGCTTGATCCCTAGGGTTGATTGATTAAACAAAGATTGGACGATGTCGGACATGGTGTACTCCCTCCTTGATGACGTGTTCGTTGTTGCTGATGGACACCTCCTGTGCCCTCTCGACTTGGGACGACGTCCGCCTCGCTCCAGTCGATACTTCACGATGGCAGGTCACGAACCTCGAATGGGCTCCGTCGAAACGACCTGAGGCGAGTTTCTGAATTTTTAGGGGTTCCCTGATGCTGTCATATCGAAAAGGTCTGCCTGAAACAGGCAGACCCTCAATTTTGCAGTCAATTGTAGCGCGTTCGGTCGAAGTTCGCCAGGTTTTTATCCCTTCATCTCTTCAATGGCCTCACCGAGGCGACGGACGCCCTCGTCGATGACATCGGGTTGGACAAACGTGAAGTTGAGCCGAGCTTTGTTGACTCCAGCACCTTCTTCCACGCAAAAGGGTGTTCCCACCACAAAGGCCACTTTCTTGTCTACAGCCCGTTTGAACAGGTCATGGCAATCGATGCCCGGCATGTCAAGCCAGAAGAAAAACCCACCCTCGGGCTTAACCCAGGTGATACCGTGGGGAGCCAGGTATTTCTTGAGGCATGCCTCCATGGTGTCTCTCTTGGGACGGTAGTTAGCGATGATATTTGGCAGATGCTCGGACAGATACCCCTTTTTACAGTACTCGTAGACAAGAGACTGACAGATGGGACTGGAGCACAGGTCAGCGGCCTGCTTGAAGATCACCAGTTTCCTGATAATTTTCCGGTCTCCGGTAACCCAGCCGATCCGGGCACCGGGTGCTAGGATCTTGGAGAAAGAACCAGCATACACGGTGCCGCCCTGATCGTCGAATGAGAAAATAGACGGAAGGTGCTCTCCCTCGTAGCGAACGTATCCGTAGGGATCGTCCTCAAAGATGGGAACGTTGAGTTTGTGGGAGATCTCCACTAATTTCTTGCGACGTGCCAGGCTCATAGTGGCCCCGCCAGGGTTGTGGAAGTTGACGATGGTGTAGATGAACTTAACGTGTTTACCCTCGCTCCGGGCTTTTTCGATAGCTTCGGGAATGAGATCCACGTTCATTCCGCTCTCGTCGGTAGGGATTCCCACGAACTGAGCCCCGTGGTTGTAGAAGGTCGTGAGGGCGGCAAGGTACGAGGGGTTCTCGGTGATGACAACGTCGCCTTTATCGATCATAGAGGAGGCAAAAAGCTCTAGGGCCTGCTGAGAGCCGGTGGTGAGCAGCATCTCATCCAGGGCCACAGTACGTCCCATGCGCTCGGCTGTGAAGGATGCCAGAAACTCCTTAAGAGGGGGGTATCCCTCGGTGGTCCCGTACTGGAGCAGATTTTTGCCGTGGTCCTTAAGAACGTGGGCTCCCTCGTAGAACTTGTCGACGGGGAAGACCTCCGGGGCCGGCATGCCGCCGGCAAAGGAAATCATGCCCGGTTGTTTGATGACCGAGAGCATCTCTCGAACCGGGGATGGTCGAACGTGCTTCGCCGTGTAACTGAAGTTGGAATCCCAAAGAGTACTCATCAGAAGGTCGCCTCCCTTTCCAATGTCTTTGACCACCTTTGGGAGGGTGCCTCAGGCACAGGCACGTATCCTCCCCTTTCAATGCGCTTGTTTTAACTTTGAAAAACCTTCTCTTTTCTCCCGTATTATACCTCTTTCTTTAAAAGGAAGATATGACTTTAAATTTAGACTTCGTGAGGACGAGAAACGCCCGACCTCCACTGTTTGAGGTCGGGCGTTTTCTCTCCCCTTGTACTTGTCAAGACGGTTTTACAGTGAGATTGCCTCCACCGGGCAGGTAGAGACGCAGGCGCCGCACTCGACGCACGTAGCCTCATCCACGGTAGCCTTGCCCTCAGACATGGCTATTGCCTCCACCGGACAGGCACTGACGCAGCTCTCACAACCAACGCAAGTATCTTTGTTTACTTTCGCAGACATATTGTCTTCCCCCTCAATAATGTTTTTCATACTGCTGATATGGATCACTATACACTGAACGGGAAGAAAATGCAACTGTTTTAGAAGTGTAACTTAGCGTAAAAAACATAAAACTAAGTATATTTAATCTAACTCTGTTAGACGCCTTAGAGCAGAGCGAGCGGCGACGACACCGCTGGCAGCGGCTTGAATGATGCCGCGGCTGATTCCGGCACCGTCACCGGCCATGAATAGGTTGTGCACTAAGGGAGTTCCCAGGGATTCCTCAAGCTGTACCCGAAGGGAGTAGAGTTTTATCTCCACTCCGTAGAGAAGGGTGTCGTTTTGGTTGACCCCAGGCATGATTGTGTTCAGAGCATCCAGGAACTCGACGATAGCGATCATGTGTCGATGGGGCAGGACGAGGCTCAGGTCTCCAGGTTCAGCCGAACCTGTCTGTTCGATCATGCCCCGTTGGATTCGAGAGGCTGTAGATCGCCGCCCATCCCGGAGGTCTCCCAGGCGCTGGACCAGGATGCCACCACCAGCCAGCATGTTAGCCAGGCGGGCGATATGGGTGGCGTAGCCTATAGGGTCCTGAAAAGGGTGGGTGAAGTTCTTTGTGACCAGGATAGAAAAATTGGTGTTGTCCGATTTGGTGTTTTTCAGGCTGTGGCCGTTGACCGTCACCAGATTGTGTCCCTTGTTGTATTCCGAGACCACGAATCCCGAGGGGTTCATGCAGAAGGTTCGACATCGATCATCGAAGGTCGGGGTGTTATAGAGACACTTGACCTCGTAGAAGTGCTCGGTCAGGTCCTGGCAGACGCTATCGGGGACCTCAACCCGAACGCCGATATCCACAGGCATGGAGGCGATGGGGAGCTCTAAACGACGCACGATGGCCTCAAGCCAGGACGCTCCGTCCCTGCCTGGGGTAGCGATGACCACCGAAGCGTCGTATCTCGTTCCATCTGAGAGGATGACGCCCTTGGCCTGCCCGTTCTCCACAACGATATCCTCGACGACGGTGTCCAGAAGAATATCACATCGATCTTTCAGGGTTTTGTACATATTGTCCAAAACCTCTCGAGAGGCATCGGTTCCGATATGGCGAATCCTGGCAGGGAGAATCTTGAGTCCGACCGATGCCGCTCGTCGGATGGTGTCCTTAACCACGGGCCCAGAGGGCTCGTAATAGTTGGGATCTGCACCGTGGCGCACGAAAGCGGCATCCACCGAGTTGATGAGCTCTACCAGGGCTGAGCGCCCGATGTATTCCTCCAGGTTGCCACCGAACCCGGTGGTGAGAGTGAGTTTACCGTCGGAAGCAGCTCCGGCGCCTCCCCATCCTGAGACTATGCTGCACGATGGGCAGCTGATGCAGCTGGTTACTTTCTGAGCGATGATGGGGCATTCGCGTTGTTTGATGAGTTTCCCCTTGTCGATGATCAATACTTTTCGGCTGGCCTCGGTGAGTTCCAGCGCGGCAAATATGCCGGCTGGCCCCGATCCGACGATGATGACGTCGTATATCATGATATACTCCCCCTTCTCTCAAGGGTATTATATCGTGCGTGATGTCGGTGTGCCTTTGAGATATGTCTCCGCCATGGCGGAATAGATGAGCTCGGTTCGGCGGATTACGGCGTATACGGAGACCCCCAGGTGCTGAGCGTACCAGACGGCTCCTCCAGCTCCAACGCCCTCCTTCACGTAGCCCTGTTCATAGCCTCGAAGTCCTGGCCATGCTGATTGGCGAAAATCCAGAGGTGCCGACCAGGGATGAACGTCAACGTCCCGAGCGATTCCGTCGAAATCAGCGCTGACGTCTCTGTGTACGTAGCAGGTCGTCGCTACGGTCAGGGGCCTGTCGCAGCCTTCATGTCGAAGGATCGCTGCGACGGCGAGCATCTGGGTTCCTCCGGCCAAGACGACCTGAATACCCTTGGGGGCTCCGGCGGCCAGCCCTGCCGCCAGCGGCTGCATAGGATCACCAAGCTGGGAGACGCTCTCCAGACCCCGGCCGGCCATGATCCCGGTACTCCATCCCAGACGATCGAATGCCTGGGCTGTAATACGTTGCTTGATTTCTTTGGGGTTATCTGGCCCGGAGGACGATACGGCCCCGGAATATCCCAAGGCCTCCAGAACCAACGCCGCTGTTGTGGTCCCCCCCGGAACCGATTCAGCGATGACGAGAGGTTCTTGGTCTGACGAGAGATCCTCAGCAAGTTCTTGTCCTCGGATGAACAGCTCGTGAGCTTGAGGGACCGCTGGTTCCCGAGTGGGGTCCTTTCCGGGGAAAGCTCCTGTGTCGATATACGGAGCTTGGGGGGGTATGATGGTTCCTGCTCGAAGTATAGACAGGGGAAAATGAGCCTCCAGATAGGCGGCTCGAGTGATGATCGCTGGGGTTGGGTGTCCTTGAGGATCCAGCGGGATATGACCGATAACTCGAGGTTTGCCCCACCAGAGCAGGTCAGCGTCAGTGGGAGCTGTGTAGGGTAGGGTTTCCAGATCGGCCCCTGCGGCCGAGAGCCCTGGGATGGTACTGAGCTCTGTGGAGCCTACGATAAGGACGAACATGTATACCATTCCTTTCCCCAGGGAAAAACGAGTTTGTAGCTCGAAAGCCAAGCCCTGAAGATGGTATCATATTCACCTACTGGCAGGTGTTTTTTGCTCGTGTCACATTGGAGACTATGAAGGAGTTGATTGATAGTGAGAAAGACAATCATCGGAGTCGTCGTCGTGGCGGGGGGTGTCCTCGCCGGATTTTTAGCGTTTCTGTCCGGTCAGGCTCCCAATCCGGCGCTCTTTCTTCCTGCTCCGAAGGAGACCGCCGTTGAAATCCATCTCGAACACACCACTCAAGTCGTAGAAGCTCTCGCCTCTCTTGCGCAGCATCTGGGATTGACGAGCAAGGAGGCCTCGCTGAAAAAGATCGCCCCGGCTCTTGGTCAGAGTGCTTGGTTAGTGAATCTGGCTGAAGACGACTCCCATTACGATTTATGGTGTGTTGCTGAGATCTCCGATCCCGAGCAAGCGTTGGAGGTCGCCAGCCTCTTGGCGGAGCTCCTTGGTGAAGGAGCTCTCGACATGGTACCTCTTGAGGGAGACCTGCCTGAGGGGATGAGTCCCCTGTTTCGCCTGCAGGAGAGGAGTGGCGATCTATGTGCGGCCTTATACCGGACGCAAGGCCGAGCTGTGATTGTGGGTGCTCCCTCTGTGAAGGATTTGGCGGGCATGATCGTGGAGAAGGAGCGCCCCGTAAAGAGGGAGACCCAGGGGCCTGACTGGCTTCGCTCTACTATTTCTGCGGCCTATCTCAAAAAGACCAGTTGCGTTGCTCTCTCGGGAGATCAGTCTGTGAAGCTCGAGTTGGGGCTCCAGACGAATGATGATAAGGTGGCTCTCTCGTCCTGGAGTAACGGGGCGTCCCTCTTTCTGTCTCCCAAAGAGAGGCAATCCCTTGCATCGATGTCCCCAGTTTCCCTCTACGGTGGTGGTTCCTTGGTTGGCCTCCTGGCCTGGACTGGAATCGAGAATCGGACCTATCCTTCCTGGGAGGAGGTCCTGGCTGCGACTTCTTCGGAAAAGCTCTTTGCTTTGGAGACAGTCCGTCAGCTTATGAATTCCGTTGACATGACATGGGACGACCTGATGCACATCTTCAATCGGCGAACATCGGTCGTTCTCGGTACTGAGGCCGGAGGACTGCTTGGTAATTTCCCCGGAGGATATATTCTGTGGGAGGGGGTTTCTTCGGATCTGGGAAGACGGCTGACAGGTGTGGTGCAGACGCTTTCTCTGCCCTTCGGTGTCGCTCATCTCGATGTGGACGGTTGGGACGGCGGCTTATCCTTACGGCTACCGGTCACCGCTGTCATGGCCTATGGGCCCTCGGGATTGTTGATGGGGATCCTCAACCCCGATGGACTTAACCGATCGCCACAGATACCTTCATCGATTGAGAAGGCTGTAGTCCAGGAAGGCCCCTTTGCACTGGCTGTCGATATTCAGGAGCTGTCCCGTGCCCTCGATGTGTACGAAAAAATGGCCGGTCTGGCAGGGCTTCCCGTGGGCGATCTGAAGATGAATACGTTGCAAGAAAAACTGTCCTCGTGGGATCGGCTTGTGCTTCGGTACGAGGACCTGGACCGATCAACCTGGATTTTGTATCGTCGTCGGTGACGTGGAGAGGAGGCTCCCCTTTGAGATACGATCCTGAAATCATGAAGGTAAAACTGTGTAAGAAATGCAAAGGTCTGGGTTTCGCCCTGGGTAAGACCGGGGATAAGTTTGGGTGTCCCGAGTGCTCGGGCTCTGGGCGGATCGTAGCCAAGATTCTGAAAGATGAGTTTGGGTTGAACGAGTTAAACGAGAATCTGAGTTTTGATCGGGAGACGATGAAGGTACGAGTGTGCAAGAGCTGTGCTGGCCTGGGGGCCTTTATCTACGGTCCCGAGGACAGCCGCCCCTGTGACGATTGCGGTGGTACCGGACGTGTCGTGGTACAGCAGATCACCACGGAGTATCAGCTCCATCATCTTGAGGAATTCGAGGAGTGATCCGATATGGTGCTTGAGCATGCCGAGATCAAGGGCGTTCAGGTTCGGGATATGATTCCTGTAGAGGTCGATGGAGACCCGCTTTTTAAGGGGAAACTCTATCTTGACGGAAGCAAAATCGGGACCTTTGAAGAAGATCCCGACGGTGGGCCTACGGGAGTGTATGTGGACAGTGATTCAGATGAGATACTTCGGGATCGGATGGATCGATATTTTCAGGAAGAGGGCATGACCATACAGGATGATGACGACTATGATCTTTTCTTCATCCGTCTTATCGAGTTGGAACAGCTGCTCCACCTGTTCATCGACATGACGTCTCGGGGCGGGGATCTCCTTGTTGCTGATTACACTGGCGATGAACCGGTCGTTTACGAGGTTGAGAACGAGCAAGGCCTTGGGCAGTTGCTTTCTGAGGAAGGACTAAAGGAGTACGATATCTACAGGAATCTGGATGATTTTGTCGTCAATTGACTTAGTGGGCTATTTGAGTTTGGGATGCCTTCAAGATGAGAGTTCTCCTCCAATCAATCGATCTGCAGGCATGTCCTCTCGATTTCCCGTTGAACGTTGTCTCATTCTGGCAAATCTGTGATCCGACCGGAACTTATGTGTGACGAGAGGAGGATGCTGCTATGTGGAAGAGCCGTTGTTCTCAGGAGACGAACGGAAAAATCCAGCGTTTTTCCCAATCCTTGGATCTCGATTGGCGTCTGGCTTTGTGGGATATACGGGGACGTTTAGTTTATGCTGAGATGCTGAATCAAAAGGGCCTCATAACCGACAGCGACCTTTCCGCCATACGAAGGGGTTTTCAGGATATTCTGGATGAACTTGACCGAGGGGAGTTCGTCCCGGGTGAGGATTTAGCGGATGTGCACATGAACCTGGAACACAGGCTAACCGAGAAAATTGGTGTCGCTGGTGCGTATCTCCACAGCAGACTGAACCGGAACGATCATGAGGAGGCCGCGATGAGGCTCTACGTGAAGGACGTCCTGGCTCAGGTGAGGGACGGTCTTATCCGTCTTTTGGAGGCCTTGCTCGATCGTGCTGAGATTCATCATAAGACCATCGTCCCGGGCTACACTCATCTTCAGCAGTCTCAACCGGTGAGTATGGGCCATTTTTGGATGGCCTACTTCGAGGCCTTCAGTCGGGACATCGGGCGACTGGAGTTCGCTTTGGAGGTCTCTGACGAGTGTCCTTTGGGCTGTGGGGCCTTGGCGGGGTCTACCATGCCCCTGGATCGGGAGTACATGACACAAGCACTGGGATTTGAGAGGCCGTCTCAGAACAGCATGGACGCTGTGGGGCAGAGGGACTACGTCTTCGACGTTCTGTCATTCGCCTCCATCTTCTCGGTCCATTGCAGTCGGTTGGCTGAGGATTTGATCCTCTACGCCAGTGCCGAGTTTGGGTGGGTGATCCTTCCCGGTGGCTTCTCCGCAGGTTCCAGAATGATGCCCCAGAACAAAAACACCGATGCCCTTGAGCTCGTCCGGGGTCGCACCGGTCGGATGGTGGGGCATCTGGTAGACTTTCTGGTTACCTTAAAGGGATTGCCGATGACGTATAATTGGGATCTTCAGGAGGAAAAACGAAACTTGTTCTCCGCCTTTGACGCCCTTCTTCCGCTCCTGGATGTCTTGCCCGAGCTGATCAGCGCTGTCGAGCTGGATGCCGATCGAGCCGCCGAAAGCTTCTCCGACGGCTTGGCTCTGGCCACCGACGTGGTCGAATACCTGGTGCTGAAGGGAATTCCTTTCCGGGAGGCCCATCAAAGGGTCGATGCACTGGTGGGATGGTGCATCCGGGAGGGACGAAGTCTTTTCGACCTGGACCTGGATGAATTTCAGGTTTTTCTGGCGGAGGATGCTCAGGAGGACCTTTTGTCCTTGGTAGACCTGGAGGCCGCCGTGGCCCGGAGGGAAACCTTGGGAGGAACGGGGTTCAAACAGGTGAGAAGACAGATCCAGCGTGGGGTCGATCTGATTCTTTCATTGAGGGAAACTGGTACGGTCTCCTGAAGGAGCTCAGATTTGCCCTGGTGGCCATTGCCCCGCTCCTTTTCTCGTACCTGTTCGTTGGGGTCGCCTTCGGTGTTCTGGCCCATAAGGCCGGTTTCTCCGCTCGTTGGGCGGTATGCGTCGGATTGGTGGTCTACGCTGGGTCTATGCAGATCGTCATGATCTCTCTCCTGGCGTCGGGGGATTCTCTGCTGACCACTGCGATCATGACCCTGTTCGTCAACGGGCGTCACGTTTTTTATGGCATAGGTTTCGTGGAGACCTTTCGGCGAATGGGGCGGGCGTATCCGTACATGGCGCTGACCCTCACCGATGAAACGTACTCTCTGTTGTCGTCCTTGGAGTGCCCCCAGGACTTGGATCAAGACAGGGTAATGTTTTTGATCGCCGTCCTCTGTCATTGCCTGTGGGTCTTCAGTTGCGCCGTGGGTGCTCTGCTGGGGCGATCCATACCTGGATCTCTCGCGGGAATCGAGTTCTCTGCCACTGCGTTTTTTGCTACGGCGGTTCTGGATCAAGGGCGACGCTTGGGAACCTGGCTTCCTTCTTTCGTAGGAGCAGGGAGTGCTGTGGGGTGCATATTGCTCCTCGGGCGGGAGCATTTTTTGCTTCCGGCTCTGACCATCAGTTTAGTGGTCCTCTTCTTCGTCAGAGGAAGCGTCACTCGCCAGTTGGAGGTTCGTCGTGGTTCCTCCTGAGTCTTCCTGGCCCATGGCGACCCTCGTAGTCGTTGCCGCAGTGACGGCTCTCACGCGAGGATTGCCTTACGTGACCCTGGGGGGGAGAACAAAGCTCCCCCCTGTCGTCGAGTATTTGGGCACGGTTCTTCCTGGGGCTATCATGGTCATTCTGGTGTTCTATTGCCTAAGGCACGTTCAGTTTCATGCCTCTCCCTTCGGCCTTCCCGAGTGTATTGCCCTGGCCTCGGTTGCCGTGATTCATAGAGTCTGTCGAAACCAGTTTCTCAGCGTTTTTGTGGGGACAGTTATATACATGGTCCTGCTTCGGGTGATTCGGTAGAGATCTCTCTATCCTGAAATTTTTGGCAGTACGCTGGCGCCGGTGGGCATGAGCCAGATAGTCGGTCCCCGTCCCTTGGCGGAGATCATCTCCATGGCCTGCTCTAAAGACTGGATTGGGATGATCCCCGTTCCCTCCAGTTCCTTGGGATCCATCCGGGAAACCAGGTAAAAATCGGTGTCCCGGGCAACCTGTCCCACAAAATATCCTACGTATTTTGCGATGGTGAACTCCCGACGGAGTTCGGCTTCTCGTTCCTCCTGGGTGTGGAAGTCCTGCAGCATGAACTGGACCTCTCCGTTGCCGTAGCCTTCGGAGCACTCTCCCAGGATGATGAGGGCACCTCCGTGTTTCACTGCCTCGTAGCCGTTCATGATAGTTTTGGAAACCTGATAGAAGTTAATGTCCTTGGGGTAGCCTCCTGCTGATGCGATGACCACATCGGCCTTCTCTGTAATGGGAACTCCGTCGGCTTGATCCACGATCTGGGTGGCCTCCAGATGGGCCTCCTTCCAGTCCCCCGCAAGGGCAGCGTCGATGGTGCCGGTCCCCGATCCGATGACCACGTTGAGGGCAAAGGATGGGGCTACCATAGCGGCGGCCTCCATCATGTCTTGGTGGATCAGGTTCCCCTCCAGATTACCGCTTCGGCAGTTCATGTTCCGTCCCGTTCCCGGCGAGGGGAGAAGGGCCAAGGAGTGGTTTTTCATGACGGTCTCCCGCCCGGCGATACCCGGCAGAATAGCCTTCCGACCGCCCCCCCAGCCCGCCATGAAATGGTAGACCACGGCTCCGGTGATCACCACGTGATCAGATTCCAGGGCTCTTTTGTTGATCTCGACCGGTGTACCCAGCGATGTGACACCCACATGGACCAGGGACGAACGATCCTCGCAGTGATTGTCCACCACGGAGAACCGGCTGGACAGGTCCCCCAGAAGGGCCTGGTGTTCCTCAGATGTCTGATCCCTGTGCGTTCCCGTACCACTGAGAAACGTGATGTCCTCGTCTTTCACCCCTGCTCGTTCGAGTTCCTTTAACAGGAGAGGAAGGTAGACGTGGGGTCGCTGCCACACCCGGGTGATGTCGCAGATCACTATGCAGACGGACTCCCCAGAGCGAACCAGGTCCCTCAGCTTCGGGCTGTTCACCGGGTTTTCCAGAGCCCTTCGGATCACCTCCTCCTCACTTCCGGCTCCCGGTATGGGGCGGCTCTCCAATGTTCCCAGAAGACCTTCGTCAGGCACGGAGACCTGGATCTTCTCCTTGCCCAGCTTCATCGCAGATTGTGCCATATGTCGTTTCTCCTTCCTCGTATCGCCAAGAGCGCCATCTGGGGCTCTATGATTCATGGTATGTGGTACAAATATACACCAAGGATCGAGTCCCTGGAAACACCATGAAACGTATCAATGATTTCAGGGTCGTATGGGAAGCGATGAGAAGAGGCTACGGAGGGCAGGATATGCCAGCTTGCCTCTTCCAGAATGTGGTGAGCAGCAGTGAGGTTTCGTACTGCCTTAAGTATTTTGACAGGGGAGAAGACGTCATGTATAATTTTTGAAATTTTTACACGATCGATTTGGACCGGTGCTTCCATTCTGGAATGGGAGGGCTCGGATCGAGAGTGTCCTTCGAAAGGGGCGATAGTGTATGGAGTTTTCTCAGAGGGTTGCATGGAGCGATTCGTCTGATGTGGCGGCGATCCTGAAGGCTGTGTCAGATCCAGAGATTCTCTCCTTGGCCGGAGGAATTCCGGCGCCGGAATTGTTTCCCGTTGAGGAGGTAAAGGCCGCGACGACGGTGGTTATAGATCGCGAAGGAGGGCGTGCTCTGCAGTACTCGTCGTCTCAGGGTGATCCCAGATTGCGGTCTATGATTGCCAGGAGAATGGCTGAGAAATACAGGACCCCTGCGGAGCCGGATCAGATCCTGATTACCAACGGTTCCCAACAGGCGCTCGACATAGCGGGAAAGGTCTTCCTCGACGAAGGATCGGTCGTGCTTTGTGAGAGCCCCACATATCTGGGAGCTCTGGGGGCTTTTCGGACTTACGGAGCCCGTTTCATCGAGGTAGAGACCGATGATGATGGCATGGTCATGGAGGATCTGGAGCGCAAGCTCCGTGACGTTCAAGGAGTTCGCCTGGTCTACGTTAACCCTGATTTTCAAAACCCCACAGGAATCGATTGGTCTGTGGAACGACGTAGGGCCTTTGCCCGTCTTGTCGGGGAGTACGACGTCCCGGCTGTGGAGGACAATCCCTACGGTGAGCTCCGCTTCGAGGGGGCCTGCCCGCCATCAATCAAGAGTTTTGACGAGAAGGGAACGGTGATCTCTCTGGGGTCCTTCTCAAAGATTTTCTGTCCCGGAATGAGGGTGGCCTGGATGATGGCTTGTCCCGATATCCTTATGGCCTTTATGGATATGAAACAGAACGATATCCTCTGTTCCTCCACACTGCATCAAGCTCAAATTGTGGCCTACGACGAGATGTTTGACCTGGATGCCCATGTTCGTCGTCTCTGTGACGTCTACAAGAAGCGACTCAACGCCTTACTGGAAGCTGTGGATGAGCATTTCCCCCAGGAAGCATCGGTCCGTCCACCGCTAGGAGGGCTCTTCGCCTGGGTGTCTCTTCCCGAAGGGGTCAACGCTCGGGAGATCTTTGCCGAGGCTGTCACCCGGCATAAGGTTGCCTTCGTGCCGGGTGGGGCCTTTTTCGCCGAATCGGGGCACGAGAACTTCATGAGGCTCAACTTCTCGGCGGTTCCTGAAGATCGTCTGAGGGAGGGAATACGCCGTCTGGGGCTCCTGCTTCGCCAAAGTCTCTGATCGGGGATTCGTCGGCTGCCCTTGCTCCTGTTATACTGTCTGTATGAAGGACCGTTCGACCTGTGTGGCCTGTCATCCCGACGGCCGCAGACCTGTATTTTAAGAAAAGGGGCGATGTTCATGAACGAGAGACAGGCAGAACGTATGTCTAGTGGCAAGGGGTTTATCGCTGCTCTGGATCAAAGCGGAGGCAGTACCCCCAAGGCCCTCGCTCTCTACGGTATTCGGGAATCTGAGTACGACGGTGATCGGGAAATGTTCGATCTGGTCCATGCCATGCGCACCCGGATCGTCACCAGCCCGTCTTTTACGTCGGAGCGCATTTTGGGGGCTATCCTGTTTGAACAGACGATGGACCGAACGGTGGATGGCCTGCTCACGGGGAACTATCTGTGGGAGAGAAAGGGTATCGTCCCTTTCCTCAAGGTGGACAAGGGATTAGATACCCTCTCCGGCGGGGTCCAGCTTATGAAACCCATAGCCGGTCTGGAGGAACTCCTGGATCGGGCCAGGGAACGGCGGATTTTCGGTACCAAGATGCGTTCCGTCATCAAGGAGGCTCAGCCTCAGGGAATCAAGGCAGTGGTGGATCAGCAGTTCGAGTACGGTATCAGGATCGCTCGTAGTGGCTTGGTGCCTATCATTGAACCCGAGGTCGACATTCACAGTTCCGACAAAGCCCGTTCCGAGGATCTCCTCAAGGCCGAGATCGCATCTCATCTGGATCGGCTCCCTGAGGGAGTTTGGGTTATGCTCAAGTTGTCCATCCCCTCGGTGTCTGGGTTCTACTCGGATATCATCGCTCATCCCAGGGTAATGCGGGTGGTGGCTCTTTCAGGAGGCTACAGTCGGGAGGAGGCCAATCGCTTATTGGCTGAAAATCCCGGGCTTATCGCCAGCTTCTCACGGGCTCTCTCGGAGGGGCTCCTCGCATCTCAAAGCGATCAGGAGTTCAACGAGATGCTCGCGCGGTCCATCGATGAGATATACAGGGCGTCCGTGGCCTGAAGCGTTTTTTCGGAGTTTTGCATAAGGGGCCGTCCCTCCTCTGGGGCGGCTCCTTATGTTGTTGATGAAAGTTCATTTTATGAAGTTTAGCTTTGTTAAGGCGTTGTTTAGGGCGTGAGCTGATCGGTCTTTGCGAGCCACTCTTTGTCTAAAGTAAAGGTTCTCACGAGACTCCGAAGAGCATCGGAACTGGTGGCGACAGTCTGAGCCTCCTGGGCTATGGACTCTGCCACATGAGATGTTCCTTGAGAGGCTGCCTCAATAGCTTCGTTGGACATCAGCACCTCGTGGTTGGCGTTGGTCATGTTCTGTATCGCTGTGGTGATCTCCTCCGAAGATATTGCCTCTTCCTGAGAGGGCGCTGCGATGTTTTGGATCGCCTTGTTGAGGAGAGACATGGCCTCCATCGTGTGCTGGAACTTGTCTTGAGTCGCGTTTGCCGTCTCAACTAATAGTTTTTCTGTGTTTTCTGTCGCTGTGACAGCCTGAGATGACTGACTTTTCAGATCGATCATGCGCTTGGATACCTCTTGTGCGGACTGAGCTGACTCTTCCGCAAGCTTTCGAACCTCCTCGGCAACGACGGCGAAGCCTCGATCGGCATCGCCAGCACGGGCTGCCTGAATGGCGGCATTCAGAGCCAGTAAATTTGTCTGGTCGGCGATGGAGGTTATGGTATCCATAAAGGAGGAGATTGCGTTCACTGCTTGTCCCAGCTTCTGCATGTTGTGAATACTGGTGGTCGCCGTGTCCTGGGCTTCTCTCACTTTTTTCAGGGTGCTCTCCACCTCAGTTACTGTTTCTTGAGAAATGGAGGACACATACGATGCCTGTTCGGCTCCGTTTGCCGCATTCTTGGCCGTGCTCTGAGCGTTGGCGGCAAATTCTTCAACCGATGCGTTGGTCTCCTCTACAGTTACCGAGGCACTGGCGATTGCCTCTGTTACTTTTGAAATCGAGCTGTTGACATCCTCCATGGATGTCAGAGTTTCTGTCGATAAAGTACTCAAAGCCTCGGCCTGAGTACTGGTGGTGTCGCTCTCGTGGCGAATTTTCCGAATCACGTTCGCTACGGAGGCAATCATGTTGTTAAGGTGCTTGGAGATATGGGATAACTCATCTTTGCCCGATTCGTCAAATCGGACGGTGAGATCTCCTTGTCCGAGCATTGTGCTGACAACCTTCATTTCAGATATGTTTCGGGGCAGCCCTCTGGTGATGGTCCATATTAAAAATCCACAGATTATGAGAGCTACTGAGGCGATGATCAGAAGAAATATTGTAAGATTTCAAATTAAATTGTCGATAACAGACAACGGGAAGATAATACCCAAAGAATATCCATCGCCAATGGGAACAAAAAAACACCATTTGCTTTGCCCCATCGATTGGGAACTCATTGTATCTGGCTTGGCCTTCAAAGGACTCTCGCAAAGCCATTTTGAGTTTGTTGGGAAATCTGGAACTGGTAAAGAGATTAAGCTTCATGTTTGCCCTCTTTTTATCCAGAGGATGCGGCTACTCCATCTTTTTTAAATAAAATACCCACATCTTCTCCAAATATTTTAATATTTGTACGATCTCATTGAGCTTTGAAATAAAAACATAACCGGCTGTTACGCCTAAAAGGTTGCCTTTTTCGTTATGAATGGCCTTGGCAGCCGTGATGGTGAGTTCTCCCGATTGAGCGTCTATGTATGGTTCAGAAAACATGAGTTTGCTGTCGCTTTGGGCGGCTTTTTTATACCAAGGGTGGTTTCGAGTGTCGTAGTCATCGGGTTCCTGCCATCTGTTTCCAACGGACAGGTGCCCAGTTGACTGAAACGCAAAATAGAGGCTATCGAACCCGTTTTGTGTGTTTGACTTGGTAAGTTCGACAGCGATCTCTTCCAGCTCATCCTCGTTCATATTGCAAGATTGGAGCCCAAAGGAGAAAGCTGTTGCCGCCGTAGACGTAATATCAGCGATGTTTTTGAAGTACATTGTTATTTCTTTTCCCGTTTTCACTGCGATCTCGGTTCCCGCATCGCGGAGGAGACAATACGTTATAGCGTTTGTTCGAAGGTGGGTTGTGGTGGTCATCTGGTCATCACTACGATGATTACGATCACTATGACTGTTATCAGACTGAGTTTTTTCCGTATTGACATAGGGGACTGCTCTCCTTCGATAAAATAATAAATTTACATATAATAATTATATCTTGCTCCATTTTTTCTTTTTGTCAACGATGTTTTCGAGCAGAGGATAAATCGAACTGTGGACGGCGTGTTTAGTGGAGACTATCTGTGGAAGAGAAAGGTTATCGTTGCTTTTTTAAAGTAAACAAATGATAGAATCTTCCTCTCCGTCGGGGCAGCTTATGAAACCTATGGTCGTATGGACGAACTCTTGGATCGGGCCAGGAGACGGTGGATGCAGTCCCTGGGGTTGGTGCTTCTGACAACGTGCTCTGATGCTTGGCTGCTATTTCGTCGTTCAGTAGTTCTTTCATGTAGTTCGCACTCTCTCTTTGACCGTGATATGGGGGAGTTAAGGACGACTGTCGGTGAGTCTCAGGCTCAGAAATCACCGTATGAGGCGTTTCCTCTCTGTCACTGTTATACTCGATGTGGACGGTATCAATGGGCAACGACAGGGCTTGGCTTCATGCTTGACAGAATTTGAGAAGGGACTATACTTAGGCAACTAAAGTTTATGAACCTGATAAAAGAAAAAAATAGGTTCATGTCTGGAGGCCAGTTATGGAGAAAAAGGGAAAGGTCGTTTTGGCATATAGCGGAGGGTTGGACACGTCTGTGGCGGTGTGTTGGCTTATGGAGCGTGGGTACGATGTGGTGACCCTCACGGCTGACGTGGGTCAGTCCGTTGATCTGAGGGAAAAGAAGGCGAAGGCCTTACAGACAGGGGCCGTCGCAGCCTACGTCATGGACCTGAAAAAACAGTTTGTTCAGGACTTCGTATGGCCCTCTTTAAAGGCCAACGGTATGTACCAGGGGACCTACCCCCTGAGCTCCGCCTTATCCCGTCCTCTGATCGCCCAGCAACTCGCGTGGGTGGCGCGGAACGAAGGGGCTGTCGCTGTGGCTCACGGGTGTACCGGCAAGGGGCAGGATCAGGTCCGGTTTGAGGTGGCGATTGGGGCCCTGAATCCCGAGTTGGACGTGATCGCTCCCGTTCGAGACTGGCATTTCAGTCGGGAAGCTGAGATCGAGTATGCCAAAGAGCATGACATCCCCGTCGGGGCATCGGTCCAGTCTCCCTACAGCATCGACGAAAACCTGTGGGGGCGGGCCATCGAGTGTGGAGCTCTTGAGGATCCCTGGGCAACCTGTCCTGAAGAGGCCTTCCAGATATCCGTCTCTCAGGAGAATGCCCCCGATGAGCCTACCGTCGTCGAGATATGTTTTGAGAAGGGAATCCCCGTCTCCCTTGATGGAGTGCCCATGGACGGGCCCTCCTTGATCCTGGCCCTTCGATCCATGGCCGGAGCTCACGGAGTGGGACGTATTGACATGATAGAGGACCGCCTGGTTGGCTTTAAAAGCCGGGAGGTCTACGAGTGCCCCGCAGCTGTGACCCTGATCAGGGCCCATCGGGCTCTGGAATCCATGACGTTGCCAAAAGACCTCCTAGCTGTCAAGAGATGGCTTGAGACGACTTTTTCCGAATTGGTGTACACTGGCTATTGGTTCTCCCCCCTCAGAGAGGCTATCGATGCCTTTGTCGAGACGACCCAGAAAACCGTGAGCGGAGTCGTTCGGGTTAAACTGTTCAAGGGGCTGGCCACGGTGGAGGGGCTCAGGTCCGACTGGTCGGTTTACAGTCACGATCTGGCCACCTATTCGGAGGACGATGGGTTTGACCACTCGTCGGCTGTGGGGTTCATCAAGGTTTGGGGATTGCCCCTGAAAACATGGCAGCAGCTCCACGCTCAAAAAAACGCCGACTCACCGTCCATAAAAATTCCCTGTTGAAAGTCTCCCGTCCGATGATATCTGCGCACTAAGGGGAGTCCGGGATCCTTCCGGTGTTTATTCATGACGAGAGGAGAAAGCTGCTATGTGGAAAGGCCGTTTTACCCAGGAGACCGACGGAAAGGTTCAGCGTTTTTCCCAGTCCTTGGATCTCGATTGGCGTCTGGCTTCGTGGGATATACGGGGAAGCCTGGTCCATGCTGAGATGCTGAATCGACAGGGCCTCATTTCCGACGATGACCTCTCAGCCATACGAAGGGGTTTTCAGGATATCATGGACGAGCTTGACCGGGGAGAATTCGTCCCGCATGAGGGGCTCGAGGACGTGCACATGAATATTGAACATCGGCTGACCGAGAAAATCGGCGCTGCTGGTGCCCGTCTCCACACCGGACGGAGCCGGAACGACCAGGTGGGGACTACGATGAGGCTCTACGTGAAGGACATGCTGGCTCATGTGCGGGTTGGTCTTATCCGTCTCCTGGAGGCCCTGGTTGATCGCGCTGAGGTTCATCAGGAAGTCATCGTTCCGGGCTACACACATCTTCAGCAGGCCCAGCCGGTGAGCATGGGACATTTCTGGATGGCTCACTTTGAGGCCTTCAGTCGGGACGCGAGGCGGCTGGAGTTCGCCTTGGAGGCCTCTGACGAGTGTCCTCTGGGCTGTGGGGCTCTGGCTGGCTCCACCCTGCCCCTTGATCGGGACTATACGGCTCAGGCTCTGGGGTTTAAGACGCCGGCTCAGAACAGCATGGACGCTGTGGGGCAGAGGGACTACATTTTCGATGTTCTTGCCTTTGCCGCAATGTTCTCGGTTCACTGCAGCCGACTGGCCGAGGACCTGATCCTCTACGCCAGTGCCGAGTTCGGGTGGGTGCTTCTCCCCGATTGTTTCTGCACGGGGTCCAGCATGATGCCCCAGAAGAAAAACCCCGATGTTCTTGAGCTTGTCCGGGGGCGGACCGGTCAGATGGTCGGTCATCTGGTGGATTTTCTGGTCACCCTGAAAGGATTGCCCATGACGTACAATCGGGATCTTCAGGAGGATAAGCGAGGTCTGTTCTCGGCCTTTGATGTCATCCTCCTGGTCCTGGACGTGTTGCCCGACCTGATTCGTGCCGTCCAGGTGGACGCTGATCGGGCGGTTGAGAGCTTTTCCGACGGCTTTGTTCTGGCTACCGATGTGGCCGAGTACCTGGTGGTCAAGGGTGTTCCCTTTCGAGAGGCCCATCAGAGGGTCGGTGCCCTGGTGGGGTGGTGCCTCAGAGAGGGGCGGAGTCTCTTTGACCTGTCCCTGGGAGATTTTCAGGCCTTTCTGGGCCGTGATGCTACGGAGGACCTCCTGCCTTTGGTCGACGTTCAAGCGGCGGTGCTTCGACGAGAGACCCTGGGCGGAACGGGGTTCAAACAGGTGGGACACCAGATCCAGCGAGGTCTGGACATCATCACCCAGTTGAAGGGACAGCCCGAGTAGGCCTTTTTATGTTGTGCTTCTGCTCTCGTGTGTTTTTTTGTGACGCTTTAGGATCGTTTCAAAATGGCGTTGCTCCACCAGGGGATCGCCGGTCTTGCCCCGGCGGATGTATTCCCGGACGGCCTCGTATGAGGCGAGGCGGCACAAGGTGGCGAGTTCGCCTCCAGAGGCTCCTTCAGTCTCCTTTGCCAGCTCTTCCATGGAGACGTCCTCAGAGAGGGGTTTCTCCCTCAGATGGATCTCCATGATGGCCTTTCGGCCGTCGTGGCTTGGTAAGGGGAGTTCGAGTACCAGTTCGAATCGGCCGGAGCTCAGGAGCGCTGGGTCTACCTGGTCGATGCGATCTGTGGCCCCAAAAACCACGATTCCATCCATATCCTTCAAGGCGCTCATCTCGGAGAGAAACTGAGCAAGCACTCGCTCCGTGAATTGGGCTTCCACCTCTGAGTTCTGTTCCCGAAGCGGCAACAAGGTTTCAATTTTATCGAAACACAGGAGAATTGGGGCTGCCTGTTTGGCTTTTCGAAAGACGTTCCGTATGGCTCGCTCACTCTCACCGACGTACCGGGACATAAGAGAGGGCGTCTGTACGGCGATGTAGTTTGCCCTGCTTTCCTGAGCGAGAGCCTTGACCAGGAGGGTCTTACCCGATCCGGGATGGCCGTGCAGAATGATTCCCTTGGGAGGCGTCACCCGAAATTGACGAAAGACATCGCCGTGTTCCATAGGCCACTGGACGGCCTCTTTTAACTCTGCGATGATCTCGGACAGACCACCTACGTCTTGCCAGGATACCGTCGGACGCTCGATGAAAACCTCTCGGATGGCCGAAGGTTCCACCTCTCGGAAAGCTGTGGAAAAATCCTTCATGGCAATCTCCATGGTTCGGAGACGATCCGATGGTACCTGAGCGTCCTCGAAGTCCATCGACGACATGATTCCCCGGAGTGCCGCCATGGCGGCCTCCTTTGCAAGGGCCTCCAGATCGGCCCCGACGAATCCACGTGTTACCTCGGCAATCCGGGACAAGTCGACATCTCGGGCCAGGGGCATCCCCTTGGTGTGGATCTGGAGAATTTCCTCCCGGCCCTGCCGATCCGGGATAGAGATGGCGATTTCCCGGTCAAACCGTCCAGGCCGTCTCAGGGCTGGATCCAGGGTGTTAGGCAGGTTGGTGGCGGCGATCACAACGATCTGACCTCGGCCTCTGAGCCCGTCCATCAGGGCCAAGAGCTGAGCCACAACCCGGCGTTCAACCTGCTTCTCGCTGCCCATTTCCTCCCGTTTGGGGGCGATAGCGTCGATCTCGTCGATGAAGATGATAGCCGGTGCGTGGGCCTTGGCCTCGTCAAAAACGTCTCTAAGCCGTTGCTCGCTTTCTCCGTAATACTTTCCGATGATCTCCGGCCCGGAGATATGGGTGAACCATGCGTCGGTCTCATGGGCTACGGCCTTTGCGATCACGGTCTTTCCCGTACCGGGAGGGCCGTAGAGCAATACGCCCTTGGGGGGTTCCACGCCCAGGCGGAGAAATGCCTGAGGAAAACGGAGGGGAAGCTCGATCATCTCCCGTATCCGCTGGAGTTGACGGGAGAGACCGCCAACATCTCTGTACGAGATCCTTTGGGCATGCCCTTTTACTGTTGGCTCTTCCACCGAGAGTTCTGTGGCCGGAGAGACCATCACCGATCCGCCAGGAGTCGTGGAGATAATCTGAAAATCCAGGTCCCGACTACCACTCAGGGGAAGTCGAACCCGGTCACCCTTGATCAGAGGCAATCCGCAGAGCTTATCGCCGAGAGTTCGGGGGTCAAGGTCCTTCTCCAAACAGTGGATGGACGTTATCGGTCGAATTGTAAGCTCTACGGCAAAATCCACCGTCACCTTGTGGATCGAGATTCTCTCCTTCAGGACGGCCCCGGCGTTTCCACGAGTTATACTATCCATGGCAAGAAATCCGTTTCTGTCGGTATCCTTGATCGAACGGAGGAGCCGGACCGGGGTGCGTCGGCTGCCTTTGATCTCGACGATCTGTCCGTCGTCAAATCCGAGATGCTCCATGTCCCATTGGGTCATCCTGACTATGCCCCGCCCAAAATCCTCTTTATGTCCCTCGGTCACGACGAGCATGTGCTCTCCCTCTTTCGTTTATAAACTTTAGTGTATAGATTGTATCATAGAAAAACAGTCGTCTATTAGCATTTTTCCTTTCCATGGATTATACTCAAGCGTTGAATCGGGGCTAAGGGAGGGGATCGTGTGGCCGAGAACAGGAAGGTCGTGGACGAGATCAAGGTGCTGCCTGTGGGGGAGAAGTTCTCCGTCGTGGGAGTCGTTCTGGATATACGGGAGAAGAAGGACAAAAACGGCAAAAGCTACTGGACCATGTCTCTTATGGATCGTAGCGGGGCCATGGACGCCAAGGTCTGGGGAAACTCTCAGTGGTGGGACTATCGGGAGGGTGTCCGGTCGCAGCTGGACGATCCGTCATCCTCGTCCCTGGTGACGAACCTCAAGGGGACGACAGTGGGTGTCACCGGTCAGGTCAGTGAGTTTCGGGGGAAGAACCAGTATAACTTTAACCAGGTGTTCCTCGTCGATCAGAAGAGGGAGGAATACAGACCTGAGTCCTTCGTCCAAACGGCACCGGTGGCCGTCGATGATCTGGAGGTTCGCTTTGACGCACTAGTGAACCGATGCTCTGGACCTGTAGGGGATTTTCTCCGATTCGTCTTTGCCAAGGATGGCGAAATATGGGACCGATACAGAGTTATGCCCGCTGCGGTAGCTCACCATCATGCGTATGTTCACGGTCTTCTGGAGCACTCGATATCGGTGACCGAGCTGGCTTTGTCCATGGCTCAGGCTATTCATGGCTTCAGGGCTCCCGATGTCTCCCTGGTCATCGCTGGAGCACTTCTTCACGATTTAGGCAAGCTGGACTCGTATATCCTCAACCCAGGCCCTGGCATGACCGTTCAGGGAACGGTCATCGACCACGTGGCCTTGGGCTACGTTCGGTTTGAAAGCCTCGCCCAGTCCTTTGGGCTTGATGAGGTGCTGCGAACAGCCTTAGGACATGTGATTTTAAGCCATCATGGACATAAGGAATACGGTTCGCCCGTGCTCCCGGGGACGCCTGAAGCTCTGGTTGTCTCAGCAGCCGACGAACTGGACTTTAAGCTCTTTTGCTGGGGGGACGCTGTCTCCCAGCTGAGAGGCGGTTTCGAGGCGATTGAGGACGCCATCTCGGATATTCACTATCCAACCCAGCGCCGGTACTGGAAGTGGCGGCCTGATCCTGAGGAGTGAGTCGTTATGGATCGTTTTATCGTAGGTCCCCACGACGATGGCCGACGTCTGGACAAGGTTATCAGGGCTCGGTGGCCCGAACTGCCCTTAGGGGCCATGATGAAAGGTTTTCGAAAAAAACAAATCCGGGTGGACGGCGGACGAGGACGATACGACCAACGCATTAGAGAGGGGCAAGAGGTCGTCGTCCCTTGGGAGGCTCCGCAGGAACGATTGTCTCGTGGGGTTCGGAGAGATCTGGAAACCTTGTATAGAGACTCTTCGGTCTGGGTTGTGAATAAGCCGGCGGGATTGCTCAGCCAGCCGGATCGGAAGGGCGGTGACTCGGTGGTGAGTCGGGCTTGGGTACAGGGAGGAGATTTTTCTCCTCAGGCTGTCCATCGTCTCGACAGGAATACGTCCGGAGTCATGGTGCTGGCCCTCTCGGGACGAGCTCTCCGGGAGTTAAGCGATCTCTGGGCTCGGAGAACCGTAGAGAAGATCTACTGGGTGCTCGTTCAGGGCTCCCCGCCCAGGGAAGGACGAATCGATGCCCCCCTCCGTAAGGACGAGAGAACCAACGTCGTCTCGGTCCATCCCGACGGCCAGCCAGCGGTAACCCTCTACCGCTGCTTGGCAGTGGGGGGTGGGGTGGCTCTGTGTCAGATCAGTCTGCTCACAGGACGGCCTCATCAGATCCGGGTTCACATGGCGCATCTGGGCTTTCCTGTTTTGGGGGATCGAAAATACGGAGGAGCTCCGGTCAATCGGACGAGGAAAATTCATCGTCCCATGCTTCATGCCCGATCAATTCGATTCCCCTATGGGCTGGTGGGAAACCTTTCTGAGGTGTCGGGGATAAGGGTACTTGCCCCGATCCCTGACGACATGGAGGCCTTGTTGCCGCTTCATCCATAAACAATGGGCTTTTATGATGCAGGGCACCTCCTGTGTCCTCCCGGCCTGGGAGGACGTCCGCCTCGCCCTAGTCGATACTTCATGACGGCAGGTCAAAAAAATACGAATCTCGAATGAGCTCCGTCGAAAGGACATGAGGCGAGTTTCTGAATTTTTAGAGATCCCCTGTAGGCAAAATGACTGATTGTGAGTTATACCCTCATGTGGTATGCTTCTATAAAAGAGATCCTGGAGGTGCGATTTTTATGAAAGAATTAAGGCTCGATATTACAGAGAGAGCAAAGGAGCGAATCGTCGAGATTGGTCCTGAAGTTACCGTTTTTGAGGGGACTCTGGGTATTGGCTGAGGAGCCCGTCAGGCCGTTCTCGTGAAGAGCGGATCTCCTGCGTCCACGGACAATTATCAACAGCTGAAGGACGGCGATGTGACTGTTTGGGTGCCAGATGCGATGGATTTTGTCGACAAGACGGTGAGCATCGACCTCAAGGGCTTCCTCTGGATGGTCAATCTGGTTGTCACGTCGGCCGTGCTGGCTCCGGCAGAGTCGGGCTGTGAGGGGTGTACTTCCTGTCATTAAGTTCGTTCTCTCTATAGGTTTTTTAAAAGAGGCTCCTGGGTCGTTTTGTGCCCAGGTGCCTTTTGATTATTTTCATTCCCATCTCGTAGTTGACTCTGTACGTAGACCTCGGATCTTATTGCTCTCTTTCTCCGGGGAACAGACCATCATCCTAGCGGTTCCATTGGAAAGATCGGAGAGGCCCATGTTCCGGCAATACGAACGTCGAGAACGGGAGGTCGGTCATGAGTGCTTCTATTCCGTATGGCCATCCTGATCTCCATCATGCCTCTCTCTCCTTATCGCCTTACTCGGTGTCTCCCCTCCTGTCCTTCCTTGTTTGATGCTTGACTACAGAAAAGATGTCATACTAAATTATTGGTGCTATACTGAAATATATTGCTTGTTGTATGTCGTATCAACTGTATATTTTGGGGTAGAACTCGAAAGGAGAGGTCCATATGTGTGAGAACAGATGTGCACGAAGATGGGCGGCAGCGGGGACGCTGGTCGTCTTTATGACGCTTCTGACGAGCTGCGCCTGGGCGGCGACGATCCTGCGTGTCGACGCTACAAGCGTTGGCGGTGATGGTTCGAGCTGGGCTGCAGCTTTGGACGAACCTCAGTTTCGTGATGCTCTGAGAGCCGTCACCCCTGCGAGTGGCGAGGTGGAGTTCTGGGTGAAGGCGGGCGTCTACCGTCCCGGGAGCAGTAACACCGACTCCTTCGTGTTGTCGAACAACGTGGCGCTCTACGGGGGGTTCGCAGGAGGCGAGACAACCCTGGGAGAGCGGGACGTATCAGCTAACGTCACGGTCCTCACGGGAGACATCGACAATAACGATGCCAATAAGGTGAACGGAGTAACTGTGTCGGCGGATAATATCGTGGGAACGAACAGCCTCCGCGTGGTGAGATCCTATCGTTGTGACAACACGGCGATTCTGGACGGGTTTACTATCTGTGCAGGCTCTGCTGACATTAATGGCGCTGGGATGCACAACTTTGTCAGCAACCCTCTCGTGAGGAATTGTACCTTCTCGGGGAATAAGGCACATGAGGCAGGCGGGATGTGCAATAACGCAAGTAGTCCCACAGTGACGAACTGTACCTTCTCGGGGAATAAGGCACATGTGGCCGGCGGGATGCGCAACTGGGAGAGTTGTCCTACAGTGACGAACTGTACCTTCTCGGGGAACGAGGCAGAGTTTGGTGCTGGGATCTTCAACAACGACAACAGCTGTCCTGCACTGGTCAACTGTACCTTTTCGGGGAATACAGCAGTACAAAAGGGCGGTGGGATGCGTAACTACGACAGCAGTAACCCCACAGTGACGAACTGCACCTTCTCTGGGAACGGGGCAACTTGGGGTGGCGGGATGTGCAACCGCAACAGCGACCCGATCGTGACCAATTGCATCTTCTGGGATAACGTGAGTGGAGATTTTTATAATGGGGGTACGAGTACACCTGCAGTGACCTACTCCGTGGTGGAGGACATCTCATCTCCAGATATACATGTTATCTCATCAGATCCCCTGTTGAGCCCTCTGGCTGATAACGGCGGCCCCACATGGACCATGGCGATAGGAGAGGGGAGTCCCGCCAGAGATGCCGGCACGGTGAGCGCGGATAT
>PDWJ01000094.1_pt1 | contig 120834 bp, 114 predicted proteins | sample 1430881 | NCBI WGS metagenome assembly PDWJ01 (sample SAMN01162460, study PRJNA174530) | Oral metagenome, whole genome shotgun sequencing project. | biome: Marine environment; feature: Marine mammal; material: Swab sample of the gingival sulcus; isolation source: swab sample of gingival sulcus... | reverse complement strand
CATGGGCTCGATGGGCCTACCTGGACTTGAACCAGGGACCTCACGCTTATCAGGCGTGCGCTCTAACCAGAACTGAGCTATAGGCCCGTATCTGTCTCCGGCCGCTCACTCTGCCTGACCAGTCGACCTGAACGAGAGACAGCCAGCGCCACAGACCCAACCGTGACCCGAACTCCCTAGAAAGGAGGTGATCCAGCCGCAGGTTCTCCTACGGCTACCTTGTTACGACTTCACCCCAATCGCTCCGCATACCTTCGGCGCTTGCCCCCCTCACAGGTTGGCCCAGCGACTTCGGGTACACGCAACTTTCGTGGTGTGACGGGCGGTGTGTACAAGGCCCGGGAACGTATTCACCGCGGCATGCTGATCCGCGATTACTAGCGATTCCGACTTCATGGAGTCGAGTTGCAGACTCCAATCCGAACTGAGACAAGGTTTGGGGATTTGCTCCCCCTCGCGGGCTCGCCTCCCATTGTCCTTCCCATTGTAGCACGTGTGTAGCCCTGGGCGTAAGGGCCATGAGGACTTGACGTCATCCCCACCTTCCTCCGATTTCACATCGGCAGTCCCCTTAGAGTCCCCAGCTCGACCTGCTGGTAACTAAGGGTAAGGGTTGCGCTCGTTGCGGGACTTAACCCAACATCTCACGACACGAGCTGAGCTCCACCGCTTGTGCGGGCCCCCGTCAATTCCTTTGAGTTTCAGCCTTGCGACCGTACTCCCCAGGCGGGGTACTTACTGCGTTAGCTCCGGCACGGAGACCATCACGGCCCCCACACCTAGTACCCATCGTTTACGGCGTGGACTACCGGGGTATCTAATCCCGTTCGCTCCCCACGCTCTCGCACCTCAGCGTCAGTGTTCGTCCAGGATGCCGCCTTCGCCACTGACGTTCTTCCTGATCTCTACGCATTTCACCGCTCCACCAGGAATTCCGCATCCCCCTCCGACACTCAAGCTCCACAGTTTGCGACGCCCTTCCCCGGCTGAGCCGGGGGCTTTCACGTCACACTTGTGAGGCCGCCTGCGCGCGCTTTACGCCCAGTAATTCCGAACAACGCTTGCCCCCTCCGTCTTACCGCGGCTGCTGGCACGGAGTTAGCCGGGGCTTCCTCTGGAGGTACCGTCACCGCGCAGGGCTCTTCACCCTCGCGCTCTTCGTCCCTCCTGACAGTGCTTTACACCCCGAAAGGCGTCTTCACACACGCGGCGTTGCTGCATCAGACTTCCGTCCATTGTGCAAAATTCCCCACTGCTGCCTCCCGTAGGAGTCTGGGCCGTGTCTCAGTCCCAGTGTGGCTGATCATCCTCTCAGACCAGCTACCCATCGTCGTCTTGGTAGGCCTTCACCCCACCAACTAACTAATAGGACGCATCCCCCCCGCACGACATTCGCGTACATCAGAGGCCAACTTTCCTCATCTCCCCTACGGACATGAGCGTATGCGGTATTATGCCCGCTTTCGCAGGACTATCCCCCATCGCGCGGCAGGTCGGATACGCGTTCCTCACCCGTCTGCCATGCTACTTGCATCATCCTCAAAGGCTCGTTCCACGATTGTTCTCTCTTGCTGTCTGTCTCTCTCAAAGAACCTTGCGCGTCCACCTCGGACGCCTCTACGTTTTTAATTTTATACACGTACAACTATATTTTTTTTACACCACCAACTACTCGTTTTTTTTACATCGCAGCTCGCACCTCGCAAGCTGTTCTCTTCTTGCTGACATAAGTCTTTCTGTCAAGCTTTTTCTTAAAGTTTTTTAGAACAATCTCAAGGCTTAACAACAAAAGAAAACCAGTGTTCTTAATAACTTATACCGAACTCCCTTTCGTCGTGAGCGATTTTCGTTCTTGCCGATCCATCCGTTTTTGTCAAGCTTTTTTTTTCGATTTTCTTACTTTTCTATATTAATCCGATGCGTGCGTTTGTCATCGTCTACATATAGAGGGACGAAAAGGATAACACCTTAAACTTCTCCTCACAAGCATACAAGAAAAAGTCTAATGCCAAACTAACTTTCAAAAACTGTATATATATATCAAATAACTTTTTACTCATGTTTTCGTAGCTTGTCTCGCGTTTTTATGCGCTCCTGTCTGCTCGCGCGAGTCTTGTTCTTTGCGCCCTGCCCATTTTTGTCAAGGAGTTTTTTGGCTCACACCCAGCATCTTTTACAGATCAGCTTACGACTTTGCCCTCTAACAAGCCATTTTAATACCATCAAATGTAAGACATTTTTTCATATTTCTCATACCACTTCACTTTTTTTTCTCCTTCCCATAATAATACTGCACCTCCAAAAGTGCGTCGGGTAAATACTGCTGGTCCACCCTGCTTCCCTCATAATCATGGGGATAGCGATATTCTTTTCCATATCCGAAATCTTTCATAAATCCCGTTGGAGCATTACGGAGATGGAGTGGAACCGGTAAAGCGCCATATTTCTTTACATCTTCTTTTGCAGCAAGGAGCGCCTTATATTCAGTATTATTTTTCGGAGCTCTGGCAAGATACACAACGACTTGCGAAAGAATTAATTGGGCTTCAGGCAATCCGACCAGATGGACAGCTTGCATGGCCGATACGGCCAGCACAAGTGCCTGGGGATCAGCATTACCAATATCCTCCGAGGCTAGAATAACCATCCTTCTGGCAATAAACATCGGGTCTTCCCCAGCATCCAACATTCGCGCAAGGTAATACACCGCGGCATCAGGATCGCTTCCCCGGAGACTTTTGATAAATGCAGAAATCACATTATAATGTTCTTCACCGTGTTTATCATAGGCCAGCGCTTTTTCTCCAAGTAACTTTTTGAGCGTTTCAACCGAAATTTCGCGAATGCCCTGAACATTCGGCTCTGTGTTCAGCACCACGATCTCTAAGTAATTTAACGCAATTCTGGTGTCACCATCAGCGTGCCGTGCTAACGCCAGCAAAGCATCAGGAGCGATCTTCAGCGCATACTTCCCTAATCCTGCCACTTCGTCTCGTACTGCTCGCTGCAAGATTGCGACAATATCATGTTCATCCAGGCGCTGCAGGATAAAAACCTGGCAGCGCGACAGCAACGCTCGATTGACCTCGAAAGACGGGTTCTCCGTCGTAGCTCCAATCATTGTGACTGTCCCGCTCTCGACATGAGGTAAAAACGCATCTTGCTGCGTCTTATTCAAACGATGGATTTCATCCACAAAGAGCAACGTCTTTTTTCCATAAAGACTTTGTTGAGCTTCAGCCTCTTTAACGACTTTGCGCAGCTCTGGCACACCGGACATCACGGCACTGAATAAGATAAAATGCGCTTTTGTAGTGTTGGCGATAATCCTGGCTAATGTTGTTTTCCCACATCCGGGCGGCCCCCAGAGGAGGAGAGAGCTTAATTCATCATTGACGATCATTTTATGTAACGCTCTTCCTTCTCCGAGAATATGTTGCTGTCCGACAAATTCTTGAAGGGTTTGGGGACGGAGCCGGTCGGCAAGAGGGGTATGTTTTCGTTTCGCCTGCTGGTGTTGGGAGGAAAATAAATCCACAAAAAAAGCAATGAAGAATGAAAAATGAAAGATCTAAGGCAGAGACAGCCTACGATCAGCTATCTTTCACTTTTCACTTTTCACTTTTCATTCATATTACACGTATGCTCCAAGAGAACTTCCTTGAGTTTCGATAATTTCTGCAAAGATAATATATTTCGTACGATACGCTTTATTACCAACTTGAATCACTTTGTTCTCAATGTTTGAGTTCTCTTTCCCAGCTCCTCCTAAGTAATAACTTGGTTGTAAACGTTCGTCCCCTTCTTCATATTCTACTGTGAGAACGTCCTCTTTTCCATTCGTAAAAAGCAAACGAACTTCGGCTTTTTTAATGGCCATAATTATTCATCCTTACATTAGTATACATCAATTTATTGACCGTAAACATTTATAAAAAATCCTTTACATCTTTCGGTGGAGCAGACATGCTTATCTGCCCTTCACTGGCGGGAATGCCTGTGCTACCAGATGTGAAAGCAATCAACGTATAGTTACTTATGGGTCTAAATATCGTAAGATCACTACCGTGAGAGATCCGTTTTGAACGTCGCCTCGCTCTACGTTACATGGTTCTATACCTAAACTTTTGCAGGAGGACGGTAAGAAAAAGCATTTAAAATAAAGCATTCTGATCGCTTTTCGCCAATTCTCGAGATGACATCGTTTGTGTTTCTAGCCGCTCTTGTTGGTGTTGTTGGATTTGTCCTAACAAAAATATTCAAAAAAAATGGCAGTGGGAACACATCCCACTACCCTGCCTGCGGGAAACTCTATGGAAGACGCCCCCGAAAATGTCCTCATTACGGCGAGACTCTGCAATGGGGTTCACCGTAAAAGAGAGATTAAGAAAGATTTCTCTCGTTATTCCCCCAGAGAGCGTAATCGATCACCAGCTTTTTGGGCTACCATTGTGTTCGGGAACTGATTGATCACATATTTTAGATGAGAAATCGCCTCTATCTGCCGTTCAAGCTGCAAATAGACTTCGGCCTTACTAAAAAATGCATCTGGGATTTTATCACTGTTCGGATATTGACTGATAAGCCTGTCATACTCTTGCAAGGCTGTTTCATACTCTCCGAGACTAAAGAACGATTCAGCAATCCAGAACTGAGAGATATCGGCCAATTCGGTATCCGGATATAACTCTAGATATTTTTGAAACCCCGCAATAGCAGATTCAAAATCCCCATTCACATAGAGTGTGTATGGCTGATGATACATCCGCGATGCCTCAGAATCAGGGCTTTCTCCTTCAGAAACCGGAGGCTCAGAAACATCAGGCATCTCGCGTTCGGCGGGAGCCATTTCCGGCTGCCATTCAGGCCCCCCGGGGGTAATCGTCGTTTCACTCCCGATTTCACTCATCTGATCGGAAAGAGATGAGATGCGTTCTGTCAACGCTGCTTCTGTTGTATCAAGCCGAGCATCTAACTTCATCATGCGTGAATTGTACTCATCGAGCTTTGCCTCAATCGCGATCAACGATGCGGCAAGCTGATCGTTCACTGTCGCGGCATCAGCTTGATTTTTCTGCAGAACCTTAACCTCTCGATTCAATGTCTCATACAAATCGATAACCCCCTCTTCCGATTGTTTGAAGGAATCACGGACTTCATTAGACAGGACAGCTAACTGCGATTGGATCTGCGTGAGTGATTGTTCTTGTTGCGGGCTCGGACATGCAGTCAGGAAACACAGAGAACAGACAACCCCGCTCCAAAAGAGAACATGCCGATAGGTTCTACGGATCTTCACAACTACCACCTCCATCAAAATTTACATTCAACATTTACATTTCAGGCACAACAGGAGAGCACTGCACAAGCGCTAACGGCTTACTGCGACTCCTGTCGTTCTTCAACAGAAAACATCTCCGAACAAAAATTTCACACAAAGAGACGCATCTCTTAAAGCACCTGTATCAGTATGCCCCCTGTCAGGGTTATATTCCAACTAAACGCAGAGCTGGCCCATATCCTTCAATACGGCCTCAAGGAGAAGGCTCTCTCAACGTTTATGTTCTTTTAATCGAGAATGATTATCGCCCGATCTTGAATTCAGCACGCCGGTTATTGGCCCAGGCATCTTCAGAATGTCCAGGATCGGCAGGCATCGATTCTCCATAGCTAATCGTATATAAACGATTTGGGGCGATCCCAAGACTCGCAAGATACTTTTTGGCACTGAGCGCCCTGTTTTCACCGAGCACCTGATTATATTCAAGGGTCCCTCGCTCATCGCAATGCCCTTCAATCCGCACCAAAACATCGGGGTTATTCCTCAACCATTCCGCATTCGCTTCTAAAGCCGATCGAGTTGAACCGGTCAACGAGTATTTGTCAAATTCAAAATAGACCGTTTGTAATGCAGATGTTGACTCAAAGTGCATCCCGCTCGGCGGCCGTTTCGGAAGCCAGGGTAAATCGTCACGATTTTCTTCGACGATATCGCCATCCCGCAGAATATCATCGACCCTCGAGCTACCCAATTCAATAATCGCTGGCTCCGATTCAACGACCGGCGGCAGAGTCATTTCCGATTGTGTCGGTTTTTTTGACGCACAGCCAATAGTAAAAGCCAGCGCGAGAAGAACTGTCAACCCAAACATGAAACAATTTTGAGTCTTTCGATAACGTTCCAATGGAATTCCTCCTTTGTTACGAGGGAGAAAAATCAGATCAACTCCTATCCTCAGTCCGAGACACTCGTCAAGCCAATATATTCTCTCTCACTACTCATTATTCATAATGACGTGTTTGTAAGTAAGTATAAATAACGTTATTGAACGTCCTGGTAGGCACGGCATTCCTGTGTGTGCCCCACAGACAAGCATGTCTGCTCTACCAAACGTACAAAGAATTAACTTATAATTACGACTGATAAAACATCTTGTAAACACTTCAGACATTCAAATTGGCGTATTCATGAGTATTGCCCTGATGGAGCTTATCTGATCCAGGCCGGAAAGACATCCGTCCCCTTCCCATCAGTAAGCCGCCGCTGATTACTTCCATCCTCATTCATGACATAAATACTGCTCACTCCGTCACGAGTCGATTGGAAAGCTAAAAAACGGCCATCGTACGACCAGGCCGGCTCTTCATTATTTCCTGCATCCTGTGTTAATTGCCGGAGATAATCTCCGTTGGGTTGAATAGTATAAATATTAAATTGTCCATCCATCGATGAAGAGAAGGCAATCTCTTCACCTGTAGGTGACCAGGCCGGAGACACATTATACGATCCGCTAAATGTCAAACGGCGCACATTCTGCCCGGAATGTTCCATGATGTATAATTGTGGCGCTCCGATATTATCCGCCGTGTACACGATTTCTTGTCCGTCAGGTGACCAGGCGGGGGACAGATCATTCCAGGAATTCTCTGTCAACCGCACGATATCTTGTGAGAAACTATCGAGGAGATAGAGTTCAGGATTGCCATCTTTCGACAATGTGACAGCGAGAGTCTGATTATCAGGCGCCCAATCAGCCGAAAAATTCAAGCCGGCAAACATGGCAATGCGTTCGGGTTTGAGCGTTTCGAGTGAAAGCACGTACAAATCGGGATTATTATCGATATATGAGGTATACGCCACCCGCGTTCCATCCGGCGAAACTGCCGGTGTCACAATCAGCGATTCATCATGAGTGAGTTGAAACATATTGTTCCCATCAAAATCGATCTGATATAATTCCATCCCCCCATTTCGATCGGAAGTGAACAACAATTTTGCCGACGACATCCCACGCTCTCCGGTCATTTTCAGAATAATTTCATCGGCAAAGCGATGCATAATCTCTCGCGCATGAGAAGTATCGCTTTCATAACGTTTTCCGAGAATAAAATCGCCGCCTAAGGTGTCATAGACCCTGCATTCAATAACCAGCGTGGTGCCATTCAATTCATACAGTCCTTTGACAAGCAAACGCGCACCCAACTCATCCCATTGCGAAAATTGAACACTTCCGGCCTTCACATCAGCGTTATGAAGCCCGGCAACCTGTCCATATTCCTCTTCCAGAGTATCAAAGAATCCGGAAATTCGCAGATCGTTTCGCAACACCGGCGACAATTCCGCATTCACCACCTCTGAGGTTTCCGATTGAGGCACAAAAGCAGGAACAGCGATTTTAATCTGATGGCGATCCGATCCGGTAATTTCGACCGAAACCTCGTCAGCCATCGCAGTCATAGAGAAGACGAGACAACTGAACCATAATCCTGTCAAAGACCATATGCTCATCTGCCTCAGTCGTTCATACTTCATGCGTCTACCTCCTTACAACAATGCGAACTCGCAACTGTATGCCGACATATTCTCGCGGCAAGGGTTCAAAACGTTTAATAAGCGTCAGGGTTCGAGTCACAGACTCCTGTAACTTCTCTACACCAAATCCCTCGCCTTTGTCAACTTCTGATTTCAAAATTTTTCCATTTCTCGCGATGACCAGATGAATCGACACGGTTCCCGATCCTTTCGGGAACCATAATCCTGCAATTTTTTCTTCAAGATGTCGCAAATAGCCAGGAAACGGAAAGGCATCCGCCTGGTCAAGCGTGACAGATGGCCCTCCTGACGATCGTCCTTGTGTGTCGAGAAAGACACCTCTCCGATCCTTCCGAACAGTAGTTCCTGTTGGAGAGCGGCGCACAACAAATGGCGTGGGTTGAAGTACCGCCTGACGCTTCGGCACATCAAAGTCGGTTGTGTTATTTTTCAAAACAGTCGGAGTTTTTCGAAGCATCGGCGGCAGAGTCGGCGTTGCACGCAGCCTGGGAACCGGTGTCAGAGTCGGCAATGGTGTGGGGATGCGTTGGGGGGTTGGCGTCGGAGTAGGAGCAGGAGCGACAGTTGGAGTCGATGTCGGCATCATTGTCGGAGTCGCTGTGGGCTCAACCGGTAAGGTTGACAACGAGCGAAATGCTAACAATTCTTGTTCGAAATGCACTGGTTCAGGCCCCTGAATGTCCGGGAACGTTAAATCCTTTGGTAATTCCGACCATTCATACACCTCGACGGTATGAGCTTCTTCAACAAGGGATGTCATGCTTACCTCCGAAGGCAACAGCAACAGCATGAGCCCCCCTGCCAATATAAACATGTGCAACAGGATCGACACCCACAACGTTCGCCGAAATTGTTTGTTATGTTCCATCAGTTTTTCTTGCTACTGGAGAGAGCCTTCATTTGTCGTGCCTATTTTGTCACGTCTTCCGAAGAAGCAACACGCGGGGTTGTGACTAATCCCACTTGCCGAATTCCCTGTTCTTTAATTGCTGAAATCACCTCAACAACCGTCCCATATGGAATGGTTGTATCAGACTGTACATAGATGGTGTCGTGTTCAGTAACGTGTTGCAGCGAGTCTGGCAACGTTTCCAGGGAAATTTCCTGCTCGTTAAACCAGATCGTTCCCTCCTTTGTAATGCTGACAATATACTGTTCTTTGTCCTGAATGGCTTCGCCTGTAGATGATTCAGGGACCTGAACGTCAATACCTTTATGAATGACCGGCGCGAGAATCATAAAAATAATCAATAGCGTGAACACAATATCCACCAGGGGGATCACATTCACTTCCGACAACGTGACATGGGTTTTCTTACTTGTAAAAACTTTTGACATCGCTCAGGATTGATGGTTGCCGATTGTCGATTGTCAATCATCAACCATTAGCCATCAATCATCAATCAAAACGCTTTGCGCAATTCGCGCCGAACAGCACAGGTAAATTCCGAGGCAAAACATTCCATTTCAGAAGAGAGAAACTTCACTCGGTTTAAGAGAAAATTATAGGCAAGGGCCGCCGGGATAGCGGTTGCCAGCCCTCCGATAGTCGTCACCAGGGCGGCCGAAACTCCGGGAGCGATAATATTCAGGCTGGTATAGCCTTGCATCCCCACACTCCAAAACGAAATCATCACTCCCCACACGGTCCCCAGCAAGCCGAGCAGCGGAGCCGTAGAACTGGTAATTGCCAGAAAGATCAAAAATCGTTCAAGATATACCGTTTCTCTCAGCAAGGATTCCTGGAGCACACTCGTAAACTCTTCGACCCATTCGGTAAACATGATATCGATACTGACTCGCCGCTCGGTTTTGATAGTCATCATATCCTTCCGAATCCGCTGCAATTCGAGATAACCGGATTTAAACACGCGAACGATTGGTGACGCTCGCAATGAGACACACGAGGTATACACTTCCGCTAAATCGCTGTTTTCGTGATAGAGTTCCAGAAATTTTTGGGCTTCCTTCTGAATTCGGCTCAAATTCTGAATTTTATACAAAATAACGGCCCAGGCGACGACCGAAAAGCCTAGTAAAATACATAAAATGACATAACCGAACACGCCTATCTGTGACAAAATACCAAGCAAATGTAGATCCATCGTTATGGAAATCAGACAGGTTGTTATCCGGGATAAAACCTGTCTGATTTCATACTCCAGATAAAAACCTGTCAGGTTTCACGATCAGGTTTCATGATTCATTTTCGCACGTGGATGATACGCATCATAGACTTCTGTAATGCGAGCGGTCGATACATGGGTATAAATTTGAGTTGTGGCAATATCGCTATGGCCAAGCATTAATTGAAGAGAACGCAAGTCTGCTCCATGCTCCAGCAGATGCGTCGCAAAAGAATGTCGCAGGGTATGAGGTGAAATCGTTTCTGACAGCCCTGCTTGTTTCAGATATTTTTTCATAATTTTCCAGAATGCCTGCCGCGACATTTTCTCACCGAAACGATTAAGAAACAGGTAGTCGGAATACCTCTTACCTGCAAGAAGTACCTGCCGTCCCTCTTCAAGATAGCGTTCGAGATAATGCAGCGCAGATTCTCCCAGTGGAACAATGCGTTCTTTCTCCCCCTTCCCCATGCAGCGAATATAGCCTTTGGTCCTATTCAGCAGGTGCACACGAACGGCAATCAGTTCAGAAACGCGTAAACCAGAGGCGTACAGCGTCTCAAGCATCGCTTTATCTCGATGGAGGAAAGCTTTTTCCCGCCGTTCTTGAACATGTGCCGCATCAGGCTGGGCGAGTAAGGTCCGAACATCCTCAAAAGTCATCACCTCTGGCAGCGAACTACCAACTTTAGGGGCTTCCAATCTGATAGCCGGATCGTTCGTCATCAAATTTTCATCGCACAGGAAACGATGAAATCCCTTTACGGCACTGAAATGTCTAGCAACCGAGCGTTCAGACAACCCACGATCTTTCAAACATTTTCGATACTGCGACACCGTATCGTCGGTCACCTGCTTCATATCGCCGATCGAGTGCATGTGTAAAAAATCGAAATACGCCTGGAGATCTCGATGGTACGCTTCACACGTATTTTCAGTGAGTCCTCGCACAGCCGCCAGGTAATTGATATACATTTCAAGCAGATATTTCATCATGGGAGGAAGGCATATTCCGAGCAAACAAAAAAGTCAATCTTTTTTCGCGAGCGATTAACGCCGCGCAACACTTCTAGCTCAAATCCCCACAGCGGACACAGCGGACGGGCCAGACGTATCTGAAACACCAGACATCAGAGAAGAGGCCTACAGCCCCGTGTTCCGCAGATTGACGGTCGTTCCGACCTGAATCTGACGGTAGGGATGGGGCATAAACGGATCTTTGCGGCTGGATTGAACAGTAAGCGTGATGTCGATGCGACGAATCTGCTGTAAGATGCTTTGCGAAACGATTGCGCGGAAATAGCGCTCATCGCCCTCTAATTGCCCATTACCATCATCGTCTCCTATCAACGAAAAACTTTGATCGGGATTCACCGTCCAATATTGAAACATCGGTAAGATTCCGGTCGGATGTCCTGTGCGGTCATACGGACCGAGAACACCGGAAGTAAGCGGCCGGACTCTGTTGAAATTGATACGCTGTATGATCTCCATGTCATCCGGGTTGAATTGGGTCGAACGCTCGCCGACACTATCATTAATGTCACGCCGGTCGACGAGTCCGTCGCGCGATGAATCCAGCGTCAGACGTATCGTTTCCGCACCTGTTGTATAGGTCATAGGCACTTCATATTCCGGTGGGCCTTCATAAAGGGAAATGACAGAGTCTTTCGGCAGTGTACCATTCTGTTCAGAGGGAATTTCGTCTTCATCCAAATCGGCATGGAAGATTACTTGAAAAGGGGCCGCTTCAATCAGAGCTGGCTGTCCGTTTTCCACATCACGACGGTAGCCGATCATCCGCAGGGTTGTCGCGATCTCATCAAGGCCAATTCGGGCATTCTGTACTATTTCGACATCCAATTGATTGCGTACAGAGATCTTGCGAGTTTGCAAAAACGCAGATGCGACCATGGCAAACACAATCAGCATCACGGTCATGCTGACCAACAGCTCAACCAAAGACAGCCCTGCGTGAGATTGAATGAAGAAAAGCCTATTCTTCAATGGTTCCCTCAAAAAGATTGACGAGATCCTGCACAGTAACCTGCACTGAAGGTTTATAACGATGGCGGGACTTCCCATGTTGTTTCTGCCACTTACCAACCCCTTTTGTCCCAGTTCTGCCGCTTCCTCCTTCTCCGTTGCTTCCGCCAGCAGCTCGCCGTTCCGATTTCGACGATTTCACTGGCGGGGTGAACTCCTGGGCCTGAATAGTATGATGGGGAACGTTTGCTTCGAGCTGCTCCCGTACTGATTCAACCGACATACCACCGTTTTGCGAGGTCGTGACCATTTTGACCGGACGTCCAAGCAACCCAAGCAGCACACCTTCGACGACCCCGGCATTTTTCGGATTGTCGAAAGCCTCACGAGAAACATGCACCGTCGGATCGAAGCCGACAGTGAATTCGTTCTGGGTGAGCGCAACCGGCCTGCCTATTTTTAAACGGGATACCAAGGCCGGGCGCGTCTGCCGCACACCTGCCAGCAATTGCCCCCAAAGACGGTTTAATTCATCGGAAGAAGCGATACTTTCGATGGGTTCTGATTCGGTGGGCATACCAGATGCAGGTGCTGCTGTATGAGACATCTCCGGCGTGGATGGGCTTGCCGAGGGGCAGGATGGTGCAGAGGATGGCATCGAGGCTTCGCTGCGTTCTAACTGCGCCTGAATCTCTTGGAGCTGCGCATAGAGTTCTTCCATCGGTGCGAGGTTTTGAACGCGGGTCATGCCTGCCAACGCCATTTCCAAAATGTAACGCGGATTCGGAGAAAAACGCATGTTGCGTTCGGTGTCATCCAGCCGCCAATAGATCTGCTGCAACTCCGACAGGGTTGTTCGACTTTCATAGCGAGCCAGATCGTCACGAGTATAATCGAAAAGATGCAGATAGCGATCCGGCTGTTTGCTAAGTTTCAGCACGACAATGTTCCGAATGCGCTCCATCAACTCCATGCAGAAAAATCGTAAATTATATCCCTGACTGACGACACGCTCCATCAAAGAAAATATGTGAGAGGTCTTATGGGTGAACAGCGCGGTCAAGACTTCATCCAGCACTGTTTGCTCCGGAATGCCGAGCACATAGCGCACATCAGCGTCCTCGATTGGACTGCCGCAGAACCCATGCACCTGATCGAGCAAATTTTCGGCATCGCGCACGCTGCCGCCTGAGCTTTTCGCTAATAACGCCAACCCTCTGTTGCTGATGGAAATCTGTTCGTGTTGCGTAATCTTTTTCAGCAAACCGACGAGCTGCTCCGACGATCCGTTTTTAAAGGTAAACTGTTGGCAGCGGGACAGGATAGTGGCCGGAATCTTCCAGGGCTCTGTGGTTGCCATGATAAACACGACGTTCTCGGGCGGCTCTTCCAGGGTTTTGAGCAGTGCATTAAACGCTTCGGTGGTGAGCATGTGAACTTCATCGATAATAAAAATTTTATAACGGCTGCGCGACGGCGCATAGCCGACACTCTCCTGCAGCACCCGCACTTCATCCACGCCGCGATTCGACGCTCCGTCAACCTCCTCAACATCCATCGAATAACCGTCGGTAATCTCACGGCAGAACTCGCACTGGTTACATGGCTGTGGCGTTGGCCCGTGTTCGCAGTTCAGGGCTTTCGCCAAAATTCTGGCGGTCGTCGTTTTGCCGATCCCGCGAATCCCGACAAAGAGGTAGCCATGATGCAATCTGCCGCTTTCCAGGGAATTTTTCAGAACATCGGTAATATGCTCCTGCCCGACCACATCTTCGAACACCTGCGGACGCCATTTCCGCGATAAGACTTGATATGCCATGAATTTACTTCACCGTAAACGTTGATTTCATCGCTTTTGCCGCATGCCCCGCCTTGTCCAATGCCTGAACTGTCAGGGTATGTGTACCGGATGCCAGTTTTTTTGTCAAGGGATACGACACTTTGCGGCGATCCGGGTCGTATTCGCCCGAAACCCGCTTTCCGTCGAACGTCATCACAATCGAGGACTCATCCACCCCTTTGCCCGTATCTTTAATCACCGCCGAAATCTTCGACAGCGAGGCTTTTGCCGTGCTGCCGTTTTCCGGCCGTAAGTCAGAGATGACAGGCGCAACCGTATCCTGCAACACAGCATAAATCGAGGGATAAATAATACTGGCCTTCAGGCTGTGAGTGGCAGTATCCTGCTTATCATCCATATAATACCAGCGTTTTTTGACAGCATCCCACCAGAAGATGCCCAGGGTTTTCGGATCAGTGACATTTTTCGGATATTGGATGCGGATCAGGCCCTTTTTCTCTAACGGCACACCGGCAGGCCGAAAATCGTAGACCTCACTCATCAGTGGTAAACCTGGAGTTTCTTCATATGCCGATGTGGGCCAAATATTTGTGAAAACATCCTCATAAAGCGCGCCTGCCGGAAAGGTCATCGAAGCTTTCTGACCATAACTCACCGTTCCGCCGCTGCCGGCGGCAATCGTTTTGACCGGAAACTGGCGGACTTCCTGAATAGTATCTCCCTGTTTAGGCTGCGCTGTTACCGTCAGTTCAACCATGCCATCCTGTCCCGGCTTTAAATCGTATTCAGCGGAAAATGCATTCGCGCCTTTCGGACGCGCCGGCAGATCGGTCACTGTGCCATTCGGCGCTTTGACATGCAACATGGGCGCAGCTTGGAGCGGAATGTTTGCATAGCATACCACTTCGAGGAATCCCTGAAACTCGCGCACTTCCAGATACCAATTTTTCCCCTGCGGCAGGGCAAAAGGCCGTTTTTCATCCTTTGCATCGTGTGTTTTTTCGACATAGACCCTCAGATGACCGACGCTGAGATTGCCGTTTACGTCGCGGGTTTCCAGCACAACGGTGTGCAGCCCTTCCTTGGCCTTCGCCGTATCCCAAATGCCATCATTCTTCGCAAACACCTGACGATAGGGGAAACGTTGCGCATCGATCGTATATAAACGATAATAGTATTGCGTGGGGTTACTGAGACGCGTAAAATTATAATCGTAAACCAAACCGCCTCGATGATTGGTTTTATAGGTCACTTTATCGAAACGATTGCTAAAATATCTTTCTTGATCGATCGACAAATCAAGGCTGTCAACGCCGCTATAGGCGATAAACAGATCGATACGATCCACGGCACATTTATTCTGGGCTCCGATTTGATCGTAAGCAGCCCCGGTAAAGCGCAGCTTGCCGGAAACTTTCGGAATATGGTTCACCAAAAACGTGCCGTCCTGCTGTTGTTCAGTCGGATATTTCCGCACAAAATGCTCGTTATCCACAAAGGAGCCGGAACCGATAGGTTCGATCAGAAAACCTTCGATCACCGGAGGACTGGCATCTTCATAGCTGAAACCATGCTCGAAGGGATCGATCGGTGTGGCCCCGCCGCGCCGGACCTCGAAGTGCAGGTGGGGCAGCCCATAGCCGGTTTCTCCGGAATAGGCGATGAGCTGACCTTTTTTAACTGGTTGCTTCAGGTAGATATTGCCTGGATACTTCGTGCCTTTCTGCTGTTGATGCTGCCGCACAAGGGTTCGCAGCCCTAAACCTTCTTCCACAAAACGGTCGAGGTGGCCGTAAACGCTCATCAAACCGTTTGGATGTTCGATGTATAGGGCATTACCGAAACCCAATTTTTTGACACTTAGCCGGACAATCATTCCATCGTCAATCGCATAGACCTTATAGCCGGTTCGCATGTTTGTGCGTAAATCAACGCCGGTATGCACCCGGTTCCCGCGAAACTCACCGAAATTTGACGATAAGCCGGCCTTGATTTCCAATGGATAACACCAGTCGTTCTGGGCTGATACGAACGAGTGGCTGTAAACGACCAAACCCACGACACTGACGAATAATAACCATCTCCTCTGCATAGTGTTTATAAACCACAAAGGCACAAAGAACACAAAGGTTCTTTCTTCCTTCACTTTTCTTTGGGTTCTTTGTGCCTTTGTGGTGAAAAATACATAACGCCATGTTGTCCAGCAACTTACTAAAGCTCATAAAATATGGAGATGCTGCCTAAGTGATAATCACGAATACGATAACCAGGACAATTATACTGTCAAGCAAAATCGAGAAGGCTTCTGGGGGAGTTAGCGTTCTTCCCACACGATGCGTTCGAAGCCCAGGGCCAGCACAACATAGGCATGCAGGCGCAGTTTGTCGCCATACGCCGTTTCCAGCATGCCCCGGTAACGCTGTAAGCTTCTGGCAGCATCAGTCAATTTTTCCGCCACCGCAGGCAGCGCTTTGATGGCCTCGATGGTCATGCCCCTTGCCTGTTCTCCGGTCAGCTTCGCGTCGGTCAGGCTGATAAATTTGAATTCCAGCACCATATCGAGCAATTGAAAACTCCGCATATCGGGTCGGACAATCATGATCAGGTCCGCGTAGCCGCGCTCGATTTCCGGCTTGGAATCCATCACATAAAAGGTATCCCGGAACAGCAGGGTCAAAAATGCGGTTTTCACCGTTAATTCGTTCGACCAGCGATAGTCGCGGTTGCTGAACACCGGAAAGTAGCGCTGTTCCACAAAATCGCAGACATCTTGCAGATCGCCGGTTCGGAAAAAGCGTTCTGCGGCCTGAGATGCCATGTATTTGTCCACACCCGGCAGAAGAATGCGCTGAATACGCTCGAAATAGAGTTTACGAGCGACCAGGTTCGGCACCCGAAGAATCAAATTTCCCATTTCGTGACGCTCCCCCAGTGTCAACACGCCAAGAAAATAGAATAGTGAGGCTGTAAAACCGATGTCCTTCTCCGGTTCAAACAAGTCTTTCACCCCAAACCCGTCCAATAACTCCTCAAGATTCAAAGGATGTTCTTCATTGACCGCGTCTTGAACCACTTGTTCGCCGTATGGAAGCATGGACGCAAATACGAGTTTCTGCTGATCCATGCCTAAATTGCTATCCAGCACCTTGCGGGGCGTCTCGCATTTCCGTTGGAGATGATCCAGAAAATAGATCGCTAACATCGGATTATACACGGACTGTGACGAATCGTATGAAAAACAGTAGCCATTATACATCGTCCGCATAAAGGCGAGAATTTCCGCTGTTTTCTCTTGCGAAAACCCACAGCCTTCAACAATCTGCAGCAATATATCAGAAATCTCTTGTTCCTCAAAGCCGCAAAGGCTCTGCAATTCCGTTTCCAGTGAAAGAGATCTGGCGACATTATAGCCGCTCGTCATGTCATTTAGCACGATCGGCGCAACGCCCGTGATAAATACCCGATCCAGGCCGAGACCCGAAGCAGCAGATTTGACGGCTTTAAAGACCGTTTTCAGCGCTCCTTCACTGTACAGCAACTCTTCATAACGTTGTTGTCCTTCTGTCAGGCTTCCCATCAAGACTTCGTTGGCAAAATTATCATATTCGTCAATCAGCAGATACAAGCGATAGGGCGTCTGTTGGACACGCGTCAGCAACGATTGAAAAGAGATGAGCGCATCGGTGGCATCAATGTCGAACGCCCCAGGCAGCAATTCGCGATAACGTACGGCAAAATCCCGAATACGGGCATTCAGATAGCGATGCAGTGCCTGCTGAATCTCCTGCGCCCTGCCCTGCGGACTGACGGCGGAGAAGTCCCAACGAAGGACAAAATACTGGTTATGCAAGTCCGTCGGCTGCCGCCCGATTGCCAGATGCCCGAACAAGCATTCGAATTCATCCGCCCTGGCAATATCATAATAATTCTCCAGGGTCGAAAGCAGCAGGCTTTTCCCAAAGCGTCTCGGCCTCAAAAAGGATAACTGGCTGCCAAAATTTTCAAGCAGCGGAATGCGATCCGTCCGGTCGACATATAGATAGCCTTCCGTGATAATTTTATAGAAATCACTCTCGCCATACGGAAATTTTAACATAACGATTCACCTCGTCATACATACACGAATATTTTTGACATCCTGTCAACTGCAAAGTTTTTCTTTTTTTTTATACTTCATGTGTTTTCCATTTATCTCAGACATTACGATGCAATCTGGTATTTTTTTCTTTACTTTTTTAGTTTAGTCTGTAGCAAGATACTACTCAATCAATTTTTACAAATATTCTTGACGCATCGAATCAGGAGGACGCAGCATGACCCAACGATATTGTATCATCATAGCATGTTTTCTCACCTTCGTAACCCTTGTTAGCTGCCGCGACGATCGAACCGAACCTTCGAACTCCTATACCTCCCCAGCACCAGTTGTCGGAGAGTCTGAGATACGGGATGTTCCGAGCGCATATTCTACCATCCAGCGGGCCGTGAATGCCGCCAAAAGCGGTGATTTTATACGGGTCGCTGCCGGGACATATACTGAAAACGTCAAGGTCGATGAAAAAGCCCTCAGCTTACGCGGTGCAGGCACTGGTCAGACCACGCTTATCGGCACTCTCACGATCGAAGATAGCAGCGAGGCTTCTGTCGAAGGCTTTACCATCAAAGGCAAAGTCTATATCATTCACTCACTGGCACGCATCAGCGGCAATGAAATTATCAAGAGCCAGGGCCCCGGCCTGGAGATCAAACACTGCCCGGGCAGCATCATCAGCGACAACACGATTTCATCCAATGCCCTGGAAGGCATTCTTTCCAATGAATCCGACGGGGTGATCGGCAATAATATCGTTCAGAGCAACGGCGCTGACGGCATTGTGATTAACAATGCCTCGCCGACCCTGCAAGCCAACGTTGTGACCGACAATCAGCGAGACGGCATCTCGATTCGAGGGTTTTCTCACTATGCCGCGCCGATTTTGTTGCAAAACTTTCTGGGCAATAACGGCACCACAAGCAACTACGACATTATTTGTTTCGGAGACAACACCAACCCGAACGGCAGCGGCAATCGTTACACGACCTGTTTAAATTGCGCAGAGTGTAAGGCTATGGCCGGCGGCGCGACCTATGAGGATTAGAAAAATGTTGATTGGCGGGGTGACGTCCCCACTTTCGACGGGGACGTCACCCCGCCCTACCGGCTGTCATCGTATTCCGTTATCAATTGCCGGCCACGCTGCTGCCCCATCCATCGTAACCTTGTTCGAGCACTCGTCGCGGCAAATTGCAGGAAGCTTATGTCTGGCTTGGAGCAGGCGGTCCCCTCTCAGCAATAAAGGCTTCAAACCCGGGGAATGTGACAGCGCCGTCCAGATGTCCAAATAAGGCAAGACGTGCAATCTATTCATGTCGCCCCATTCATGCCTATTTCAGGTTTTTTCTTGACAACATCTTCGAAGAGTGCGTACCCCAGTCAGTGTGAACTCACATAGTGCCTTAGGTGAGTGGACTCGTGTTTTCTGAAACATTGTACGAGTACTTTTGCACGTTTAAAGTGACGGGTAAATATGATAGTCACCCTGACAGGGTTCAACCCGTCAACGCCATGTTGTCGAAACACGAGGATACTTATATGCTGTGTCTTAGGCCTGAAAATCGCCATGTCTGGTCACATCCGATTCTGTGACGATTTTCTCAGAAGGGAGGAGCCAACAGAATCATGGCCCCAAAAATATTGCAGGAACATCGTATTAATCGGGAATGGTGCAAGGGGTGCGGAATCTGCGTCGAGTTCTGCCCCAAAAACGTCCTCGAACTCGATGACAATGCTAAGGTGATCGCAGCCCGCCCAGAGGACTGTATTTGCTGTCAACTCTGTGAATATCGATGTCCGGATCTCTCCATAGAGGTTATCGTCGAAGGGCCGAGGGGAGAAGCCTGATTATGGAAGAGAATGTCAGATTTATTCAAGGAAATGAAGTATGCGTCGAAGCGGCCCTGTATGCAGGGCTCGACTTTTATGCGGGCTATCCCATCACGCCTTCGACAGAGATTGCCGAGCATATTGCGTACCGATTACCACAGCGTGGCGGAAAATTTATTCAGATGGAAGATGAAATTGCGTCGATCTGCGCAATTATCGGAGCCTCGCTCACCGGTCATAAAGTCATGACTGCGACCAGCGGCCCCGGATTTTCTCTGATGCAGGAAGGATTGGGCTATGCCATTATGGCTGAAATCCCTTGCGTGATTATTAACATCATGCGCGGCGGCCCCTCAACCGGTTTGCCGACCTGCCCCAGCCAGGGAGACGTGAATCAGGCACGCTGGGGCACGCACGGCGATCATGCGATCATCGTCTTAACCGCATCGAATCACCAGGATGTCTTCAAGGTAACGGTCGAAGCGTTTAACCTCGCGGAGACCTATCGAACACCAGTGATTCTGTTGTTCGATGAAGTCATCGGCCACATGCGAGAAAAACTTGTGATCCCTCATGAAGGTGAAATTCCAGTCGTCAAACGACTAAAAACCTCGGTCAAATCCGGTGTCGACTACCATCCCTATCTTCCATCGGAAGACGGACGCCTGCCGATGTCGGATTTCGGAGGTCAGCATCGTTATAACGTGACGGGCCTGTTTCATGATATGTGGGGCTTTCCAACCAGTAATCCTCAAATCGTCGATGGGCTGATTCATCATCTGCTGGACAAAATTTATCATAATGCCAGTAAGATTACCATGTATAAAGAATATTACCTGGAAGATGCCAAAACAATTTTTATCTCCTATGGTTCCTCTGTTCGTTCAGCGCTGCATGTCGTCGAAAATCGACGGATGCGCGGCGAACGGCTCGGCTTGTTGGAGCTTCAGACGCTCTGGCCCTTTCCCTACGATTTGGTTGAAAACAAATGCGCCCAGGCCGACGATATTATTGTGGTGGAGATGAATGCCGGGCAACTCACCCACGAAGTCAAACTCGCGGTTAAAAATCCGGAACGCGTGTTTCTGGCCAACCGGATCGACGGCGTTTTGATTAAGCCGGATGACATTAAAAACATTCACAGGCTCATTCATGGGAGGGGGGTATAAGACGATGTCAGCCAAAGACTATATTCGTCAGCGCTTTTTCCCGCATATTTGGTGCCCTGGCTGTGGACACGGGATTGTTTTGAACAGTCTGCTCCGAGCAGTCAAAGAGGCCGGACTCAATAAGGATGAGTTGGTCATGGTGTCTGGAATCGGATGTTCGTCGCGTGTCTCCGGTTACGTCGATTTTCATTCCCTGCACACACTGCACGGTCGCGCTCTGGCCTTTGCCGTCGGCGTCAAACTCAGCCGCCCGGAACTCAAAGTCATCGTGCCAATGGGGGATGGCGATGCCTTAGCGATTGGCGGGAACCATTTCATTCATGCGGCCCGCCGCAATATCGACATGACAGCGATCATTATGAACAATCGCATTTACGGCATGACCGGTGGGCAGCACTCTCCGCTATCCGGCCGTGGTATTTTCGCCACGACAGCTCCTTTCAAGAATATCGATCACGATTTCGATGTTGTCGAACTTGCCAAAGCAGCCGGGGCGTCCTTTATCGGACGCACGACCGCGTATCATGTCCAACAGGCGAGCGCAATGTTGCGTCAGGCCATTTTGCACAAGGGATTTTCAGTGGTTGAAGTGCTTTCACAGTGTCCGACCTATTTTGGCAGAAAAAATAAGCAAGGCAGCGCCGTCAGCATGATGGAATATCTTAAGACGCAGACCACGCCGATTGGATCGAAAGCAAAGCAAGAGCATCCAGAACTTATCGAACGAGGCATCTTCGTTCAAGAAGAGAAGCCGGAATATTGCCAGGAATATGCCGAGCTCGTCGAACAAGCGAAGCAGACGGTGGAGGGCTAACCTGTTTTTTTTATTCTACCACTAAGACGCAAAGACGTGGAGAAAAAACGTGAGAAGTAAGCGAAGGGGATAAATCGAAGGTTGAAAATGTTCTTTGGGGGCTGATTTTTTTTCACCACGGAGAACGCTGAGAGGCGCAGAAAGAAAATCGGGATCATGGATTTCTCTGCGCTCTCTGCGGTAAACATCTGATGATGTTTTCAAAAAAGTTCGGAGCTGAAGAGAACTTTCCGTTTTTTCATGCTTTACTTTTCATCGTTCATGTATGTTGTTCTGTATTTCTGTGCCTTTGCGGTATACATTAAACTATTAACATGGAAAAATGTCGTTTAGTCTTCTCAGGCGCAGGCGGTCAGGGCGTGATCACCGCTGCGATTGTGTTAGCCGAAGCAGCGGCACTGCACGACGATCTCAACGCGATCCAGACCCAATCATACGGCCCCGAGGCCCGAGGCGGCGCCACCAGGTCGGATGTGATTATTTCCGATACAACCATCCACTTTCCTAAAGTCCTCCAACCCAATATTTTGGTGTGTCTGACTCAGGAGGCTTACAATAAATATTACTCCATTATTCGTCCCGGCGGACTCTTGATTCTCGATTCCCGTTTTGTCACAACGAATATCAAGGCTGCTGCCAGACAAATCGCGCTCCCGATGTATCAGACTGTCATGGATACAATTGGCAAACCGATCGTCTTTAACATTTGCATGTTAGGCGCTGTGATCGGAATCAGCGATCTGATCCAGCCGGAATCGATCATAAAGGTTTTGCAAACCCGTATTCCAGCCGCATATCTTGCTATCAACGAACAAGCCCTGCGCTTGGGAATGGGCTTAGGAGAACCATACGCACCATGAACGCAGAAATCGTCGCCATTGGGACAGAACTCTTATTAGGACAAATTGTCGATACGAACTCCGTGTACATGGCCGAGCAGCTCAATCGGATCGGAATCGGCGTGATCTATAAAACTATCGTCGGTGATAATCGCGAGCGCTTGCGCAGCGTGCTGTCACGCGCCCTCGATCGCTCGGATGTCGTGATCACCTCTGGCGGAATCGGTCCGACAGAAGATGACTTAACCCGTGAGATTGCTGCCGACGTTACGGAACGGAACTTGGTGTTCCACCAGGACTTATCCGATCAGATCCGGCAAATTTTTACCGACCGCAATCTCCCCTACAAGGAGAATAACCGGCGTCAGGCTTATATTCCCGAAGGGGCCATTCCGATTGAAAATCCTCAAGGAACTGCACCGGGCTATATTATTGAAACAGAACGCGGAATCTTACTCTCCCTTCCAGGGGTTCCGCGAGAGATGAAATGTTTAATGCAAGAGACGGTCTTGCCCTACCTGCAACAAAAACTGGGACGTTCTCAGCTCATCACATACCGTGTGTTGAAACTGTGTGGAACCGGAGAGAGCCATGTCGATCATCTAATTGGGGATCTGATCACAGCATACGAGAACCCGACAATCGGGTTGCTGGCCCATCTCGGACAGATCGATATTCGGATTACGGCCAAAGCTGAGACAGTCGAGGAAGCCGAGACGCTGATCGCTGATGTCGATCAAAAAATCAGGCAGCGCCTGCCGCATCGTATATTCGGAATCGATGACGAAACCCAGGAAGGATTGATTGCAGACCTCCTTCAGACAAAGGGATACAGTTTGGCGATTGCTGAAACGAACACCGGCGGATATCTCGCGCAGCAACTTATCGCCGTCCCCGGCATCGATTCCGTCTTCCGAGGGGCCATTGTCGCGCCGACCCGCGATTCGCTCACACGCTTACTGGACGTTTCACCGGATCTCATCGACCAGCATGAACTGCTCGGTATGGGTATGGCAAAGCAAATCGCCCATGCGGTCAAGCAGACCTGCGGAGCCGATATCGGACTGGGTATCACTGGATATCGCCAAAGTCTGGAGGGAAAAATCGCCGATCCGGCTGTCCCGATTTATATTGCGCTTCATCATGCGGACAGTACGCTGACGGCTCGGGAATATCTGACCTCCGGCCCTCCGAATACGATTCAGACCCGCGTTAAGAATATGGCCCTGGAATTGCTGCGCCGGAAATTATTGGGCATCGAACATGAATTCGATGACTGAACCCATAACACGTAACCTGGGATAGTGAATTGAAGAACTTTTTTGACTCGCGCAGAGACGCAGAGCATTCTTTCGGTTTTTCTTAGCGTCTTGGCGCGAGAATACGTTTTTTAAAGTCCCAAAAATTCTCTTCACCACCTGACCAGTAACTCGGAGTATTTGTTATGAAAGCAGGAATTATCGGACTTCCCTTGTGTGGGAAGACCACATTATTTAATGTATTGACCGGTCGGCATGTCGAAACCGGTGGATATGGCGGCGGTTCCGAACCGAATATGGGAACGGTGAAAGTCCCTGATTCGCGCATCGATACTTTGAGCAGCATCTTCGAGCCGAAAAAAACGACCTATGCGACCGTCGAATATGTCGATGTCGCCGGCTTGGCAAAAGGCAGCGTTCAGGATGGCGGCATGGGGAGTCAACTCCTCGCGCACATCCGCAATGTGGATGCCATCATTCATGTTGTCCGAACCTTTACGAATGAGGCGGTCCCTCCCCCGGACGGAGGCATCGATCCGAAGCGGGACATTGAAACCCTGAATCTGGAACTGATTCTCTCGGATCTGGCAATTATCGAAAAACGTATCGAACGGCTTCAGGTAGACATCCAAAAAAAAGGGGAGAAATCGAAGGAGCCGGAACTGCACCTGATGGAACGCCTGCAAGGGCATTTGGAAGATGAAGCGCCGATTAGAAAGCTCGATATGTCCGATGACGAGAAGCATCTCTTGCGCGGCTATCAGTTTCTGACTCAGAAACCGATGTTAATCGTGTTGAATATTGGTGAAGATGAGATCGGAGACATCAACAAATATCAGACTTTGATCGATGAAAACAGCAGTCAGGGGATGCCAACGGTCGCGTTAAGCGCGGAGATCGAAAGTGAGATCGGCCAGCTAGACGATGAAGACGACGTGAAAGCCTTTATGGAGGACATCGGCATCCAGGAACTCGGTTTAACCCGGCTCATCCGAGTATCGTACGAGTTTCTGGGATTGATTTCCTTTTTTACCGTTGGAAAAGACGAAGTCCGAGCCTGGACGATCACGCAAGGCACAAAAGCCGCTCAAGCGGCCGGTGTGATTCATTCCGATCTCGAACGAGGCTTCATTCGAGCCGAGGTCACTCGCTTCGACGACTTTCTGGAGCACGGAACCCTGGCAAATGCCCGGCAGCATGGTGCGTTGCGGGTCGAGGGGAAAGAGTATGTCGTCAAAGATGGCGACATCATTAATGTGCGGTTTAATGTGTAGACCAGTACTTGGTCAACAAGTGAATGACGGGTTGATGGAGCCCACCGTGAAGGTGGTCTCCATTCCAGTCAGTGAAACTTTGACAAAACACTCGTGTAGCTCTGCCAGCTTGTTACAACCTGTCAGGTCTGAGACAACACTCCAGAAGGTTCACTCAATTCTTTATATATAAAAAGCTTAAAGCACTTCTCTCTAAAAAACTTGACAGGTTTTTTCCTGTACGTAGTATGACTTTTTATGCAATAGCACTATTTATGTACATTGATCCCAGTATACCCTCAGTGTTGTGTCAATGCTGATGAATACTGCTGTACTGACATTGATGAGAATCAGATTTCTTTCATACAAAAGGATTTTTTACATACATTTTTCAGGAGACATCGCTTGGTATGTCAAAAAAATATTTTACACTTCTTGTTGTTCCCGATGCGACAGCGCAATTTAAACAAATAAAAATCCCATATTTCCTCATAAAAGCTTCATTCGCCCTCGCAGCTCTGATCGCCCTGACAATCGGTGGGATCTCGTATTATACAGTGAACCATTATCATGACATGCAGGAAATCGTCATCGACCTCCCGGAAATTCGAAAAACAACAAGTGTTCAACAATCCTTATTGAAAAGCTATGAGGAAGACATCACTGAATTACATCAAATGGTGTCGCGGCTAAAATTGGTTAACGCCAAACTGATGCTGATGGCTGGCGTCGAAAATCCGATGAATGTTCAGGTCAATATCAGTGTTGGCGGGGAAGATGAATCGGGATTAAGCGACATTGTCAATAATTTTAAACAGGAAACCGAAGAAACCGTGCGGCAGAAATTGTTGGCGGTTGATCACCTGAAGACATCAGCGATGACCCAGGAAGAGCTTGCCCAGCGGATGATGGAATATTTTCAGGACCAGCAGACCGTGCTCGCATCGACCCCGTCAATCTGGCCGGTCAAAGGCTGGATCACCTCAGGATTCGGCATGAGAAAATCGCCGTTTACTGGGAAACGTTCCATGCATTCCGGTCTGGATATTGCCACGAAAAGCGGAACCCCGATCAGTGCCCCTGCCGACGGAATCGTGTCGTATTCAGGAAAAAAAGGCGCCTACGGCAATGTACTGGTCATCGATCACGGCAACGGCTATGTTACCTTTTATGGCCACTGTAAAAAACTTTATAAAAAGGTCGGAGAGCGGATTAAACGCGGCGATCTGATTGCAGAAGTCGGGAATACCGGAAGAAGCACGGGCTCCCATCTCCATTATGAAGTTCGGGTCAATGGCGTAGCGACCAATCCATCAAAATACATCCTGGACATGTAATGGCGCAGTCGTCTGCTGAGACTATCAGGGCAGAGGTTTTTCCATCTGGTCGTATTTTTTGACCAGTGCGATCTCATCATTGATTTTCCCCTTGACAATTTTTCCCCGAAACATAGAGTATGGCAAGCTATTTCGCACAGGAACCGCTTTTCGCCAGTATCATTGTGTTTCTGGGAGTATTGAGAAGACATACTGTCTAACAATTTACCGAACGTGTTGTATCATGTTTGATAATTTATCAGAAAAATTACAATCAGCATTTAAGGTCGTCCGTGGGCACGGAAAACTGAGCGAGCAAAATATAAAAAGTGCGCTCAAAGAAGTCCGAATGGCCTTATTAGAGGCCGATGTGAACTTTCGGGTCGTCAAGGATTTCACCGAACGTGTCAGAAAACGCGCGGTCGGACGCGAAGTGCTCAAAAGTTTAACCCCAGGACAGCAGCTCATCAAAGTCGTCAATGACGAATTGACTGACTTGATGGGGCAGGAATATGTTGGACTCCAATTCGCGGAGACTCCTCCGAGTGTGATTATGTTGGTCGGTTTACAGGGGGCAGGGAAGACAACAGGAGTGGCCAAATTGGCGAACAGGCTTCGTCAGGAAAGCCATAAACCTCTGTTAGTCGCCGCCGATGTGTATCGCCCTGCGGCCATCACGCAGCTACAGGTGCTTGGTGAACAGTTAGGGATTGACGTGTTCGCCGATCATGAGGAAAAAGACCCGCGAACAATTTGCCAACAGGCTGCTGAGAGAGCCAGGGGCGAAGGTTTTGACATCATGCTGGTCGATACGGCCGGGCGGTTACATATCGATCACGAGCTAATGCAGGAGCTTCGCGATCTGAAAACCCTGTTGTCGCCTCAGGAAATTTTATTTGTCGCTGACGCCATGACCGGTCAAGATGCCGTCACGGTGGCGGATCAATTTAATAAAGCCCTAGAAATTTCCGGTGTGATTCTGACCAAAATGGATGGGGATGCCCGCGGAGGGGCAGCGCTATCGATTCGAGCCATTACAGACCGACCGATTAAATTTGTCGGTGTTGGTGAAAAGCTCGATCAATTAGAGGTCTTCCATCCGAAACGCATGGCTTCCCGCATTCTCGGCATGGGTGATGTGCTCTCGTTCATTGAAAAGGTCGAGAAATCCATTGATGAAAAGAAGGCCAAAGAACTCGAGCGGAAGATTCGCGAACAAACGTTTACGCTGGAAGACTTTCGCGATCAGTTAAAACAGGTGCGGGAAATGGGCCCCATCGAACAATTGATCGAGATGGTCCCGGGAGTCGATAAGAAAGCCTTAAAAAATCTTCAGGTTGATGAAAAAGAGTTTGTTAAAATGGAAGCGATTATCAATTCCATGACCCCAAAAGAACGGGTTCACCACAAAATCATCAACAGTAAGCGCAAACAACGGATATCCAGAGGAAGCGGAACCGATATCCGTGACATTAATAAATTACTGAAACAGTTTGAACAAGCAAGAAAACTCATGAAAAAACTCACGGGCGGCGGAGGCAAAGGAAGACGCTCACGGAGAATGACGCGAGGGTTTTCGAAAAAAGGCATACTACCATTCTAAGTTAGAATACTTGGAGTGCTTATACATAACTCGAAGTACTCTAGCTCAACACGAAGTGCTCTAGTACATCAGGGATTCTAGACACCTTTTACGTAGGGAGGACAGACATTTTGACAAAGTTACGATTGAAACGGATCGGAGCCAAAAAACGACCATTTTACCGCATTGTGGTTGCAGATTCACGCGCACCTCGTGATGGGAAATTCATTGAAACCGTGGGGACGTATGATCCCCGGCAACAGCCATCTGCGGTGACATTAAAAGAAGATCGTATCCGGTACTGGTTGAATAATGGCGTACAGCCGACAGATACCGTGCGTGCTCTTCTGAAAAAGAACGATATTTCACCAACGTCGGAAGCCACCTCAGCATAACGAAGACGCCATTCGGAGGGAAACGGAATGAGAGAGTTAGTCACAACGATCGTACGCTGTCTGGTTGATAATCCTGATCAGGTTGAGGTTAAAGAAGTCGAAGGGGCTCAAACGCGGGTTCTCGAGCTCAGAGTTGCGAAGGAAGACATGGGAAAAGTCATTGGGAAGCAAGGGCGGACAGCCCGGGCTATCCGGACGATTCTCAGTGCGGCAAGCGCCAAATTGGATAAGCGAACCGTTCTGGAAATTCTGGAGTAACACTCGCTCTTTTTGGACAGATATCTTGTGGAAGCCACACAATATCATGAATACGTCACGATAGGCAAGGTTCTCAAAGTTCGCGGAGTACGGGGCGAAGTGAAGGTTTTACCTTTGACCGACGTTCCCGGCCGATTCGAAGACCTGACGTCACTCAGTGTTCGTCTTGCCGACAATACGGCCGAACAGGTCGAAATCGAACAGGTCACGTATTACAAAAATTTTGTCTATCTTCGCTTTCAAGGCTATGATTCGATAGAGCAGGTGGCACCATTTATCGGATGTTCCCTTCAGGTTGACGGGCTTAAATCGCCTGAGCTTCCGGATGGAGTGTATTATCACTTTGAAATTATCGATGCCGATGTCTATACTGATGGAAATCAGTACCTCGGAAAAGTATCGGACATTTTGGAAACCGGCGGTTCAGATGTGTACGTCGTGTGTGATGGGACACGTGAATATCTCATTCCTTCGAATCCAGAGGTCGTGACCCGAATCGAACGGAAAAAAAAGAGAATAACCGTTCATCCGCCAGAAGGGTTGTTAGAGCTGTAAAGAAACAGAGCATCATGAAAATTTTTGTGCTAACGATCTTCCCCGGGATGTTTGACGGGGTGTTACAGCATAGCATCCTGAAACGGGCGATCGCAAAACGCTGTGTAGACGTTCACCTGTATGATATTCGGGATTTTGCCCGGGATAAGCATAAGATGACCGATGATATGCCTTACGGCGGCGGCGGTGGAATGGTCATGAAACCGGAGCCGATATTCGCGGCTGTCGAACATATCGTCGAGACGCATCAGCTCACTAATCATCAGATAGTCTATCTTTCCCCACAAGGGGAGACATTGACACAGGATGTGGCGAAAACACTGGCGTTGGAAGACGAACTCATTCTTCTGTGCGGACATTACGAAGAAATTGATGAACGGGTGCGCATCGCACTTGTGGATCGAGAAATTTCCATCGGCGATTATGTCCTCACCGGGGGAGAGTTAGCCGCAATGGTGCTGATCGATGTTGTTGCCAGAATGCTTCCGGGGGTGGTTGGTAAAGCGCAATCTGTGGTCAGCGATTCATTTTACGGACGGTTGTTGGACTATCCACATTATACGCGTCCCCAGGAATTTCGCGGCATGGCAGTTCCAGAGGTTTTATTATCAGGCCATCATAAACATATCCAGGAATGGCGGCAGCAAGAGGCATTAAAACGCACGAAAGAACGCCGGCCGGACTTATTAAGTGACTCAAATGACTCAAGTTTAAAGTGAACTCAAGGTGACTGTTGTTGAACTTTGAACGTTAAGTACTTTAAGCTCACTTTAGCTCACGTTGACTGAAATAGATAACTCTCATGTGTTTGTAGCATTAGTCCATTATCCGGTCTATGATAAAAACGGGGAGATTGTGGCGACCTCGATTACGAACCACGATATCCACGATATTTCTCGCCTGACGAAAACGTATAGTTTAGGCGGGTATTACATGGTGACACCACTCATTTCGCAACAGGAGTTATGTCGCCGGATTATTCGGCATTGGGTCGACGGTTTTGGCAGCCAATACAATCACACGCGGCAGCAGGCATTTGCCACAACCTATCTCGTCAATTCTTTGGAAGATGTTCTTGAACCACTCTCGGAGCAATTTGGAACGCGTCCGTTTGTTGTAATGACAAGCGCCAGAGAATATATTGCCGCAGAATGTGGGAAACCAATGCTCAGTTTTCAGGAAGCCCGGCAGCATGTCCGGGACAAAAGAACGACTCCGCATCTTCTAGTACTGGGAACAGGCTACGGAGTTGAAAGCGACTGTATCCGACAGCACAGCGACGTTGTGTTAGAACCGATTCGAGGCGTTGCCGACTATAACCATTTGTCAGTACGAAGCGCGGCGGCTATTATGGTCGATCGTGTATTTGGACGAGATGATTTATGAAGTACTTAAAGTGAAAAGTTGGAAGTGATAAGTTCAACGCTGAACCACATCTTACTTTAGCTCACCTTATTTATGAAGGGGGATCAAAAAAATGACTCTATTTGAAACAATTGATAAAGAGCAAATGAAGAGCGATATTCCCGAATTTCGACCGGGAGATACCGTCAAGGTGCATGCAAAAGTCCGTGAACGCGGTAAAGAACGTATCCAGATTTTCGAAGGGATTGTGATCCGTCGAAACCGGGGCCAAAAACGCTCGACGTTCACAGTTCGTAAAATTTCTTTTGGTGTTGGTGTTGAGCGTATCTTCCCGATCCACTCCCCGAATATTGCCAAAATCGAAGTAACTCGCCATGGCAAAGTTCGCCGTTCGAAACTTTACTACCTGCGGAAAAAACGCGGAAAAGCTGCGCGTATCAAAGAAAAACGCGTATTTGCGCCAAAGGCCACAGCCAACGCATAATAGTTGCCAAGCCTGGAGTTCAATCTCCAGGTGAGTAGCTGAAGCGTTTAAAACCAGCTTCATTGGCTGTCAACAGGAACGTACACACTCGTTTACGTTCCTGTTGGAATGCCCATTTCTCCACGATGCCTCGCCAGCTCTCCTTCCACGATCAACTGATGCCGCCTGAAACCGAAGCCGAACGTTTGTCCAGGATGCAACATTATGAACAGCGGGCTTATCAGGAAGGCGCAGCATATGTTGCCGGTGTCGACGAAGCAGGACGGGGGTGTCTGGCCGGACCAGTGGTGGCTGGCGCAGTGATCCTTCCTCGTGATTGGGTGCTCTCTGGCCTGAATGATTCAAAGCAACTCAGTGAAGCTCAGCGCGAAACGCTCTTTCCTCAAATTCAACACCACGCCATAAGCATCGGTGTCGGCATCATCCCCGCTGGGACAATCGACAAAGTGAATATCCTCCAGGCGACCTATCTGGCTATGGAAGACGCCATTGCCGCCCTCGATCCTGCCCCGCAATTCTTACTTTTGGATGCTGTCACGCTGCAACGGGTTCCAATCCGCCAGGAAGGCATTACAAAGGGAGACAGTCTCAGCATCTCTATTGCGGCGGCCTCTATCATTGCAAAGGTCACTCGCGATCATCTGATGGTCGAGTATGACACACGCTATCCTCACTATGGCTTTGCCAGTCATAAAGGCTACGGAACCAAGCTTCACCGAGAGGCCATCAAGTTGCACGGCCCTTGCCCGATTCACCGCAAAACTTTTCGCGGCGTCAAAGAATATCTTCGCTGAGACCTTTTCTCTCCAATACTGCTTTGCACTTGTGTGCTTCTTCGCCAAACCCTTCGATCATAGGCTTCAACACGTCTAAGGATACAAAAAATATCGAGGATGTCATCTGTTCAACCCTGTCAACATTTTCAAAAAAAACGAAAGATTTGTGAATTGAGCCGGAAAATTTATTGACAAACAGCCTCCTTTCTCATGTAATATGACAATCAATCATGGAGGTGGCACGCATGGCAAATTGTCAGCATCTTGATTTTATGACTCAGGGCAGTAAGATCTGGAATAGATGGCGTGAACAAGCAAGAAACGTTGAAGAACCGGATCTGAGCGGAGCCGAATTATCAGGCATTGACCTTCGGAATGCCGACTTACACGGAGTAAACTTCATGGAGGCCAATTTAAGAGGGGCGAAACTCAGTTGGTCCAACCTGTATCAGGCCAATCTCCGTAAAGCCGATCTGCGATATGCGAAGCTCCGAGAGACCGATTTTAGTCAAGCCAATCTGGCCTGGGCCAATTTACAAGATTCGACCCTCAGACAGACCTGTCTCAAAGGTGCCAACTTAAGCTGGTCGAATTTGAAAGAGGCCACTCTCCGCGAAGTTAACCTCCAGGGGGCCAGACTCCAAAACGCTGACTTACGTTCAGCGAATCTACGAGACTCCGATCTGAGTCATGCGAGCCTTAAAGAAGCCTACCTTAGTAACGCCGATTTCATCAATGTCGACTTTAAAGGCGCCAATCTCCAGGAAGCCGATCTGCGAGGTGCCCATTTTTTGAAAGTCTCCTTAAAAGGCACAAATCTTTCCGGCTGTCGGATCTATGGTATCGCAGTATGGGATATCGACCTCAATGAAGCCACAAACCAGCAAAACCTCGTCGTCACCGATTGGGATGAGCCGAGTGTCAGTCTCGACAATTTTCACATTGCGCAGTTCATGTATCTCTTGCTGCATACCCCTCAGATTACTCAAATATTTGAAGCAGTCACGTCACGATTTGTCCTCATTATCGGACATTTTACACCTGAACGAAACCCCGTGTTAGAAGCCCTTCGCGCCGAACTTCGCAAACACCAGTACATTCCTCTCTTACTCGATATTCAGAAGCCTGACGCAGCACCTTTTATGGACATGCTGTCAATTTTAGCGCACATCTCCCGATTTATGCTTGTCGATGTCACAGCCCCACGTCTCATTCTGGAGTCTGTCGAGAATCTCATACAGCATACAACAGCTCCCCTTCAACCCCTGTTTCTTTCTGCAACACCGGAAGAGCAAGAACCACCCATGCTCGCCTCACTTCGAGCCCAGTATCCAACGGTCTTAAAGACGTACCGGTATGCAGCCCACGAACAATTGAGCAATGAATTTGATTCCCATATCCTTTCTCCGGTTCGGCGGAAGCTCACCCTAAAAATGCTATGAAGATCCGAATCTTACAGTTACTTGATGGCGCGCGCGAAGCCAAAGGGCTAACTGTCATAATCGATGTCTTTCGTGCATTTTCGACGGCCTGTTATGTGTTTAAAAATGGAGCTAGCCGGATTATTCCGGTCGGCGATATTAAATTGGCCTATCAGTTAAAAGCAGAACATCCATCATTCCCCTTAATCGGAGAACGCCACGGGGAACGTCCGCCAGGATTCGATTATGGCAATTCACCAGCGGAAATCGAGCATGTCGATTTCGCGGGAAAAACCATCATTCACACCACAAGTGCCGGCACACAGGGAATTGCCAATGCGAACAAGGCCCAAGAAATTATTACCGGCAGTTTTTGTAATGCAGGGGCCGTGATTCGATATATCCGTTCGCAGCAGCCGGGACAGGTGTCGTTAGTCTGTATGGGAACCGGGGGAAAGGTTCCTACTGACGAAGATACGTTATGCGCGCAATATATCAAAGATGCGCTAGAAGAAAAATCTACTCATTTTACCAACATTCGGAAACATTTACGGACCTATGAAAGCGGTCAGCGGTTTTTCGACCCAGCCATCACCTGGGCCCACGAACGTGACTTTGACCTGTGCCTGACACTTGACAATTTTGATGCTGTGTTGCAGGTTCAAAGAAGAAACAACAGTTATCCGGTCTTACATCTTGTAAAATAATGACGTATCGCCCGTACAACGCGACGTTTTTCCGTGTCTTTTGCGTGTTTCATGGTTCTCTGACGTCAATTTATTATAAAAAGAGACATTCTATGTCCACCCAACAGGAACATCCAGCCCATTTCTATAACCGCGGGGAAGAAATTGCCAACAGTATCAGCCACGGCATCGGCACTGGTCTCAGCATTGCCGGTCTTGTCGTGCTCATTATGTATGCCGCTGCTCACGGAAATGCCTGGCATGTTGTCAGTTTTTCCATTTTTGGCAGCACCCTGATTCTGCTCTACCTGACTTCGACCCTCTATCACAGTTTTCCGATGCCCGGGATGAAAAAGGTCTTCCGGGTTCTCGATCATTCAGCGATCTTTCTCTTAATTGCCGGAACCTATACACCGTTTATGCTAGGAAGCGTCAGAGGAGCGATGGGCTGGAGTATCTTTGGGATTATCTGGACCTTGGCTGTTGCAGGAATTACCTTGAAAGTATTGTATCTTCCCAAATTCGAAAAAAGCGCTGTAGCCCTGTATATCATCATGGGGTGGCTTTGCGTATTCGCCTTTAAAGACATTGTTGCCAATATTTCCGGCCTCAGCCTCGGTTTTCTTATTCTTGGCGGTCTGTCGTACACGATAGGCATTCTGTTTTATGTCTGGGAAAAGCTCCCGTACAATCATGCTATATGGCACGTTTTTGTTTTAGGCGGCAGTATTTTCCACTTCTTTTCAGTGCTCTATACGGCTCAAATTCACTAATACGACATTACGACTTGAGTAAAGGGTATATAATTATTTGGTTGTGCCATAAACCAATTGGGCTTGAGAGGTCAAGAGATCGACAGGGACGGCCCCCCGTCTTACCTTTTTCCCCGGGATGAGTCTCCCTGGTAGGGGAAGGCGAGGTTCCCCCCTCCCACTGCTTTTTCCCAACCACCAACAATTTTATGACACGACCTTATTTCAAAGAATCCCTCATGAAAACTTTCAGGAACACTCTCGCGCTTGTTACTGGTGTCAGCCGCAAAGCCGGGATCGGAGCAGCCATCGCCCGCCAGCTTACCCTGGCCGGTATGGATGTCTTCATTACCTATTTTCGCCCTTACGATCAGGAAACACGGCTTGCAGGCGATCCTGATGAGCCGCAACAACTTCTCGATGAATTACGGAAGACAGGCTGCCGAGTCCATGGGCTTGAACTCGATCTCTCAGCGCCGAATTCCATTCCTCAATTATTCGACCAGGCGGAACAGGCATTAGGTTCTATCAGTATTCTTGTGAATAATGCCACGTACTCAATGCCGGATGGCATCGAACACCTCACGGCAGCATCGCTCGACCGGCATTACGCGGTCAATGTCAGGGGGATGGCCTTGCTCTGCGCCGAATTTGTCCGCCGCTACACGCGTCATCAATCCAGTCACCCCTATGGGCGTATTATCAATCTCTCTTCTGGTCAGGGAGTCGGTCCGATGCCTGGCGAATTGGCATACGCCGCCACCAAAGGCGCAGTCGAAGCCTTTACCGTCAGTTTGAGCGCTGAAGTCGCGCCCCTCGGCATCACCGTCAATGCCATCGATCCCGGAATCACTGATACGGGATGGATTCCACCCGATCTCAACGCCAAATGGGAACACGAATCGCCGATGGGCCGTGTCGGCACACCTGATGATGCCGCTCGCCTGATTCGATTTTTAGCATCTGCCGAATCAGGCTGGATTACCGGACAAATCATGCACTCCCGTGGCGGAATGTAGAGAAGGATGAAGAATTGATGGGCTTTTTTGCCTGAGAAGATTCTTCATATTGACTGAAGGAATTATCCGTTGTTTCCGTTCATTTCTCTCACAGAGATCACAAAAAAGCATTATGAGGGCTTTTCTTCCTGCTCCCATTGCTGCTGCATATCGCGCCAGACCTGCGTGATGAGAGCCTGATTCGCGTGATAGGCTTCTTCGGGCTTATGGGCAGCAATGGCCTCCAAAATGGCGATATGCGTCAGCAAGGTATGTTTTTGCGCAGCGAGATCGTGACGGTCGCTCTGACGAGCAGTGAGCAGCGCCCGTCGCATTGTGCGTCCGATCTGGGCCAGCAATTCATTATGGCAGGCTTCTAAAATCGCAGTATGAAATTCCAGATCGACCCGGATGAATTCTTCGCTTGAATACCCGCCTTTGTCAGAAATTGTGCACCGCATGTCGTCATAAATGGCCTGAATTCGTTTGACCTCGAGAACACTCGCCCGTTCAGCCGCTAATCTTGCGGCCTCCGGTTCGATAATGCGGCGCACCTCCATGATATTTTTCAGAAACTCCGGCTTTGCACCGGTTTCATACTTCCAAATCAGCACATCCGGATCGAAAAGATTCCAGGAATTTGAGAGGCGGACAAAGGTTCCGGTTTTCGTTTTCGATTCGAGCAACCCTTTTTGAATCAGCACCTTCATGGCCTCACGTAAGACACCTCGGCTGACATCGAACTCTTTACACAAAGCCTCCTCATTGGGCAGCGTCTCTCCCGGACGATAATCTCCTCTGATAATCTGTAATCCTAACTCATCCACGACATATTCATATAATTTACGGTGGACATTCTTCCTCGAAATCATGTTTCATTCCTCTTCCCACAGGAAAACCCGGCAGGTTCCATTCTCTGTCAAAAAATTCTCATCATGTCGAGAAAATTCTCTTGACAAATCAACAATCATTTATTCATATAATGATTATATTATTCAATCATAGAATAAAGGCAAGGAAATTCTTTCTATCTTATCAAGAAATCATGCAATCCCATTTCACTCTACCTATTTTCTGCGTCTTTGCACCTCTGCGGTAAGTGAAAAGGCATTCTGCAGCACATGCGTCCCCGCTTGTGCCAGCCCGATAAACAACGCGACGATGATGGCAGGGCTATGAGGTTCTCAATATTTGTGATGGCGTCCACTTCTCAAATGGCCTCCATCTGGGCCAGTTAACCAATGGCATGTCACGTGGAGGCCACCTGAAAGGTGGACTCCACAGAGCACGTAACAGCCAGCGAAGATGAGGGGGACAAACGAGAATGTGGTACTGCACATTGATCATCTTAGAAATAATTTGTACAAGACGGCAGCCCAGACATGCTTGTCTGGACTGACAGGCAGGAATTCCTGTTTCACCGACGTGTGACATATTATTTCTCAGACGTTCCATGGGAGAAATACATCATGACTGAATTAGAACGTATCGAAGGACTGATGGAACAATACGCGGCTAAAAATTATGCGCCGCTCCCGGTAAACATCGTCGAAGGCCAGGGCTGCTGGGTCTGGACGGAACCCGGGCGACAAGACAAATATAAATATCTGGATTGTCTCTCGGCTTACGGTGCGCTCAATCAGGGCTACAATCACCCGCGCGTCGTGGGCGCCGCTTTAAAGCAGATTGCTACCGGTGTGACCGTCACATCGCGGGCCTTTTTGAACAGCCCGATGGCGGATCTGTGTAAACTGCTCGCAGACATCTGTCGGCGCAACAAAGTGCTGCTGATGAATACTGGCGCAGAAGCCGTCGAATCAGCGGTCAAAATCGCCAGGAAATGGGGTTACACCGTCAAAGGCATTCCGAAAAACCAGGGGAAAATCATTGTTTCCGCCAACAATTTTCATGGCCGTACCATCACGATCGTTGGTTTTTCGACTGAAGAGCAGTATAAAGAAGGCTTCGGTCCCTTTACGCCCGGATTTGAGGTGATTCCTTACGGTGATTTACAGGCCCTCGAACAGGCTATCGACGGTCAGACAGCAGCTTTTCTGACAGAACCGGCCCAGGGCGAAGCCGGCGTAATCTTTCCGCCAAACGGCTTCTTACAAAAAGCCAAACAGCTCTGCGAGGAGCGGAACGTCCTCTTTATGGCTGATTGCATTCAGTCCGGTTTCGGGCGAACCGGGAAAATGTTTGCTTGCGACTGGGAAAATGTGATCCCTGACGTCTATATTTTAGGAAAAGCGATCGGCGGCGGCTACCCGTTAAGCGCGGTCGTGGCTGACGACGCTGTGATGGGCACGCTGAAGCCCGGCGATCACGGCAGTACCTTCGGCGGTAATCCCTTTTGCAGTGCGATTGCTCTCGAAGCGATCAAGGTGATACGTGATGAAGGTCTGGTCGAAAATTCGGAAAAAAGAGGCCGCTATTTTCTGGAACAGCTTCGGACGATTCAGAGTCCGTATGTCAAAGAATATCGCGGCAAGGGCCTGTGGATCGCGATCGAACTGCATCCCGACGCCGGAGGCGCGCGCCGTTTCTGCGAACAATTGCAGATCGAGCATCACATCCTCTGCAAAGAGACCCATCATCACATCATCCGTGTGGCTCCGCCGCTGATTATTACCAAAGAAGAAATCGATTGGGCTGTCGAGGGTTTTAAACAGGTGCTCACCTCCTGAGATTCACCAGACACGATGGGCTCCACCTGCAAGGTGGCGTCCATCTTCAAACCGGCTCACCGTCATCCAGGCGGTACAAAGCCTGATCTACCGCGGACATCCTTGTCCGCTCATGAGGGAATCCGACGATCCTCTGTTTAAGCTGAGCGCCTCAACAAAAAGTATACGTTGACGGGTAACATCTTATGCCACCCCTGACAGGGTTTCAAATCCTGTCAGGGTGCTGCCCGACAGTGAAACCTTGAACGAGTAGTAACTTCTAAGGAGATCAAGCATGAAACGTGAACAGCAGGCTGCACAAAAAAGGACGCGTAAACTTGAAGCCCTCGATCCGCTTTTACACCCCAAAAGCAGGGATTTACTCCACCAGGAAAGCCAATTTGTCGATCATTTTTATGATCTGGTGACGACATCCATCAATCCACCCTTTTCGATCTCCATCGACGGATTATGGGGCAGCGGCAAAACCAGTATCATGAAAATGCTGCAAAACCGGCTGGATGCCAGATGGAAGATTGATGCAGCGTGCCTCGAAGCCCTCAAAAATACAGGTATGGACAGCACAGTCCTGGAACAATTACAGAGCTTAAAAAATAATCTCTGCTATACCGACCAACAGGAATTTCGGAATGCGTTGGCCTTTGAAATCGGCGAAGCGGCCTTTCATCGCTATGGAACGACGATTGTAGAACATGCCGAATTACAAGAAAGCCCCTATCCGACCTTCTGGTTTAACCCCTGGAAATATCAGGATGCGGAAAATATTGTGCTCGCCTTTCTGCAGGATCTCTCGCAACAAGCCTGCAACAAGATTAAACAAGGGATTTCAGAAGGCCTGAAACTACTGAGTGTGATTGGTCTGCTGGGAATCGACGCCTCCCTGAGCCGTTTAAATCTTTCCCTCAAAGGTGTCAAAGACATGGGGGAATTGTTGGAAAAGAATTGGAACACACCTTCGGAAGGATATACGGATGTGCTGAAAGAGATCGAAAAAGAATTTACAGCGCTCGTCCAAAAGATCAGTAACGAGCGCGACGGAAAGCCTGTCATCATCTTTTTCGACGATCTCGACCGCTGTTTGCCGGAAAAAGCAATTGCGCTGCTGGAAGCGGTCAAAAATCTGTTTATCGTACCGGACACACCGGTCATCTTTGTCTGCGGCATCGATACGCACATCGCCAAACAGTTTATCCGCTCGCGCTACAACAATCTCGAAGACAGTTTTGCCATCAACTATTTCCGCAAGATCTTCAACATCAGCTTCTCCATGCCTGCCAATCCGCCGGTGTACACTTTGTTAACGGAGTATATTCAGGAACTGATGGGCTGGAACGCTGAAGAGGCCGAAAAGCTGGCCGGCATGCTTAACACCCGCGGGGTACAAGCGGAAATCACAAGTGTCAGAAAATTCCTGAATGTGGTGCACAATCTCTATACCTTCCAAAGCTTTAATCCCAACTACCGCTTCACGCCTGACAAAGATTTTGTGGTGTATCTGCTGCTGATCAAAGAAGCCTGGTATCCCTTGTACCGGGAATTGCTGCAGGAAGCCTTAAAAAATCGATCGGAATCGGTGGAAAGTAGTGTCAGCAAAGTGAAAAAAGCCTGCGAAGCTCGGAAAGAACCCTTATTAAAAGAACAGGAGGAGTTTTTAGCAAACTATCTGAGCAGCGAGAGCGAGTTTGGGGAGGAAGGATTTTACGATCTCCTGAAAGAGTATCCAACCTTACCCTAGTACTCTGTACAGTTCATGTTTCATCGTCTTGCCATGTCGATCTCAATGCTTGCTGGCATCGGTCGTCTTGAACCGCCAGGTCATGGTGACGTCAAGGTTTTCATGAAAAAATGGTAAAATCTTTGGCGATTCCGTCGTGCAATCTTAAAAAATGTAATGTTGCATTTTCAGTTTTTCCGTGTATTCCGTGGTGAAAAATATCAGGACGTGCATAATAGTAGGGTGAGTGGCTTTTTTTGACTTGAGCAAAGATACAAAGACGCAAAGCAGAGCCAGAAGAATTCTTTGCATCTTTGCGTGAGGAATCGCTTTTTAAACGTTCCTGATCAATAGAAAATGGCTCGTTCGAGAGTTTTGGCCTCCCCGACCCACCTCTGAACTTCTTCGAGTGAAGGGGGACGTTTGACATCGTGCTCGGCAGCAAGTTCCTCCATTTTCTTGCATAAATTTTCAGGTTTCCGACTGCGCAGTTCCATAACGGTATCGACGCCTGAGAATTCCAGCAGATCCGCATACACATTGCCGATGCCCCAAATCCGTCCGAGGTCGGCCCGGTTAAGAATTTCCAACAAGGCTCGCGCTTCAATGCCTAATTTTTCTGCCAATTTTGTCCGATCTTTTGGTTGACCAGCGGCGTCCAGGAGCTTATCCGAGTCATTAAGTTCAAGCGATTTTAATGCGGCTTCAATCTCTGGGGTCACGCCTTTAAGATTATGTAATTTAAGTGCCATAGCAAGCCCTCCTTCTTATTTTTCCATTCATTATTTATGACATATAGCGGTCCTGCATGAAATGTCACATGATGGAACAGGCATTCCTGCCTGTCAGCACAGACAAGAATGTCTGTGCTACCATAACTCATTTCTGATCACTATACACATCGTCATGATGCAGCAGCCCCGAGTATTCTTGCTTATATTCAATTCTTGTAGTTACTTACACGCGCATACCGAACAGTGCCGGCATTTACAAGAATCGCCCGACAAAACTTTTCGGGATTTTCCCCATTCGGAAGACACCAGCTTTCAAGAGCTTCCTCATCAAAACTTATAAAAGGACCTTATACCTGAAGCCTCTTTCCGATTAGAACTGCGATTCCCAGTAAAGTCAAGTGAAAAAAATAAGAAATTTTTTTGTTGTCGACAGACGGGACAGAGTCTGGTATGGGCGTATCGTCAGGGTTTGAATCTGATTGGTTCCATCAAGCAGGAAAATATCCAAGGGCTTGGGATATTTGTCGGCAGGTTTCAATCACCACGTCTGCTAATACAGGAATTCTTTCCCCTGTGATTCTTACCGATGGTCCTGAAATGCTGATCGATGCAATGACATGCCGGGAGGAATCGAGGATCGGTGCTGCAACACAGCAGACGCCTGGCTCATTTTCCTCATCATCAAGGGCATAGCCGCGTTCTCGTATTATTTGGATCTCCTTTTTGAGAATTTTTGGATCGGTAATCGTATTTGGCATAAAACGGGGTAATCCTTTTTCATCGATAATCTCATCGATCTCGTGATCTTCGAGAAAGGCCAGGATGGCCTTTCCGATTCCCGTTGAATGCAAGTACACCCTTTTACCGATTGGGAGAGAGATTCGGAGAGTATACCCATCACTTTCCGCACCTTCAACAGAAACAGCTTCATGCCCGTCAAGTACCCCTAGATGTACCGTTTCTCCACTCTTTCTGGAAAGCTCTTCTATCAGAGGAAATGCGACCCTTCTGAGCTCCATATCTTTGAGGACGAGACTTCCCAGTTCAAAAACCTTTATGCCAAGGCGATATTTCCGCGTTTGAGGATTTTGCATAATAAATCCTCTTTTCAACAGCACCCGCAAAAACCTGTAAATACTCACTCTGGGAAGGCCAAGGATATTTTCCAATTCTGAGACGGACAGTTCAGAATGACCGATAGTAAACGCTTCTAGAATCTGAAGCGCTTTTTCAACAGATTTTAAGGTTTCTTGACTTTTCTTTTTCATCAAGTGCTAGATCAGTCCCGCTCGTCTTAAACTTTCCTGAATGGCAACTCTTTCTTCGGGCGTTGGCTCAAGAATCGGGCTTCTGGCTTTGCCTACAGGGCGTCCTAGTTGATTAATGAGTTCTTTTACTTTTCCCGGAAAGGGTTTCTCAGCGTACGCTTTCACGCGATATGCTAATTTTTGCTGGATGTCCTGGGCGATTCTCTGCTCGCCATTGTTGAAGGCTTACCATTGCTGGACACATAACTCCGGAGCGGATGAAAACCCTCCCATACCCCATCACTCCAGAACTCCACCACTCCTCTGCACGTTCTTATAGAATTGACAGCTCTTCCATCACCGTTCTCACATGAGCAACCTCTTCTTCTGTTCCAGGAGATAACGGTAATCTAGGGATTCCCGCATTGTACCCAAGCATGTTCATAGCCTCTTTCAAAAACGCGACTGGATTGGTCCGATTATTTTGTCCCATGATCCGAAACAAGTGAAAGGATTTCTGCTGTATCTCGGCCGCTTTTTGGATGTCCCCATTGAGAAAACATTCGATCGTTTCCTAGATCTGTTCCCCGATAAGATGCGCTCCACCACTGATGACCCCGCCAATTCTTTTCGCCCCTCCTTGGGCAAATGCCTCGCTCACCATGGTATCATCGCCACAGTAAATGATGAAATCATCAGGAGTGACATTCACATACGCTGTAACCTGTTTCGGGTTCAATTCAGCTTCCTCTTTAATCCCCACGATGTTATCAATTTCTGCGAGTTTCGCCACGGTGTCAGGATCAAGGTTCACTCCGGTAAAAATAAGGATAGTTGATGACGCTGAGCAGTTTCACTCGTTCGTCGAAGGTCATGGTATGAAATTCGCCGGTGGTTCCTGAAAGGATCAGTGAATCGGCCTTCTTCTCCTGAACTAATTTTTCAGCAACACTGACTGCGGCTTCATAATCAACGCTTTGATCCACCTTAAATGGCGTGACCATAGGAACTAAAATTTTCCCATACTTGTCTTTATCGAACATTTTCTTCTCCTTTACGGTGCTTTGGCCCTGTATTCTCTAAAAACATCCCGGTAAGATTTGTCTACTTAATACACAGTGTCATCGCGCATCACTAAAGACATTGGACAAAAACCAAATTTTTTCACTATGTTTATTCAAGCTGTGGGCAGCCCGTCAATTGTCGGGCTCATTGATGTTTAGCGCGCTCTTTGCTTCAGACGGGACCTCTTCCGTTTCCTCAGCAAGTTTATTCAGGCTTTGAGTCATGCGATACCCCACAAATAAAGACACAAATGTGAGCAGAATTAAACCGATTGCAAACCAGTTATTTACGAAAATAAGCAGACTGCCTTTGGAGATAATCAGGGCTCTTCGAAAATTGGATTCTGCGATAGGACCTAAAATGAGCCCAAGTAATATAGGTACGACCGGATAGTTAAATCGCGTAAATAGATACCCTAAAACCCCAAAGGCCAATGCGACCCCAATATCAAAAATGTTTTTTCGGATAGCAAATGAGCCGATAATGCATAATAGCATAATAGAAGGCAAAAGAAGCCTTTTGGGAACGGTTATTAATTTGCCTATGTGCTGAGCCATAAAAAGGCCAAGAAACAAAAGAACAACGGCCGCTAACAGGACACTGGCAAACAGAGAATACACGACTGCCGCCTTATCCTGGAAGAGAAGTGGTCCCGGACGAAGCCCCAGAATCATCAGGCCTCCCAAGAGAACTGCTGTTGCGGCCTCTCCGGGGATACCTAACGTAAGGGTCGGAATCAATGCTCCAATGGCAGCCGAATTATTTCCGGCTTCTGCGGCAGCGATTCCCTCTAATGACCCTTTGCCAAATTGTTCAGGAGTTTTTGATCGTCTTTTCGCGTCGGCATACGGAATAAATGATCCCAAAATCGCACCAGGGCCAGGAATTGCCCCGATAAGAGTTCCCATTATTGCAGAACGGAAGATAGTCGGGAAACAGCGCCTCACGTTCTGAAGACTGGGTAAATTGACTTTCACTCTTTCAGCCTTAACAATCGCCACGTTAACGTGATCGATCTCACAGAAAACTTGCGCAATCGCAAATAATCCGATCAGGGCAGGAACTAATGAAAATCCTTCCATAAGATTATAATTTCCGAAGGTGAAGCGAGAATAGCCGACAATCGGATCTAACCCGATTGTGGAAAGTAACAGACCTAACACACCTGAAATCAGGCCTTTCACAATAGATTTTCCGGTAACGGCAGCGATAATGCTCAAACCAAAAATCGCCAGCAGAAAATATTCCGCCGACCCAAATTTCAAAGCAAACCTGGCAAGCAGGGCTGAGCCAAAGATCAAAAAGATCGTTGAGATAAAGCTTCCGCTGGCTGAAGCAAACGCATGCATCCCGAGGGCCAGACTTGCCTTGCCCTCTTCTGTCAAGGCAAACCCATCAGTGATCGTCGCAGCAGACGCTGGTGTTCCCGGCGTTTTAATAAGGATCGCAGGGATACCGCCACCATGGATCCCTCCGATAAAAATACTGCACAACAATGTCAGTCCTACCTCGGGGGGCATTCCAAACGTCAGAGGAAGTGCAAGCGCAATTCCCATGGTTGCCGTCAATCCAGGCATTGCCCCGATAATAATACCGATACCTACACCGAAAAAAATCACGAGAATATTAATTGGATGCGAAAAGACAAGCAGGAACCCCTGTAATAAATAATGCAGCATAGTGTATAGATTCTCCCAGTATTAAAAAAACTGTTTGAGCACCCCCTGCGGCAGAGAAACCATGGCTAATTTCTCAAAGACAACAAATAAGACAAATGGAAGACCAATGGAAACGCACAAGAGAACGATTCTCCGCCGTTCACCAAACAACGTCATCAGCACAAAAAGTAGGCACATTGAAGCCATCAGAAACCCTACATGCTTTAAAACAGCGACATATCCGATCAACAAGACGAGCACGGCGATGTTGAGTTTTGTTCCTTTTGTGATGCCTGTAAAAATCGCTGGACGTTTTACTCTGGTTATTATCACTTGCCAAATGAGCATAATGCTGAACAAAAGCAATAAGCTCGACAAGATCCTCGGAAATGCGCTGACGCCAACTCCCCGTTTCGGCACAGGGAAATCTCGTGTAAGCCAGATCACTCCTATTCCTAAAGTAGACAGAACAATTGCGACTCCAATATCAATTTTTGATTGTTGATCCACCAACTTACTCCTTTTTGACAACTCAAGGACAATTCAATTCATGAGTATCTTTTTAACCGCCACCTGACTCACAATATTTATCGAGACAGCTGTATGTCTTAAATTCCCCAGGAGCCCCATAACTCCTGGGGAAAAAGGAACTGCTCTTTTTATTCCACCAACCCGATTCTCTTTAACGCATTCAGGGCTTGGGTCGCCTGTTGTTCGATAAAACTGGCATATTCCTCAGGACTCAAACGGTAGATTCCTAAACCAAGATTATTCATGGTTTCAATAAATTCCGGTTCGTCCATGATTTTTGAAAATCCTTCATACAACACTTTGACTCGTTCTGCCGGAATTCCCTTCGCCCCAACTAATCCTCTGTGAGTATAGACTTCTAAATCGTAGCCTAATTCCTTGAAGGTCGGAACATCAGGGAGCGGTTTTAAGCGGCTACCACCTAAAATACCCAGGCATTTCATCTTCCCACCAAGAACCTGAGACGCTACCTCAGCTCCGGATACGCTCACAGCGTCAATTTGACCACCCATAACTGCCGCATTTGCAGGAGCTGCCCCATCGAACGGCACATAGTTGAATTCAAGGTCAAAATACTCCGCCACACTCGCCCCAGCAATGTGCCATACTAATCCTTCTCCCGAATGTCCAACGGTGAGGTCGCCAGGATGTTCCTTCGCATATTCAACGACCTCTTCAATCGAATTCCAGGAAGCATCTGCTGATACTGTGAATGCCGCAGGATCACTGTTGACACACATAACTTGTGTAAAATCATTAAAATTGACCGGAAAATCTCGAATCTTATCGATCCAGCCAACATACCCAGATGCCACAACTAATTCGTACCCGTCGGGTTCCGATGCTTTGACTCGCTGCAAGGCAAGGGCTCCCATACCGCCTTCGACATTTTCTACAACAATAGGCACGCCAAAATGCTTGTCTCCAAATTTCGCAAGGGCTCTGGCGACCGTGTCCGTGCCTCCCCCCGGAGCCCAGGGGACAATCAATTTGATCGGTTTTTCGGGCTTCCATTCTTCAGCAAACGCCATCATTCCACAACACATCATCAACACTGTAAACACCACCAACACTTTTCTCATCTTTTCATCCTCCTGCGGAGCAGACATTTGGCTCATTGCTTGTTTGCAAGGTTTACTTACGTGATTTTAGCCATGAGTCAAAGTTATGGTTATCGTATCGTATTATGATAATATAGTGTCACTATATGTTTCAAATATATCCTTAAGAATCTGTCAAGAAAAATTTTCTCATTTTGATAAATATGTATCATTTTATGATACATATTTATCAACCTCGATAAAGAAAAGAATTCTTGACATTCCACTCCCCAAGGACAAAAATTTTGACAACCCTTTAACTTCTGCCGCAATTTCAACGCTTGTTGCGTAAGGGAGATGGAAAAAATATATCGAGAATTCGTATCTGACATTTGTAAACTTGCTCGGTAGTTCGAAAGCGAAGCTGTTTTGCCGGCAAAGCTTTGACACTCCTGAAGTTTCAAAGGAGTTATCATGAGTAAGGTTCACCCGACATGATGAAAATGGAAGCAACCCTGCCAGGGTTTGAAGAAACCCTGGCAGGGTTATTTTCAATTGTTATCGAAGGGTATGAAAACCTTCCACAACATGTCGGCATCAACACCCCGAGCCGTATCATCAACCGTATAACACGCATCGTCGATATTGATGAGCGCATTTTTGGAGGAGTTGGATATTGACGTACGGGGAGTATCTACCGGGACGCCATTCTTCGAGGGGGGGGAGCCGGCCCCAGAACCTATCGCGATCAATGAGGAATCGACCGATGAATCCCTTCGTATGTATTGGCAATCGAACGGCATACCTCAGACAGATCGCTGACAAACACTTTTTTCGCGCCACTGATTAATACCACTTCCGCTACCGCCAGCCCAATCGAGCCACCACCGATACAGACCATCACAGCACCGGGATAACATCGCGCAAAAGCCATCAACCAATTCGGAAAGCCTATTAAGATCTGCTTCAGGAGTACCACAGTTCAGGAGAACCATTAATCCCCTGGGTACTAAAACTGAATTCGCCCCCTTTTGACCAACTCATAGAAACCTTCCAGAACCATGAGGAGGGATTGAATATACGACCGGGCTTTGTTCCCAGCAGCACATTTTGGATGGTAGATAACGAACAAAAAATATTGGGGATAACTAATATCCGCCATTCTTTGACCGACAGCCTACGCCGAATCAATAAACATATCGGTTATGGTATGTGACCGTCAGAACGGAAGGAAGGCTACGATACCACACTCATATTGCGATTCGCTCTTGAAGAAGCCAAAAAGCCAGGGACTCAGAAAGCCTTTTTAACATGTGATACAACAAATGTCACCTCTGCAAAAGTCATACGCAATAACGGCGCCGTGCTTGATTCGGAAGACTGGGTCGATAGAAAAGAGATTCAGTGCTCCTGGATACCGATTCCATAGAAAACCTTAGAAGACAGAAAGCAGTGAGCAGTCGGTAAGTCGGCAGCAAGGAGTTCTTTTACAACCTGACGCTTCCTGCCGACTGCTGATCGCCAACCGCTTACCGCCTACTACTCACTCAAAACCCCAGCCCCGGATGCCGCCTGAACCGGATACACATTCGGCTGAATATTCGTTTCATCAGTGTACATCATCTGCACATGCTCGGCGAAACCCTCAACCCAGCCGTTTTCGACAAACGCCACCATGCAACCGCCGAACCCGGCTCCGGTCTGACGGGCGCCAATCACTCCCGGCGCACTGCGCATCGCCTTCATCATGACTTCCATCTCAGGCGAGCCGATGCCGAACAGATCTCTGGCTCCGGCATAGGATTCTGCGGTCAAGGCTGCAATACGCTCGCGATCACCCTGTTCGAGGGCCTTTGCCAGATCGAGCACCCGCTGGTTTTCTTCGATGATGAAACGGCTGCGTTTGGCAACGAAATCAGGCAAGTCAGCTTCATAGTACTCAAATTGTTTGATCGTCACGTCACGCAGTGTCTTGATTTCGGGCAGCAGCGAAGCCAGGAGCCGCGCTCCTGTTTCACACTGCGTCCGGCGTTCCAGATATTCCGAGCCGGTCAACTCGCGTTTGGCGCACGTATCACAGATCACGACACTGATATCTTCAGGGATCGACGCCAGCCTGTGCGTCAAATTCCGGCAATCCAGCACAACGCTGCATCCTGCTTCTCCGAGAGCAGAGGAATACTGATCCAGGATGCCGCACTTCATGCCGACAAACTCGTTTTCCGCCCGCTGACAGAGCAAAGCGATATTCACCGCATCTATATCGAGATTCCCCAAAACCTTAAACGCCGTTGCAGTCGCAACTTCCAGCGCTGCCGATGAGCTCAAGCCGCTACCGAAAGGAATCGTACTGTCGATAAGTCCATCAAATCCTTGTAGTTCATAGCCCCTCTCCTGAAGCACTTTTATGACACCACGCACATAATTTGTCCAGGGAGCCGTCTGATCGTGAGTCATGTCATCCAGTGAAAATTCGCTGCTGCCCTCAAGGTTGAGTGAGGCAATGCTCACCTTTCGGTCATCGCGAGGCCTCAGCGCAATCCAGGTTTCACGGTCTATACTCATCGTCATGACAAAGCCTTCGTTATAGTCGGTATGGCTTCCCATCAGATCGACCCGGCCCGGGGCCTGAACCCATAGAGTCGGTTCCTGCTCGAAGCGTGCGGCAAATCCCTGCGCAATACACGTTTTGCGTTCTTTTCGTGTCATGTTCTTTCTCCTAATTCTGCAAAAACTTCCAGCATCGCTTCAATGTTTATCAGCGGGATATCCGTCATCATGCGGTGTGAGGGAGCAAGCAGCAAACCAGTGTTTTCGGGAGCCAAACAACGAACGCAGTTCCAAGCGGCTTCTTTCACCTCTTCCGGCGTGCCGTTTGGCAAAACAGTCTGGGTCGAAATCCCTCCATAATAGGCCAGATCCGTTCCAAATTTTTCTTTCAGGGCCCGGTGTTCGTGCACCTCAGGCTGAACCGGGTTGTACACCGTTAAACCGATTTCCACCAGATCCGGCAGAATTTTACCAATGTCGCCATCAGAGTGCATCATGACCGGCAGGCCGGCTTCGCGGAAGGGTGCAAACAGTTTCGCCAGGCGCGGTTTGATCAGTTTACGCCAGGTACGTGGCGAAAAAAGTAAATTTTTCTGTGCGCCGTAATCGTCGCCAAAATAGCTGCCGTCCACGCCTAATTCGAGATAGCGGTGAATAAGCGCAAGCTGAATGTCTGTAATGCGATCCATCAGTTCTCCGACATATCCGGGATCGGTGGCCAGCTCCATCAACAGATTATCGAAGCCTCGCAGTGACCAGGCGCGTTCAAACAAAAGAAAACCGAAGTTGGGTGTAATAAAATGCTCACCGTCATCAGCCGCAACTTGCTTCGCGGCGTCTTCAAGCAGATCGGCACGATGCGGATCAGGCCAGGGATAGGCATCGAGGTCTTTGTTTTCCGCCAGCGGGTTGACGGTCGTGAAGTAGCCTTCTTCTGCGGTCGAAAAGCCGACTCCCCACCAATCGAAGACCGTTCCGCCGTCTTCGCTGTAACGCTTTTCGTATGACAGATCGATCCGTAATAAATGATTACCAAGACGATCGGGCAAGTCTTCAACGGCAATACCAAAATGCTGCGCCATCTGCTCTCCTAACGATGACGTATAATTAATTTGCGTTGGGATGCGATCAACCACCTCATATTGCACGGCGCGCCGCATGCGTTCTTTTTTTGATATGTTCACTGTACATTTCCTCCTAACTCGTGGAACAGACATTCTTTCCTGTCAGCACAGCCAAGAATGTCTGTGCTGACAAAACTCATTTCTAATCGCTCTATTAGAGTAATCGTCTCGATGCCGCTTGTTCCATTTCAATCGGAACATCTCGAATAAATCCCAACAGCATCCAGATACAATAGGACAGGGCATACATCTGTTTCGACAAACAGGGGTGTTCGTCGGTATGTCTATTTTCAAAAAAGGGCATCGTAGACATATACAGTCGATTCGTTATCATCAGGAAGAAAAGAGAAACGCAGGCAATCCCGGTGAAGCTCGACAAAGAACGGATTTTGAGTCATGGGGCGCAACGTGCCGGAATACAAGGGGACAGGTATTTGATGGATGGCAACATGAGACTCGATATCGACCAGTTCGAGACCTCCAATGGGGACAATACCGATTTTCGGCAAGGTATAGACATTCAATCCACAGCACAGCATATAGTGGGGTTCTAAAAACTGGCAATCCTGATAATCGATATAAAAACTGCCATTAAGGAAACACTTTCCTGTTGGTTCTGACGGCTCTCCTTCCCAGGGGCTCACTCCAGCAAATTTCCAATCGTAGAAAGCTCGACTCCCCCAACTGATTCCATGCAGTCTATTATTCCAGCGATTACAGGCAAGTCCTCCGATATGGTCGTCCCAGCGGAACATTTCACGCGCATTCAATGTTTCAGGGGTGACCCGGTACACAATCGAACGGCTGTTCGGGCGATACTCTGCCACAGGAACCCATATATGCCTGCCGTCATAATCGATTCCTCCCGGATGATACATGCTGTTCTCGCCCAGAGAGAGCTTCTCGACAAGATTTCCGTTCGAATCGACCTGAAATAAAAATCCGGCACCTTCGCCAGCGGTTCGATCGTATCCGTTTTCGGGGGATGGAAGTTTCTGCGGAGGACTCGTAATCTCAACAGAGGAAATATACAAGAACTCGCCAATTTTTACGAGTCCTTGAGGGTGACCTGTCGGGAAAGTCAGGGAAATTTCGGCAACGCGCTGCCATGTTGTTGCTGCGGTCAAGCGTGTAAATCGACACATGATTTCTTCGGAGTTTCGGCGTATTGCCTCATTTCGCGTCATATTCATTCCTGTTCTTCTGAAAATAGCATCCCAACACTTCAGGACCTGACATTTTTCTCTCACAAAGACACAAAGATCTCAGCGGGAAGACGAAAAAGACCACAACAGTTACTTTTTTAGCCTTTGTGTGCTTTGTGCCTCTGTGAGAGATGAAAAAACATCGGCTAAACTTCCAAAGCACGATACCATAGCAAACCATCCTGGCTCATCACTTTTCCCTGTGCGAGACAGTCAAAAAATTCGATCATACCGCGTCCCGATAGCTTTCACGCAGCCGTTGGTTAACGTCCTGGAGGGTTTTACGAAACGGACCGTGCTCTTCCATTTTCAACGAGACCAGCGCTCCTGCAAACTGACAGGCTTCTTCGGGGGAATGGCTGAGACGCCGCGCTAAATAGGCTCCCATCGTCGTATCGCCTCGACCTGTCCGGCCCTTGAAATTCCTTGATGTAAAGGGCGCTTCATAGACAATTCCGTCAGTATAGACGATCATGCCGTCTTTATATGTCACCACAATTTCTCGTGGTCCGTAGGCGGCCAGACTTTCGACAGCCTTCCGGAGATCGGATTCTCCTGTCAGGATTTCCGCTTCAACATCGTCAACTTTCAGAATATCTACCAGAGCCAATCCGGCAGCTTTTTCTTCCCAATCCGTGAGCCGCATCGCCCCGTCTTCAGTCTTGTCCCGCATAAATCCCTGAGCATCGAGCGAGAGGAGCCTTGCCTGTTCTCGCATCTTTCGGACCATCGCGAGCGAGATTTCTCCTCGCAGCAACGGGCAAAGATGTACGATTTCGGCCCGAACATCAGGAATATCCGCCATAGTAAACGGCTGGGCAACACAGGGGAAATGGGCCGTTCGCTTATCGGGCTGTTCCCCCGGATAGGTAATTTCAATACTGCTGGTCACAGCATCGTACACAGCAAACACCTCAACACCGCTTTCTCGTAATTCATCGAGCAATTCATCATCGTTCTTTGCAAGTTTTGTGACGATTGCAACCCTCACACCCGATCTTTGCACGGCAAATCCGGCATAATACACAGCTCCTCCGGTTGCCCTATGGGTTTCATTCTGCAACACAATTCGATCTTTCATCATCTGACCGAACAAGAGCACATCATACATTTTTTTTGTTTCCATAATCACTTTCAGCGTATTCTTATGAACATGTACACCTTTCACAAGGTCAAACTTTTCGGCAGCTTTCTCGCACAATTAATCTGGGTTCTATCCGTTTCACTTCGCACGCCGTTTTCTGCGGAGCATGAATGTGTTGTAATAACATTTCAACACCTTGTACTCCCATCTCATAATGGTGCTGGTCAACGGTCGTCATGGGAGGAATCGTCTGCTCTGCCAGACGCATATTACCACATCCGATCACAGAAATATCCTCAGGTATCTTATAGCCACAATCGATTAAGACTTCCATGACATACAGAGCGATATCATCTGAAAAAACAAACATTGCCCCCGGTAAACTTCCCTCGCCAATTCATGCTCGCATCTCCTGAATAGGATTTTTGCGAAGCTTGGACGACATGTCCCGAATATGGCTTCCTTTCACATCCAGTTTGGCCTCTTTTAATGCGTGTAAACAGCCTTGAAAGCGCTTCATCGGCGAGGGGAATTGCGTATCACTGATGCAAAATCCGATTCGGGAATGCCCCAAATCGATTAAATATTGAGTCGCTAAATACCCTACAGCAAATTGGTCGCAATGAATCGAGGAAAAGTTCTGTCCGTCGGAAGCAAAGTTAAGAAGGATGCAAGGAATACCTGCTCCCTAATGATGGCCAGTTCTTCTTCAACATAAAAAGGGCTTACCACAATTAAGCCATCTATATTTCCACTTCGGAGAAAATCCGCTAAATGCAATTTATCCTCTTGGGTTGTTGTCACAAGCAGACTATATCCGGGCTTCTTGGCAGCTTCGATGATGGCATCGGTGATTTCAACATAATACGGTTCTTGAAAATCCTGAACCAGTAAGCCAAGCGTATGTGTTTTCCCGGATCCCAAACGCGACGCAGCGGCATGAGGACGATAGCTCAATTTTTCAATCGCTGCTCATACCAGTTCTCTGGTATCCGGTTTCACATATGACTTCTTAATTATATGCCCCGTGAAACAGTCCCCGATGAAACTCCAGCCAATCGAACGACATCATGATATAGAAGAAGCCATCTTATATACTTAAGTCGATGCCATGAAGCATAAATGGAAATATTAAAACATTTTTATAAAAAAAGTTATATAAACCTTCTCCTGTCAAGTATTTTTTTACTTTAGTAAAACCCTAATAAGTTCATATATTTTTCATTTAAGGGATTACTCTATCTTTAAAATGTGAATCATTCATCCAGGCCGATAAGACAAAAATACACATTCTAAAAACGTTTTCATAAAAAACTTGACATTTTTCGAGCCCCATACAGAAATTTAGACTGCATATTTTCTTTTATGAAAAAATATATACAATAGTCTATGCTAAAAATAAGCATATCCAAATATCTTACTTCAGGAGAAAAAAAGGGGGGGGGATGCGCCGGAAAATATTCACTGTTGTACTGTTTCAGGGCGGGATTTTTTACATCATCCAGTATGTAAAAAAATTATCATGACGGGAATTCATCCGGCATGATGAAATTGGTGTTCATTAACAATCGATAATTACTACATTTCCAGGAGGACATGTTATGAAAAAATTTGTATCTCTTGTCATGGGCGTGACATTGTTATGTGCAATGGTTGGAGCAGTCTTTGCGGAAGAAGTTGTGATTAAGGTCAGGACAAAGGCAGGGCCACCGCACGAAGATTGGCGCGGGAATAACTTTATTGATATTGTTCCGGCACTGAATGAACAATTGAAAGCCGAAGGGGATGCCCGCCAGGTGAAATTGGAACTCATTCAGGACAATAAAGATTGGGGACCTTACAAACAGGAGTTCGAATTCAGTTCAAAGTCAGGCGAAGCTCCGGATGTTATTTTATCTGGTCATGAACACTTCGCCGATTGGATAGAAAGCGGGTTTGTGATCCCATTAGATGACTACATCGCCCAGTATCCCGAAACATACGATGATGTCATTCCGGCATTGTGGGATTGTACAATGTATAAAGGCCAACGCTGGGGTGTTCCGCAAGATGCAGAAGCGCGCCCGCTCTATTGGAGTAAACTGCTGCTGAAAAAACTGGGTTGGTCGGCAGAGCAGATCGATGCGTTGCCTGAGAGCATTGAAAAAGGCGAATTTACGTTACAGGATCTGTTAGAGACTGCCAAAGAAGCTGTAGACAAAGGAATCGTCCAAGAAGGCTATGGCTACTGGCATCGCCCCAGAAATGGACCTGACTTCTGGTATCTCTATTACAACTATGGCGGACAGACCATGGATGACGCCAGTGGGAAATTAGTCTATGACACAGCCGCCGGGTTGAAGCATCTCCAATTCTACGAAGACGCCACGCAAAACTACAAAGTCTTGATCACGGACATGTTTGGCCGTGAATGGCCGGAATGGCATACCGAAGTCTCCGCTGCCGACAAAGTGTTGTTCTGGATGGGCGGCACTTGGAACTGGGGTGATTGGAAAGTCAACTATATTGCCGACAAAGGCGGTGAGGAATATTTATTCGAAAATATCGGTTTCGGCCTGATCCCTGCTGCTGAAAAGGGTGGCAAACCGGTAACCCTGACTCATCCTTTAGTCTATGGAGTGAGTTCAAGTTCGAAGCATCCCGATCTGGCATTCCGTCTGATCACCTTAGTGACAACAAAAGAAGCAAATACAAAGCATGCTGTGAACAGTGCCCATCTGGGCATTCTGAAGTCACAAGCAGATTATGAACCGTACAAGGCTGACCGTCTTCTAGGCGAAGCGCTCTATATGCTGAACTATACGACCTTCCTGCCAAACAATCCGGGGTGGGGAACTTATAGTGAAGCCTGGTTCCAGGCTTTACAGGCCGTTGAAACTGGCGATCTAACCGCTGAGGATGCTGTGGGATTTGTCGTGGAACAACTCCAAAATGAATTAGGGGACGCAGTGATCATTCAATAGCACGGCACCTTATGGGTTGCAGGTTGCGGGTTATACTCGAAACCTGCAACCTTTTTGTTTTATGAAAGAATATAAACGAAAGTTTCGGGAGTTTCTTGTTGCTTCAGGTTTTATGACCCCCGCCGGAATTTTGGTATTGGTCTTCTTTTTCATTCCGATTATCTTAATCGTGTATATGAGCTTTACGAACTTGAAATCCTCCACCATGATGGACCAGAATGTCTGGCAGGTCGTAAGTTTCGATAATTATAGAAGGCTTTTTTCTGATAGATTCCTTCCCAAAATTGTAAAGAATACCTTTTTCTATGTGGCCATTACGTTAACAGTGTTTAACGTTGGGATGGCACTATTGATCGCGCTGTTAACCACACATATTGATCGACGGGCCGGCTTTTTTTTCCGGGTGCTCTGGCTATTGCCACGCCTCACTCCTCCGGTGATTTATGTGATGATGTGGCGACGGATAGGAGGGGCAGCTCCATTTGGGATCCTGAATGCGTTTATAGACTGGATGAGTACGAAGTTGGTGCTGATAAACTCGTTCGTGGAATGGTTCGGGATCAAAGGCTTGAATTGGCCAGCAGCGAGCAAACCGTTGTTCGCCGCAATTCCTCCTCTATTTGAAGGAATTTCTCCGGCGTGGATCTTTGTGATCTTGGTGAATGGATTTGTCGGAGCGTCATGGGGACTGATTATTTTTACTTCAGCGATCGAATCAATTCCCAAGGATTATTTGATGGCTTCAAAAGTAGATGGCGCCGGGATGTGGCAGACGATTCGGCATGTGATCATTCCCATGATTAAATGGCCACTGCTTTTTGTGACCACGTATCAAACGCTCTCCCTGTTAACCTCTTTCGAGTATATCCTTTTATTAACCAGGGGAGGGCCGGGGTTGTATCATACTGAAGTCTGGGCGTTAACCGCCTATAAACGAGCGCTGGCCACCTATTTCGGCAGCGGGCAATGGGCCTACGGAGCAGCCTGGGCCGTGATTCTGGTGATTATTGGCATCACCATGTCGATTGTCTATCTGCGCGTGTTCAAATTCAACGAACTTGTGCAAGAACCGAAGATCGAAATTGTATAGGTTTAGCCATTGAGACACGGAGACACAGAGGTCTGACGGAAAAACGTCACTTTCAAACTCTCTGAGCTTCTGAGTCTCTGTGACTGACAGATTGAATATGCCGACAGAAAAAACAACATTTATCCAGTGGCTAAGGGATATAGGTTTCTTCACTCGTATCATAAATTACACCCTCCTTATTGTGACTATAACGCCCCTTGTTATCGGGTATATATGGCTCATCCTGGCAACGTTTTCGACCAAAACCTTCGGCTTACGGGTTGAAGGCTGGACCTTGAGCAACTGGGCTGAATTTTTGGCTCCGGGTGCTCGTCCGTTTGGACGCAGCGGATACGCGAGTATTTGGGTTGTGACGCTGAATACCTTTCTGATCGGTCTTATTATGACAGTGTTGGTGTGCAGTATTTCTGCAATGGCCGGGTATGCATTATCACGCTTAAACTTTCCGGGACGTAAGGGGTTTCTTTCGATGACCCTGATTCTGCATGCATTTCCTAGTGTGACGCTGTTGATCGCCATTTATTTTATTCTGGACTGGTTTTCCTCAAAACCGCTGATCGGAAAGCTCATTGGATATAACACGATTGGTGGTGTTGCCCTTGTGATGGTGTCCCTGATGCTGCCGTTCGGAGTCTGGTTGATGAAAGGATTCTTCGATAATCTTTCCTGGGATATGGAACGGGCAGCACTCATTGACGGAGCCGGACGTTTTCGGCTCTGGTGGGAGATCATGCTGCCCCAAATTCGACCGGGTTTAGCGGCCCTGGCGATCTTCTCATTCATTACGGGCTGGGGGGCGTATTTAGTTCCGGCGACCTTTCTTCAAGGAAGCGCCACGGGAACCCTGGCAACCTACATGAATCAGTTCATAGGAGATACAGCACCGACCAACTGGAATGTGATCGCAGCAGTGGGCTTATTCCAGATGATTCCAGTAATGATTTTCTTTATCTTTACGCAGAGCTATTTACTCAATATTTATAGCGGCGGCAGCAAAGGTGGAGTGTGACAGGAGTTGTGATTTATGATTGTTCAATCCGTAATTTTTAGGAATGAATTCTTATGAAAATTATCTTAGAAAATCTGACAAAGCAGTTTACTGGAGGGGCGTACGGGGTCAAAGACGTGAACCTTGAGATGAAGGACGGGGAATTCGTGGCGCTGCTCGGACCTTCCGGTTGCGGAAAAACGACCACACTCTTGATGATTGCCGGAATTTATCGGCCAACGTCCGGGTCTATTAAATTCGACGAAAAAATTATGAATAGGGTCCTACCGAAACATCGGCACATCGGGATGGTATTTCAAAGTTATGCCCTATACCCGCATATGACGGTCTTTGAGAATATCAGCTACCCGCTAAAGCTCAAAAAACTTTCCAAAACCGACTGCACGGCACGCGTCCAAAAAGTTGCAACAATGATGCAGATCGATCAACTGCTGAAGCGAAAACCAGGCCAACTCTCCGGGGGCCAGCAACAGCGAGTAGCCCTGTGCCGGGCATTGGTCAAAGAACCAGAAGTCCTGCTATTTGACGAACCTCTTTCCAACCTGGATGCTAAATTGCGGATGCGGATGCGGATCGATATTAAGCGTTTACAGATGGAACTTGGAATTACCTCAGTGTATGTCACGCACGATCAGGTTGAGGCGATGACGATGGCGAACCGAATAGCCGTCATGAAGCAAGGGGGCTTACAAGCCTATGATACCCCGGATGCTCTCTATGATCATCCTAAAACGCTCTTTGTGGCGGAATTTATCGGCAGCCCGCAAATGAACTTTCTCCCGGTCACTTTCGGCCAAAGAAATGACAGTTTTTCCATACAGGGTGAAGGGTTGGATCTTGATATTCCGCAAAAAATCGGCAGCTTGGCAAGCCGAAACAAAGCTCCGACCGATCTGCTCATGGGAATTCGACCGGAGGATGTCTCGATCGATGCTTCAGGCCAAGTCAGCGCAGAGATCTACATGGTTGAACCTCTGGGACGAGAAGACCTGGTCACTCTGAACATTTCAGAGCGCATTCAGATTCAAGCCCTCGTACCAACGAACATAAAAGTCACTATCGGGAAACGAGTCACATTGCGTTTAAATCTCGACAAGCTTCATCTCTTCGACCCCTCCACGGAATATTCGGTACTCTGAAAAAAAGAGAGCCATCGAATACAAAGTTTCAGGAGCCACCAGGAGTGTCAACGCAAAGCTTTAACAACGGCGATGCAGTTACGTCATGGCCCGACGTCGTTAGGCTTACAGCAAGCGTTCACACTCCTAAAAACTCTCTGAACAATGCAGTCGGCTCAGGAGAAGATCGACAAGGTGAGCAAGTCCGTAAAATGCTCCACATACAGATCGGCATGCGCGTCATCATCATAATTAAACGCGACAGTCGTTAGTCCGACTTTCTCAGCTCCCTGAATTTCCGAGGCATCATGTCCGATAAACACAGCTTCCTCAGATGCGACGCCCAATTGCTGCAGGGCAGCCTCATACATAGCGGGATTCGGTTTCCGAATCCCGATGTCACACGAAGAGATCACGGCATCCCACACATGAACAAATCCTCCTCGCTCGAACCATCGAAGTTTTTTCGCAATCGGCAGAACCGTATCGGTCACAATGCCGAGCAGAAAGCCGCGCTCCTTTAACTGAATAAGCGTGTCTTTGACCCCCTCAAAAATTTCGACGGCATCACTTTCTTGCTCCAATATGGCCCGGCCGGCCTTGAGATGTTCTTCTCCCTGAACGCCATACAGTGTCAGTAATTCGTTATAATACTCCTCGATACCGATTTCTCGCTGAAAAGCGCGAGTTTTCAATTCATGCAGCCGGTCGGAAGGCAGCGCATGGTATGCCAACCCCAGATTTTCCAGATAGGGTTGCAGCCATCTGCCGGGATGAGGACGAAAATAGAGAACATCGGAGGCATCGAACAGAATTGCCTTGATGTGGTCATGTTCTCTCGGAATCTTTGCATGCTGTAAGGCTTGCTTCAGAATATTCACGAGCTGTCGCATATCTTCGATAACTGCATCAGGAGCGGGTTCCACCGGATCGTCGCCTTCTTTATAATCGTGGAGGATTTGGACAGCCATTGCATATCCTGCTTTCCGGGCCCCGAGGATATCGCGCGAAATGCGATCACCGACATAGACACAGGCGCTTGTGGGAACCTGAGCCAGAGAGGCCGCATGATGAAAGATCGAAGGATCAGGCTTCCGCCATCCATATTCGGACGAAAGCACAATCGGATCAAAGTAGTGGAGCAACTTGTATTGTTCTAAATTCTTCGGAACCTGGCCCCGCGATTGGACATTGCTGATGACCCCTAATTTTAATCCCATTCGCTGAATCGCTTCAAGCGCTTCCGGCATTTCAGGCCGCATCTGTCGTTTCAGATAGCGTGTATCAGCGGTTAATGCCAGTTCCTCGGCAATATCATCCAGTTGATGAGGCGCTATCGAGAAATTCTGCAGGGCAAATTCACGCCAGATGCGTTCCGGTGGCAATTCAATCATCGTGTTTTCCCGCCAGATCCGATAGCCCGTCAGTCCCTCGCGAATACTGTCGTATAGGCGTTCAAGCTCGATGCCAGACATATCGAGTCCGGCCTGGGACAAGAGATGTCGGATATATTCGGTGGTTTGAAGACTGGAAGCCCGATCGTGATAATGAGTATCGATGGTGCCGCCCATATCAAAAAATACTGCTTGAATGGTCATGTGATTTTTTTCCTTACTCCTTTATAATGGTTCGGTAATGAGCAGATTCGGTCCGGTACTGAAAATAGAGATCGTCTCTGTGTGACAGACACATTGAAAATCTTTTCAATGACCGATACGTTCTCATTCATACATTCAAGTCATCTCTTCAAAACCAAAAGAAGCAAGAAGCTCTCCTGTATCCCCATGGTAAATATTGCCGCGTTTGAAGCGTACTCCGACTTCCTGTTCGGGGGATAAATGCCGATGCTCTTCCTCAGCCCCTTTCACGACAAATTCGTTCTTATCATCAAAAGTGTGCACGTAGGTCAAGGCTTCCGAACCGGCTGGAAGAGTCGTATACACCCTCAGCGTAAATTCATCAGGCTGAGGCTGAGGGCAGAGTTCAATATCTTCCGGGCGAACATTCACAACCAGGCGTTCCCTCACGTTTAATGAAAGAGAACTTTCAAGACGGATACGATACTGGGGAGCGATGTCAATTTCAATTTGCGGAGATGAATCCGATTGGACGACAGACGCCTGGAAAAAATTTGTACTCGGATTTCCCATAAAATCGGCAACAAACAGATTTGCCGGAAGATGATAGACTTCCTGAGGGGTTCCGATCTGTTGAATAACACCTTGATTCATAACAACGATGCGGGTAGAGAGTGTCATTGCTTCAACCTGATCGTGAGTCACATACACGGTTGTCGCCTCTAGCACTCTGTGCATGCGTTTCAATTCGGCCCGCAGTGTCATTCGTAGCTTGGCATCGAGATTCGACAAGGGTTCATCAAACAGTAAGATCTTCGGTTGCGTGACCACCATACGCGCTACTGCCACCCGTTGTTGCTGACCGCCGCTGAGTTCGTGAGGATAGCGAGACTGATAGCCTTCGAGCCCTACAAGAGCAAGAATATTCTGAATCCTCCGGGCGATTTCATCTTTTGAAAGACCGGATTTGCTCAGGCCGAACGCAATATTCTGATTGACTGTCATGTGAGGCCAGAGGGCGTAATTTTGAAAGACCAGCCCCAGCTCTCTCTGTCCTGGCGGCACATTAATCCCTCGCTCAGAATCAAAGATGCACTGCTCATCAATATACATTTCACCGCCATCCGGTTCTTCAAGACCAGACAAGCATCGCAGAGTCGTGGTTTTCCCGCATCCGGACGGTCCTAATAATGTCAAAAAATCGCCGTCTCGAATGGTCAGATTGAGACTATCGACTGCTCTAACGTTTCCAAATTCCTTAGTTAAATTTTTTAATGTAATCTTACTCATTGTTCTCACTCTTTTGCCTACAATTCAATTTTACCACCAAGTCGATGAAGGTAGAAATGGGCTGCCAGAATAATAAACACGATTACCAGCATAATGGCATAAGCATGCTGGGTAAAATCCTGGGTTTGATACCGGAAGATAATCGACGTCATAAGGGTTGTTTTAGGCGTGACCAGAAGCACAACCACATCCAGTACACGCATCGTCGTAACCAGCGTGAGCAGCATGGCCGACAGGATGCCGGCCTTGGAAAGCGGCATGACAATTCGGGTAAAGCGGGTTCTCCATGAAATTCCATGAATGACTCCGACCTCTTCCAATGAAGGATCGATCTGGTGCATGGCAGCTATCCCGGAACTGGAAGAATAGGGCAGGTATTTGACGACACATGTTAACACAAGCAGGGTAAACGTTCCGTACAAAGCCGGTACTGGCCCCCAAGAACGGGCAAACATGGTCAGAAAAATTCCTCCAAACGCAATCCCCGGAACCATATAAGGGACAAATGATAAATTTTCAATCGCCCGTGACAGAATATGCCCTCGATTTCGAACTACGGTATATCCGAGTAAGATGCCGATAATCCCGCTTATGATAGCTGTCGCACCAGCCAACAGCACTGAATTCTTGATTGCTCCCAAGATAAAAGGATTTCGAAAGATTCCCGGTTGACCTTCCGCCAGTTCCGGATCAGCCTTTCCGAACCAGTAATGCAGAGTGACATTATCGAAGCCATATTGTCCTTCGTAACGCATCAATGTCTGCCATCCCAACAGGAGCAACGGCCCTAACACAAACACAATCACAAAAAGCAAAAGCCCGAACGCCGCCGGCCTTCGCCATACACCGAGATCCACCGCTTTCTTGCGGGTTCCTTTGCCACTAATGGTGACGAACGCTTTCCGGGTTCCCAACAATGCCTGATTGGCCCACACCATGACAGCAGTTGTCAGAATCAAAATGAGTGCCAGAACATAACCTTCACCGTACAGCCGATTGCTCAATGTCGAGTAAACCCGTGTGGAAAGTGTATAATATCGAATCGGCAAGCCGAGAAATGCCTGCGTGGCAAATTCGCCAAGACCTTTGCTGAATGTCAAGATAAAGGCGGAGCCCAGCGCGGGCAGCGTAATCGGAAAGGTGATTTTTCTGAGGATTTCAAATCGGTTGGCTCCAAGCAATTCAGCACTTTCTTCCAGACGGGAGTCAATATTTGCCAATGCGCCTCGCATGAGAATAAACGTATAGGGGATATAATGCACACCAAGCGCAATAATAATCGGAACATATCCGAAAGAAATCCATTCCGGTACATCCACACCAAACAGCGCATTCAACAGCCCTGGCGTCCCTCCGAAACGTTTACTTTTGAATACCATAATCCAGGCCAGCGCCACAGTCCATGAAGGAACAATATAGGGGATAATCAATGTCATCGAGAAAAAACGTTTCCAGGGCAAATTCGTTCGGACCACTAACCAGGCCAGAAACGCGCCCAGGGAAAGCGAAATCGCCGTCATACCGACGGCAATCGACACACTGTGAAGAGCAGGCTCATATAAGATGGCTTTTGAAATGCGACTGTGAAGCACTCGCGTCCAGTAAAAGATTGTCGCTTGTCCGAGCTGTGCCCCTCGTACAAGACGAATTCCAGCCGCATCGAATACAAAAGAGTTGAGCAGAATATACACGGCCGGAACCACAACCAAGAAGATGAGGAGCAGGAACAGGATCACGCCCCACGACTTCTCAGGACGCCGGAAAAATTGTCTGAATTGGTAGATGGCTTTCATTTTCATTGACCCGTCATAACTCCGGATTTCAAACAGAATTCGGATAACGACCGCGCATCACCTGGCAAAACCCGCCCGTGATCGGAAGCACGAAACGTAATCTTGCAAGGCTCGGAGAGAACGGGCAACCAAGGTCACTCTGCCGCGCGGGTGTTGCTCAGGTGAATGCGCATTGTTAGCACTTCGCCTTCTATCATAGTCAATCCAGACTATTCCACCCTCATATATGATCGATGAGCTAACCGGCGAGTGAAACGAGTCCGGTTAAGCGGCTTGTTAAAAAATAACCAACAACTCATTGCGTTAGCGTATATTTAACTCTCTGCCTACGGGGTATATTACAATTGTAAGTAAAATTCCTTTACCTCTCAAAGCGTAACACATCGTGCTTGGAAAAAACAAGAAAGAAGACATAAGAGAAATCTCTGTATTTTAATCATATCCGATTAACCACAGGCCTTTGATAATATTCTGGGTACAAAATCCCGGCTGTGATGAAGAAGATGGGCAACAGACTTACAGTGGAATCCAGTTTACGATAAAACATGAAAAGAGATCTTGGCTGTTACATACCAAAAATGTTACACTTTCCGGTTGGTGCTATTACGCAACAAATACAAAAAAACTACTTTGAAACTCTTTTGCTTTGTAGAACGTACCCTCCCGGAAGTTCATGCGCGAGAGGATACGGTTGTTACGCCGGTTATTGAGAACCTTTTTCTGTTCTTTGCCTTCCTTTGCTTCAATAGCAAAAGAAGATGAACATTTCAGGAACGTCTACACAACCCTCATGAAAAATCCAGAGACTCTTCAAGTGTCTTCAAATCATGACGAGCCATTGCAAGATTGGCCTTTTTACGGTTGAGAACAAGATAAAGAAAATAGTTCGTCTTGTTTTGAAGAGGGCGTATGAGGTGATAGCTGCTTCTCATTGAGATAAGAATATCTTCAATATCCTCCTTCAGACCGAGTTTCTCTGCAACGTTGAGTTTAGCCTTGTATACCTCAGAGTTTCCTGCCGCAGCAAGTTCTAAGTCAATCCCTCCACCAACTTTTGCCAAAGCAAAACCGCTTTCAAGATCAACAAGAGCTCCGGCCTGAAAACCACTAATTTCTTCTAAAGCATTAAGTTCGATTGTAGCCATTGTTCACTCCTTTTGTTTATAATTTTAACTAAACTTTTTCAAGACGAACATATATATATCAAGACGAACATATATATAGAACATATATATATTTATAGGGAGCGTATGCTTTCCCAACAGATACATCTATATATTCTGCCTTCTCATTGTCGAGAGACCAACTTATCGCTTCATACATCACATCATCCCATGATTCATGGACCATTGCTTGCTCAACATTCTGATATGTACCTTGGAAGTCTTCTTCCTGACCCTGGTCACATATTTCTGATAACGCCTGGGTTGCGCGTTTCTCAGGGACTATCAGGCGAGAGGAGAAGGCTGATGGAACTTGATTCACTGCAGATCTTCTCCATACGTCAACACAGACCCGTTAATTCAGTTCAAAAATATCTTTTGTTTGATACAGAAAATTCCTCCTTCTCATGGCAGATTCTCATGTGTTATATGGCCATGTCGATTTTTCTCTTGTAGACGTATTTTATACATTATTCCCCGCGAACACTCTCATTGTTTAGAGTGTGCTATAGAGCATGACCGTGCTAACGCCGATCTCGATTTTCGTAGAGATCCTTCTTCGCGCAGCTCCGCATCATCCGCGTCATCCACGTGTTATACATCTTACAACCTACAAACCCAACCAGAAATCTCTGACATCGAGTCCACGCTCGTAAATGAACTCAGGATCGAGAAACCAGGTAAATTCTTTCAAGCCATCCAATGTAGTCTCGATCGGAGGCTTTACATCGCTTCTGGATGGCCATCCACCAGGTACGAAGAAGGGTTCCATGCCTGCCCCGCCCTGTTCGTCGCCCAACAGCCATTGAATGAGAAGCTTTGCGGCGTTCGGGTGAGGAGCTTTATTGGCCAGCACGAGAAAATTACGTTTGGTGAATCCGACAACCGGTTTTAGATCCCATGCAATCGCTAACTTGAGGCCTTTTTTGTTATTTCTCAATTTGGAAGAGGCCACGCTAAATGTGAGCGGCGGATCTGTTTGTCCGGCAGCACCGACAGCTTTGGAGGCGTCTCCATCGGATGTGGTCAGCACCAGATCATTTTCTACCAGACGTAAAATATATTCATAGCCGGCGTTCTCAACTCCCGAACGTAACGTGATCGGCTCACCGAACTCTTCTTCATAGATTTTCGCCATGTCATCCGCATGCTGTACAATTGTTTGCAGAAAATTCATATTTTCCACAGACTGTAACGGATCTTTCATTTGAACCCGGCCCTTCCATTCGGGTCGTGTTAAATCCCACAGTGTATCGACCGGAGCCTCCGGATACGATTCAAAATTATAAAAAACCACTTTTGATTCAAGGCTCTGCGCCAGTAACGGTTCTCTGAGGTATTCCGGGATCACATCTTCAGACCGTTGACCACCAAGCAACGTTTCAGGAACATAATTTTCGATCAGCCCTTGAGGTAAAACTTCTTTTGTCAACGTTGTGACATCGGCAAGATGCAGCACATCCACATTATACACCCCGGCAGCTTGCTCACGGGTAAGTTTTTCGATTTGATCGACCGTGAGCATATCAGACGCCTCAACCTCGATGCCTGGGTATTTCTCTTGAAATGATTCGACCGCATCAAAAATACGTGACGACAGTGAATAAATCACCACTTTGCCTTCCCCTTTAGCAGCTTCATAAATTGCATCCCAATCTTCTGCTATTCCCTCAGTAACGGCGATGACCGGAAAAACAATCAGGACTGCTAACATCACAAGCACGCTTCCCTTTCTCATATATATAATCCTCCTTCATAAGATTGTAGAATGTGTAGAAATGGATACAGCTCGCAAATGAAAATACATTTTCATCCAAAGATTAAATGTAAGATATAGTTACATTTATGTCAACTTTTTTCAGAAAATATTAATCCTATCTTTGTGACATTTCCCTGGGAATACGCCGTTCGTGGTGAACTTATCGAGCCAAGCACAACCCTTTGGCACCATCAGACCACACGGATCAAGACGAATCTCACAAAGGTAGGATGAGTGTATATATGTATCCCAGTGTTTCGGCTATAGTGGTCGGGAATTGTCGGACAGGTGTTTAAGATACCATTGACAGAAAATATGCAAGAAATAGTATGGACACAGAAATTGTCGATTCGGAGAAATTGTTTAGAGATGGAACCAATCTTACAAAGAATGAACGGCGAGTGCATCAATCATTAGGCTATGCGATACCTGCGGAAATTTATCACGAGCGATAGATGAGGTCATGGGAGGGCGGAATAAACGGCGGGGGGGGGAGCTTAAAGAGGGCTATTTTCTGTCTTGACAAATCCGGCCACTTCAATTTACTTGAAAATTTTCGAGTACAATGGAGTATTCAGGTTATGTCGCCATGATACCCATCTAAAAAAATGACAAATACTTTTAATGATTTCCTTGACAGTATTACCGGACATTTTTGTTATTTAATATAACCTTACAATACATACTCGCTCAAACACTTCAAATGACTTTTGAGAGACCGTCTTAACGAAAGATGAGGAATTATATTCAGCAATGATTGAAGAAACGATTCATATTCACGATAAGTATCAATGCGAAATTAAATTAGAATATCAGTTGGAACGCCAAAAACAATCGACAACATATGACATTGAAACCTATGTATTTTTCCCAAACAGCCTGGGAGTGAACCGTCATACCTATCATAAAAATGATTTTTACCATGATATGCAGACCTATGTCAGGCTAAAAACCCCGATAGTCCTATTAACAGAAATGGTCAAAGGATCGGACAGCCCCTTGCGTAAACTACAGACAAGCATGGAACGCGTTCTTTCACACGTTAGCGACAGGACAACCGCTCGATATGAATATCAGGTCAAGATGTTCTGCTGCATTTTTAAAAGCGCCATTCGAGATCATGTGGCTTTCACCTCCAGCAGAACCACGTCCGGAGACATCAAAGATTCGCTCGTAAAGTATTTTACGAGTCTCCAAGAAATTACCCGGGATTTTCGGGAGTTACGGTCGTTTATCAATATTCCTACCGTTAATAAAAACATTTTTTCCATTTACGTCTTTGGGGATGAGTATCTCAGCCTCCTCATCGAATCATATACCTATGAATTACTAGAGTGTATCCATAAATTGGATTTTCCTGAAAAAGAAGCGTACACGACTCGGCTTTTCGAACTCATCTCCCATGAACTGAAATACCGCGAACAGAATCACTATCCGTCCATCCCTGATACCCATTCAACAAACGAGGAATTTATCTTTCGCACGGGAGTTTTGAAGAAATATATGGGGAGTGTCTTATTTCTCAGAACTCGCGTCAAGCAGGAAGGAGAACTCCTCGAGCAAATCATATTTGCTCTAGCGGCAGGAATTGCTATGATATTTGCCACAGGCGCGGCGTTTTTTGCTCAATCAGCATACGCAAATTTTTCACTGCCCGTTTTTATTGTATTGGTCGTGAGTTATATGTTTAAAGATCGCTTGAAAGAGTTCATACGGCTCTACCTGGGGAGTAAAATCCGTAACAGATTATTCGATCACAAGCGGAAGATCTATTCTAGTCCCCAAAAAAACATCGGATGGTGCAAAGAAAGCTGTACCTTTACCAAGGGGCACAAGATACCTCAACAGATCATGAAACTCCGGGATAGAGACCATATAACAGACATAGAGAACGATTGGATGGGAGAAAAAATCATCCTCTATCGAAAAAGAATCAGACTTTTCCGCAAGGAACTTGAACATATTTATCGTGATTATCAGGTAGTCAGCATCAATGATATTATGAGGTTAAATGTCTTAAAGTTTCTCAGCAAAATGGATAATCCCAAAAAACCCGTATATGTCCTCGATGCACAGGGCTATCGCAAAATTTACGGAAAGCGTGTGTATCATCTGAATATGGTCATGAAATATTCAATGGGGAAAATCGCGCATTATAAACGTTTTCGGCTTGTTTTAACCCGGAATGGCATAAAACGGATAGAAGAGGCCGGGGTTGGTGAGCAACTCTAAATTCTGCAGCCTGAAATGCTTTCTACGCCACAACTTTCCATTAAAATAAAGTTTTCAATACCTATATAATATTTTTCATGATATTTTAATTGTCCTGGCAAAAATAGCTTGACAGAATTTTTTACCAATCATCTAGTATTTAGTTGGAGAGTCTACCCCAAATTGTTCATAACAAGACAGTTTCGTTCCAGAGGGAGTAACTTCGCCATATCGAAACTCGGCGTGAGGCAGATTGCTGCTCTCTGAAAGATGCTGTCATCAGAAGGGACATTCATATACCCGCATCATGAAGCTGATTCGGATTTATCCTTGCTTATGGGAAATCCCTGTAGTTTCGAAGGAGGGAAACGACGAGTAAGAACACTGCGGCAGTGCAGATCATTACCGCAGATTAGCTGCTTGTTGCTCTAGCATTCGAGGACAACGCGCGGCAAAACAGAAGGGTCTCATACACAACACGTTCAGAGAATCGAAACGTAAAATCTCGAATAGATTGCTAGTTCAGTGCGGGGGTTGTCCTGTGTTGCCGCACGAAAGGGAGTTTCCAAGCGCCAGGACCTTTAGAAGATTTCACATTCCGTTGATCTCGAACGTTTACATGCTCAGGAATAACATGCATTAGGAGGAAGTCATGAAAAAATTTGTGTTAGTAGCAATCGTGATGTTTATCTGTACCGGAGTGGTATTTACAGGTGGAAACAGTGTCGCGGAAAATATGATTTTGATGACAGCCGGAGATTCTAATATGCTGGCATTCCAGCAGAATGTTCTTGCCCCTCAGTTTACAGAAAAAAATCCGGATGTGAGGGTGATCCCCGTTCACACAGGTCCGGGTAACGCTGGTTCTCAAAGGATTTTCGAAAAACTCTACGCTGAAAATCAGTCCAAGAAAGACACCTGGGATGTAGATGTGGCCATTGTGCATCAGATCTTCATGCAATGGGCGATGGAAGAAGATCTGCTCCTGCCTTTTACCGATGATATTGCCACACAGCAGTATGTGACATCACCGTTTGCTAAGAGCGCTCTTGGCGTTAATGTTGAGGGATACGCAATTCCAATGTTTCACAGCCAGACAGCCCTGGCGTATAATCCTGAATATGTGAAAGATCCTCCTAAAACCTATGAAGAACTTGTTGAGTGGGTCAAAAACAATCCGGGAAAATTCGGCTACAATGGTGTAAAAGGCGGCGCATCAGGCGTGTCTTTTGTGGTTGGATGGGTCTACTGGAAAACTGGGCGATATGAAAAGCTCGCGATTACCGGACCGATCGAACAGTCGGAAATCGATTCATGGGAAGGGCTCTTCAAAGATCTCGAAGCCTTCAACCAGAACGTGACCTACACTGCAGGAAATGTCGGGACTCTTGACGCCTTGAATCGGGGAGAAATCTGGATGGGACCAGTATGGGTCGATATGTTTTTTACTTTCATGAAAGAAGGGAAATTGAATCCTGCCACCAAGATGATCCTGCCTGAGCCTGGGATGCCTGGTCAGCCGATGTATTATGTCATTCCGAAGAAAACAGGCCATCCTGAGATCGCCAAAAAATATATTGAATTTGCGACATCACCGGAAGTTCAGGGGAAAGAGATTGTTGAACGTTTTAATTGGTATCCAGGAATTGATGGCTCATACCTAGAGGGAATAGTGCCCGATGAAGTCTATGACAAAATTTACAGCGATGTCACACCTGCCGATCTTCAGGCGAAGGGACGTGCATTCCCGCTGGCCGATTATCATACAGCTATTCTCGAATCTTACGAAAAATGGGTTAGAAAATGAGATGTGATGCTGCGAGTAAGAGGTGGGGGCGAATGCCCCCACCTTACATCATACTGCTGTTTCCAGCGGTTTCATTCATTCTGATCATGTATGCCTACCCCTTTATCCTGTCTTTTATCAAAAGTTTTCAGATAGACGGGGCGATTACACTGGGGAATTACAAGAAATCGCTTGAGCTCTATTCCCGTGATATTCTTTTCACTCTTACAGTCACGGTTTTTAACAGTATCCTGGCAACAGTACTCGGGATTCTCTTGTCTATCTATTTTAGACTCAAGGATTCTTTTATCTCAAGAACTCTTGCAAAATTATACCGGCTGCCTATTTTTATCCCATTTGTTGTCGTCGCACAGATGATGAACAGCTTCCTGGCGCCTCACGGGCTGCTGAACCTGTTGCTGGGACGAGTTGGGGTTGTCGATCTCGAGAATCCGCTTCAACTGTTTAATTTTGCCGGGTTATCGTTCGGATTTATCTGGAAACTTGTCCCCTTTACCGTGATGATCATCTTCGGTGGATTTCAGATGATCGATAACAGCTATATCGAGGCGGCAAGAAGCGCAGGAGCGACATTGAGGCACGTCATTCTAAAAATTCTGATTCCGATGAACCGATCGAGTATTCTTGTGGCTCTCGTTCTTGTCTATTCCCAGATTGTCGGAACATTTACCCTTCCTTATATGCTTATCGGAGGAAAAATACCGACAACAATTACCGTGGATATTGCCCATAGAGTCAATTATTACAGAGATTTTGGCGTGGCAAACGCACTTGGGGTCTTCTCATACGCGATGGTCATCATTACAGCGATCTATTACCTGAAGATGAACATTAAAGACGCCAAATCCGCACAACCGAAATTTTAGAGAAGGGATATCATGAAACGTAAAAGGGGCTATATGCATTTTGGGTTTGAGATACTCTTGCTGGTATTGTCGCTACTCATTCTCTTCGGCCCAATGTTGAGCCTGGGACTGTGGTCTGTGGCGGAGGAATGGTTCTGGCCTCATTTATTCCCCCAAAAAATAGGGTTTTCGTACTGGGTGCAAGCTCTCGGCCTTCAGAAAAGTTTTGCCATCGGAGCGGTCAGTATCATTCCGGCATTTATCAGGAGTATTCTGATTGCTCTGGCGACAGTGGTGTTATCCATGTCGATCGCCATTCCGGCCGGCTATGCGTTGGCCAAATATCGTGTACCCTTTGCAAGCGTGCTGTTGCTGCTGTTTCTCATGCCTAACGCCTTTCCGCAGCAGCCGATTTTCGTCAATCTACTGAGTATTTTTACCAAATGGGATCTTGCCGGCAGGGTGAGCGGCGTCTTAATGGTACATATTCTCGTCGGCCTTGTCTATGGGATCTGGATTACGAGTTCGACATTTAAAGCGATTCCAAACCATCTGATCGAAGCGGCACGAAGTGTGGGGGCCAGCAGCCGAGTTGCATTTTTGAAAATCACACTTCCACTTGCTGCGCCAGGGCTTCTGGCAAGTTCTGTGTTTGTGTTTATCACATCTCTCGATGAGTTTACCGGAACATTCTTCATCGGGCTGCCGTTTGTCAATACGCTTCCGCTAACCCTCTATTCCGCAAGCGGATCGAATATGCAGTTTTCGTCGGTCATCGGTGTTCTGCTGCTTATTCCCAGCATCTTATTCATGTCATTGGTCCAGAAACTTCTCAAAGCCGAGTATGTCGGCGGGATGGGCTAATTTTATATCAGAGTGACGCACTATGCCAGATCTTCGGATAAAAAATATTTATAAAAAATACGGAAAAACTCAGGTTCTCAACGGATTGAGTATCGATGTAAACGACGGAGAATTGCTCACGCTTCTGGGCCCTTCCGGCTGTGGAAAAACGACGACACTGCGGTGTATCACAGGATTTTTAATGCCAGATAAAGGCAACATCCTGATCGGGGAGAAGGACATTACCGAAATTCCGCCGGAAAAAAGGGGAATCGGCCTTGTTTTCCAGAACTACGCCTTGTGGCCCCATATGACGATCAACGAAAATCTGGCGTTCGGCCTCAAACTACGAAAGGTGGAACGTTCCCTGATCGAAAAAAAGGTCAAAGAAGGGCTTTCTATCGTCAAATTACATGATTATGGCGACCGATACCCGCGGCAGCTTTCAGGAGGGCAGCAGCAGAGAGTCGCTCTGGCCAGAGCCATTGTGCTCGAACCTGACATCTTGCTGCTGGATGAGCCGCTCTCCAACCTGGATGCCTTGCTGCGGGAACAGATGCGGTTCGAGATCGGGCAGATACATAAAAAATTCAACATTACGACAGTGTATGTGACCCACGATCAAACAGAAGCCATGGTGATCTCTGATAAAATTGTCATCCTGAATAAAGGGGAGATCATGCAGCAGGGACCGCCGCATGAAGTCTACTCAAAGCCGAAGAATAAATTTGTGGCCGGCTTTATGGGAACGACAAACTTTGTCCCCGGTTCGGTCAAAGAGCGGAGAGGCGGACATCTTGTTATGACCATTGGCAGCGGAAAAGAGATGTTATGCCTCGGCAGAGATGCCGGAAATGGCGCGCAAGGGGAAATCGCCGTCAGGCCTGAAAACATTTCCTTCTGCGCCGAAACAGAAACAGGAGACAACATTTTTAAGGCCAGCGTGACACGGGCGTCCTATACCGGAGATATGATCGATTACGAACTTGACTTTAACGGAGTGCCTTTACGAGCAAGGGGAAGTGTCAAGCAGCGATCCGAGGCAGGAGAGCAGATTACGATAAAAATCGATCCCGATCAAACCCCTGTGCTTTTCGAGTAATTATGTAATACAAGCCCTTCCCTTGTGTTACATGCCCATGAACCGCATTGTATGTGGGAGCAGGCGAGGGCGTTACAATCGTTACGAAGGCACGAAAATCACACATATTTTCTTCGAGTGCTTTGTCAAGGTTTCGGAAAGACGTACCCATGCTCTCTCACAGAGCACACGGAGCGTCACAGAGCGGTGCTCCGTGTGCTCTGTGAGATCTGTGAGATGTCTCCTGTTTTCTGAAACACTGTATGAGAGGTTTTTCTCTGTGTCTCTGTGGTGAAAAATAAATCAGAGTCCTCCACTTGCCCCAGTTTTTCGGTCAGACACCACTTTCTGCTTCCCGAACAAGCCGGGCAAACAGGTCACCGTGATCGACGTTTGCTATCTCCACTCCCCATTCGATAATCTGACGGAAGCCTTCCAGATCTTTGTGAGGGTGGAAAATCATAATTTTTACGCCGTGCTGCCGGCATACATCGAATAATTCCTCGCTCATGTTCTCCAGTCCGACCTCGACAATATTCGCCCCGAATTCTTCGACAGCTTTTATGACATCTTTCGGCTTGCTGACGTTCATTTTTAACGCAAGCTTCCGGTCGATTTCACGGAACCTGACGGCTGCCTGCTGAGAACCGAACCAGAAAAAACACTCCTGCTCGAGTCCCACTTTATACACCAAATCGATGAGAGGCTGCGGATCATCCATCTTGACATCAAAAAAGACCTTGGCCTTCCCTTTGAGCCAGCTCAAAAACGCATCGAGTCGAGGGATTCGTTCTGCGGCAAACTCCGGATCAAACCAGCTTCCGGCATCTAAAGTATCGACCTCTTCCGATGTCAACTCAGTAATCAACCCGGTACCGTCAGTTGTTCGTTCCAACTCCGGACCGTGAAACACATACAACACCCCGTCTTTGCTTGTGTTAACATCAGCTTCGATATAATCCATTCCCCAATCAAGGCATTTTTGGGTGGCTGCGAAGGTATTCTCCGGCGCGTATTCATGAGCCCCTCTATGCCAGACAATTTCGATCATAATCACATAATTGAATCACAGAGCCACAAAGTTACAGACAACAATCCTGAATCAGTGACGGAAGCTTCAGTGTACGCCTTTCATTTAGAGCGACGATTACGCCTTTACGACTTTCATGGAGACCTTGAAGGAGTCCCGGCGGGGCGACACACAGAGCGTCAGTCCGGGACCTATGAGGTACTGTTAAAGTCGTAATGTAGTACTATATCAGGACGTTTTTTCCGAGTCTCCATGACTTTGCGATCCAATGAAACAAATTCACCCCTAAAAGAAAATACAACTATTCCATTAAGAAAGACGTGTAAAAAACACAGCCAGCAATGTCAAGAAATTCGATCCGACTCCAAGAGCACAAAAAATCTCCTGAATCGCGATTAATTCTTGACAGAATAACGAGAGCTGTTAGTACTGTTATAACAGTACTAACAAAAATAACAGAGCGATAAAAACATTACTTCAATACGACACACAAATAGCTTGCTACCGGATCCAAATACGGCAGGGATATATTTGGTAGTAAACATGTCACTCCTATAAAAGCGTTTAGCCTTGAGGAACTGTCGAAATTAAACGCCTCAATCATGTATCTGCCCTGCCACAGAAGCGAGATCGAAACCAGCCTCGGACGAGGAGATGGACTTTGACAGACCAAATCACAGCCTCAGATAAGGCGTACCGGGCAATCTTGCAAGCCATCCTTGAGAATAAATTCCCTAAAGGCGAATTTCTTTCTCAGCGAAAGCTTGCGGCATTGGCTGAAACATCGATTATTTCGGTCCGTGAGGCCCTGAAACGATTAGAACATGAGCATCTGCTCGAATCTATTCCCAAATGGGGAGTTCGTATCCCCATAGAAACACGAGAGCGAATCATTTCGTTGTATGGTATCAGGGAAGCGTTGGAGGTTATGGTTGCCTATCTGCTTGCAAAAACTATCTCCGATTCAGATGCCAGGAAACTCTACCAAAAAGCTGAAGAATGCGATCTGATGCATCTTGATAATACCTGCTCCATTGACGATATTGCGAAAAATCACAGGGCACTTCATCTTTGGATGGCGAAAACCACCGGAAATGAAGTGATAAAAAAGGAGTTAGAACGCCTTGGCCTGCGCAGTCTTCTTTATCAAAGCAGAAAACTGATTGGTGAAAATAGCACGGATATTTGGGAACGATGGCATCGATGGCTGGCTGAGGAAATCATTTCCCGTGATATCGTCCGGGCTCAGGAAGCTATGCATCGCCATATTCAACACGGCTTACACCATGATCTCGTCATGTTCGATCAAGGAAAATTACAGTAGCCAGTATTTCTTCAGGAGAGATCCAGGGGCAAAAAACCGCCCTTGTCATTAAGAGGGAACGACAAGAATATAAGGATATGTTGTAAGAGGAATGAAAACGTCGGAAGTCTCATAGAGGCACCCGAGATGAATTATATGATTTTTTACCCACCCCTTGCCCCACCCAGGAGGGGAATTCCCATGCTAGGCAGGGTAAGGGGCAGGTCACGATCTGGAACGTTCTGATATAACTCATTCAGGATACCTATAGGAATTATCATGAGCGGGGCGTTCACCCGACATGATGAAATCTTGAATCGGCAGCATCCTGCTGGCATGTAAGCCGACAGGGATGTCGGTGATCTTAGGTTTGATGGAGAATCCGAATATGAAGCAGGCAGTCTGTAATGAGCTCTTCGGCTCTATGGCGTTTTCGAAAACCTGTGAATTGCTTGTAAAACACGGTTTTAGTGGTATTGAAATTGCGCCATATACGATTTCAGATGACTCCGGGCGCATATCTCCACCAACCTTAAGAAACATCAATGCCACTCTCAAGGATTATGGTTTGGAATTCGCCGGATTTCACTGGCTGCTCGCTCCCCCTCCTGTCTTACGTTTCACGGCTGCCGACCCGGCCCTCCGAAACAGGGCCAGAGCACATCTTAAACATTTGCTCCATGCTGCCGGAGAACTCGGAGGTGGAAATCTGATTTTTGGTTCACCGGAACAACGGAAAGCCACAGATGTTTCTCCTGCTGACGGTTTACAATTTTTCATCGAAAGTTTGCAGGATTTGGCTGAGACTGCCTCGCAAGCCCATAACACGATCTGTCTGGAAGCCCTGCCGAAAAGTGTGACCAATATCATGAACACGCTTGAAGAGGTCGAGCGTATTGTTCACACAATCGATCACCCGGCGATCCAGGGAATGTTCGATTTTCATAATTGTGATGATGAAACCCTTTCCTGGGAACGCTTGCTTACAAAATACCGGCCTATCATACGCCATGTGCATCTGAATAATAACAATGGCGGCAATCCGACTATTGCTGATGCGCCGGCCTACCGTCCGGCATTTCAGGCGTTAAAAAACAGTCAATATTCCGGATGGATATCGCTTGAGATCTTCACGACCCCAGAAGATCCGGAGCAAATACTTCGCGATACAAGCGAATTAAATCATGAATTACTTCCTCCGTAAGCAACTCTCTATGAGTGTCGCTGTCGATTTAATGAAAATGTCCTGTTACACAATAAAATAAACGTGATGTACAACCTTTGGTGTCGTATTTTAGAACACGCCAAAATAATGAAGCGTCTACGACAAAAAAGGTGTTAAGCACGAAGGACACGATGCTATCCTACAAGACTCAAGCTGTTGTGCGGTATAAGGCATTTTGCCCCTAGGATATTCAGTATTGTAGAAAATCAATATTTGAAAAATGCCTTACCCCGTAGGGGGGTAACATCTAAAAAAAATTGCATATGACGTTAAAGAATATCCACTCTGTGGATTTACCATGTCAACATCAGGAGGCTTTTTATGAAAACATTAGCGACAATGTTAGTTCTTTCTTTGCTAGTGGCAGGTTCGTTCCTGGTCATCACGCAACACGCCTGTGCGGATGAATGGAAACCGAAGAAAACGATTACGATGATTGTCCCCTGGGGAGCAGGCGGAGCCTCCGACCAAACCGGACGCATTCTTGCCAGCGGCATGGAAGATATCCTCGGAACCAAAATTGCTGTCGTGAACCAGCCGGGCGCATCAGGTTCAACCGGACAAAAATCAGTGTTCGATGCAGAACACGACGGATACACATGGGCTGCAAATGCCGATGCGAGTGTTGCAACTTATCAGGTGCAAGATTTGATCCCAACCGCGTCACATCGTGATTGGAACGCCTATTTTGCGATTTTCACGCCATGTGTCATCACAGTCAACCCGAATTCAGACATCACGGATTGGGATAGCCTGATTAATGCGTTTAAAACCAGAAAGGTCAATGTGGCAAGCGCCGGAATAGGTGCAGGTGGGCATATTGCCGCTGAAACTTTTGCGGCTCAAATGGGGATCACCTACAATCATGTCCCTTATGGTGGAGGCTCACCGGCAGTTGTCGCAACAGTTTCTGGAGAAGCTGAAGTCGTCATGCAGCTCTCGATGGAAGTCGCAGATATGCTTCGAGCCAAGAAACTCCGGCCGATCGCTGTGCTCGACAGCAATCCGCTGAAAATTACCGACGTTGAGGAAATTCCGGCGATTACAGACTTTGCCCCTGGTTTCCCAAGTGTCGGTTTTAACTTTGGGTTGTTTATTCCCAAAGGTTTGCCTGAAGATGCAGAACAAGCAATTGCTGCAGCATTCGAGCAAGCGTCACAGACAGAGCAAGTCGAGGAGTTCGCCAAACAAAAAGGAAGTGTCGCGGTATCAATTCATGGCGAAGCCGCAGATGCCATCATGAACCAAGCCGCTTCGATGTTCGGGTGGTTAATGTATGAGGCCGGTGTTGCCAAAATCGATCCCGCAACATTAGGAATCGAGCGTCCATAATCATAAGAATTTATCAATGAAACGCAGAAGGGTAGAACCTGTCAGGTTTTCCCTTCTGCCAGCAGGCAAGAGAGTCGTACATGTGAGCTGCCTTTCCACATACGCTCGGATAAACATGACACGAAGAACCATACTTTTTTTTCGCGTGTCTAATACGACGTTTCGGAAAGACGTACCCATAATCTCTCACAGAGCACACGGAATGTCACAGAGCATTGCTCCGTGCGCGTTGTGCTCTCTGTGAGATGTCTCGTGTTGTCTGAAACACTGTACGAGGTATGTCTTTTCGCGGTTTCGGTATTTTCAAAAGAGTGGTTCAGGAGCACATAGCCGCTCCTGCCATCAAACAGGAAACTGGAATCCAACTCTGTCAGGGATAACAGCCCCCTGGGAGGGGCGTTTCATAGGAGTTGTCATGCGCGTATCGTTCATCCGGCATGATGAAGCTGAATTGGGGGAGAGATGCTTGCTGATCCTCAATTCCTGTAGTTTGATAGGAGAAACATTCACGATGCAGGAACAGCATAAACAGACGGCAAAACCGGATTTCATCGTGTCCCTGATCCTTACCGCGTTCAGTTTGCTTCTTCTGGGTTTATCGGTGGCTATGCCGAAATATGTGGAATGGGGGTTGTATGCCACGCCAGCCTTAGCGCCAATCATCTTCTCACTGCTCCTGTTAATCGGTAGTCTGATACTTCTCGTCAGAAGTCTTTTAGCGGAAGGCTATAAATTGAGCGTGAGTTGGGAACAGAGCCGGCGCTTTCTCATGTCACGCCCTTTTCACAACTTTCTTGTATCATTCGGCCTGGTTCTTCTCTATTACCTCATGATCGGGAAAATGCACTTTGCCCTTATCAGTACACTGTATCTCTTTGTAAATATTCTCTACTTTCGAGGAACGTCATGGTGGAAAAACCTGATCATTTCTACGGTTGCAGCAGTTTCAATCTGGTACTGCTTCAATGATCTTTTTCTGATTCCGTTACCGTAATCATTTCAAGAGGAGGTCTCTTTTGGGCCCACTGCACCTCTTTCAAGAATTCATAGAACTCTTGAATTTTACAGACGTACTGTATTGCTTTATCGCCGTTCAGCTCGGGATTATTTTTGGGATGCTTCCCGGCCTAACCGCCACAGTCGGGATTGCGATTCTCACGGCCTTAACCTTCAAATGGGATCCGGGAAACGCGATCCTGGTTCTTATCAGTATCTATGTCGGTGCTATTTATGGAGGAAGCCGTACAGCGATCCTGCTCAACATTCCTGGGACTCCGGCAAGTGCGGCAACCTGCCTGGATGGGCATCCGCTTTCAAAAACCGGCAAATCTGCTGAAGCGCTTGGACTGGCGACAACGTCATCCTTTCTCGGTTCCATGATCGGCCTTGTTGCGCTGGCTTTTCTCACGCCAATGTTGGCCAACACCGCCCTGGAGTTTAAGTCGTATGAAATCTTTTGGCTGGCGATCTTTGGGGTCGCAATCTGCGGAAATCTCACCGCGTCAAAAGATCCATTAAAGGGATGGATCTCCGGCATTTTAGGTATCCTCTTCTCCTTTGTCGGCATGGAAAAAATTCAAGGCTATGGTCGTTTTACCTTTGGAGTCTCTGAGCTGATGGCAGGCTTCAGCATCATCCCCGTTCTTGTCGGCACGTATGCCCTGGTTGAAATATTAAGTAATCTCTCTGATACCAGTACTCCAAGTGTCGTAACGCAGATCGGACGTGTTGTACCAAGAGTGAAAGACATCGTAAAAAATTGGGTTAACATTGTTCGTTCAGGTTTACTTGGGGTATTTGTGGGGATTATTCCGGGGGTCGGGGAAAACATTGGCTCTTATGTGGCCTATGATTTTGCCAAACGGGCGAGCAAAACACCCGAAAAATTCGGCAAAGGCTCAATCGAGGGCTTAATTGCATCCGAAACGGCCAATAATGCAGTCGTCGGAGGCGCGCTGGTTCCCGTACTTGCTTTGGCAATTCCCGGCAGCCCTCCGGCGGCCGTCCTCCTGGCTGCGCTGTTTCTGCATAATGTCCGCCCCGGGCCTTTGTTGATGATCGAACAGCCGGGCTACATCTATACCTTCAGCGCCATGTTCGGCCTGGCCACACTTGCCATGTTTATTCTCGGCCTCGCCATCGTCAAACCATTGCTCAGAATTCTCAGGATAAACAAGACGATTTTAATGCCGCTGGTCTTTGTGTTGTGTATGGTTGGAACCTATGCCATCTCAGCACGTCCCTTCGATATACTCGTGATGATCTGTTTCGGCTTATTGGGATTTGCGATGCGAAAACTCGGTTTTCCGGAAGCTCCTCTCGTGTTGGGCCTCATTCTCGGCCCTATGGTCGATGAAAATCTCAGGCGCGGACTGATTCTTTCCGGGGGAAGCATTGCTCCATTTTTTGGTTCGGCCATCTCTATCGTGCTTGCAATCGCTGTCTTTCTTACACTCTTTGGACGAACAAAATTGGTCAAATCGATCGTGGAGTTCATCTTCACACCGATAACTCTTCTATTTAACGGTATAAAAAAACAATTCAGGAAAATATCATGAAAACAGCGCTTTTCAGCGTCAGCTATGCTGGCTTATTCATGGACAAAAGGCCCCATCTTTCTTCTTTGGATATGACAGAAGCCCGCATTCAAGACATCAAACAGGCCCTGGGAGAAACCAAGCTCAAAACGGTTGGATGGGTTGTCTACGAAATGTGTTCTCCATTGATCGGGGGGAGGAGCAGAAAACACCTTGGATCGTCACGCAGAAAATTTTCTGTCATATTATGAAAGCATGTCATCTGGGAAGATAAACACTGCAGGACTTAAGTTTTCAGGAGGGCCTGGCCTTCGCACTCCTGCAAATTTTTGGTCCACAGTCAATTAATGTATGCGTTATCATTTTGGAATAATCGGAGTCGGCGTGATCGCGGAGATGCATGCCAAAGCAATCGCCTCACTGGGAAACGGGACATTGACTGCTTGTTTCGATGTCGATCAAGCGCGATTAGTACAATTTTGCAGTCAATTCGGAGGAACCTCTTATACATCTCTCGACGCCTTTCTTGCGCACCCGGACCTGGACATCGTCACGGTCTGCTCTCCATCCGGTCTCCATCTCGAAGGGGCCGTGAAAGCTGCTCACGCCGGGAAACATCTGCTTGTTGAAAAGCCACTTGAGATTACGATCGACCGCTGCGATCAAATTATTCGGGCTGCCGCAGACAATAACGTGACATTAGCCGGGATTTTTCCTTCTCGTTTTCATGCACCGGCGAAAGTGATCAAAAAGGCCATCGATGATGGAAGATTCGGTCGTATTGTCCTGGCCGATGCGTATGTGAAATGGTATCGTGAACAGGCGTATTACGATACAAGCGGCTGGAAAGGAACCTGGAAATACGATGGCGGCGGGGCGCTGATGAATCAATCGATTCACGCGATCGATCTTTTGCAATGGTTTATGGGACCGGTATCACGAATCTGCTCATTTTCCGGAACCCTCGCCCATGAACGGATCGAGGTCGAAGATACTGCCGTAGCAGTCTTACAATTCGAAAATGGCACTCTTGGCGTCATCGAGGGGACAACCGGAGCCTATCCCGGCTCTCTCAAAAAAATCGAAATCTCAGGCTCTCACGGCCATGTTATCATGGAGGAAGAAGATATTATCATCTGGAAATTTGCCGAAGAAACGCCGGAAGATGATGAAATTCGGGCATCGTTCATCAACCAGACAGCAACCGGCGGCGGAGCAGCAGACCCGACAGCCATCGGATTTCACGGCCATCAAGCCCAGTTTGTCGATCTGGTTGAAGCGATCGAGCAGGGCCGGCCTCCCTTAGTTGACGGTCAGGAAGCCAGAAAAGCTGTCGAAATTATTCAGGCAATCTACCAGAGTTCCCGAACTCAACAACCCGTCACTCTTCCTTTGTCTGCAAAAGGATAGATGTCATGGATCATCTTAGAAATAATATAAAAGAGCTGAGTAGGTCGGTTCAAGCGAAGCGGAACCGGCACAAACGGCTTGGCGGATGAGTCAGCGATAGTGCTTCATCCGAAGAATTAAACAGGAGTGTCAAAGCGAAAATTTAACGACACGGCACAGTCGCGTCATGGACCCGACTTCGTCGGTTTGCTACAGCAAGCTTCAGCACTCCTGGAGACTTATGGTTATGATCTATAAAGGACGCTCTGTTTTTACAGGAGAACCGATTCAGATAGCAACACGAGACGCTCGTATTGCAGCCATCATTCCTCTTCCCGGCTTACAAGATTTACCGTATATTTCTCCCGGTTTTATCGATATGCAGGTGAACGGTTACAAGGGGAGCGATTACAGCCTGGAGAATTTTTCACCACAACATCTTCGAAACATTCTCCATGAAACCGCATGCAGCGGAGTCACCCAACATATCCCAACCCTTGTAAGCAGTCCGCAGCAGCGTATCGTGAACACATTGAAGGTCATCGCTCAACAGAGAGCTGACAATCCTGATGTGGCGTCCGCCATTCCCGGAATCCACATTGAGGGACCGTATCTTTCTCCCGAAGACGGGCCGCGTGGCGCCCATGATCCGGCAGTGATACGCGATCCGGACATTGCAGAATTTGAGGCATGGCAAGAGGCTGCTGACGGCGCAATTTCAATGGTCACACTTGCGCCTGAGCGTCAAGGCGCACTCGAGTTTATCCAACACATCTCGAAAGCCGGAGTGATTGCCGCTATCGGCCATTCGGCAGCCCAACCGGAACGCATCCGTGAAGCCATTTCTGCTGGTGCTCGCTATTCCACACACCTGGGGAACGGCAGCCATGCCAAGCTTCCTCGATTGCGGAATTACCTCTGGGAACAGCTTGCCGCTGAAGAATTAACCGCCGGAATTATTGCTGATGGATTTCATCTCCCGGCTTCAGTCGTCAAAACGATCGCCAGAACCAAAGGGCTTCAACGCCTGATACTCGTCAGCGACGCAGCTTTACTCGGAGGCATGCCGCCGGGAATACACCAGTGGGGAAATTTGGATGTTCAGGTACATGATGATGGCCATCTCGGCATGGCAGGCACGAGTTTTTTAGCCGGCGCCGGTCATCTGCTGAATTGGGATATTGTGCAATTTATGCGGTTCACTGGTTACAGCCTTGCTGATACGATTCAGTTGTGTACGACGAATCCGGCAGCCTTGCTCGGGCTTCCTCCAGATAGCGCAACGTTGCAGGCCGGAGCTCCGGCCAATTTAACACTCTTCACAAAGCGACCTGACGCTCAATCCTTGCATATTATATGCACGATCAGAAATGGAATCGAAGTTTACAATGATGCGTCCGAAGCATCAGGGAAGTAAGTACTATCGAGAGACTTTATATTAAGGAGGTGGTGCTACGCAAAATAGAGCATCCAAAGTAGTTTGTTGTAACAGGTAGAGGAGAGTGGGTCTCTCAAAGACCTGACAGACTGAGAATCCTGGCTTCTCCGAAAGGTCGGCGGAAACTGAAAACTTTTCACCGGCAAGCATGTAAGATCGACATTCAACAAAGGAGCGACTCAGGAGTTTTGAAACGCTCCTGCCATTAACAAGAAACGACAGGGATTGAGCATTCTTGCTTCTACCCAATTCCTGTGGTTTTAAAGGAGAACAATCATGAACTTGCAAAGATATTCGATTCTTGTGATGACCCTGGCCATGTTGACCATTGCAGCTTTCAGCGTCGTTCCTTATGTGGCGATGGCTGCTGAGGACATTGAAATTTCACTATGGGGAGGATGGTCGGAGATCGAACCGATTTATCAAGAGGCAGCGGAGGCATACAACAAGATGCATCCCAATGTGACCATCAAGGTTCTGACGAGCCCTCTGCGTGAATTCGAACAAAAACTCTCTGCGACGATTCCCGCTGATACTGCAGCCTGTATTATCGAGGTCTCACCCTATCCCATGCAAAAATTTTTGACTGCGGGCCTTATTCCACCGGCTCCGGCGAATGTGGTCGAGTTTATGACGGTCTCCGGGCGTTTTCCTGAAGCGCTGGTCAGCGATAACCTCGGCGAAGATGGCAACTACTACGGCCTCAACTATTTCCAGGGACGGCACGCCATCTACTGGAACAAAGATAAATTCACGGCAGCCGGTCTGGACGGCCCTCCTGCAACGATGGACGAATTGGTCGAATACGCTCAAAAATTGGCTGAATATGATGGTGATAAACTGACATCGAGTGGTGTGAGCCTGCGCCTGTCCGGCGGTGGGAGCGGTGTCGGTGAAAAATTCTGGATGTACCTCTTCCCTTATGGTGGTACTATTATCGAGAAAACGCCATCGGGCAAATGGCATAACGGCTACAACAACGAAGCCGGACAAAAGGCCTTGCAAATGTATCTGGACATGGTCTGGAAGAACAAAACCGACAGCCATGAAATCAAGCACGATGCCGAAGCCTTCGAATTAGGACAGACGGCGATGTTTGTCCGCGAATCATGGGTGATTGGCGATGCCGCTAAGAAAGCCCCGGATCTGAATTTCGATACCGCGCCGATGCCGAAAGGAGCACGCTGGGGCGATCTTGCAACCGGAGTGAACCTCTATGTCACCCGAAGCTGCAAACATCCGGATGTGGCCTGGGATTTTATTCTGTTCTTGAATTCAGAAGAGAATTTACAAGCCCTCCTGAAAAAGACCGGCTGGCTGCCGCAGCGTCTGGATATCGATCTGTCAGCAGTCGTGGAAGAGACGCCTCAGTATAAATCGTTCCTATTCAGAGATCCTGACTACCAGATTTATACCTACCCGACCTTACCGGAATTTGATGAAATCCTGACCAAGTTTTCCGCGCGGTTGGTCAATGCTTTCCTGGATAAATCCCTGGTAGACAATCCGTATAGCGTCGCTAAATTTTTGGAAGAAGCTGCTGCTGAAACAGACTCAATTCTTAAACGTAACGGCCACTACGGCACAGAATAATAAACCTCATTCTCATGCTTACCACAGAGGCATAGAGACGCGAAGGAAAGCAAGAAGATGAGAAGAGTAAGTAATTATTAAGTTGATTGCTTTACATTTTGGTGACACAGGCATTCCTGCCTGTGTATGCAGACAAGAATGTCTGCTCCACTGAAACGTACAAAGAATCTACTGATAGTTAGTTAGATAAGTCGATATACATAATTCTTCTCAACGTTTTCAGGCCGACATGGATTCACGCCTTCGCGGGAATCCATGCTGACACGGCCTGGACGTTCAAAAAATTAATTTATATTTCGCTCAATGTCTCATGTCTCCATATTCTCCGTGCCTCCGTGCCTCTGTGGCTGAGTAATTACAATTTGCGATCATCATATCAATTCTGGACGATAGAACGCCGAAAATGGATTTTCTGCTACACGGGACTGCTGCCTATCTTCGCGATCTTTATCGTCCTACGCATCATCCCTATCGTACGCACGTTTACTCTGAGTTTTTATGAGTCGAACCTGGTAAATCCTCAGAGCCGTTTTATTGGAATAGAGAATTACCGGAATTTATTCGGCGATCACCTTTTTCGAACTGCGCTCTCCAATACTACCATTTTTGCTGCAGGAACCGTTGTGTTAAGCGTGGGAATCGGGTTAGCTCTGGCCTTGCTGGTCAACCGGACGCTCAGATTCAGCCCCTTTTACGAAACGGTCTATTTTCTTCCTGTCATCACGCCGATGGTGCCAGTCTCGATTATCTGGAAATGGATCTACGATCCTTCCTTTGGCTTGTTGAACTATATACTTTCCTGGTTTGGTATAGACCCGGTAGGCTGGTTGGTCTATCCCAATATCGGATTATGGGCCATCGTGATAATGAGCGCCTGGAAATTAGTGGGATATAACATGGTACTTTTCCTGGTCGGTTTGCGCAATATCCCGGATGAATATATGGAGGCCGCCGCCCTGGACGGAGCCGGGCGATTTGACCTGTTTCTCTATGTCACTCTGCCCTTGCTCAAACCGATTCTTCTGTTAGTGATGGTCATCAATACTATCAGCTCCTATAATGTCTTCACTCAGGTATACGTCATGACCGCAGGTTCACAAGGTACATCGGCGAATCCGGTTCGGGTTCTCGTGTATGACATTTGGGAAAATGCGTTTCGCTATTTCCGAATGGGCTACGCCTCAGCCGAAGCTGTTATTTTATTTTTAATCATTTTGACGTTGACGCTGATACAATTTCGCACCATGCGCAATAAGGAGGTGTAACGATGCGACGGTCTTTTTGGGCCACCCATGTCTTTACATGGCAAACCCTCTCTCATGTTCTGCTACTTTCAGGTGTGACGATTATGATCGTCCCTTTTATGTATATGGTGGGAACATCCTTTAAGCCCCCACCGGAAGTGATTAGCTGGCCGCCAACCCTCTGGCCGAAACAGCCGACGCTGGAGAATTATGCATCCCTGCGGACAGCTGCGCCCTTTGCGCGTTTTTTTCTCAACAGCATCATTGTTGCTGTCGTGTCAACCCTGGGAATTATATCGACCAGCACCCTGGCGGGCTATATTTTCAGTAAATTTCGCTTTCCGGGCCACACGATTCTTTTTATTATTTTGTTATCGACAGCGATGGTGCCATTTGAGACATATTTAATACCTTTGTACTTAATTGCCAAGAATCTGAAACTGCTCAATTCCTATACCGGCCTGGTCGGCCCGTATTTGATTATGAGCTTTGGCATCTTTTTGATGCGGCAGAATATCGGTTCTGCAATTCCGGATGAAATTCTGGATTCAGCCCGGATTGACGGAGCATCCGAATGGCGTATTTTTTTTCAGCTTATCGTTCCTCTTTCAAAATCAGCGATCAGCGCCCTGGGAATTTTGGCATTCATTCAGTCCTGGTCAGCCTTTATCTGGCCTTTGATTTTAGCCACGGAACGTGAAATGTATACGATGGAGGTGGGCCTATCCATTTTTCAACGGCGTTTCACCATCGAATACGGCAGTATCACAGCCGGCAGTACCATCAGCATTCTGCCGATTCTCATTATCTTTTTGATTTTGAGGCGGCATATTATTCGCGGTATTACGCTAACCGGATTAAAAGGGTAATGACTCAGTCCCTAACGTTTTTTTCACCGCAGAGGAAGCAGAGATACGCAGAGAAGGGCATGCTGGAATGTTTTTTCTCTGCGTTCTCTGCGGTAAAAACATGTTTTAGAGCCATGAGAGGGGCATTATTGTACCTTACCACACAGTCACAAAGCCCACAAAAGGATGAATAACATGTCTTTTCTTTGGGGCTTTGGGCCTTTGGGGTAAAAAAATGAAAAACAGATGATACAGGTCGGAATAAGTAAAGTCAATATTACGCCGTATATCGGTTGTCCGTTAGGAGGGTTTGCATCGAGAAAGGATGTTTCGCAGGGCATCCACGATGAATTGTATGCCAAAGTTGTCGTCATCGAAGGTCAGGAGTTTATCGCGCTCGTGTCAGTCGATTTGCTCTGTCTTCCCGCAGGAATTGTCAATGCCATCAGAACACAGGCTGCTGAGAAGACCGGCATTCGGGAAGAATGCATCGCTGTCACAGCAACCCATACCCATTCAGGGCCAGAACTGAGGGAAGAAATACAGGAACAGCCCAAACCCTCGTATGTACAAAATTTAATTGATGTTATTATCGGCGGAATTTACGCGGCCTGGCGAGTTCGAGAACCAGCCCGGGTTGGGATAGGTTCCGGCGCAATTCACGGCATCGGCGTGAACCGGAGGCATCCTGACGGTTTGCCAGTCGATCCGGCAGTCGGTGTCCTCTGCTTCGATTTCGAGAGCGGAAAACCTGGAGGCATTCTGATTAATTATACCTGCCATCCTGTGGTGCTCGGTCCCGACAACCTCTTGATCTCCGCCGATTATCCAGGATACACCACACGTATCATTGAGCACATCAAAGGCGAGGGAACGATTGCCATATTTACGAATGGCGCGAGCGGTGACATCAATACCGGGCATTCAGCGGATCTCAGCGCTCTGGGCTATCCGATTCCGGGACGCACATTCGAAAGAGCCGGACAACTCGGGACAATGCTGGCAGGAGAGGGGCTTAAAACCCTGGGACGTGTCGAAGTCAAATCGGAGGCGATTGTCACGGCGAAACGGAAGATTCTTTCACTCAAACTGAAGGCATTGCCGACACTTGAAGAGGTTCAGAACGATCTCAAGAAAAAACAAGCTGTCCTGGATCGGGTTTTAGCTGAAAAAGCGGCTGAGGAAACAATTATCAAAGCCAAAGTGAACAAACTCTATGCGGAATTGCTCAGAGAAACGGTGGCCCACCAAGCCAAAGCCCCTGAAGCAAACTCGATCAAAATCGAGCTTCAGGCTCTGAGAATCGGGGATTGCGCCCTGCTCACCTTTCCCGGCGAACTCTTTGTCGAGATCGGTTTACATATAAAAAAAGAATCGCCTTTCGAGCAAACATATATTTTAGGATACACTAACGGGTATATCGGCTATCTTCCAACTGTCGAGGCTTTTCAGGAGGGTGGCTATGAAGCTGCCGCATCGAGATTCACCCCCGAAAGCGTCAAAATCATCGAAAATGAATCGATTGAGTTATTACGATCCTTCATATCTGAGGAATAGATCATGAACGAACAGAAAAAAATATTGGCAATCCAGGGAGGCCCAAAGCATATTCGCACTGAACCCGGCGATCTGTTTACATGGCCGATTGTTACCGAAGAAGATGAACACGCAGTGCTCGATGTCCTGCGTCGAGGAACGATGAGCGGCACCGATATTACCAAACGATTCGAACAGGAATTTGCTGCATGGATAGGAACACAATATGCACTGGGAGTGTGTAATGGCACAGCAAGCCTTCATGCGGCGATGTGGGCCTGCGGTGTCGGAGCGGGCGATGAAATCATCTGTCCCAGCATGACCTATTGGGCGAGCGCCCTGCCGGCCTTATCGCTCGGTGCTGCGGTCAACTTTGCTGATATCGATCCGGAAACCTTATGCATCGATCCGGAGGATATCGAACATCGCATCTGTGAAAAAACCAAAGCGATCATTGTGGTCCATTACGCAGGCTATCCGTGTGATATGGACAAAATCCTGCCAATTGCCGAGAAATATCAGATTAAAGTTATCGAAGATGTTTCCCATGCTCATGGCAGCCTTTACAAGGGAAAGATGTGTGGAACATTAGGCGACATCGGTGCCATGAGCCTGATGGCTGGAAAAAGTTTTGCCATCGGAGAAGCCGGGATGATCGTGACGAACGACCGCTCTCTGTACGAACGCTGCGTCGCATTCGGGCATTATGAGCGAACGGGCGGTTCTTCCCGCTTCAATCCGCCGGATAAGCAGGTGACCGATCCTCATCTTGCCGAATTTGCGGGCGCTCCGTTAGGCGGATGCAAACATCGCATGAATCAAACCTGTTCGGCGATGGGGCGCGTACAATTAAAGTATTACCCCGAACGCATCGCAGAGATTCAAAAATCGCTGAACTATTTTTGGGATCTCCTTGAAGATGTGCCTGGAATCCGCCCCCATAGACCTCCGCAAGATTCGGGAACAACAATGGGAGGCTGGTATTATCCTCAGGGATTATACCGAAGTGATGAATTGAAAGGGCTGTCTTGTGAAAAATTTTGCGAATCAGTCAGAAGTGAAGGAGTGTCCAACTGCTATCCCGGCGGAAACGATCCGCTCCATCTTCATCCTGTGTTCCACACGGCTGATGTGTTCAATATGGGAAAGCCCACAATGATTGCATTCGGCCAGCGCGATGTTCGGCAGGGGAAAGGAACGCTTCCGGCCTCGGAGCGTATTCATGAGATCAGTTTTTCGATCCCCTGGTTTAAAAAATATCGCCCTGAGAGCATCAAGGAATATGCCGGAGCATTTCGGAAAGTCGCAGAGAACAGTTAACGACAGTGGCGTATATAAGCAGCCTGAATCAGTTATAGTGATCCTAAAAGAAGCAACTCAGAGGCTAACAACCGCCCCTGCCGCCAAGAGGAAACGATGAGATTACAAATGCTTGCTTATACCAAATTTATGTAGTTTCAAAGGAGCAGTTCAGAGGCGATAGCCGCCTCTGCTATCAAAAAAACACCGGATCCAACCCTGCCAGGGATAACAAAACCCTGACAGGGTAGTTTTAAAGGAGAAAAAAATGAATATCGTACAACATACCACAGCAGCTCAAATGGGACAGGCAGCGGCTCAATTCGGTGCTGAAGCCATCCAACAGGCGATTCAGAAAAAAGACAGTGCCAATATTATTCTGGCCACCGGCGCCAGCCAATTCGAGATGCTGCAAGCCCTGGTTCAAATCCCCAATATTGACTGGAGCAAGGTTACGGCCTTCCACCTCGACGAATACATCGGAATGCCGGAAACTCATCCAGCCAGTTTTCGCAAATATTTGAAGGAACGGTTTGCCGCAAACGTTTCTAACCTGCACGCGTTTCATTTCGTCGAAGGCGATCGGCCCGATCCTGTCGAAGAATGCCGCAGATTAGGTGACATCATAGAAGCTCATCCAATCGATGCGGCCTTCATCGGAATCGGCGAAAACGGGCATCTGGCTTTCAACGACCCGCCAGCGGATTTTGAGATCGAAAATCCCTACATTGTCGTTGATTTAGATGAAGCTTGCCGCAAGCAGCAACTCGGTGAGGGGTGGTTCGCAACCCTGGACGATGTGCCGGCCCAGGCGATCTCAATGAGCATCAAACATATCATGAAAAGCCAGTGCCTGATCGTAACCGTGCCGGACGAACGCAAAGCACAGGCCGTCAAGTGCACAGTTGAAGGTGAGGTTTCCAACCTCTGCCCGGGATCGATCTTGCAGACGCATCCTAATTGCAGCCTCTTTCTGGATGCAGCCTCCAGTTCACTGTTGACAAAATAAAGTCTTGCCCCCTAATCGAAATGCGAATATACGTAAATCCGATCCGGAGGAGTTGTATGAATGCAGATAGAGACATTCTCATGCCTGTTCAATGGGCAGGATTGATGTTGCGCAATCCTTTTATTGCGGTATTGCTGCTTCCGGATCAACACATAAAACCGTTTCTCAGTTTATTGAAGCGGAACTACTGGTTAGGGGGCCGTCAGCACGAAGTTAAGCATCGATCCTGACTCGGAGACCGCTTGCTTCATCTATTCCAATGATAAAATCCTGCTCTGAGGTTTATCTACGAATGTTTGCAAGGTGACGATTTGCCGATTAGAAAAAAGAGCTCCCCTCCCACTTATCGAAACCCCGTAAGCAGAAAGTCATTACTTTCGTATAGGCCACCGGCAAGATTCCATTAGGTCGTTGAACGTCCTGTGGAATCTGCCACTTGGGCGGCTTCTTCTGTGATCTCTTTCAAGCTTTTGCGGTGGCAAAGAGTTTATATTGCCGGGAATCCGATAGGATCTTTTCTAAAGCGTCGTATTCTTCATCGTCCAATTCCTCATACTCTTCGATGCTGCTGACATCAAATGCTTCTAACTTGTGACGCTGATTCCACAGATTCCGGATTTTTATGCACTTCATCCACAATGCCCTGCAAGGCGTTCCAGCATCGTTCCAGCGTATTTCTGAGCGCAAAAATCAAGCAGACCAGCCGGCGCTGCATCACCGTTAAGGCCAGCGACACTTGCGAAACGCTGTACCAGAATGTCTGTGCCACCATCACAACAGACTCAAAATCACCAGAGCAAGATTCTTGCATCAGGTAAACTCCGGCAGGTAGTCCGCCTGAATTTTCAGCATATAATCGAGAAATTTCTTCGCGTTGACAGCGGAATCCACGACAGGATCCAGAAGCAAGGCCTGGAGTAATAGCTGTTTTGATTTCTGCTGATACGCATCGATCAGGAGCTTTTGGATGGAATGTTGTAAACGAATCTGGGCTGCAAACCCTTCAGGCAAGTTCCCGACGAATTCAGGATGAATACCATTTGCATCGACGGTTGCAGGCACTTCGATGCAGCCGTCCCTGGAAAGGTTGTCGATGTAGCCTTCGGTGTTCAACACATTCACGGAGGCCCGCCACATCTTCCGATCCAACACAATGTCACCGATCACCGGAACAGCGAGTTCACCGGATTTGATCAGGACATTCTCATCAGGCATTCGCTGCCCGTACAGATACTCATCATCAACGTGCAGAATATCGCTGGCTAATAATGCACCGACATCCAGATCTCTCCGCCAGGCTTCGAAGGCTGTCCAGGAAGTCACAAGATCATCAGTTTGCAAAACCTTTCTTTTCTCGATTCCGAATTCCCACTGCATTCCCGTAAATTCATGAGCATAGCCAACGTACTCACCGACATGGTGATCGGAATCGTAACCGACGATCCTGAAAGTTTCCCATAAAAACCGGTTGAGCGGCTCAAGCACTTCCGGATTTTCAGAAATTTTCTGCTCAAACTCCGGAATCAGATCGTTTCCTGATTTTTTTTCAGAAATATGATAATAGGTGTAAAAATGATTCATGCCGGCGGTACGGATATCCAGTTCTTCAGTAGGACGGCCAAGCACCTTGCCAGCCAGATTGTGGAATCCGTAGAATCCATGACATAAGCCGATCGCTTTGATATGTGTGAGTTTGAGGATTATCGTTAATATTCGCGCTTCCGGATTGGTAAAATTGATCAAATATGCCTCCGGGCACAACTGTTCGATGTCACGCAGAATCGGGAAAATCAGCTTATAATTCCTCAATGCGTGGAACAACGCCCCCGGGCCGCCGTTTTCGCCATAAATATGGCGCATTCCGAAGGATAAGGGAATGCGGAAATCCTGTTCCCACAAATCCATACGGCCGATCGCCACGGAGAGCAGCACAAAATCGGCTCCGGGCAGCGCTTCCTCACGGTTCTCCGTTGCCGAAAACGAAATGGGGGCTCCTGTGACTTCAACACAGCGCTGCGCATAGTTGAGCATTGTTTGCAAACGTTTAGGATGAATATCGACCAGGACAACCTCGACCTGCACAGCTTGGGGCAGTTCCTGATCCAGCACCAGATCATGAATCAATCCACGACTGAACTCCTTACTTCCGGCGCCAATAAGTACGATTTTAATATTCTCTTTCATTCTATTTTCCCCTTGTGTGTGAATTAGGGTTCATATTCTCCAACGATTCAATGACTCCAGGCAACTCTTGAGAAGTCTTAATTGTGTATTGGGGGATTTCAATATCATCTAGCAATCCTCAATCAGTTGTGGTGGCACAGACATTCTTGTCTGGGGAGACAGGCAGGAATACCCGTCCTACCGGGTGACATTTCATTGGGGATTGCTAGATCTTCACTCATAGTAACATGACTTTTATAAGTCTTTTTTCGCTGAGTCGACAATCGCATCGATTTCTCGGATGATCTCATGCGTTATCGGGGCGTTTTGCGACCCCGTTATCCATGCGTCTCACAAGCGGGACGCTTGTGCTACAAACTCTTTTCACCATATTGACATATCCGTCTCAGCTCTCGTATTTCATGATCTTCCCTTTGGAAAGTATGCTTCGCCAGATACGTGTCAATAATTTCCTGGACCATAGAAATCGGCGTCGGTTTATGATGTACTCGCCATTGTGCCAGGTTCATTGCCGGGAACAACTCTCGCTGGCCATAAAAGTCTCTATATTCGTCTAATGTGGAATCATGATTCAAGTAATTGCCTTGTGTAAGCCCTTCTTCAATGATTTGGTAACTACGTTCAAACGACGTATCCCATTTTAAGCCTTTCACCATCCGTTCTGCGCCTTTCACAATCGTTCTATCGATCACAACTTGTTCGAGGCTGAAGACTTCGTCAGAAGCCAATTGCCCGGAACCGTGGAAAAAGGTGGCGCCATTCATCGCTTGCAGCCAGCAACTGACCGTACGCTCGTGAGCTGCCTGCTGATCCGGCCAGCGGCTCATCGAAAGCAGATAGCCCCAATTTCTAGGTACGCCACAAAGATATTCATGCAAGCGCCGGTTTGCCAGATCAAGCAGGGCATACTCCGACCCAGCGACGCAGTAGTTCATGAAACGCATGTCAAAGGGACCGCCCCTCAGATAAGGAGGCGGATATTCCCCGGTAATTGCATGCATAAACATGCAGGCCGCTAAATCTTCCGCCAATCCTTGCATATGTGCGGCGGGAAAGACCAGGGGACAGGTACTTCCGACACAGGGCAGGCCGCCGGTCATCTCGATCGCCAATTCTTTATCCTGGTGGTGATCGATCACAAACTCGAGCACCGCGTCATCAAACTTCATCGGATTGACGATCAGCATCGCAAGCACCCAGATCTGACGATTGACAACCCTGGACATCTGTTTATACAGATCGAGCTCTTTTTCTCCGGGAGTATGAGTCGGAGCGCCGTAGACCGGAGAGTGTTCCAGACAGATGCGTGTTCCATGCAGATCGCGCAGGGATGGCGGATACGCGTTCAACGCGATTGGAGGAACATGGCCGGGAACGCCGTAAGCATCCAAAAACTTTACGGCTCGAACGAGATCGGCTTCTGTGGCAGGGCGAACAACTCCTTGTTCGATATCAGCCCAATTCAGGCACGACCAGGGATGCCCATGTTCAAAAGCGATTTCCTGAGGAGGTGAATCTATTCTGGATCGCATGTCTTCCAGATACAGATAGATCGCGTCCGGTTCGAAACAGATTCGCTCTGGTTTCAGAATCACACCTTTACCAGAGGAAAACCATGTTCGCACTTTGTGCGAAGTGAGTTGCAGGCCGTGTTCGTGCAGAAGTTTTACAGCGCCTTTAACGACCTGTTCGCAATAGGCATCATCGAGAGGCAAATCGCATGCTGCTTGTGTTCTCTTGAACATATTCCCCATTATAACCAACCCATCCCCCTCAACTCTTGTGGGAGCTCTAAAAGCAGGCCCAACCCTACATGAAATTATTTCTCAGAGATCCAGCCCACTGAGCCTTTGATATAGTACTTCTGCAGAAGCATAAACAGCACAAACGGCACGACAGTGACCAGGACTGCGGCGGCAGAAAGCTGCCCCCAATTAGCGACAAATTGACCTCGCAGCATAGGAATAACCTGAATCGAGACATATTTTTCAGGGCTATACAAAAAGATAAGAGGCAGAAAAAAATCCACCCAGCACCAGACAAATTGGAGCGTGAAGACCGAGATGAGCGCTGGAATCGATTGAGGCAGCACAATATGTACCACAATTTGCAGTGACGATGCCCCGTCGATCTTCGCAGATTCCTCGACCTCTATCGGTTGGGACTTGACGAAGTTCATCATGAAAAAAATGATCCAGGGCAGCGCAGTGGCCGTATCCATGATAATCACACTTGTAAATTTGTCGAGTAATTGCAAACTGTTCATGATTTTAAAAACCGGAACAGAAATCATCTGCAGCGGAATCGCCATAAGCGATAACAAGGCAACGATGATCGTCTTCTTCAATGGGATCTTATGCCGGGCAAAGGCATAACCGGCGAATCCTCCCAACATCATCGGGATAATCGTTCCCCACAGAGAAATATATAAAGAATTCCACAACGGGCGGAGCAAAGGCAGAGAAGTTCGTAACAAGACGTCAATATAGTTCATGATTGTCGGACGGAACTCTTCAAACACCCACCACCCGTGAATAATTTCCGTTTCAGGACGAATTGAAACCATGAAGATCCCAACAAAGGGGAGAACCCAAAGAATCCCCAAGCTCCATGCAAAAAGATGACGCAGCGCATTTTTCATGTGTATTCTTTCCTAAATGTTACGATTTCATTGATGCCCGTACCATGAAAATAATTGGAATAATCGTCATAAGCGTCAGGAGGGACGCAATCGCCGTGCCCTTACCATATTCGAAATAGCGGAAAGCTGTGAGGTACATTTCGAGTGCCATGACGCTTGTCGATCTCCCGGGGCCGCCCAACGTTGACGAGTAGACAATATCAAAGAGTTTTGTCTCCCAAATGACCGTCATAATCACAATAATGCCGGTCGCCGGTTTTAAGAGAGGGAAGGTGATATGGCGGAACTGACGCCATGCAGAGGCCCCATCGAGTGCCGCAGCTTCATAAAGAGATCTCGGGATCGTTGTCAGTGCAGCCATATAGACGACAAGACAATAGCCTGTCCACAACCAGATCGACGTCAGAATCAACGCTAATAGTGCGGTTTCAGGATGGGCGATCCAGTTGATATCGAGTTGTTCGACCCCGATCGTTCGAAAAAAACGGCTGACCATTCCGGCATTTTTGGAAAACAGGAAACGAACTAATATGCCTCCGACGACCATCGGAACGATCATGCCCATAAAAATGACCGATCGGATAATGGTGGAGCCTTTCACCCCCTTCAACAACAGGGCAAAAAACAGGCCCAAAAACAAGGTTAGAGGCAAGTGGATGGCAATCCAGATAAAATTATGGATCAACGCGCCCAGGGGCGGCCATTTTGGGAAATTCGAAAAATTAATAATCCGGGTGTCCTGAAAGATGGCGATATAATTTTTCAAACCGACAAATTGCCCGTCATCAGAAAGAAAGCTCAGATAGAAGCTTTGAAACACCGGGATAATCAAAAAAATAAGGACAATCAATAAGGCAGGTGAGATAAAGAGGAGTGTATCTTTTCTCATGAAGCCCCCTTTCAGATATAGACATCCTGAATAAGCCGTGTGATATTCGAGCATGCGCAACCCACCCCTCACGCCTCCCAGGAGGGGTGAGGGGTGGGTTGCGGAGTAGGGCAACTTCTCCAGGATTGCTCTATATCGGTCTTTCTCAAACACAAAACAGGGCAGGTTGTTTTGGATAAACCTGCCCTACAACTCATAGGTGAAAACTTATTTCTTCGCCAGCGTCTCTTCTGTCGCTTTGTCTAACTCTGCCAGAATAGCGTCCAGAGTATCCTCGGTTGGATTCGCCCAGAGGAGTCCTAGCTGATCCCAGATGGTGGCCTGGAATTTTCCACCAAGACTATCATCCATGTCTGGCAGCACGGTTTTGCCTTCAATCGCCTGGAAAACCTCTCTTTCAGGGGCAGGATAATCTTCTGGCGGCACTTTAGCGTAGGTCGAGACTCGGCCCCCCGCCTTGATTTGAATCGCCTGTCCCTCAGTTGCCAGGAATTTAAAGAGGCGTTTCGCTTCTTCAGGGTGTTTGGTATATTTTGGCATAAACCAATAGTCATGCCAGAACACCACTCCTTCCTGCCCTGGAAACAGGAAAATTCCCCGATCTTCAGCAGGGGAAATACTCATTGAGTCTGTGCTGTCACCGACATACACCCCATGATTACCCTTCCACATGGCTTGAAGCACCGCTTCAAATTCATCAGGCTCTCCAAAATATCCATTTTGCAACAAGGGCAGGAGTTTGTCTTTTAATACGGCTTTGACTTCCGGGCTTTGCCACGAGATCGTCCCTTCAGTCAATCCTTTATGCATGGCGGGACCACCAAAAGTGATAATCCAGTTTTCAACCACACTGGTAAACGGCCAGCCAATTCCGCCGCCACTCCCAATCGGGCCTTTCACCCCAGGGACTTTTTTGATCTCATCCAGCAGCGCAATGAACTCATCCCAATCCTTGAGAACTTTCGGATCTTTCAGTCCATGTTCTTGAAAGAATGATTTTCTATACTCCGGAGTCGTCACGCCTCCCAGACTGGACGCCCCATAGATTTTTCCGTCAGCCATGACTCGATCAATAGCCCCAGGCAAGAAATCCTGCGGATCAATCACATCCGTTACGTCCATGATATGCCCTTTCTTCGCCTGTTCGAGAATATACCATTGCCAGGGTGTATCCACAACATCGACCGGAGTTTTTCCAATCGCGAACTGGTTCGCCAGAATCGTTGAGGTATCTTCGGGTTTACCTGAGCGATACTCGAGCTTAATATCGGGGTTTTGCGCTTCAAAAGCTTCCATGACCGGTTTGAACCCTTCGAGCTCTTCCGCAGCCCACGGAGCCATAATCACTAATGTGACTTGCTCTGCCTCACTATCATGAACGCCAAATATGGCTAACAATGCCAAAGCCAATAATAAAAGACTGATATGATGCGATTTCATTGCACGACCTCCTGTGAAAATCATCTTGCCAGGGTTGCGCCTCCCGGCATAACTCATTAGTAGCAATCATTCTAACACGTCAAGACGCAACAATACTTTCGCTCCTAAAAACTTGTCAACTTATTTCTCAACGAATCGAGAGGATTTTTGAACTCACGCCAAGCCGCCAAGACACCAAGTATTCGTTGTGTTTTTCTTTGCGCCTTGGCGGCTTTGCGCGACACTTCAGTTCTGTGGAGAGAGTGAACAACCGGCTCGTTCCAGCACGATCAACCACATTATACGCGAAGCCCATTCGTTTCTCATGTGTTTCATTGTACTCCGGACAACACAACAGACTCAATGTCGCGTTTTCCAGCATTTTTCGTGAAGCTGGACAACGCTCACTAGCGCCCAAAAATGGGTTGACAGAACGTCATATTTCCCATTCAGCCTTTACATCGGCGAATTGTTGAATGGCAAAATCCAGATCCGCAGACGAGTGGGCGGCGGAAATCTGAGTGCGAATACGGGCTTTGCCTTTGGGCACGACCGGATACGAAAAACCAATGACGTAAATGCCTTTTTCCAGCAAGAGGGCTGCCATCTTCTGAGCGACACTGGCCTCACCCAGCATGATGGGCACAATAGGGTGCGTTCCGGGCAGAATGTCAAAGCCCAGTTCCACCATCTTCTCTCGGAAATAACGGGTATTGTCAAACAATTTTGTGCGTAAGTCATCCGATTCTGTCAGCAATTCTAAGACTTTCAAAGACGTTGCCACAATGGCTGGAGCGACAGTATTGGAAAACAGATAAGGGCGCGAACGCTGGCGCAGCATATCGATAATCTCTTGACGTCCGCTGGTATAGCCGCCACTGGCACCTCCCAGGGCTTTCCCCAGTGTGCCGGTGATAATATCCACTCGTCCCATGACGTTGCAATATTCCGGCGTACCGCGTCCATGCGCTCCCATAAACCCCACTGCATGGGAATCATCCACCATGACCAGCGCATCGTATTTATCAGCGAGATCGCAGATGCCTTGCAGATTGGCAATATAGCCATCCATCGAAAAAACACCGTCAGTGGCAATCAGGCGAAAACGTGAACCAGCGGCAGCTCTGAGCTGCGTCTCCAAATCATCCATATCACTGTTCTTATAGCGATACCGTTGGGCTTTACAGAGTCGGATGCCGTCGATAATGCTGGCATGATTCAGTTCATCGCTGATAATAGCGTCTTCGGCAGTCAGCAATGTTTCAAACAAGCCGCCGTTGGCATCGAAACACGATGTGTACAGAATCGTATCATCGGTACCGAGAAATTCCGAGAGCTTCCGTTCCAATTCCTTATGAATCGCTTGGGTGCCGCAAATAAAACGCACCGATGACATCCCGTAGCCCCAGGTATCATAACTGGCTTTCGCCGCCTCAATAATAGCTGGATGCGACGCTAAGCCCAGATAATTATTGGCGCAGAAATTCAGGACCTGGCGACCGCCCTGCACCGTAATATTTGCATTCTGCGGACCGGTCAAAATCCGCTCTGCCTTAAAAAGCCCCTGCTTCTCAATGGAAGCAAGCTCTTGCTGCAAATGTGTTTTGATAGCTCCAAACATACTTCTTGAGTGAAGCGACGGAGTAGGGGAATCTTCGGAGATTCTCATCACTCCATGACTCCACTACTCCATAACTCCGTTACTCCTCCCAACTCAACACAATTTTTCCAGAATGACCGGAACACATCAATTCGAAAGCTTTCTGAAACTCCGTGTAGTGAAAACGATGAGTGATGATGGCTGAAATGTCCAGCCCGGTTTGAATCATGGATGTCATTTTGTACCAGGTTTCAAACATCTTGCGCCCGTAAATCCCCTTGAGCGTTAAGCCGTTAAAAATCACAAAATCCCAATCAATAGAGCCCTGTCCCAGCAATCCGAGCAAAGCCACTTTGCCGCCGTGAAACATGTGTTCCAGCATCCCTTCCAGAGCGTCAGTATTGCCCGACATCTCCAGCCCCACATCAAAGCCCTCTTTCATCCCCAATTCTTTCTCAATACGATCCAGATCGCAGGTTCTGGCATCTACGACACGCGTCGCCCCCATTTTTTTCGCGAGTTCCAGACGATACGGATTCACATCTGTCACCACCACATAGCGCGCGCCGGCATGTTTGGCGACAGCCGCCGCCATGCACCCGATTGGGCCGGCTCCCGTAATCAGAACATCTTCGCCCAGTAGTTCAAACGACAGTGCCGTATGCACAGCATTCCCCAACGGATCGAAACAGGAAAGAATATCCGTCGGAATGTTGGGATTGCAGGGCCAGATATTACTCTTTGGAATACATAAATATTCGGCAAATGCGCCGCTGCGGTTGACGCCAACTCCTACCGCATGATTGCACAAATGCCGGCGGCCTGCCATGCAGTTACGGCAGTAGCCGCACACAATATGCCCCTCGCCGCTTACCAGTTCGCCAATTTCCAAATGCTGCACGTTTTCGCCAAAGGCTTCCACTGTCCCCACATATTCATGTCCGATAACCATGGGCGTGTGAATGGTTTTCTGTGCCCAATCATCCCAATTGTAAATGTGGACATCGGTACCGCAAATAGCGGTTTTTCTGATCTTAATCAGCACGTCGTTTATGCCGGGTTTCGGCACCGGCACATCGTCTAGCCACAAACCGGGTTCTGCGTATTTTTTGATCAATGCTTTCATAAGCTTTTTCCGACATGAAAATGCCGGACCATACTCAAGCGACTCTCTGGGATACACGTCTCAACAGAACGCCTGAAATAATCCGGTATTTTACTAACGGAGAATGCGGAGTTTATATGGATTATGTCCGGCACGTAGTGATCTCCGGCACACGGTTGCATCCGGCACATCATAGAGCTGTTGCCCAGCACAAACGGACCGTCTTTCAGGAAGGCTCACTGATCGAGCAACAACTCGATTCTCAGTAAGCGTATCCTTTTCTTCTCGCGTGCTGGTTAAACAGATCTCGCTTACCTCTCATTCACAATATAAATCTGGTTAAAGCTTTCCGTCAATATCTTTCTTCCCAGATTTTCGGATTAAAAAATACACTTTCAGCTCTGGATCTTATCAGTCGGAAATCAGGTGTTGTCAAGGAGGGGGACATTGAGATCGGTTCAACGGATCAAGAGATCTGTGGGCGAATTGCGGAGCATCCTGGATAGAGAGAGTTCCTAAATGAATTGTGCGATCATGAACCTGCCAGGATTTCACACCCTGGCAGGATTTATTCTGAAAAACCTCTGCACCAGAACACCAGCAGCATTTCGAAACGCCTATTAATGCTACGCTCCACCACCGGAAAATGTGATGAAGCGTAGTGTAAAGTGTACCTGTGTGCAATGCTTGTTATTGTTCATTTTTATCAGGAAGCATCCATGCAATGATGATGAACACAACTGCAATGACGCCCGCGACAACAATTCCGGGAAGGCCGGGAAGCAGGGCCGGAAATTTCTCATTGCCGGTCTCAGCCAGCGTTATCTTATCACCGAGTTTTGCAAACAGGAAGGAACTTTTTACGGCTCCATAACCCAGCGTGAAAACCAATGCTCCGAGAAGGCCACCCAACACAAACGATATGGCATCTTTTCTTCCTACGCCGAGTGCCACGACGCCGGTTCCGGGACAGAACCCGGAAATAGCCCATCCAAGCCCTAAAATAGCTCCTCCGATAATGACTCCGACATACGAAGATTTTATACTGATATGCGAGGTATCAATCATGCCGACAGCAAGCAAGATAAAAAGCACTAAACTGCTGATGCCGATAGCAAAAAAGATGGCCTTCATTAAATGAAGATCCTTCAACCTCAGCATATTAATAAGCTCTTGTGGATTTGCCGCCCCAACTTTCTGCAACACAAACCCAAACAACAAACCCAGGATAATTGCCAGAAAAATATTCATTTTACTTACCCTCCTTATACATGGAAAGAGCGACAGGGACAGCGACGATAAAAGCGCCCAATGCAAAAAGATATCCACTTAACGATGTCTGCATCATGCCGCTCATCATGTGACCGCTCGTGCATCCTCCGGCTAAACGCGCGCCTATCAATACAAGGAAACCACCTATGAATACAGCCACATGGCGTGTAGACGACGAACTGCCAAATCGTTCGCGCCAAACCGCCGGGATTGTCAACGACTCCTTGCTCTCCTTCGTGGATTGAAGCCTGCTGGCGATAAACCCGCCGAGGATCATAGCGAGAACAAACACGAAAGAATAATTCACAGGATTTGCAACACTTTTGGCATACTTACCGCTGCTTTTGTTCAAGTATGCGTTAGGACTCGAATAGCTCTTTCCCGAATCCGTCTCATCCTCCACAACGATTCCATCCGAAAACGCGTTCCAGATGATACCGTCCAAGATGACAAATTGCGTCGAAACCCCGATCGGTTTCACAAGGGCTACAGCAAGCAGAAACGCAATCCCCAGAGCAATACCGCTGGCACGCCAACTCCATTGTCGCTGAAAAATGAATTCCTTCATAAGAACCTCCTTCCTTTTTTTACCCACTACTGGAGTAGTGCTTTATCAAAATGATATCGACGGGTTGGTGGAGTCCACCTGTTTTTCGGTGGCTTCCACCGGAATTACGATAAGCACCAGATGGAGAGCACTGACAAAATGAACCCCATCGAACCGCCAACCACATGTTAGCAAAGCAGTTGTTTGTTTTTAATTTCTATCTAGAAACAATAATATATCAGAATATTCTAATTCAATCAATAAAAAATTAAAATTTTTTATTGTTTTGGCAAATGAACAATACCAAACCCCTGAAACGAAAGAGGCATTCCCGCCGCACAAGGCGAGGCCACCATAAAAAAAGGCCCCACCTTGAGAGATGAGGCCCATGATGAAAAACGCACAAAAATTCGGCGCAATCCAGGTAACGTCTTTCTCTCTAACCGCCTTATTTCTTTTTGGACATAACGTCTACGTAGACAGCGACAACCAGCACTAAGCCGCGAATAATGAACTGCCAGAAGATCGGCATATTCATCACGCTCATGCCGTTCAGCAAACTCGCCATAATCAACGATCCAACCAGCGCACCGACAATCGTTCCTTCGCCGCCGGCAAAACTTGTTCCGCCGATAACGCAGGCGGCAATAGCTTCCAACTCGTAGTTTTGTCCGCCCCCAATCGTTCCGGCAGCCACATAACCAGTCAAGACGATTCCACTCACGCCGCACAATAATCCCATTAAAATATGGACGCGAAAAATTGTACCATTAATATTGACGCCGGACAGGCGGGTGGCTTCCTTATTCCCACCCAATGCGTAGGCATAGCGTCCGAACTTCGTATTTGTCGATAAATAGGAGAAAATTAAGGCCACAAAGCCCATCAAAAGGACCGGATTCGGAATGCCGCGATAGCGGTTCATATAGAGCACGAACCCGATTATCAATACTGAAAAAAAGATCGCTTTGATAAGATCCTGATAGAGAGGATGAGGTGCAAAACCATAACGAACGCGTTGGTTTCGGCTTCTAAAGATGCCGATAAAAATCAGGATTGCGACAATCACGCCGAGAATAAGCCCAAAGGTTTTGGGAAGATACCCTTGCGCAATCAATCGGAATGAATCTTCAATCGGTACAATGGTTTTACCCTGTGTGATTCCAAGCACTCCGCCCCGAAATGCCAGCATGCCACCGAGAGTCACGATAAAAGCCGGGATTCCCAAATAGGCGATCAATGAACCCTGCAAAAACCCGACGATCAGCCCAACAAGCAGGCTGACAATAATACTGAGTGAGGTGACAAGAATACTGCGCGCCGTGATGCTCATGGATTCGGCAATCCCCATTGCTGAAAACAGATTCGGAAGAATATAGGCTTGCAAAGCTGCTGCAATTGCGCTGACAAACCCAACGACCGACCCGACCGACAGATCGATGTTGCCGATCACGATCACGAGTACCATGCCCATAGCCAAAAATGACACGATCGTCATTTGGCGAAAAAGGTTCGAAAGATTGCGAGGTAGAAAGAAAATGCCATCGGTTAAAAATCCAAATAAGAGCCAGATAAAAGCCAGGGCCAGAATCATGGTATAGGTTTTCATGTTCGCCCGCATTTTACTCATAAGTACAGATGTAATATCGTGTTTTCCTGGTGATTTGCTGCCAACGTGTTCCATGTTTATCTGTTAGACAGAATGAACAGGATGAACAGGATTGAAGCACCTCAACGTGTCTGACATACAGACTGAACGCATCCGGCCCATCCTGTCGATCCTATTTACACTCTACATTTTCCGAGTTAATTATCCGTTAATCCCGTTGCTAATGCCATAATACTCTCTTGATCGGCTTCTGCTCGATCCAAAATCCCAGTACATTCCCCTTCATGCATCACCATAACGCGATCGCTCATGCCGAGAATCTCAGGAAGTTCCGAAGACACCATAATAATTGCAACGCCTTGTTCTGCCAAACTATTCATCAGTTTATAAATTTCGTACTTCGCCCCGACATCAATTCCCCTGGTCGGTTCATCGAGAATGAGAACACGAGGTTCCGACATCAACCATTTCGCAATGACCACTTTTTGTTGATTTCCTCCACTCAGAGAATTCACATCAGCATGAAGGCTCGGAGTTTTAATGGTGAGATATTTTGAGATCTTTTCGCACTGTTCAAGCTCTTTATGCTTATTAATAGAGAAGGTTGTGGCAAATTGATGGAGATTCGGTAAGGCAATGTTTTCAAGAATCGTTTGCTGCAACACAAGTCCCATCTTTTTGCGATCTTCTGGAACCAGGCTGATTTTATTATTCATCGCATCACGGGCCGATTTATTATGAATCAGTTCGCCCTCAAGGACAACTTCACCACTTTGCTGCTGTCCGTATTCACCAAAGATCGTGGTCATCAGTTCACTGCGTCCAGACCCCATGAGCCCTGCCACACCAAGAATCTCGCCCTTTCGAACTTCGAATGAGACATTATTCAATGCTTTTTTTCCGGGATGCATGGGATCGTCAACCGTCAAATTTCTGACCTGCAGCATCACGTCACCGGGTTGTCGGTTGCCTTGCGGAAATCGCTCTTTCATCTCACGCCCAACCATCATGGCAACGAGTTTCTCGCGATCGACCTCTTCGGTCTCGACCGTTCCGACCACACACCCATCCCGAAACACAGTAATTTCATCGCAAATTCGGAAAAATTCTTCCATTTTATGGGTAATATAGAGACAGGTCACTCCCCGTTCACGTAGATGATGCAGAATGTCCATCAAGGTATCGACTTCAGATTCGGTCAGTGCAGACGTTGGTTCATCCAAGATCAAGACCTGTGCATTTTCAGAGAGGGCTTTGGCAATTTCGATCATCTGCTGTTTTCCAACGCTCAGATCATCGACAATGCTGGTAAAGGGAATGTCCAAATTGTATTCTGCTAAAATTTTTTGAGTTTTGGCATAGAGATCGTTCCAATTAATGACACCTCGTGTATGAGGCTCTTTCCCTAAAAATATATTTTCACCGACGGTCATCTTAGGAATCAGGGCCAATTCCTGATGGACGATCGCAATCCCTTTATCGATCGCCTGATGGATAGCATCGTGGGTAAATTTTACCACCTCTCCATTGAGTTTAACATCCCCTTTGTAGGTGTCGGCAGGATGCACACCGGCCAGGATTTTCATCAACGTTGATTTGCCGGCTCCATTCTCGCCACACACGCCATGAATGGTGCCACGCCGCACTTTAAACGACACATCATCGAGTGCGCGTACCCCGGGGAAATCTTTGGTGACGTGTTCCATTTCAAGAATATAATCGTTCTTCATGAATTCTCTCCGTTCCGAACTGTATTGAAAAAAAAAGGAGAAGGGATATCCCTTCTCCCTTGTGTGGGTCTGTTATGCATACTTACGGTTTCGGCGGGCGTTGATCTTCGGGAATATCTTTGTAGACTTCATCGTAGCTCTGGAAACCACTCTGAATGATTTCTTCGTAGACATTCTCTTTGTCCACAGCGACAACTTCCAGGAAGTTACACGGCACAGTCCCTGTCAGATTGTCATCCAGGGTCAATTCAGCCAGGGTATAGTCTTTCAGACCTTCGACTTTTTCACCTTTAGCCATTTTGACTGCCATATCGATCGCCATTGGGGTCAGGAGGCGCACGTCTTTGTACACGGTCATAGTCAGTTCGCCTTCAACGATCGATTTACAACCGGCTGCTGTAGCATCCTGCCCTGAAATCGGCACTTTTCCTGCCAGTCCCTGAGCTTTCATGGCTTGCAGAGCGCCCAGAGCGGTTCCATCGTTTGAAGCCACCACAGCGTCAATTTCATTATTGGCAGCCGTCAGGATATTTTCCATCAATTTGGTCGCATTTGCCGGATCCCAGTTTTCAACCCACTGATCGGCCACAACTTCAATCTGACCACTGTCGATTAACGGCTGAAGCACTTCCATCTGGCCGTTGCGGAACAGCACAGCGTTGTTATCGGTCGGACTTCCGCCGAGAAGGACGAATTTCCCTTTATCGACGACATTTAAGACACCCTGACCTTGTGCGCGTCCAACAGCAACATTATCAAAAGAAATGTAGGCTGCTAACTTGTCGGATTTGACCAGACGGTCATACGCAATACACGGGATATTATCTGCGGCGGCGGACTCAACAGCGGATGCAGCGGCAGCACCGTCTTCAGCAATAATAACAATCACGTCCACGCCTTGCAGAATCATGTTTTCGATTTGGTCGTTCTGTAATTTGGCATCATGGTTTGCAGCCTGCACGATCACTTCAACACCTTGCTCAGCAGCCAGTTTTTTCATCAGTTCGGCTTCAACTGGCCAACGCTCGGTGGCAAAATCCGAAAAAGATACGCCAATTTTTTGTGCAAATGCTTGACCTGAAAATAATGCGAGGGCGAATACAACGGCGAGTATAGCCACTTTCTTCATAATTGTGTTCTCCTTGAGTACATAATGTTACTGAATGTGTTCTTGGTATTTCTCCTACATGAACTTACAACAAACGAACGATACTTTCAAATGTCTCCCCAGGCGTCACCCCCTTTTTGTCCAAAATGATAAAACATGCCGATAGTCCCCATCATGAGAGGGGCTGTCATAAAGCCGTTCACGAGATTGCCATCTCTGTTCATAATTGTCCCAACGGAAGATGGTTTTCGGCAGACCGGGCAATATCGACAGCACAAGCGATATGTGTTTCTTTTTCAAACCATAATATTAGCAAATGAGATGCCAACACAAGAGAGACTTCTTGATAGAGGGCATATAACTATTTGTTTTATAATACATTAGCGCAATAACAAAAATAAGGCTTGACTTTCTCTTCCCAGGTTGAAGGGTTTAATGTGTATAGATATGAAACACGCAATGGAAACATGTAGAAAAAGGATACAGACGGTAACAGTATGAGAAAAACACTTCTGATCGTTGATGACAACGTCACCTTGTGCGATACACTCGCCCAAACCTTTGGGCAGCTTGGCTATCAGGCCTTCTCAGCGACCAATGGCGATGAAGCCGTGACGCAATGCTCCACTCACGCTGTCCGTGTCGTGCTGTTAGATATTATGCTTGGCGAAGAAAATGGGATCGATGTGCTCAAGCGTTTACTCCAGCTTCGGCCAGATCTGCCAATCATCATGATTACAGGGTACGCGTCGATTGAAACGGCCGTACAATCAATCAAAATTGGTGCATTCGATTATGTCAAAAAACCTTTGGATTTCGAACAATTGCTTAAAGTCGTTGAGAATGCCTTCAAGGAGTCCAGCCCTGGTCAGACAGCCCAATCGTTCCATCATATATCGTCTCCTAAGCTTTCCCCATCTATCATTACACAGCATCCCAGAATGCTCGAAGTCTGTGAAAAAGCGAAACGCCTTGCAGCGACCGACTTACCGGTGCTGATTCAGGGAGAAAATGGGACGGGAAAAGAAGTGATTGCGGATTTCATCCACAGCAGTTCTCCCCGCCACCCACGCAAAATGCTGAAAGTAAACTGTTCAGCGTTCCCGGAAACCTTACTCGATAACGAACTATTTGGTCATGAGCAAGGCGCATATACTGGAGCAAACACGCAATTCAAAGGGGTGTTCGAACGAGCGGACTGCAGCTCATTGTTTCTCGATGAAATCGGCGATATGCCTCTCACAATTCAGGCCAAAATTCTCAGAACCCTCCAAAACAAAGAAATTCGGAGATTGGGAGGCAATGAAACCGTGACAATCAATGTCCGCTTTATCGCTGCCACCAATAAAAATGTCAAAAAATTGATCAGCGCCGAACGATTCCGAGAGGATCTGTATTACCGCTTGAATACCGCTGTGCTCAAACTGCCACCGCTGCGAGAACGCAAAGATGATATTCCGCTGCTGGTCGATCATTTCTTACAGGAATATTGCCGGAACCACAACACCTGTGTCGACCATGTCAGCGAACGAGCCTTGTCCCATTTTCAGCAATACCACTGGCCAGGCAATGTTCGAGAAATCAAAAATGTTATTAATTATGCTGCCGCGATCTCGGTCAAAGATTTCATCGATCTCGAAGATCTTCCGCCGGACTTCCCGACGGATTTCCAATCGAGGGACAAGGCTCCGGAAAACATCAGAGAAGAGATGGAGAAAAACCTGATCGTCAGTCTGCTGCAAAAAACCGATAATAACAAAAAAAAGACCGCAGAATTATTGAATATGAGCCGTAAAACTCTTTACAGCCGGCTCAAAAAATACAACATCTCCACCTAGACTCATCCATCACATCGTACGCCTAGCAGGGCCGGGTTCCGTCCCCGCCTATCTGAGAGATACAGAGAATGATATCGACACACGCCAACATGGCGAACCTTTTGATGTTGTCCAAAATTAGTTTGGATTACGGACAATTCAGGGCACTGAAACAGATCGACTTTACGCTGGGATACTCAGAAATCCATGCCATTGTCGGCGAACATGGCGCCGGTAAATCATCGCTGGCTATGATTCTCGCCGGCCATTTAAAGCCACAATCCGGCATTATTCGCTTCGATTGGAAAGAATATCACACCTTGACCCTGAATATGGCCAGACAGTTAAAAATTGCGATAATTCACCAACACACCCTTTCCCTGAATAAACGCTTCACGGTTGCGGAGAATCTGTTTCTCACAACCGGCCCCTTTGTCGAAGGGCTCAAGTGGAAATATGAAACCATTCTCAAAGCCAGGGAATATTTAGAACAACACGATATCGACCTCGATCCGATGACACCGGTTGCAGAGCTCAATTTGTCAGACCGAATACTGCTCGATATCCTCAAACACCTCTATACCCCGCCTCGCCTGCTGATTCTGGATGAGGCCCTGGAAAAACTCTCGACCGTGTCTCTCAAAAAGGTGGTCTCAATGCTGATGGCATTGCGGAACGCCGGCATGTCAATCCTGCTGATCACGCACCGACTGGATGATATTTACAACCTGGCTGACAGGGTAAGTATTCTCCGCAATGGAGAAATCCTGTTGACCGATGAGGTCAAAAATATCGATAAATTTAATCTGATCAAAATGGCCTATATGCAGCTCTCCGACGCAGATCAGGTTGAAGATTTTCACCAAGAATTCAATCAATTTCTCAAATATAACGAAGCCATTCTTCGCAGCTTACCCGCCAATCTGATCGTCACCGACACCGAATGCCGCGTCAAAATGATCAATGACTATTGCAAACAATCCTTTCGTCTGGAAAAGCCCTCATATTTTAACGTTCCTCTAGAGCAGCTTCTTTCAAGTACGAATAGCGAAGTACTTGAGGCGGTCAGGTCGCCCGGGGCCAAGAACGATGTCAAAACGCTGTATCAAGTGCCCATTAGCTTTAATGCGCTCCAAATCGTCTGCAATTTCAAGACCTTTCCGATCTATGACGGCACATTTTTCATCGGGATGATCATTCTGCTCGAAGATATGACGGAATACGTGCAACTCCAAAAACAGGTCATTCTCTCCGAAAAACTGGCCTCGGTGGGCTTATTAGCGGCCGGGGTCGCACATGAGATCAATAATCCGCTCGAAATTATCTATACCTACATGAGCTTCATGAAGCATAAATTTCCCACACCGGATTTTCATGAAGCCCTCGATACGCTTCAGGAGCAAATTTCCCACATCACCAACATTGTCAGCAACTTACTCTCCTTTTCAGAAAAAAATACGCTCGTCAACGAAGATCTCGATATCAACGATGAAATTCGCGTTGTCCTCAAGCTGGTGAGGCATAATGCCGGCTACAAGCACATCAAGCTCCATTTCGAACCTCACCAGGAGGACTTGCTCATCAGAGCCAATAAACATGAAATCAAGCAAGTCATTCTGAATCTCCTAAAAAACAGCTTCGAAGCGATGCCCTCAGGTGGACAGATTTTTATTGATACCGCATTGATCGAGGCGGATAGCTCGAACAGCGTCCAAATCCGCTTTAAAGATACCGGACCAGGTATTGGGGACGAGAACCCGAACAACATTTTTCTGCCCTTCTATTCGACCAAACAGGGCGCGAAAGACAATCTTGGCCTGGGCTTGTCAGTCAGCTACGGCATTATCCAAAAGTATCACGGCACTATAACGGCTGAAAATATCGAATCCGGCTGCCAGTTTGTCATCACTTTGCCTCAAGCAATGTAACATCATACGACGAATCGTGGCATAGATTTCCTCCTCCCCCAGGTCGAATAACCTTCTCGCTTCAATTCTGTTTCGTGAGGAATTCTGAGCCTTTTTCCGAAATATCGTCCACTATGCTGGCATTGATACTGACAGTAATACCGTGAGGGGATCTACCGCCCCTGCTCAGCCGCCGTGGCCCGCCCTGAGGCCGGCAAGGAACTCGACGAAAGCAATGACCGTTATTCTGTCACGAACCTCGAAAACGCCGCGCGGGTAACGGCCAGTTCCAACAGATTGTTAGCCAATCAGCCCCATTTATAGAACGATGATGACCTGTCGACAACAGAAGCCATACTCCTGTTGTCGACAGAGGTGCTACTGCTTGGTCCAGGAGCCAGACCAGATCGTTTGACAACTGCCGGTGCAGCCTTGAATACACTGCCCTGTCACATTCAACGATCCAGTCCCCGTACCATTCTGGATATTTTGGATGTCGATGCCTGACCCAAAGTGAGTCACCCTTCCATCCCTCCTAAAAACATACGGATCTCTCGCAGACAGGCTGACGTTATTGCCGGTCACGGTTCCCGCATAATGAAAAAACCAGGATGAACCTCGTTCCACTGAGAGATCAACCCGTCCCGTAGTCACAATGGCCCCAGATTGAGTCAAGTCGATATCTCCGCTGATCGGGGAGACCGCATCCAAATTACAGGCATTGTTGGTTAATTGTCCGGTGAATGACCAGACACCGGCAACATTGATCGGGCCTGATGCACTGGTGGGACTACTACTTCCCCCACCACCACACGACACGATCAGCAAGAGCAGACAGGCAAAAACAGGCAGTACTTTGTACAGATTCATCTTGTTCCTCCTACGAATTAATGTTTAGAGAATTCATCGTACGTCTCACTTGACACCACCATCTCATGTGTTCCCCCCGAAGCCCCACCTCCTTCCACACGACGATTGAAGAAGTCATTGAAACACCAGACGGGGCACCTGAATGCATGTGTTCCAGGCGCGTCGCTTATTGCCTTGATGCTTCATATCCCTCACAGCAACCGTAAACATCGGCGAATAGACACTTGTTCGTTTCTTTCCAGACTGTCTCAGAGAGGGGTGAACATGTTCCTCTTATGGCAAAGCCGCCGAAACATGTAAAGTAAAAAATTTTCAGACGATGGGAAAATTTTCTCACGATCATTTCTTATTTATTGAGCATCGTCATGCCTGAACCAACAACCCTGCTCCTTTTTGGGGCCGGTTTGTTTGGTTTACTTGCCCTTGAACGGAGAGCGTTCCTGAGATATTACGCCAGCTTGGGAGACGAGACAACGGGGGGCTGTTGTTGTCTCCACCATCGGAACCGCTTTCTCCTCAGCTTGCAGCGCATTAACCATTTTTCGAGTCAGCGAAATTTTTGCTGAGAAGATTGAAGAAGAAACTATAAGCTGGGACTATATCATTGGTAACGAGATCCCTGCCTGTTGTGAAAGATTCTCCTGCATTTTTTCTTGACAGGCGCTGGGAAAATTAGGGAGACTAAAATAGTTATTTACATGGAATTTGATGTGGGTTATACATCAACGAAACAAAGGAGGATTATGTCTCAGCCCCTCAACCTGACCGACACGATTTGCAATCAGGACGTCGCAGCCGTGTTTGCGTCGAATCCCCCAAAGATTTGCACGAAACTCCTTGCGCTTCGCCGTCTCATCTTCGAAACAGCCGCCTTATTGGACGGTGTTGGTGACCTCGAAGAGACTCTGAAATGGGGGGAACCAAGTTATCTCACCCCAGCCACAAAAAGTGGCAGCACCGTGCGTATTGCCTGGAAACCGTCTCAACCAGACCACTATGCCATGTATTTCAAATGTACGGCAAATCTTGTCGAAGCGTTCAAAGAACGGTATCCCACCACCTTCACGTTTGGAGGCACACGAAGTCTGCTGTTCCATCTCGATGAGGAAGTTCCTGTCCACGAATTACAACGGTGTATTGCGCTGGCGCTGACATACCATCGCAACAAAAAATTACCGCCAGCCGCCAGATGGGAGATGGTGGAGCGCCTTTTGCAACAGGGAACCTCGCAGGACGCCTCATCAGACCGGGAGATTCAGAAAGGCAAATGCACCAGGTGAGTGCCCGAAAACAAACGTTTTGTGGCTACTATAGGCATCCTCTACCAGTTGTATCAGGCAAGAACTCACCCCTTGGAATGGAATTCCCCTCCTGGGAGGGGCAAGGGGTGGGTAAAAGCGTGCAGAAATAGCATAGAATTCAGATCTCCCGATATCAAGGAGAGAGAAGAGATGGCATATAAAAAGCTCAAGGACTGGTTTGACAAAGCGTTGGCGATTCTCTTATCCGAAAAAATCCAACCGGTTTTTCAAGGATTTGATTCACAAAGATTTATCCGAGAAATCGATACCGGGATACATGGCTTAGAACTGAAAGCGAGAGTCGAACTCATCGCTGACATATTACGAGAGCACTTACCACAAGACTATCCGCAATCCATCAGCATTCTCACCGCTGTGTTAGGGCCTGAAAATGAGAAGGAGACCGGCATGTTTACCGAAGGGTACTGGATCATGCCCATTGCGAAATATGTTGAAAAATATGGGGTAGAGCATTATTCCGAGTCGATTGCGGCGATACGGGAGATCACCACAAGACATACCGGAGAATATTGCATTCGGCCATTCCTCGAACGGTACCCGGACAAAACGCTAGCTGTGATGGGCATGTGGTCACGGGATGAGAATGTTCATGTGAGAAGATTGGCAAGTGAGGGATTACGACCTCGACTGCCCTGGGCGAGAAAGTTGGATCAGTTTATTGCCAATCCGGAGCCGATCCTCCAAATACTTGAGAATCTCAAAGACGATGACTCAAAGTTTGTGCAAAAATCCGTAGCCAACAATATACATGACATTTTGAAAGACAATTACCAGATTGGCCTACAAACCCTTGAGAGGTGGTCGCAAGATCCGACCCGGGCCCGGCAATGGATTATAAAACATGCCTTAAGAAACCACATTAAGCAAGGAAATCCTGAGGCTATCCGGCTTGTTGAGAGATGTTAATGTGTTTGTTGATTTTGTCTGGTCACACAGCACGAGCCACGGGGAATTTCCTAGACAAATCCCGCCATAGCGGACGATGTTTTGCCACAATGACCAGAAGGAAAAACTGATGAGAAGAATTCAATAAAGTTGTTGCTTAATGAACAGATTGCCCTAAAAACAGTCCGTTCGCGGTGAGCCTGTCGAAACATCCCCAAAACCCTTCGACAGGCTCAGGGCGAACGGTCACGTATCTTGTTGAGCAACAACCCTCATGAAAAGCGATTTTGAGAGGAGAAGTCACGTGACGGTTTTATTGCCGGAAAGCCGGCGGTTTATGCCGAGTTGCCGGAAATGTATGGGAAAGGAGGACATTCATGACAAAAGAAGCACTTAAGAACGCAGCGTTACAGGCGATTGACGCCAACAGGGAAACGATTATCAAGCTCGCGAAGTCGATTTGGGACGAACCGGAGGAAGGCTACAGAGAATATAAGACTGCTCAAAAGATCGAAGAGATTTTCGCCGGATGGGAGATTCCGTCTGAAAAGGGATTGGCTCTGACAGGAGTTAAAGGCCGACTGAAAGGGAAAGAAGATGGACCGACCATCTGCGTGATGGGAGAATTGGATGCAGTCTGCAATCCGGATCATCCGGAGGCTGACCCGGAAACCGGGATGGTGCATGCCTGCGCCCATGCGTCGCAATTGGCCTGGCTGATCGGATCCGGTTTCGGGCTCAAAGATATCATTGGGGAGTTGCATGGAAACGCGATCTTATTTGCGGTCCCGGCGGAAGAATATCTGAATTTGGAGTTCCGGCAACAACTGAAAGACGAAGGCAAAATTGAATATTTTGGTGGAAAACAGGAACTTATCAGACTCGGGGCCTTTGATGATGTCGATATTGCTCTTATGTGCCACGGCGACTCATCAGACCCCGGCAAAGCCATGTTCATCCCCTCCAGTACAAATGGCTTTATTGGGAAATCCGCGGAATTTCTCGGAAGAACCGCCCATGCGGGGGCCGCGCCAGAGAAAGGGTTAAATGCCTTAAACGCCTTCAATCTGGCTCTTTCAGCCATTCATGCGCAGCGGGAAACCTTTAGAGATGAAGATATGGTTCGAGTGCATCCGGTCGTCACCAAAGGCGGCGAAGGGGTGAATAACGTGCCGAGCGACGTCAGGACCGAAATGTATGTCAGAGCCAAAACGGTCGATGCTATCCGGGATGCGAATAAAAAAGTCGATCGCGCTCTAAAAGCTGGGGCCATGGGAATTGGAACGCGCGTCCAAATCGTCAATACGCCGGGCTACCTGCCACTGGTTCAAGAAAAGACCTTAACCGATGTGTGGGTTGACAATTCGACCGAATTGTTGGGAGCAGAACATGTCCATTTTGTCGGCCATAACGGAGCGTCGACCGACATGGGGGATATCACGCATATTCTTCCGGGCATTCATCCCTTTAGCGGAGGATTTCAAGGGGTAATGCACGGCAGCGATTTTCTTGTGAGCGATGAGGAAATGGCCTACATCATCCCGGCCAAGCTCTATGCCATGACCGTCATCGATTTGTTATATGATGATGCCCATGCCGCACGGGAAATTATGCAAAATTTCACGCCAACTTTAAGCAAAAAGGAGTACTTAAGCTTGCTGGACTCATTTTCCTATACCCAGCTCTGGTCGGAAGAGGAAGCATAAAACAAACGAGGATCAAAAAAAACCTGACAGGTCTTTGAAACCTGTCAGGTTGATTTAAATCACTTGACAACTAAATGAGTCCCTGAAGTTTCAAGACGATTTGCGCGATGATGGCCGATCCGAAAAACGTTCCCAGGAACACGCAGAATGCCACAAGCACGAGTTTCCAGCCGACACGCTTGATTTCCAGAACTTGCAACCCGATGGAAATACCGGCATAAGCTAAAATCGGGGTTGTGGTGCCGAGAAAGTGTACTTCATTCGTATATTTGAGCACTGCCGCAGATAGCGGATTCCAGGGAACGGTCAACACCAACGCAATAAGCGATGCGTACGCGAACGCAGGAATCTTCAACGGGACCAGGCGTTTCAAGGCCAGGGCAATGATCCCGATCAGCAGGACGATAATCATGCCTGGCAGAGCCGTTATCGGAGAGATACCAAAGCCGCATTTCTGGCCAATCAGCGTGATCAGCCCGACAAAAATAAGCATATTCAACTGACTTCCAAGTTTTTCCCAATCGAGTGCTGCCATGATTTGCTTCCCTCCCTATTTAATTTTTTCTTCCGAAAATCGGCTCGAGTTTACGATACATGAAATTCACAAAAGGCAGGCCGAAAATGAGGACCATATACATACCGGTCACCCCTGTCAGCAGGTTACTGGTGGCAGCATAGGCTAAAATCGTCTCCTTCATCTCTGGCACAGCTGTCGCTAACGATGAGGAGCCAGCCGTCATCATGCTCGCGCTTCCGATTCCGCTCGCCATAGCAAGGGCATAAGGATGCAGTCCGGTAATCGGAGACAATCCTCCTAAAATTCCGAAAAATATCGTTCCCAGCAGGGTTCCGGTCAGATAGGTTCCCAAGACACCGCGTCCTTCAGGCGAATCAATCCCATAATATTCACTGATAACTCCCAGCGTAGCTTCGCGACACACACTGACCGTTCCGCCGACAGCTTCTCGTTTCAGCCCTAACAACAGAGCGACCGGCAACGCAATAATAATTGTGCCTAAATTCCCGAATTCTTGCAGCACAAATGCCGGACTGGCTTTGAGAATTTTCGGCATGTTAGGACCGACTAACGTGCCGTATTTCACGCCTAACGGCAGCAGGGAAATTCCCAGCAGCGCGGTCGCTAATTTGCACTCTTTCATTGAAATGATTTTTTTCAGAGCCTCGATTTTCTTCCCTAACACATCAGGAGTAATCAAGAGACCGAGGACCACAGCATACAACATCGGCAGCAGAACCAACGATCCGGGGCCGACTTTGAATTTGTGAATTCCAATCAATTCACATACAATCACAATGACCAGCACAGCGAGATGGAGTCTGAGATGCATCCCCTGGTGTCCCTGAATTTTGATGAGTTGTTTTTCCTCATCAGTCTTTTGTGTAGCTTTGCTCACAAGAGTACCTCCTTCTTAAGCATTATCCATCCAGAATGGCTATTCCGAATGCATGAATTGGAATGAATATCCGACGATCGCGACATCCCCTCATAGAGGAGACACAGAGGATAGAAGGTTCTCGACAAATCTGTCAAGTAATTTACACGAAAAAATCCGTGAATGTCAAAAGGGTTCTTGAGGCTATTCCGTTAATTTGGGAGGACTGACTATGACTGGGACGAGAAAACGTGGGACGGGTTCCACATCCGCCCCTACTTTTCCTATCGTGTCAATTCGTGACATCATCGCCCATTGAACTCATTGGCAGCATCGATCATGGCGATGAAATGCTCGACCACTTGGTAGCACGTCAAGGTCGCCCTCAGGATAAATCAGTATATCGCCATTTGTATCGAACGTGGTATTGAACGCACCAGGAACCAGGACATCCTGCCCCCATGGGGTCTGCCACTCTCTCCAATTCCTGTTTTCAACGTTCCAGGTCCCCAGAGGGGCACAGTGTCGATTCCGATCGTGTCTTTCAGGTCATCGTCAATCTGTCCCAGCATCTGGTAAGGCTCAGGCACTGTAACCGGGCGCTTTGCCAGGCCGTAATAGTCACGCAGTTTCTCGACTAAACGACAGTGAATTCCTGATGTCGGGCCGCCTCCGAAGAGAGACAACATTGAGGGTGCATTTTTCGCCATAACGCCACAAAGACATGAGTGGTGAGAACCTTCGATCCTGTCTCTCCACGTATCTCCTCAGGTTAAAAGATGATATTTTTCCTCTGCGAGTTGAGCATCATACGGTGCGCGCCTGCCAGGGCATTCTTGGCGCGGGCAGAGCTGGCAGTTCTCGAAGCTGTGCTCTGTCGGAAAAATGATGCCGGAAACGGATTTCACCGGCGACATAAGAAAACTCTCCGTCAGTTCCACACCGATTGCGCCTGTCACATCATCGAACAGTGCAAAGAGCTGCCGCTGCTCGCGTAAAGGCCAATCTTTCAGTGAGCCCGGATTCATCGATGAAATTTCCCCCGGAATATAGAGTGTCGTGATATACTCGCGGAGATACCGGACAGCCAGACGCAAGACTTGTTCCTTGAATCGATCCAGAACGAACCGGTGCAACAGATCGTCATGCGCTTTTGTCAATTCTTCGACTTCGACACCGCAGGTCGCTATATATGGGAAGATTCGATCAACCGACGCCAAATTGACACGTAGCACTTTGCTTGTAAAACGTTGTCCGTCAATTCGGACTCCATCCTCATATTTTTCTTCAACATAGGCCGTTCGATAGATAGCTTTGGGCCTGATGTCAGGCAACATTCCCTCGATCAATTCTGTCAAAATCTGGCCGTCCCGGCTCTCCGGTTTAATGTGCGCGTATGCAAACAGTGCCGGCAGATCAACGTCTAATGAAAAATCTTGTAATATTTCCATCTATATTCGTAGCACCATAAACCTATCGATTGTTCTTGCAGGGAGATGTCTTCTTGTCTCTTTTCAGGCGAGGCGTCCAACCTCTCCTCACCTATCAACCAATACAGCCCACGACCCAATGATCTTTGGCTATTCCTGTTCGACAGCAACCCAGCCGCCCTCTTCAGCAGAGGTATAGGCCGCATCCAGCACGCACTGCGTCCGTAAACCATCACACACACTGGGCTGTACGGAGTTTCCTGCCGCAATCGCCTTCAAAAAGGTGTATTGATTTTCGGCATGGGTTCGAGACCAACCTAAAATCGCGCGCGGTGGCGGAATCGATGCGCCAGGATAGTTTTGATTCGTATCCAAGCGTATCCAGCCCTGCTCGCCGCCATATGCCCCACCCTTCCGGGAAGTATCGAACCAATAAAGATAGTTGGCATCCATCAGATTAAATCGCAAAGCCCCCTTTTCACCGCAGATTTCGAAACGCAGTTCATCAAGCACACCTGTCGAGAAGCGTGAGGCTTCGATCGTGCCGATTCCTCCATTTTCAAGTTTGACCTGGAGCCAGGCTCCATCATCGACCGTAACCGGCCCCGTTTCCTGCGAGCCTTTCGCGAGTGGACGCTCTGTGATATAGGTATGCGTCAGGGCCTGAACACTCTGAAATTCCCCCAGCAGCCAACGCATCAAATCGATGACATGGGCTCCCAGATCAGCCAATGCGCCACCACCTGACTTGTCATGCTGCAAACGCCAGCTTAAGGGACGTTCCGGACTTTCATAGCCGGTGTGCAGGTATTCCGCCTGAAAACGATAAATCTGGCCTAACGCGCCATCGCGTACCAATTCATGTGCACGCTGTAAGGCCGGCACAAACCGGTAGTTAAAGGTCATCCCGATCTGCACCCCGGCTTTTTCAGCAGCCACTGCAATTTCTCTGGCTTCCGCTCCGTTCATCGCTAACGGCTTTTCACAGTAGACATGCTTTCCGGCTGCAACGGCCTCCAATAGAACAGCTTTATGGGCAAAATTGGGAAGCGAACAGTCCACGACCATAACCTCATCACTTTGAATCAAGGCAGAGTGATCCGTATACCAGTTCCGGAAACCTCCCTCTTTTGCCGCTTTTTGAGCTGTTTTGGGTCTCGAAGTGCAGACTGCTGCCAGATCGATTTCCGGCAGTGTCCCGGGATAATACATTGCGATGTCCTTATAGCCTAAAGTGTGGATCTTCCCGATCCCTCCATAGCCAATTAAGCCGATTCCGATTTTTTTCATAAGTCCTCCTTTCCGTGGTTATCGATGGTTGCGATGAGTTCTTATTCACAGAAGATTCATCGTACTATTTTACAACTTTAAAAGGACTTGATAGCAGAGAAAGCCAGTCCCAGAGGGACGTCATGTCTGTCGCGATGAATGACGAGAACGTATTCAACCACTTTATAAACACGATCCCCCTGCGCTCCACAGATGTCGTCCCGCCAAAGCTCTTTGAGAAACATTTTTGCAATTCGTAATGTGTAATAGTTATGTATCGTACCCGTTCCACTGTGCCACGCATCCTCGAATATGTCCATACTAAATCCCTCAAAAGAGACTCATATGGAATTAAGCTTGACAGATTTAAGACGGCCTATCCAATTGCCATACCATACATTATCTCAAAAACATCATGTGTCATACACTATGAAAAATGCAACTCATTTTTTAACTTGGTTTCAAGAACATTATCAGGAATTTGCTGGAATATTATTCGATATTGACGGAACGATCGTGCGTACAAAAACACCAATTGAAGGCGCGAAAGCTGTTCTCGAATTTGTCGAAAGCTGCCAGCTTCCGTATATTTTCCTGACCAACGACGCCTGCCATTCCCGGCAGGAAAAAAGCAGCTACCTTCAGACCGCAGGCTTGCCTGTCACAGCCGAACATATCGTCTCTGCCGGAGATGCGCTCAAGCTCTTTGGACAACAGCAACAATTGCAGAATGAATGATTCTTCATTATGGGGAAACTCGGAGTACCGAATTATGCCGAGCTTGCAGGCCTGGTGTTCACAAGAGAGCTTTCAGCTCTTGAATCCTGCCGGGGGGGGTCATCATCGGTGAGAGCTATTATGATTGGGAACCCACCTTTAACGCAGTGCTCAACTATTTTCGAAGACAGCCGGACGGCCTGTTGATCGTGCCTAATACTGATGACTATTATATCGATCAGCATAAGGATGGGGGCTGACACCTAATATTTTTGTTTCAAGACTGATTTCAAGTCTTCGAGAAGTTGTTTTGGAGTACCTCCATTGAATCTCCACTCACACTCTTTTAGGCAAAGTTCAAAATGCTGTTTAGGAATTCCATTGTATTTGCTCATATGTCTTTTTGCTTGATTCCAGAAATTTTCAATGCCATTTAGAGGGTTATGAGAAGCAGCAAATTCCTTACTATGATTTATCCTGTAATGTGAAAATTCAGAGACATCCAAAGCATTATACGCAGTATGTCCATCAGTATCTACCACACTGTCAGGTTTTATTTTCTCCCTTATTACAGGAAGTAAAGTATCCCGTTTAACATCTGCGAGAGGGATAGTATAAACTTTTCCTCCTCGCTTGAGAAGACCAAAAACAATTGTTTGCCCAGCGGCTCCACGACCACGTTTTCCTTTGCGAACACCTCCAGAATAGCTTTCGTCAACTTCTACTTTTCCACAAATTGCGCTGCACGCTTCTGCTGAATTGTGAAGATCGTGCAGCGCAATTTGTGGAAGAAACGAATCGCAGAATTACGGTGGATACCAACCAAATCCGCTGCCGTCCTTGCTGGGGT
>PDWJ01000132.1_pt1 | contig 121632 bp, 111 predicted proteins | sample 1430881 | NCBI WGS metagenome assembly PDWJ01 (sample SAMN01162460, study PRJNA174530) | Oral metagenome, whole genome shotgun sequencing project. | biome: Marine environment; feature: Marine mammal; material: Swab sample of the gingival sulcus; isolation source: swab sample of gingival sulcus... | reverse complement strand
TATTAACCACTTTCTATCTAAAAGAAAGGCTTAATAGCATTAATTTTGTCCATTAAGAGCTATCGTCTCTTTTTGAGCATTAAAAATGTCCATTAAGCCGTGTATTAGTAAAGTATTTTGGATTTAACCAGCTACCTGCTTGGCTAATACAAGTTGGGGTTATTTTATTTGCAGGCAGTTTGTATTTAATGGCATTGGGTGCTCCTCGTTGGCTTGGGGCAATAACACCAATTGGTGGTTTATTTATGATTGCTGGTTGGGTTTGCTTAGCAATTATCGCATTTAAAAAAAGTTAAAATAACAGTTAAAATATAAACCGACAGTCGTTCAACTATCGGTTTTGTTAATTCAAATCAAACATGCAATGTTGTCTATACCGCGGCTGCGTAATCATCCATACGGTAGCTCTTTAAACGTAAACGCTTACTTGCACGGCTTTTTCTATCTAATTTGGTTTTATATTTGCGTGCTTGCCTATCTAGTTTATCAGCCATTTCATTAATTGCTTGATACATATCATCTTGCGATACACTTACAAACATTTCATGCCCTGCTACGCGCATAATTGCTTCTGCTTTATGGTTTTGGTGCCCTGAATGACTGGTTTCACTATGGTGATTATCTAAAGACAGGATTACCTTAATACTTTGAATCTGATCAAATCGACGTTCAACTCGACTTAGTTTATCCATCACTGCTGCTCTCATACCATTTGTGATAGAAACATGGTGACCACTAATTGAAATATTCATAAGGCTACTCCGTGTATAAAATGTTGCATTTAGGTAAGAGCTTTAACATCGGCAAACTCCTATAAAAAAGTTTACATTATATTTAAGTCCAATATTTAGCTCTCATATTTAACTTTCTTATGCCAATATCCTGATGGCACAGTTTCAATTTCTCATATTTTTTTTATCAATGCAAATCAGACCGTTGTTTTATTTGTAAGTTTATGTAAATAAAACTATCTTTTAATAATTAAATCTGTATAATTAAAAAATTTTACTTTTTATATTCATAACAATTTTGTGGCTTTCTAATCCTTTTGTCACAACATCACCATTAAAAAACCAACCTATCTCTATTAAGAGATAAGCTGGTTTTTAAATTTATATAAAATTTATTGGTTGATAAGTTTATTGATTTTTTTCATAAACAGGAAAGTTAGCACACAAAGCCTTAACTTTTTCACGCGTGGCAGTTATCACTGCCTCATCACCTTTACTATCAATGACATCACAAATCCAACCAGCAAGCTCAATAACTTGTGCTTCTTTAAAACCACGAGTTGTTACTGCTGGCGTACCAATGCGAATGCCTGAAGTAACAAAAGGCGATTTAGGATCATTTGGTACTGAGTTTTTATTAACAGTAATAAATGCATCACCCAACCATTTATCAGCCTCTTTGCCTGTTACTTGTTGCTTGATTAAGCTAATCAACATTAAATGATTTTTTGTACCGCCAGATACAACTTCATACCCTCGTTGTGTAATTACGTCACTCATTGCCTGAGCATTTTTAGCGACTTGCTGTTGGTAAGCTTTAAAATCATCACTTAATGCCTCTTTAAAACAAACTGCTTTAGCCGCAATTGCATGCATTAAAGGACCACCTTGGCTACCAGGAAACACAGCAGAATTTAGCTTTTTAGCCAACACTTCATCACGTGATAAAATTAAACCAGAACGAGGACCACGTAAAGTTTTGTGGGTGGTTGTAGTTACTACATCTGCAAATGGCACTGGGTTTGGATATATACCAGCAGCAACAAGTCCTGCAACGTGTGCCATATCTACAAATAAATAGGCACCCACATTATCAGCAATTTCGCGGAACTTTGCCCAATCAATCACTTGAGAATAAGCCGAAAAGCCAGCTAGAATCATTTTCGGTTTATGTTCTGCAGCCAGTTTAGCGACCTGATCATAATCAATTAAGCCAGTTGATGTATCCAACCCATACTGCACTGCTTTGTAATTGATGCCAGAAAAGTTAACATGTGAACCATGCGTTAAGTGACCACCAGCGTCTAAGCTCATACCTAAAACAGTGTCTCCTGCATCTAATAAAGCAAGATATACCGCAGAGTTTGCAGAACTACCAGAGTGTGGTTGTACATTGGCATATTCTGCCCCAAATAGCTCTTTTGCACGATCAATCGCTAATTGTTCAACCACATCGACATACTCACAACCACCATAGTAACGCTTGCCAGGATAACCTTCGGCATACTTGTTTGTTAAATCACTCCCCTGTGCTTCCATCACTGCTTGTGAGCAATAGTTTTCTGAAGCAATAAGTTCAATATGCTCTTCTTGGCGTAATGATTCTGCTTCCATTGCTTTAAATAATTCTGGATCAAAATCCTGAATTGAAATATTTTTAAACATACAACATCCTTAAATAACTCATTTAAATTAAATAAAAAATTAAAACAAGTTTAACATGAACACTTGTATTTTTTATATGATTTTGATGGCTTTATACCAAATTATTTAAAAAGTTTAAATTTCTATTCATTAAAAAAGAACCGTTTGCTTTATAGGGTATTTTCAAATGCTTGCAAAAAAGTTTCTGATATCAATAGCTGTCTACCATACCAACTATATAAAGTTTGTCGTTGCCAACCATCAACTGTATTCATAATTGTACGCACATTAGGCAATTTAGCCTGACGTTTAAATAACACATAGCCAATAGGTGTGTTTTTTAGATGCTTAAGCCGTTTTGCATTACCCTGCAAGCTTGTTTGAGGGAATATACTTTGTGCAGCAAGCCAAGGGGTAGCATCGTCACCATATAATAATACCTCACGCACCCATGCCATTAGAGGACGATTTAACGCCTGTCCTGTTAAGCCTATTTGTTTTTTTTGCGTTAGATTTAACCGTTTAAACCCTTCAAAAGTAGGCACAACTTTTAGTGGTTGCCCTGCCTTGTTTTCTAATAGGCTTGTCAATGAGCCATTAGCAGTCAACCAATACACTAATTTGCTTGGTACAGTGGTATTATCAAATATCTTGTTATTATTTAAATGCGTCGTCATGTATGATTATTTAAATGGTTTAGGTGTATATTATCCACATTAAGGAAGCAAGACTCAAATGCTTGTTTATTTTTTAGGCATATTGATACCTGACTTTCAACTTTTTAACTATCTAAACTAAACAAACTAAGAAAACTTGATACGTTTTCTTAGCCAGCAAAAACATAATGATTATTATCTAACTTCAGTCCAGCAGATCTATTTATAACATTAAAATAAAAAACCCTCACTATAAAACAGCGAGGGTTTGAATTGTTTGCAATAGCAAATTACATTTCTGCAATCATCGCATCACCAAATTCAGAGCAACTTAGCAAAGTCGCGTTATCCATCAAACGCTCAAAGTCATAAGTTACTGTCTTTTTAGCAATCGCACCTTCAATGCCCTTGATAATTAGGTCAGCCGCTTCTGTCCAGCCCATGTCACGTAGCATCATTTCTGCAGATAAAATTAATGAGCCTGGGTTTACTTTGTCTTGACCAGCATATTTAGGTGCTGTACCGTGGGTTGCCTCATAAACTGCCACTTTTTCTGCCTTGTTAGCCCCTGGTGCAATACCAATACCGCCAACTTGTGCTGCTAACGCATCAGAAATGTAATCACCATTTAAGTTTAACGTTGCAATAACAGAATATTCATCTGGACGAAGCAAAATCTGTTGTAAGAAAGCATCAGCAATCACATCTTTAATGATAATTTCATTGCCTGTTTTTGGATTTTTCATTGTCATCCAAGGTCCACCATCTAACAATTTAGCACCAAAGCTTTCAGCTGCCAACTCATAGCCCCAATCTTTAAACGCCCCTTCAGTAAACTTCATGATGTTACCTTTGTGTACAAGGGTTACATTTGGCAAGTCGTTATCAATTGCGTGTTGAATCGCCTTTTGTACCAAACGCTGAGTACCTTGTTTAGACACTGGCTTAATACCGATACCACAGTCTTCTGGAAAACGGATTTTAGTAACGCCCATTTCATTTTGTAAAAATTCAATCAATTTTTTAACATCATCAGTATTTGACTGCCATTCAATACCACAGTAAATATCTTCTGAATTTTCACGGAAGATAACCATATCAGTTTTACCAGGTTCTTTTACTGGGCTTGGTACACCTTCAAACCAACGAACTGGACGTTGACAAACAAATAAATCTAATTGCTGACGAAGTGCCACATTTAATGAACGGAAACCACCACCAACTGGTGTGGTTAATGGACCTTTAATACTCACAGCAAATTCTTTCAATACTTCTAATGTCTCTTCTGGAAAGTAATTACCATCATAGATGTTTGACGCTTTTTCACCACAGTAGGTTTCCATCCAGCTGATTTTTTTGTCACCACCGTATGCTTTTTCTACAGCCGCATCAACCACTTTAATCATGACAGGCGTAATGTCGGCACCAATGCCGTCACCTTCAATAAATGGGATGATTGGATTGTTTGGTACATTTAAAGATAAGTCATCATTTACTGTTATTTTTGCACCTACGGTAGGTACAGTTACTTTTTCATAAGCCATTTAGGACTCCAATTATGTTTCAGAATTTAAAAACTAATAATTAATAATAGGTAATCGTTATGCAACTATTTTGATTACATTCCATGTAAACTGCACAACAAAATAGATCAAAAAATAAAAGCTAAGTTTTTTATTCGCAATCAAAAAAATGTGACTATATAGTAACTAAAAGTCAGCCTAACTGATAATTTTTCTTTATTATATAGTTTTTGAATTCATTTATTTAGGAAATGTTATTGACTTTTTTTAAGCAAAAAAACAAAATTTAAACAATTTTAGCAGTTTTACCCTAATCTATCATGTCAAAATCTAATCACAACCCTGCCATCATCTTATTTAACAAACCTTATGGTGTACAAAGCCAGTTTCGTAATGATAAAGGTAACAACCACGCCACTCTCGCTGACTATTTTACAGATAAATCTCTACGAATCGCTGGGCGTTTAGATGCAAATAGTGAAGGCTTATTAGTATTAACTGGCAGTAGCAAGCTTGACGGTCAGATTAACAGAGCCATTACCCACCCACCCAAAGCATTAACAAATACCACAAAAAAACAAGGCAAAACCTATCTGGTACAAGTGGAAGGAAAACCCAGTGCAAAACAACTGGCTCAGCTGACAAAAGGCGTGGTTCTCAAAGATGGAAAAACATTACCCGCCAAAGTACGTCACATTTTAGAACATGAGTTACCCATGCCATTGTGGGAGAGAAAACCAGCCATTAGAGAACGTAAAAACATTCCCACGGCATGGTTGGTGCTAACCATTTACGAAGGTAAAAATCGACAAGTACGACGCATGACTGCCCATGTTGGCTTACCATGCCTACGCTTGATTCGTTGGTCGGTTGCTGGATTTGAACTGGGTAACTTAGCTGTTGGCCAATCTAGGCGTGTTGAGTTAAACGACAAAAACTTAAGAAGACTAGGCATACCATAGCCAATACGAAAGACATAATGTCAGGTCAGTATATTAAGCATATAAAGTAAGTCGTAATACACACTACCGATGCCGATGACATAAAATATCAGTCAGCAATCACACCAAATATTGACTACCTAGCCTCACGTGCCATGGTATAAAATTCTTTATTTGGTTGCATTTTAGTAACAATCGCCAGTCTATTAGACAAACCAAACAACCCAACAATCGATGTCATATCTAAAATATCTTCATCATCAAATCCGTAATCTTTGAGAATAGCATAATCTGATTCACCAATTAGTTCAGGCGTTCTAGACAGTTTAAGTGCAAAAGCTAACATTGCTTTTTGACGAGCCGTAATAGGCGCATGCAAATAATTAATTGCTATTTGGTCTGCAAGCAAAGGTGCTTTAGCAAACACTCGCAACAAAGCACCATGGGCAACCACACAATACTGACAACCATTCGCTGCACTGGTCGCTACAATAATCATCTCTTTTTCAGCAGGGCTAAGTGTACTTTGCTCTCGCTCCATAATCGCATCATAATAGTCAAAAAATGCCCTAAACTCTGCTGGACGATGTGCCAAAACTAAAAATACATTAGGAATAAATTTGGTTTTTTCTTGTACCGCTAAAATACGATTGCGTATGTCTTCGGGTAAGCTGTTTAAGTCTGGTACAGGATAGCGACTAATTGGTGTGCTAGCAGCATCACTAGATGAATACAAAGAGCTGTTGTTCATATGTCATTCCTTTGACATTGTTGGCGTTAAATTATTATGAATACCATTATTTTTAAAATACTGTTGTTGTATTGTTCAATACATCAAACACAATGACATCAAACACAATGGGTTTTAAATAGAGCTCAAATAAGTCTATCCTATCAAACACTTAAAAATCAAGATATTTAAAAACTAATAACATTTAGCTTAAGGCGATTATTAAAACAGTCACACACCTTCTAAGCAAGTTTCGGTGATAACCACGCTACCTCATCCCAAGCTACCTCATCTAAGGTGGTTAAGCTTAGAGTTACTTTATCCAAACTAGGCAGTGCGGTCACACCTGATTTAGTCTGTCCAGCAACCTCAAATATCATCAATTCATCACGACGAAACACATGGCAAATCACACTTTGTTTTAGTGTACTTGGTAATTGCACTTGAGCAAAGGCAACTTTATCCAACTGTTTTTTACTCGCCTTAATACCATCTATCGCCACAATCACATCTTTTGCTGATAGTCCTGCTTCACTTGCCACGCTATCACGGTTAATTTTATTAATCACTAACCCATGTGCCGATTCGGTAACCGTCATACCCCAAGCTTGCGTATTACTTGATAAATTATCAATCATCGACACCCCATGATTGGCAAATAATTGTTTAAAAGGTAACGGCTTGAGTCCTATCACATAGCTATGATAAAAGTCTTGCCATACATCTAGGCTAATAAACTCACTCATCACTTCAGCGAGATTGGTATCATTCATACCAAAACGCTTACTCCCCATTTTTTGCTCATTTTGCTTGGCTTTTTCGTAAAAATGCTTGACCACGTCAAACAACCGATACTGACCATCGGTTTGCTCTAACATCAGTAAGTCTAAACATAATGCAACCAATGCCCCTTTGTTATAGTAGCTGATACCTGCATTTGCCGTATTTTCATCAGCACGATATAGCTTAATCCAAGCATCAAAACTAGACTCAGCAACGCTTTGATGATGCCTGCCTAAAGTTTGATGATAACGATTGATTTGAGCAGACAATAGTTTTAAATAGCTGGTTTTACTAATAACACCACTCGCCTGCAACATAAAATCATCAATATAGGAAGTAAAGCCTTCAAACACCCATAATAATGGCGTGTAGGCTTCAACTCGCAAGTCAACATCCATCATCACATCAGGACGAACCGTTTTGACCCACCAAGCATGAAAATACTCATGGCTACACAAGCCCAAAAATCGTTGGTAATTATCGCTCGGCTCATCACCCTCCAAAAAGCTTGGCAAATCATCACGAGGCGTTACCAAAGCAGTGGAATTAATATGCTCTAATCCCCCATAATCATTACCACTGGCAAAGGTCATAAAGGTATAGTCATCAAATGGGGTATCGCCTAACCAAGTGTTATATGTTTGGCAAATTCTATGAATATCTTGGCTTAACCGCTGTGTGTTTACAACACCTAGACCATATATATGACCTGATATAAAAAAACGATGTTGAATAAATTGACCATGCCTATCTTGAGTTTTAAAAGTAAATTCATTTTGCTGAGCAACTTCAAACGGATAATCAATTAGTTCATCATAGCTCGGTGCTTGCATCATATAAAGATGCTGATTGTTGTGTCTTTTTTCTTCAGTTGTTAATCCACAAGCAATTTTTACCTCGCGTTTATCACTGTAATTTTTGTCGCTATAAAACTGGTGTGGCACGCTTAACGTAACGGTCACTGCCGACTTTTCTTGCCCTGTTACCGCCAATGCCAGTGAGCTAAAATTACCAAAAATACGGGTGTTATCTACATAAGCCGTCCTGACAGACAAATCATAACAATACACCTCATAATTAATAATTAATGTATCTCCCTTTGTTGCTTGGGTTAATTGCCATTCATTTTTACTAATTTTATCTGCCTTGTGGGTTTTACCATTAACTTGATAATAAACCGCTGTAATGTTGCGAGCAAACTCACGCATTAAGTAACTGCCCGCAAGCCAGGAAGGCAACCAAAGAATAGGGGCTTTATTTTTTGCCACAAAATGGATAGCTACATCTACTAAATGCTTAGTATAGCGTTCAAAACTAATTTGGTAGTCTATGCTTGTCATAAAAATCTCTAAAAGTTATGTTATGTCGTTAATACTGGCTTAATAGTATCCCCAAGCTTACAAGTTTGCAAATTACTTGTCATCAACGAACATTCTCTATATTTTGAATAAAAAAATTAACCACCTAAGTTGGATAACTCGCTAATAGAGCTGTATTTAACGCACAAATTTAATAATTATTTTAATTTTGACTTGAAACCACACCTTATCACCTCAATTTAACAATTAAGCTAATAAACTATAATGTTGAATAAAAAGCATACTTTCACTTTTTGGTTTATTTTAAATTTTTAATTTTAGGAATAAATATGACAACAATCGCAAAAGATTCTGCCGCATTTTTTAACTACACTTTAAAAGATGACGAAGGCAATGTTATCGACCAATCACCAGAAGGTCAGCCACTGGCTTATCTACATGGGCATGGCAACATTATCCCAGGTTTAGAAAAGCAACTAGAAGGCAAATCAGCAGGCGAGACGCTAACTGCAACGGTTGGGCCAGAAGAAGCTTATGGTCAATACCAAGAACAAGCCATACAACAAGTGCCACGTGAAAACTTTCAGGGCGTTGATAATATTGAAGTTGGTATGCAGTTTCAGTCAGAGGCTGGTGGTCAAACAATGTTAGTAACGGTTACTGATGTCACAGATAAGCTTGTAACTGTGGATGCAAACCACCCACTTGCTGGCAAAACGCTGCATTTTGATGTAGAAATTACGGAAGTACGTGCCGCAACGGAGGATGAAATTTCTCATGGGCACATTCATGGTGTTGGTGGCGTACAACACTAACCCTCTTCTATGTTTATAAGCATAGATTTTAATGCCATAAAAATGATACGCTATAAAAAACTCGGGGGTTAATTACCATTGAGTTTTTGTTTTATTATTCAGTATGTAAAAATAACAAAACCGTATAACATTCATGCTATACGGTTTTATTATAAACCATCCATGTTTATACAACTAATTCAATCCATGAACGAATCAAAGCTAGGCTTCTTGCCAGTCTTCCTTTTGAGTATCCATACTCATCGGCAAAAATCATCCTTGTCTCAGTCCATTGAGTGTATCATTTTGCCTTGAGTATGATAATCGCAAAAAATCAGATGGATAAAAAGAGGATAACACCACCAAAATATGTAAGTATATACTTACAAAAACCCACACTACGCCGTCATGGCGCCAACGACTAAGCCAAGATATTTTTATTTAAGAGGTCGCACAAAACTTATTTAGCATCTAGCATCAATTTAGCTGCTTCAAGCACAAATGCCTCGCTTTCTGGCAACTCTGGACGCTCATGTTCTTTCATCTTGCTACGCTCTTCAAACAAAGCATCTATTGCCGCTTGGTAGATATGCCAGTTTTCATAAGGGGTTTTACCCGTTGCCATGCGTCGTTTGTTTTCTGCTTCGAGCGTTTTTTGCTCTACTTCCTGATTATGTGCACGTCTGTCATCAATATTTATTTTAACGGCTTTTTTATCATCATCCATTTCTCGAATGTCATTTAGGGTAGACAAATAAACAAATTGAGGGTCAAGAGTTTGACGAACTTGTGATTGCTCATTTAATGTTTTTAACGTATCTGCCGTAAATTTACCCGCTGGTGTATAATCAACAGACTCAATGGTATCCCACGCTAGTGGGTTTTTTGTGGCACGCTCTCCAAAAACCTCTTCATCATAAATGTTAACCAACTCAACATCAGGAACGACTCCTTTGTTTTGTGTACTACCACCATTGACACGATAAAACTTGCGCTGAGTGAGTGTTGCCGAACCTAATGCTAAGTTATCTAATTGAATTTGTGCCGAACCTTTACCGGTTGTGGTACTCCCCACTACCAGGCCTCGACCATAATCCTGAATCGCCGCGGCAAAAATTTCACTTGCTGAAGCAGAAGCCAGGTTAACAATAACAACCATGTCACCATCATATAGTTGCTCACCATCATCTGGGTCTTGATAAACATCAATCTTGCCTCGACCATCACGGATTTGCACCATAGGGCCATCTTTAATAAACATACCAAGCATTTTAACAACTTCCGTTAGTGAACCACCTGGATCATTACGCAAGTCAACAACCATCCCATCAATATCTTGTTCTTTAAGTGCTTTAATTGCTTTTTGCGTATCTTCACTAACACTTCGGTATTCTTGTCCACTTCTGCGTGCTAAGTAATTAAGATAAAAGCTTGGAATTTCTAAAACCCCAATACGTTTGTTGCTACCATTGTGTTCAACATCAATAACCCTATGTTGTACGCCAGATTCTTCTTGTTTAATAACGTCACGCACAATCGACACAGTACGGGCAGCTGAGTCGGGGGTGTTTGGTTGTTTTACCTTAAGCACAACTTCAGTACCACGTTTACCACGAATCAAGCCAACAATTTCTCGTGTACTCCAACCAACTACGTCTTGCATTTCTTTGCCATCTTTTGCCACACCAATAATCAAATCATTGGGTTTGATTTGACCAGACTGTGCTGCTGGACCTCCATCTACAAGGGTCACAATACGGGTGTAGTCTTGATTCTTTCTATCTGGACGGATAGAAACACCAATGCCTTCTAGCTGCAAACTCGACTGAATTTTTATCTCAGTCGCCTGAACTGGTGCATAATAATTGCTGTGTGGATCATAAGTTAAAGTTGCAGTGTTTAACAAGGTTTCCATAATCTCATCATCTTTAATGCGATTCATTTGACCTTGTTTGCGTGCCAAGCGTTTCAATAAAATTTCAGCTGGTGTACGCTTATCATCACGAATCAGATCCTGCCCACGCGTAATATTAGGGTTTTCAAGGAATACTTGTTCTTTTGCCTTTTCGTCTTCTTGAGCCAAGGTTAAACCAATCAGTTGATAGGTAAGTTTGCGTCGCCAATAATCTTCTTGTTCAGCCTTTGTTGTAAATCTAGCTGCGTCTTCTCTATCGATGACCACGGTTTCATCTGTTGTTAAGTTGACCTCATTTGCTAAAAATTGATTAGCAAAATCATAATATTCATTAGCACGCTGGCGATATCGCTCAAAGATTTCTACTCCTGCGGTTAAATTACCCCTTTTTAAACGACTTGCAAAACTTTCACCATATTTGGTCGTAAATTCATCAATATCAGATTGCAAAAATAAAGTATGGTTTGAGTCTAAACGATAAAAATACATATCAAGTATTTTACGCCCCATTTCTTCATCAAGTGGCTGACCTAAATAGTGTGCTCTATCTAGCAAAGCGGCAATTTGACGAGTTGTTAACTTTTGGGCAGGGGTTGCCATAAAATCAACTGTTACAGCTGACTGAGGCTGGGTTGTTGTTTGTGCAATCGCTGTATTATTATAGCTTTGAGATAAAAGTAAACCAGTAATCGCAACAGCAAGACCGCTTAACACCCACTGTGATTTTTGATTTTTCATATTAATTCCCTGAAATTTATATTTTATATAGTTTGTATATAGATGGGTATAAAAAAATGATTATCAAATACTAGCATGTAGGCAGTTACTTGTCTTGCTTATTATGTATTTTTAGCGTAAGAAAACTTACTAAACTGTATATACAGATAGCTTATGTGGCATAATATTTAAAATTTAATATGTTAGTTTATTTTACATAAGTCGCTCAACACTAAATCTAATCACTCATTTAGTAAGTAACGACAAATACAATAGTAATAATATAGTTTAGAGGTTAATATGTACGGTTTGTTGATGGTTGATATAGAAGGTACCCAGCTTAATGAGGCTGATATTGCATTATTAAAACAAGCACAAGTTGGTGGGCTGATTTTGTTTTCTCGCAATGTGGATAACCCAGATCAGGTTCGCTCACTTTGTCATCAAATCCGAAATATTAACCCAAACATCATCATTGGTGTTGATCAAGAAGGTGGTAGAGTGGCTCGCTTACGTAGTGGTTTTACTCCGCTACCTGCCATGGGTAAGCTTGGTGAGCTTTTTGAACAAAACCCAACGCAAGCATTAAAACTGAGCTATTATTGCGGCTATTTAATGGCGGCAGAAGTTTTAGCAGTAGGCATTGATTTAAGTTTTGCACCTGTGCTAGATGTTAATGGTATTAGCCAAGTAATTGGTGACCGTGGCTTTCATACAAGTCCAGAAGGCGTAGTCGCCCTCTCTACCCAATTTATGCGTGGCATGAAAACTGCTGGCATGGCAACAACTGGAAAGCATTTCCCTGGTCATGGTTCTGTTGCACCAGATTCACACATTGCACAAGCAATTGATGAACGTGAATATAATGAAATCGAACGCTATGACATGCAAACCTTTATTCAAACCCTACCTTGGCTAGATGCACTGATGCCTGCCCATGTTATTTTTTCTAAAGTAGATGACAAACCAGCTGGATTTTCTCACAAATGGCTACAAGACATTATCCGCAAACAATTGGGATTTAATGGCGTGTTGTTTTCGGATGATTTATCAATGCAAGCGGCACATGTTGCCGGTGGTGCAGGTGAGCGAGTTAAAGCCGCTATTAACGCAGGTTGTGACATGGCGTTGGTGTGTAATGATAGAACAGCTGCCCTAGAAGCATTGCAAACGGCACAAACACTGCCACTACCAAACCAACAACGTATGGCAAATATGAAAGCCTCTATCCCTGTTTGGCAAGGTACCATTGAATCAACCTGTCAGCAGTTTGAACAGTGGCAAGAAGCCAAAACTGCTGTGACCGAGTTTCTAAATTACCAATGACTATCAATATGATTATCAATATAAAACAAAAGCTATAAACCACTCATTTTGATCGGTTCTACTTGCCTGTTTTTACAGTTATTCTTCATGTCTATCTTCACACCTATTATTGACGCTTAAATAAAAAACAAAAAACGCCAAGCCAATGCCCAGCGTTTTTTTAACTGATTGTTATTAAGTGCGATTAAACATTTAATTACTTAGATTCTGTTTCTTCAACTGTTGCTTGAGTGGTTTTCTCTTCGGCATTACCTGCAGATGCAACTGCTTTACCATCTCCGATTACCTGAAACTCAATACGACGGTTTTGGAAACGACCTTCAGCAGTACCATTATCGGCGATTGGTTTAGTTTCACCAGCACCTTCTACCATAATATGATCAGCATCAACGCCTTGCTCTACTAAGTAAGCTTTAACAGAGTTAGCACGTTTTTCAGAAAGTTTTTGGTTGTATGCGTCATCACCTCTATCATCGGTATGACCAATAATTGTTAGCTGTGCTTCTGGCATTTTTTTCATTACTTCTGCTGCTTTGTTTAAGATAACTTGGTTTTTTTCAGGAATTGCACTGTCATTAGTTGCAAAGTTAATGATTTGCAAGTTTAATGCCTTTTCAAGACCTTCACCAGTTAGGTTGTCAGTTAAACCATTAAGTGCATCTTGTGCCGCTGTAATGCTGTCATCAACCGCACCTGCGACATCTTTTGCACCCTCTTTAACGCCATCAACCATTGCAGCACCAGTACCAGTTAATGAGCCAATATCTAGTCCTTCATCACCTTCTACCGTAAAATCAGGTAACAAGCCTTTTAGGTCTGCTACTAACTTATCACGAGAACCTGCATCAGGGGCGTTAACTTTAATAGTTTGACCAACAATGCTTGCAGCTGAACCAGGTACGCCTTTAACCACATTAAGCACATCACCTAGTTTTTCTGCAACTGGTAAGTTAGCCGCTAATTTATCTGACACACTGATATTTGCAGCGTTTGCAACATCGTCACCAAATACATTTGTCAGCGATGTTTTGATAGTATCAGCAATTTCTTGTGTGCCTGTTTCTGCATTTACTGAGGCAACACCGTCTTGATTCACCGCTACATTTAAAGTAGAGGGTGCAAGTTCTTCTGCAACTTCGGCAGACTCTTCAGCCGCAGGTGCTGTCGCCTGCTCAGATGGACAAGCTTTTAACATTGCCCATGCAAGAGCAGCAAGGATTAATAACCCTAAAAGTGGTAACAACCCTCTTAAAAACCCACCACCGTTATCATTGTTATCATTTTGAGCGGTTGTAACCGGTGTAGTTGTTGTTTTTGTATCACTAACATAAGCAGGTTGCGTATTTTCTTCAACTTTAACGTCTTGTTTTGGTGCAACAGCAGCAACGGTTGCTGCTCCTAACAAACCTGCTGGCAATAAGCCTGTTGCCCAATTAGGAATAAAGCTCAAAAATGATTTATCATCCTCTTTTGGTTGCTCACGTAAAAACTGTGGTACTGGAGCATCTCCTGCCAGTCCTTTTACTTGAGATAAGATTAATGGCAATGCAGACACCATAATACCTTTAACCTTGCTTTCCCCCACACCATGGTTTGATGCTAAGTTTTGCAAAACGTCTATTGACTGTTGCTTATCACTCCATACCGAAGATGCCAACTCACTTAATGAATCCATACCAATATCATCAAGGTTTATATTACCGTTACCAGTAATTTTGTTATAACCTTCTAGTACCGTTGAAAAAACGCTATCGTCTGTAAACCGACCTAAAATAATAGCAATAAACTGATTAAGTAATGAAGCTTCACTACGGTCTGCATTTGCACCTAAAATTTTTGGTGCAATAGCAGTTGCTAATTGTTCTACAATATTGATATTCATAAAGAGTATTTCCTATATTATTAATTAAATTTATCAAGCCTAAATTGTGTACTAAAAACTGACGAATGACTATCCCCATGTTTAATAAGCTTAACATAAACTATGGCTAATTGTCGCCCAATTGCCTTTAGTTTACCTAAAAAAAATAGCTATGTTGATATATTTCGTTATATTAACGTAACAAAATAGTCATAATCTTGTTATTACTATTATAAAATTGGTCAAAACAACGCATATTTGATTAATAATTCAATTAATTGACTGTATATTTTAAATTAGAGGATTTATGAACCACACGACCATAATCATCGCCGTAACCGTTATCATTAGTATGCTTGCATGGCAAAATAGTACTTTATTCAATCAGCTGATTTTCCAGCCTTCAAAGGTGGGAAAAGGTGGACTTTATCGTTTTATCACTCATGGGTTTATCCATGCCGATGGTCAGCATTTATTGTTTAATATGTTTACCCTGTATTTTTTTGGGCGGTCAGTAGAACCATTTTTTAATCAATATGTTAGTGGTTTTGGCTTTATTGTATTTTATATTTTTGCCATCATTACTGCCATTATTCCAACTTACATTAATAACAAAAACCGCCACCGCTATCGCAGTTTAGGGGCATCTGGCGGTGTTTCTGCCGTTTTATTTTCTTATATTCTCATGGCACCTTGGAGCACTTTGTTAATATTTTTTGTGCCAATGCCTGCCATTATTTTTGCTGTTTTATATGTTGCCTATAGCATTTATTCGAGTAAAAAAGGTGACTCAAATATTAATCATTCTGCCCATTTGTGGGGGGCTGCCTTTGGTATTGTAGCTACTATTGCCATTGAACCAAATATCATACCGCATTTTATCAATGCCCTGGTAAGTCCTAGTTTTTAGGTTTATGCTTTAGTAAGTTGTTGCACAAACTGATTGCTAGTTTGTTGCCTTTTTATGAGATAGCCACTAATATCTTAATAAACGCATAATATAATATTATAGCCCTGATAAACGTAACTCTTAACATAACAGTGTCGTTTATTGGGACGTTGTAGGCAAGCAAGAAAAGACAACTAAAATGAAAATACATTCGACAAATTACGAGAACACATTTATAGAAATTGCTGAGGATTGTCCTGTAAAGGAAGGTCAAGAACCACTAAAGAAGGGGGGGGCAAAAAATCAATAGCAAATTATCAATACGAAATGTTGAAAGATAGTCGTCAGCCTTGCTTCAGAGCTTCCCCACTTACCAAAAGATATGGATGGGGTGTTCACAGTAATGAAAATGGGAAGGTTGCGATTTATGGAGCGGATACTCGAGAATATCAGAATTTTGTTGCTGACGAAACGATTAGAAAAGTAAAAGCGATGAAATCAAAAAGATAATAAAATGGAATTGGGCAAAGACAATTTGCATTTTGAAAAGAAACAAATATCTATTATATCTTTCCTCTGATTGGTTGCTTTTTGGCTTCAATAGCTATTGCGTTACTGCATAATTGGATTGGAATTTCAAATTTGAAATCGGCAGTTTTACTTGGTGTAACTGTTGGACTTAGAATAGGAACAGTACACGCAATTAGCCTGACGTTGGTTTCAATACTAATTCATCTGATTCGAAAGCAAAAAGCCAGCCCATAACAATATATATAAAAAATAGGCGAAATATTGCTAAATTCAGGACTTTTGGCTTGTATTAAAGTTTGTGCATTTTACTCCACTACTGCTTATACACGTGACCGTTAGCTGTAATTAAAAAAAGAAAATGAAAACATGAAAATAAAAAGTTTAACTATAGGGTTGATTATTATATTTAGTCTATTATTTGTTTTTTTACAAATAAAACGGAAAATGTTAATTATGTAGAAAATGAATCAGAAGAAGATATTGTAACATTTTTTCTTTATGGAGAATTACTAACTGATGATTATATAGACCCATATCTTGATGAAAATGTTGAAAAAATTACTAAAAAATTTGGGTTTATAGTAGAAAGAATTGCAGGTTGTGAATTAACATCTGACTTAGAAGAAACAGCAAGAATCCAAAACAAAAAAAGTAATATAAAAATGAAGCTAAAATATGGAGATAATTGGAAAAATGATTTTGAAAATAAAACAAAAAAGAAATTATTTATATCAGATATAGATGAATAATTTATAGTATAACTGCTGCTAACATTGCTTTTACACCCAGTACGTTGTGGTGTATTAAAACGAAACGCAAAAAATGAGCAATCTATCGAACATAGGTTTTGATATTCAAAATGAGGAAGACTTTTACTCTTTAGTTGAAAGAGCATACGAAAAGTCCTCTCGAATAAAAACCAAACAAGGAAGTTACTTTAAATTTTCGGATGAATCTGGAGCGCAGTTATGGATTCAAATGAATAGTAAAAATGAACTTATTGGTGCAAACCCACACTTTGAAGGAAAGAGTAAAAGAAAAGTATCTCTCACAGCATCTATTGACAGACAAGAAAGCATCTTAGACGGAGCTTTTCATTCTTGGGCTGACCCTTTGGAAAAAGATAATCCTGAAAGTGATTCTTATCCTTTTGTTTTTGATGTTCCTGATCACAAAAGATATGAAGAAATTGAATTTCCGCAAACTGTAGAGATACAGTTATCTGCATTTGCACAAGAGTTTGATTATTACGAATCAGAAGATGAATTTTTAAACGGACAAGAAGGAGAACCTAAATGGGCTTCACAATCATTTGTTCCAAGTGGACTTTTTAATCCAGGCGAAGGAGAAGACCCAAACTCACCAGAAGCATTTGGATTATTTGCAGGAATAATAAGAGAATCGGCAAAAAGAAAAAATTTGTTTACAGGTCAAGAATTCTATTGGATGTTGGTTGATACTCTTGGTGGAGAAATTGATGTAATTGCAGACCTTAGATATTTCGTGAATTCAGAACCGAAAAAAGATGGAGTTGTTCACGGGCAATTTTGGCTTTCTGGTTGTTTATTGTCTGAACCTAAATCATCTGAAAAAAGAAAAAAAGGATTTTTAAACAGAGTATTTGGAAACTAAAAATAACGACACCACAACAATGGCTATAAACAATTGGAGCGCAAGTGATAAAACAAAAGTATAACCATTAAACAAAGGTCAATACTAATCTGAAAATATAGGGCGTAAAATCTCCAACGGTTCATAGCTTAAAACGTTTTTACAGTTCAGCCATTGATTTAGGTGCAGGTGCTAACATTCGCTTATGATGCGAGCGGTTATGCCAAAAATTTATCCGTTCCATGGCTTTATCATTAACAGCGTCACTATTTAAACCACTTTCTAAATAGGCATCAATCTCGGCATAACTGACACCCATTTCATCTTCATCAGTTTGCCCAATCCACAAGCCTGCACTTGGTGCTTTATCAAGTATTGCCTGTGGTACACCCAAGTATTTTGCCATCTCATAAACTTGTCCTTTAGTTAACTGCACCAAAGGCACAACATCAACACCACCATCACCAAACTTAGTAAAATAACCCATGTGCCATTCTGCCATGTTATCTGTACCAACGACCACCGCTTTGTGACTTTGAGCATAGGCATATAGAGCAATCATTCGCATACGTGCCTGCACATTACCCGCAATCACATTTTGACGCTCTGCTTCGTTATTAAACAACGGTTGCATGGTTTCTATAAAAGTATCATAAGTTGGGGCAATTGGAGCAATGGTATAGTCAATACCTACATTCTTCGCCACCAACTTTGCATGTTCAATATCGCTTTGTGAAGTGGTGGCACTTGGTAAAATCAACCCATGCACAGGAGCATTAGTTTTGGCAAGTAAATGGGCGACAACGGCAGAATCAATTCCGCCACTAATGCCAATCACATAGCCTGTCATTTTGTATTGTTCGCTGCGTTGCTCTTCTAGCCAATTAACCAAATAGTCGCTATATTTTTCTATATTCATGATTTTGTCTCCTTACACTCAACCAACTCCAACCGCTCATTTGGGCTATATTTTCGTCCTACTTTCGCTTGTGGCTTTCCATCTAGCAACACACAATCACCAGTAAAACCTAAAGTAACTTTTATCAGTGATGAACCCACACCATAAGCATCAACAGGGATATTATCTTGTTCAAAGCTTGCGATTTTTTCGGCACTAAAACCACCACTGACAATAATTTTTACAAAATTAAACCCTTCTGCATCTAACTTTTCACGCAATACTTGAATTAAACGCTTATTAACGCCACGAGGGTCAAAACGTCCTAATTCGTGTGGATTATCCAAAAAGTATTGATCAATCATATTTTTTGAGGTATCGACACGCACGCCATACAAATCACGCCCAAATTCACGAGCCACCGCCAAAGAATCGCCAATGACATCATTATGATAATCCACCAATGCCACTAAATTATCTTTGGGAAATTCATCTTTATAGGCGTAGCAAGCACCAATTAAATCACCACCAAATAGCTGAATTAACGCATGAGGCATAGTTCCCATACCTTGCTCACCCCACCAATCATTCATGGCATGGGTGGCTTGAGCGGTCGAGCCGCCAATATATGCCGAATAGCCATCACCCGCCTGTTGCGAAAAATGGTCATCTCTATCACCCATAAAAATCACATGCTTCTTACCTGCCGATTGAGTGACTTGATAGACATTGGTTGCCACCGATGAACGCCTTGCCAAAATGCCGTCAATTAAACCTTCTAAAAAGCCAAATTTATCATATTCGCCTTCAATAGTGAGGACGGTTTCATAAGGGGCAATGTGGTCACCATCGTGTAAGGCTTTAATGATTAAGCTTTCAGGCTGATGAGCAAATTGATGAATTAACGCAATCGCCTCATCAATCCCGCAAAGTATCGCCTCTTTTTTTTGAAAAAACTGCATGAGTACACGTTGTTTAGGAAAGTGTTTTTTAGCTAATTGAGCCGTTTTTAAAAAATACACTGCCGAAAACCAACCCTCACCCACACGCTCATCAAACTTAAAGGTACGATTAGTTAGTCGTTTAATTTTTCCTTGTTGTTTTAACTCTTGTTCTTTTATTTCAAGCGACATAGCTTATTTCTCCACGATTATTTTTTGACAACCAAACCCAAGCCAACAAACAGCCTTGTATTGCATACAAAATCAACTCAATACGTAAACCCATTAACATCTTAGGTAAAATCCCCAGTACTACTGGCAAAAATATTGCCACTGCAACCACCGATGAGGCAATCAACAACCAGCGATGCCTCTGAGAACGAACAGCGGTTGCCAATACAATCGGCAATAGTAAAGATGTACCAATAAACGAGTTAATTGAAAACAATACCAAAGACTTAAACGAGGTTTGAGCCAATGCCAATGCAACCAAAGCAACTCCTGCGCCGATACTTTTAACAAATACTTTTGCAGCCGGATGTTTTTGGATATCTTGCTCAGTCATTGCTGAGCTCCACTCCGTACCGATTGCCATCAACTGACTATCGGCTGTAGACATTGCCGCTGCTAAAACCCCAACGATAAACAAAGCATAAAAGAACATGGGTGCATCACTACTAATCAAGTTTAGCAAAAAATGTCCTTCTGGCACACTTTGAGCAACCAACACACTACGCAGGCCAATAAACAAGGTTGGTAAAATGACCAAAATTGCAAATACTGCCAGTGCCATGGTCGAGCGAGCAAAAGCCCTATCGCTTTTTGCTACCAATACTCGGGTAAACAATTGTGGTTGTACATAAGGCATTAGCACAATGGATATAAAGCCTATCAATAAAAACTGCCAATTAAGCACACCCTTAGGACCAGGGGCAGATAGCAAGGCAGGTTCGATTGTTGCAACTTGTGCAAATAAATTTCCGATGCCACCGCTGGCTGAAATAGCAAAAAATGCAATCGCCCACACTGTAAACAATAATACCAACCCTTGAACCATATCAGTCACAAAAATTGCCTTAATACCCCCAAACCACGAATAGGTCATCATTAATACAACCATCATAATCGACCACAGCAGATGTGTTTCACCTAACGGTATTGCCGTCTGTAACATCACTGCCGTACCTTTAATTTGGATGGTAATATAAGGAATCATAAACACTGTCACACTGGCAACAAAAAATAGTACCACCCACTTAGGGAGTCCACTTTGCTTCAACCATTCGGTTAAATTTTTTGCCGTACTACTGTTGCTGTTGTTGACTGCTAGTTTACGAGCAAAATGTCGCATTTTTAAACCAAAATACAACAGTAACGCTGCCAAACACACATCCGTTATGCCCAAAAATACCCACGAGGCAATGCCATGATTTTTAAAAAATGCTGGCATACCTTCTAAGGTAAAGGTACTAAATAAACTGGCAGCGATACCAAAAAAAGATAACAAAAAGCCAAAACCACTCCCAAACAAATAATGGCTATTAGTGCTTGTATTGTTTATTTTTGAATTGATTGACAATCGCCAAGCTGTGCCTGCTAAAAATAGCAAATAAATAACCAATAATATTAATAATAACGAAGTGTTAGTCATGACTGCCACCTCTGCGTTCACTATCAGTTTTGTCAAAGTTTAGGTCATGAGTGATACGGCTCATTTTTACCGCAAAAATAATGGTTATTAAACAAACAAAAAATGACACTGCTAACCAAAACCACAAGATAACAGGCACGCCCATAAAAAACTTGCTTTGCATTTGTGTGGGTAATGTTGTGGTAAAAATTGCAACTAATGCCAAAAATACTGGCAAAAAGACACAACTAATAAGTAAACGAATAGGTAAGGCGGTGTTGCCTTTTGATATATTGGACATAACAGAAATCCTCTGTATGAAAAAAATTAGGGTGCTGTCTCCGTCTTTCGGATAAAAGCACTCCTTAATCATACCTTGTTATGCACAACAGAACAATTTTTTTAACAAAATACCTATAAATCATTGCTATTAAAAGATTTTTGGTCTAAATAACTCTATAGAAAATTTAATATAAGAGGTTTCATATAGAAGATTTAACTAGAAGACTTAACGGTGTAATTTTTGCTTTTCTGGTGGACTAAACAATGCGGCAAGTTTGTTCTTTATCCCTTTTTCACTAAAAAACTGTCGCCACATTCTTAAAAAAACGGTAAAAATTGCCCTAGGAATATTATCTGTTGTTTTTTCTCCCACCGCCCCATAACATACAGGATTGTTTATTAAATCTTCTTCTACATAAGTACCAAATAGTCGGTCAAAAATTATCAACACGCCACCATAATTTTTGTCAATATATTCTGGATTAGTACCATGATGTGCTCTATGATTTGAGGGTGTATCAAAAATGTATTCTACCCAAGCTGGCAACTTACCCACTACTTCTGTGTGAATAAAATACTGATAAATTAAGTTTAATGCATAAAAAAAGAAGACCCAAACAGGATGCACGCCTAATAACATCAATGGTGTAAAAAATAACCACCACCCCACTACCGAATACAACAAACTTTGACGCATGGCTGTTGATAGGTTCATTTTGTCGTCTCCATGATGCACAACATGGGCAGACCAAAACCAAGTAATGCGGTGTGATGCTCGATGAAACCAATAATAACAAAACTCTACTGCCACAAAAATTGGTACGGCAGTTATCCAATTAACAGGAATATCAAAAAAGCGGAAATGATACAGCCACGTACAAATGGGTAACACTACTAATGCTTGAGCAATTATCTCACATACCAAATAGGTACCACCAAGGCTAAAATTAGTAATGGCTCTTTTTATGCCAAAGTTTTTGTCTTTGCCTTTTGATTTTTGATAAAACCATTCAAATACAAATAACACCAAAAAAGGCAATCCCATTAATGGCAAAACCCATTCTTGCCAATATTGTGGTAACACAGAGGATACTAAGCCATGCCATTGTTCTGGTAACAAACTCAATATTTGTTGATTTAATTGATCTTTAAAAATAGTAAGATTCATAATATCTGTCCCTGATAAAAAACCTATGTAATAAAGATAATCCTAATTGATAGCCCTACATTGACAGTATTTACCTTACAGCTACTGTGTTCAATGCTAAGTACTAAGTATTTTCTTACCCTTTAATCATCGTTTTTTGTTTTAAAAAAAACATCTAATTAATTATAAAGCCTTCTGCCATAGCACAAATATATTTAATTGACTATACTGTTTAAAGTCTATCACTGTTTTAAAACTCATCTAAGTTTTGGAAACCCTTTATGCAAAGGATTGCACTTGGGATTTTGTTTAGCTTCTTTTGGTCATCCGCCTTTATTGCTGGCAAATACTCAATAAAATACCTCTTACCTCTCAATTTTATTAGCCTACGCCTTGGCTTAGCTGGGTTGGTATTGCTCATAGCTAGCTTTGCTTATCGCCACTTAAAAAAGCAGCCCCTCAACTTAAATGAATTTAAAAATCCTTACCTTTGGCGAGATGCCTGCATTTTGGGTTTATGTAATTATGTTTTTTATTTGGGGTTATCTTATACAGGGATGCAATATGTTTCTCCTGAATTAGCAATTTTACTAGTATCGACTACCCCATTTGTAACATCTTTTGTTGTCTCTTGGGTTGCAAAAACTTGGTCAAAACTTTTGTGGATTGCCATTACAATGGGGTTCTTAGGGGTGTTTTTAGTGCTTTCTGCTCGCATCGGTGGTATCTCGATATGGGTCGCACAACTACGTCATCCAAACCAATCCAATGAAATAATAACTGGTGTCAGTTGGCTATTATTGGCTGTTATCGCCGTATCAGTAGGCACACTATATTTTCAATTTTTCGCTAAAAAAACCACAGATAAATTATATCTGGTTGCTCTACAAAATATGATTGGCTCTATCATATTATTACCTTTTGTGGATCTGACACGTTGGTCAGCGGTAATATTTGTTCCTGAATTTTTTATCTCTTTAATATACCAGATGATATTTGTGTCTATGATTGCAATGATAATGTGGTTTAAAGTAATTGAGTGGTTTGGTCCTGGCTACGCTTCAGCCTTTCATTTACTTAACCCAATTTTTGCCACTTTTTTGTCAGTACTATTATTTGGCGTGCAATTAACCGTATCCGACATTATTGGCACCTTGATGGTCGTCATCGCGATGGGCATTGTTAGCTTAGATTTAATAAGAAAATAAACATGATCTCATTTTTATTCTAAGATTTATTAAATTTTATAATGCGTTAATAAGCAAAAAATCAAAACCACAATTAGGCTAAACTTTATAAAAATAATCGAGTTTATCCGCTATAATTACCTAACCACCTCCTAACTATTAACTATAGGAAAATATAGGAAACATTGTATCATCTACCATGCAAAACCCTCATATTAAGCCTCTATCAGCAACACAAGTAACCAAGCAGTGGTTCGCCAAACCTGTCCGTTTACTCGCACCTATGGAAGGCTTAACAGACCCACTAATGCGAGAAGTATTAACTCAAATTGCCGTTGATTTAAACGCTGATATGACACAAAAAAAAAGGGGATATAACTGGTCTGTTAGTGAGTTTATCCGCATTACTCAAACCGTTTTACCAGACCATGTTTTTTACAAATATGTACCAGAACTACATACCAATAGTAAAACTAAAGCAGGTACACCCATCCATATTCAATTATTGGGCAGTAATCCAAAGTTAATGGCAGAAAACGCCATAAAAGCATGTGAACTTGGCTCGCCAGCAATTGATATTAATTTTGGTTGCCCAGCCAAAACTGTCAACAACCACAAAGGTGGTTCTATCCTACTAAACGAGCCCACCCTAATGCGTAACATCATCTCTGCCGTGCGTAGTGCCGTACCTAGCCATGTCCCCGTATCAGTAAAAATACGCTTGGGTTATGAAAATATGGATAATATAGACGACATTCGCAACGCGATTGGCGACAGTGGTGCCAACTGGCTAACTATCCATGCTCGCACCAAAACTCAAGGCTACAAACCCCCTGCTTATTGGGATAAAATTACCAAATTTACTGACTTGCCAATACCCATCATTGCCAATGGCGAGATTTGGACAACCGAACAAGCTCATGATTGCATGATACAAGCCAATACGCCACATCTTATGCTTGGACGCGGTGCAGTGACTCGCCCTGATTTAATTGCCAAAATTTGCCATAATGATAACCACTTGCCTGCACCCACTTTAACATGGTCCGAACTTATCCCCCATCAAATTAATTTTTTATACGGACAAGCAAAAAACAACACCGTATTAATTGGTCGCTACAAACAATGGTTAGGTATGCTAACCAAAGGATACGATGAAGCTATCGAGGTTTGGGATAAAGTTAAACGCGAAAAAGAGTTGAATAAAATTATCGATTTATTACTATCAAGTTAAGAATAAAGGGTACAAACAATTAACGCCCTTATTTTTAGGCATGATACTGACGTTGAAAAAGCAATACATTACAACGCCAACTTAGCCGCTAAATAAAACAACATCATAATACACGCCATAGAAAGCAACCATAAGACCGAACGCAAAGTTGCCCAATTAAGCACATAAGCAAAGCCATAGGCTAGCCTAAGCCCCACATACAAAACCGCAATATAGTTAACAATTTGCTGTGGCACAAAAAACAGCATAGCAACCACCATCGCGACTAAAAACATTGGCAGTGACTCAAAACTGTTTTGTTGCACCGCATCTGCCCTTGCCGCTAGTCCTGTTTGCCTCGCCATAACCTCACGTGGGTTACGATTATCAGATTTTTTAAAACCAGCCGCAATTTTAGCAGTAATCGTAAAAATAAAAGGCAACAAACAAGCCAACGCCATTAACAAAATTGCCGTTGATGCTGTGTTAGGAATCATAGAAAACATCACGTATTATTCTGCCTCAATAATTTTAAAATCATGGGTTATTTTAACCCCTCCATTTTCCAGCATACGACTTGCCGAACAATATTTTTCTGCCGATAACTCGACCGCTTTAGCAACCTGCTTTTCTTTAATTGCTTTGCCAGTTACAACAAAATGCAAGTGAATGTCAGTATAAACTGCTGGCACAGCATCGGCACGATTGGCAACAAGTTCACACCGCACGTCCGTTAACTCTTGACGACTTTTTTTTAAAATAGTCACCACATCATAGCTTGCACAACCACCTAAGCCAAGCAATATTAACTCCATTGGGCTTGCGCCTTTTTGTTTATCAGCATCCATTGGCAAATCATGCCCAGAGGGCGACGTACCAACAAAGTTTACATCATCTTGCCAGCTTACGGTTGCACGCATTTCTGCCATTTTATTATCCTCATTTATCGTTGATTTAATAGCCTATCATAACCTATTTTTTTGGTTTGTTATGGTTGATTACCTACCCATTCAAAAATATCATTGTACATCTGTGATAATTCTTGGTTTAATAGACATAATGATATAGCGTTAAACTGACATTAACACGGCAATCAAACAAAAAAGTAAAATTTCGATACTTTTAGTTTGCTGTAAAGTCTGCTGTTGTCAATGCCAGTTTGGCTCAAAGCTTATCAAAACGGCTATTATGTATGCAAATTTTCTATAACAAAATAATAAACCAACTATTTGCCCAATAACAGCCTTTGATTGCGCTTTTTTTCAAAATTTTTAAGGTTTTAGTCATGATAGATACAGACGGCTTTCGTGCCAATGTCGGTATCATCTTGGCAAATACACGTGGACAAGTTTTATGGACAAAACGTATTGGTCACAACTCTTGGCAATTCCCCCAAGGTGGGATTGACCGTGGAGAAAAGCCAATTGATGCAATGTATCGAGAGTTATTTGAAGAGGTTGGACTTCAACCACATCACGTGACTCCTTTAGCAGTCACAAATGGCTGGCTACGTTATCGTTTGCCAAAGCGTTTTATCCGCCAAGGGCAGTACCCCATGTGTATTGGGCAAAAACAAAAGTGGTTTTTGCTACAGCTAGATGAGCCGAATACTCAGTTTATCCGCTTTGATACGGGCAAACCAGAGTTTGACCATTGGGAGTGGGTAAGTTATTGGTATCCGCTCAATCAAGTAGTGCATTTTAAACGGAGTGTTTATCGCCGTGCACTATTAGAGCTTGCTCGCAATGTACCACTACAAAAAGAGTTAATTATCCCAAATGAGATGCAAATCAATCATTTGCTGGTATAACCAACTCAACATAAAAATTCACAATTAAACGCTTAGATGTGTTTTATCTTCTAAGCAACTCAACTCATTGATTAAAAATACTAATTTACCATTGTCTTGTTGGCTGCTCGTTAAGACACTCTGACTGCGTGTACCATAGTTGTTAAGCCTGTTATGTTCAATAAAAATAGAAGATAATGCCTGTTCAACCTCTGTTGGCAATCCTGTATCTGCTATTTTATCTTTTGGCGATTTAACTGAGTCAGACAACACTTCAAAAGCAACTTTTTGCCATTCATCAGTCGTTATATTTTGAGCAATTAACGGCAATATCTCCTGATAAACTTGCGTACGTAAACGCTCACATTTAAACCAAGCTGCATCTGGTTGCCCATTAGAAAAAACATGCAAACCATTGTGTAAAGCCATGGCAGAAACGCCTCGATTATTCACGAACACGGCTTGTTTGCTTTTTGGATTGGTATCCCCTAACACCAAATTAAAACCAGCATATTCGTTTAGTTTAATCTGCTTAGCAAACGCCATAGGCGATAAATCACTCGTTAAAAAATCAGTGACTAATTGACCGCGTGAAGGCTGATTGGCAATAGGATAAGCCACCTCCCTAAAATTTAATATGGTTGCCCAACGTCCATTTTGATTGCCAGTTTGGCTCTGATGGTAACCAAGCCAAGTGCCGCCACTTTTTTCATCTCTACCTGCAAAAATGGGTAAATCTGCCCATTGATGTGCTTGCAAAGTTGGACGATCTAAAAATTCATCTCGATTTGAAAGTACAATTAATGGCATTTTTTCAAATAATTGCCAAGCAATGGCGACAATACACATATTTTCCCTGCTTGTTTTTACAAACTCAGTTAAAAAATCAATCTTAAAAATCAGTTAAGCAAATAACACGTTTACTATGTTTTTTGGTATCATGAATCTAATTTTTTAATATAAACTATACAAGATAACATATTATGGCAATGATTCATCCTCAATTTGACCCTGTTATGCTTTCAGCAGGACCCATCCAAGTACATTGGTATGGCTTCATGTATCTATTAGCATTTGCTGCCGCTTACGGATTGGCAGAATACCGAAGTAGCAAACGAGACGACTGGACATCAGATATGGTATCTGATTTGGTATTTTATGGTGCATTAGGTGTTATTCTTGGTGGACGTATTGGCTATGTACTATTTTATCAGTTTGGCGAGTTTTTAAACAATCCTGCTTATTTATTTAGAGTGTGGGAAGGCGGTATGTCATTCCATGGTGGTTTTTTAGGCGTTATGGTTGCCATGATGTACTTTGGCTATAAACATAAAAAATCTGCCTTTACGGTTTGGGACTTTGTTGTGCCTTGTGTGCCAACTGGTCTGTTATTTGGACGCATTGGCAACTATATGAATGGCGAGCTTTGGGGGCGTGTGTCTGACGCTAGCTACAGCTGGTTAACTTACTTCCCCCAAGCGGCACTTGCCGATACCCAACTACTCCAGTCTAATCCAACCTTACAAACGTTAGCAAAACAGGTAGGTGGGCAATATTTACTACCTCGCCATCCCTCACAATTATATGAAGCAATGGCAGAAGGTTTATTATTGTTTATATTATTATGGTGGTTCTCATCAAAACCCCGCCCTCGCATGGCAGTCACCGCTTTATTTTTACTTGGTTATGGCTTAGGTCGATTTACCATTGAGTTTTTCCGTCAGCCTGATGCTGATCAAGGTTTTATTTTATTTGGTTGGATGACCAAAGGACAAATTTTGACCCTGCCTATGATTATTGGTGGCATTATTTTGCTGATTATCGCTTATCGGCGTGGGATTTATGACTGGGGTGAAAGGAAATATTAAGGAAAACAACCATGACAAATTTTTATATCTCCACAAAAAACGAACAAGCCTACTTAGACCTTATCCGCTATGTTAAAGACCACGGCACCCAAAAAGGCGACCGCACAGGCACAGGCACAAAAAGCCATTTTGGAGCTCAATTACGTTTTAATTTAAACGATGGCTTTCCGCTAATCACCACCAAAAAAGTGCATTTAAAATCCATTATTTATGAGTTGCTATGGTTTTTAAAGGGCGATACCCATGTCAAATATTTGCAAGACAATGGCGTACGCATTTGGAACGAATGGGCAACCGCTGAACAAACCGCTAAATTTAACCGACCTGAAGGCGATTTAGGAGCGGTTTATGGACATCAATGGCGTAATTATGGCGCAAGCAAAAAAACCGATGGCAGCTATAACAACGATGGTATTGACCAAATTCAAGAGCTAATTGACACCATTAAAAACAATCCTAATTCTCGTCGTTTAATCGTCTCTGGTTGGAACCCTGCCGAAGCCAATCAAGTTGCCCTACCGCCTTGCCATACGCTGTTTCAGTTTTTTGTAGCAGAAGATGAAAACGGACAATCTAAGTTATCTTGTCAATTATACCAACGCAGTGCCGACTTATTTTTGGGCGTGCCTTTTAATATCGCCAGTTATGCCCTACTAACGCACATGGTGGCTCAAGTGTGTGGCTTGGGAGTTGGCGAGTTTATTTGGACAGGTGGCGATTGTCATATTTATAACAATCATTTTGAGCAAGTGGAAGAGCAATTATCACGCACGCCTTATGACTTGCCAAAATTGTGGCTCAATCCAAAGGTTAATGATATTTTTGCCTTTGATTATGAGGATATTAAAGTGTTGGATTATCAATCACATGCAACCATTAAAGCAAAAGTTGCGGTGTAAATAAACCTAGCTACTGTAAATAAGTCATTGTAAACAAGGAATTTTATGCAAAAACTATGCGTTATCTTAGCTTTATCAGCATCATTATTTACCAACAATGCACTAGCAAAAGACACTATCAAGCTCAATAGATATACAGAAACCACAAATATTGATACAAAAGACTATGTATGGAATGTGAGTGCTTCTATGGATATGGATACTGAGACGATTACAGCAAGTCTAGACAACCCACACCCAATACTAACAGCTTATAATGAACGTGCTTTGGCAATTGCACATAACATAACTAAAAGTAGCGTAGAGAACTTTCTCATCTATAATACTGATTTAGAAAGAGATGAAATAGATACGCTTATGGCTAGTCAAACAAAAATAGAACTAGACCTACCAATTACTTTCACAACCCAAATAATACGTAAACCGTCTTTTAAGCGCAATATTAGCAGAATCAGACCTTATCAGCTACGACAAGCTCAAAGATTTGCATGTCCTTCTTTACCTGCTAACACCGACCCTTTAACAATCGTTAGAGAAAAAAGAACAGCTTTTTTAAATTATCGACTCATATTAAATGGTCAGGGTAAATTACAGTCTTACACACTCGTTAATCAACAAGCTAACGGAAAATACTTTGATAGATATTTAAGAAAAAATTTAAGAAAAGGCATGCAAGTTACAATACCAATAAATAAAGATGCCGTGTTGGTTCCAAAATTTATTGTGAAACAGACAATCGCTATTCCATATAGTACCAAAATAATAAGCTAAATAACACACCCAAAACTAAAGGAAGTTCCATGACCACCATCGCCCAAATCGTCGCTATTAGCAAAAATCGTTGTATCGGTAAAAATAACGACTTGCCGTGGCATTTGCCTAAAGACTTACAACACTTTAAGCATGAAACCACTCATAATGCTGACGGTACGTTAGCCGGCATGGCAGACAGTCCATTTAATGGGGTGATGATAATGGGGCGTAAGACGTTTGAGTCCATGCGTTCTCGTCCACTGCCCAAACGTGTCAATATCATTATCACTCGTCAAGCTGATTATAGTGACAAAATGAGAGCAAATAATCCAAAATTTGCCGAGTGGATTCAGCAAGGCAAAATCATCATAGTAAATAGCCTTGATAAAGCGATTGAAGTCGGCAAACAGCAAGCCATACAGCTTGACTTAAATACGGTATGGATCATCGGTGGTGGCGAAATTTTCCGCCAAAGTTTGTCCATGACCGAGCGTATTGAGCTAACCAAAGTTGATGTGCATGTCGATGGCGATGCCTTTTATCCTACTATTAGTGATGAGTTTGAACTAATAAATACTTCAAAAATACAAACAGATGAACAATCAAACATCAACTATCAATTTTTCAGTTATCGCAAACGTTAAGCTAACATTTATGAGGAAACTGGATTGGCTACACCACCTCGCCACACACAAACCCACTTGCCCATGCCCATTGGAAGTTGTAACCACCCAACCAACCAGTGACATCTAACACCTCGCCCACAAAATACAAGCCATCTTGATGTTTGCTCTCCATAGTTTTTGACGATACCTCATCAGTGTCCACGCCACCACGTGTCACTTCTGCTGTGCGGTAACCCTCTGTACCAGATGGCTTGATTTCCCAATCATTGAGTGTGTTACCAAGGGCTATTAGCTCATCATCTTTGATATTGGCAAACTCTTTATCCGCAAGCTCTGCCCATAACAATCCTTGTAAAGCAGATAATAGCTTTTTAGGGAAATATGCTACCAGTGCGCTACGAATGCGTTTTTTTGGATGCTTTAGCTTATATTGTAATAACAACTCACTTGCCTGCACATTGGGCATTAAATTAAGATGAATGCTCTCCCCTGTTTGCCAATAGTTAGAAAGCTGCAACATGGCAAAACCAGATAATCCACGATGAGTAAACAGCAATGGACGAGCAAAGCTGGCACGCTTATTAAAAGCAATCACATCAAGGCTAATACCAGATAAAGAAGCAAAAACCTCACCTAATGTGTCAGTAAAAGTAAACGGCACAAGCCCTGCACTGGTTGGCACGATTGTATGCCCAAACTGCTCTGCCACTTGGTAACCAAAGCCTGTGGCTCCCATGGTCGGAATCGATAACCCTCCTGTTGCAATAACTAACGATTCACACTGCATATGGGTGATGGTGTCATTGGTAATATCATCAGCTTTTTTATTGTCTTTTTTTACAATTTTTTTCAGACTAACAATAAATTTATAATCTTTATTTTCTACCTTATTAATCGCCTTAATCGCCACTACTTCTGTTTTTAGGGCAATATTGACACCCGCATGCTGACATTCATCCAATAATAAATTGACAATATCTTTTGCCGAGTTATCACAAAACAGCTGTCCATAATTACGCTCATGGTAAGGCACATGATGCTTGGCAATTAAGCTTATGAAATCCCAATTACTATAATGAGATAATGCTGATTTACAAAAGTGTGGATTACAACTAAGGTAGTGTTCTGGCTCAACAAAAGAATTGGTAAAATTGCAACGCCCACCACCAGACATCAAAATTTTTTTGCCAGCTTTGTTGGCATGGTCAATAACAGTAACTTTTCGCCCTCGTTTGCCTGCGGTCATCGCACAAAATAACCCTGCTGCCCCTGCCCCAATCACTAGCACCTCTGTTTTTACGGTTTGCACAGCTAACACAATTAACCTTAAATTTTTATCACTGTCTTATGTTTATATTCAGTTGTAAATTATAGCATCATCAATAAAACTTATTTTTCATAAATAACAACAATATATAAAAGAAGATAATAAAAAAGTTTACAATTACACAAAAATCTGCTAAAAATGTGAAGATAAATGAAAAAATAGTGGCATTAAGGACAAGATGCCATATACCTATGACTTATGATAAATAACTCATATCTACTCAAGCCAACAAGGAGGTTAAAGATGTCCAAAACATACCCTGCGAGTGCTGAATTTTCTGCTAAAGCAAACACCACATCAGAGCAATACCAACAAACTTATGCGGAGTCTATTACCGAAGGTGGCAATGAGCAATTTTGGCAAAAAAGATCAGAACTTCTTGATTGGTATAAAAAACCAACCATCATTAAAAATGTAAACTATGACCTAGATGACTTCAAAATAAAATGGTATGAAGATGGTGAACTAAACGCATCAGTAAACTGTATTGACCGCCACTTAGCAGACAACCCATACAAACCTGCCATTATTTGGGAAGGTGACCATCCATCAGAACACAAAATCATCTCATATAAAGAATTGCATCAAGAGGTTTGCCGTTTAGGTAATGCACTTCGTAAAATGGGTGTTAAAAAAGGCGATCGCATTACCCTGTATTTACCAATGATTCCCGAAGCAGTATTTGCTATGTTGGCTTGTGCTCGCATTGGTGCTGTACACTCAGTTGTTTTTGGCGGATTTTCATCAGATAGCTTAGCAAACCGCATTATTGATAGCCAATCTAAAGTGGTTATCACTGCCGATGAGGGCGTACGTGGTGGCAAACACACGCCACTAAAAACAAACGTAGATCACGCCTTAGATGTTGATGGCACCGAATGCGTTGAGAAAGTAATTGTTGTACACCGCACAGGCACTTCTGTTCCAATGAGTGGTCGTCGTGATGTTTGGTATCACACTGTGGTTGATAACGCATCAAATGATTGTGAGCCAGAAAAAATGAACGCAGAAGACCCATTATTCTTGCTCTACACCTCTGGTTCAACTGGCACACCCAAAGGGGTATTGCATACGACTGGCGGTTATTTAACTTACACCCTATCTACCTTTAGAGATATTTTTGACATAAAAAAAGATGATGTATTTTGGTGTACTGCCGATGTAGGCTGGATAACTGGACATAGCTATGTAACCTATGCACCACTTGCAAATGGTACAACTACTGTTATGTTTGAAGGTGTGCCACAATACCCTGATTGGGCACGTATTGGTCATATTGTTGATAAACATGATATTACCATTTTATACACTGCACCAACTGCCATCCGTGCAATGATGAAAGAAGGCGATGAATATGTACGCAAATCAGATCGCTCTAGTCTACGCTTGTTAGGGTCAGTGGGTGAGCCAATTAATCCAGAAGCTTGGGACTGGTTCTATAACGTAGTTGGTGATGGTCGTTGCCCTATTGTTGATACTTGGTGGCAAACCGAAACAGGTGGCGTGCTTATGTCACCAATCCCAAATGCAGTAGACTTAAAGCCTGGCTCTACCCAAACACCACAATACGGCATTAAACCAGCCATTGTGGATAGCGAAGGCAATGAACTAGAAGGCGCTTGCGAAGGTAACCTCATTATCCGTGACAGTTGGCCTGGTCAAATGCGAACCATTTGGGGCAACCAACAGCGTTTCTTAGAAACATACTTTAGCACCTACCCTGGTAACTACTTTACTGGCGATGGTGCACAGCGTGATGAAGACGGTCATTACTGGATTACCGGGCGTGTTGATGATGTATTAAACGTATCTGGTCACCGCCTAGGCACTGCTGAAATTGAATCTGCTTTAGTTGCACACCCATCAGTTGCTGAAGCTGCCATTGTTGGCATGCCACACGATATTAAGGGTCAAGGCATAGCTGGTTACTTAATTTTACGTACAGGAGAAGAAGCCACCGACATGCTTAAGGCCGAAATCAATCGTCACGTACGTGCCGACATTGGTCCAATTGCCAGCCTTGATGCTATGTACATTGTTGATGGTTTACCAAAAACTCGCTCTGGCAAAATCATGCGTCGTATTTTGCGCAAGCTTGCTGCTGGCGAATATGATGGCTTAGGCGACACCTCTACCTTAGCAGATAGTGATGTTGTAGATAACTTAATTGATGTTGTTAAAAATGGCTAAACTCCATTTAAAAAACCAACTATCTTTATCCTGCCAATCACCTTAAAGGTGGTTGGCTTTTTATTTTAAGGTGATTTACATTAACTTTAATCATTATCAAACATTTAATTGTACTCACTCAATCCTATTAAACTTGATTTAACCCCTGCCATACATGCCGACGGTAATTTAATAACATGGTGATTTTAAATTAAATGTACTATGCTAAATTTTTATTAGCATTTTTAACCACAACAGTTTGCCTACCCCTTTAAACATGTTAAGCTTATCATCAACTATTTTTATCATAAAAATATTGATATGACTCAGCCAATACAGCAAAACCTAAGAACCAATGCCAGCATTTTTAATCTGCCAAACAACTTAACGATTGCTCGCATTATAATGATTCCTATTTTTGTCGCAATTGCCTACTGGCCACCTGCCTTAGGCATTGGTGCGCCAATGATTAGTGATAATGCGATTGCAAATATTGGTATGAATATGGATAGCTTTAGTGATAGCATGCTACGCCATTTTTTATTGACTCTATTATTCATTTTGGCAGCAATTACAGATTGGTTAGATGGTTATTTAGCCCGTAAAATGAACATTACCTCTGCATTTGGACGTTTTTTAGACCCTGTTGCAGATAAGTTAATGGTTGCATCAGCTTTGATTATTCTTGTGCAATGGCATCCAAATATTATTATGGCAATTGCTGCCATTGTTATTATCTCACGAGAAATTGCGGTATCAGCACTGCGTGAGTGGATGGCAGAACTAGGTAATCGTACCAGTGTGGCAGTATCATATGTTGGTAAGTTAAAAACCACTTTTCAGATGATAGCCATTATCGTGCTGTTACTAAACTGGCAATCGCTTGAAATAGTGGGCTATGTATTGATGCTTGCCGCAGTGATTTTAACCCTTTGGTCAATGGTGATATATATGAAAGCCGCTTGGCCTTATTTAAAGCAAGGGTAATACGAAAATATGCTTTCTCTTTAAACTTTTAAATACGTGAACGAAACTCTTGAGTAATTTAAAAGTTATTCACCAACAAAAAAACTATAGAGAGTTGTTCAAAAAATATAATATTTTTTATCTATCTACATAATTAAAAAAAACATCTAACATAAGGCGTTTTTTATTGCCAATCTCTCACCACTCATCCCATAAAATTGTTATAATCCAATCATAACATTCGCTATTCTCAAATCACCTAACAAGAGAACCGCTCTTATGATGACCATCGCTGGACATACATTTTTAACCCAATTTCAAACCAAAAAACTACTTGCCGAAATTAACACCAAAACCAAACTTAACGTAACAGACTTAACCAGCCAACAAGTCTATATTACCTCTCGTTCGCTTAAACCTACCGAATACAAAAAAGCAATTAACTTACTTAATCAAGGCAAAGAAATTAGCCTAAAAACCGCTAAAGATGGGCAAGTACAAGTTACTGTTTGCCCACGTTTTGGCACAATTAGCCCATGGGCAAGTAAGGCAACCGACATTTTTAACAACTGCGATATCAAACTTGAGCGTGTTGAGCGTGCCGTGGTATTTACTCTAACACTCGATACCAGCAAACTAATTGATGAGAAATTGCCAAAACAAGCCGAGCAGATCTTGCATGACCAAATGACGCAATCATTGGTTTATAAAATTGACAGCGTACATAACCTGTTTGATGACCATCAACCTGCCCACCTCAATGAAATTGACATCATGGGTAGTGGTCGCATGGCCTTAGAAAAGGCAAATATCAAATTTGGTTTTGCCTTATCAAATGACGATATCGATTACTTAATGAATGCGTATGAAAATAAACTCAAACGTAACCCCACCGATGTTGAACTAATGATGTTTGCTCAAGCGAATTCCGAGCATTGCCGCCACAAAATTTTTAATGCCGAATGGACGATTGATGGCAAAGTACAACCAAAATCATTATTTAAGATGATTCGCAACACCCATGCAAGCAATCCTGACGGCATTTTATCTGCCTATAAAGACAACGCCGCAGTGATGGAAGGCTTTGAGGCAGATCGTTTTTATCCTAATGCTATTGATAATGAGTACTACCAATTTCATAATGAGCAAATTGATATTTTGATAAAAGTGGAAACCCACAACCACCCAACTGCCATTGCACCCTATGCAGGGGCATCTACAGGTAGTGGTGGCGAGATTCGTGATGAAGGAGCAACTGGTCGTGGCGGTAAACCAAAAGCTGGCTTAACTGGCTTTAACGTATCACACCTGCATTTGCCAGACATGCCAGAAAAATGGGAACAGTCTGGAAAAGTCAACACTAAAGCCTATGGCAAACCTAAACGCATGGCATCACCACTCGATATCATGACTCACGCCCCGCTTGGTAGTGCTAACTTTTCAAATGAATTTGGTCGCCCTAATCTATGTGGCTATTTCCGCTCATTTCAGTTAGATACTTCAGAAAAACAAGATGGTAGCCAAATGCGTGGTTATCACAAACCCATAATGATTGCCGGTGGCTTTGGTAACATCAAACGTAACTTGGTTGAAAAAAACACCATTTCAGAAGGCGATTTACTCATTGTCTTGGGTGGTCAGGCAATGCAAATTGGCTTAGGTGGGGGTGCTGCCTCTTCTGTCGACAGTGGTGAGCTGGACGAAGGATTAGACTTTGCCTCCGTGCAACGTGACAATGCCGAGATGGAACGGCGTTGCCAAGAAGTGATTGACCACTGTTGGGCTTTGGCTGGTGACGGCTCAGTAGAAAATAAAGACACCAATCCAATTGTTTCGATTCATGATGTGGGTGCAGGTGGGTTATCAAATGCCATGCCAGAGCTAGTAGATGACCACAGTTTAGGTGCAGTGCTAGAGTTGCGTCAAGTGCCATCACTTGAGGCAGGCATGTCACCAATGGCTATCTGGTCAAACGAGGCTCAAGAGCGTTATGTACTGGCGGTTCGTGCTGATGATATTAAACAATTTGAAGCCATTTGTGAGCGTGAGCGTTGCCCGTATGCTGTGCTGGGTCATGCAACCAAAGTGCGTCAGCTAGTCGTGAACGATGAGTTATTAGCTGAGCAGCCAGTAGATATGCCAATGCAAGTCTTGCTGGGTGGTACGCCAAAAATGAAGCGTTCATTTAGCCGTAACAATGTATTGGCAGAAAAAACATTAGCATCATTGCATACAGATAATATTGAACTAAAAACAGCTATTCATGATGTATTGCGTCACCCAACAGTTGCCAGTAAGTCTTTTTTAATCAGCATCGGCGACCGTTCTATTACAGGTATGGTGGTGCGTGACCAATACGTTGGACGCTATCAAGTACCCGTAGCCGACTGTGCAGTAACCACAACTGGATTAACCGCAAAAACGGGTGAAGCGATGAGCATGGGTGAGCGTCCACCAACTGCCTTGATTAACCCTGCGGCTTCTGCTCGTTTGGCGGTTGCCGAAGCCATTACCAATATTGCAGGAGCAAAAATAGACAAACTATCAAACATTACGTTGTCTGCTAACTGGATGGCAGCCTGCGGTGAAGACAGTGAAGATGCGGCACTATTTGATGCGGTTTATGCTGTTGGTGAAGAGCTGTGTCCAAAACTTGGCATTGCCATTCCTGTCGGTAAAGATTCACTGTCAATGCGTGCCAACTGGTCTGATAAAAAAGGTGATAAGGGTGTCGTTAGTCCTATGAGTGTGGTCATTTCTGCCTTTGCCCCTGTCAGCAACGTGGCAAAAAGCTTAACACCAGAGTTAGTCAATACCGATGCTGTGCTGTATCGATTAGACTTGTCAAAAGGTCAGTTCCGTTTAGGCGGTTCTATTTTGGCTCAAACCATGAGCCAGTTGGGCGATGACTGCCCTGATCTTGACAATGCAGATGATTTAATCAACTTCTTTCATTTTATCCAAGCAGCTAATGAAGCAGGAATTATTGCTGCCTATCACGACATCAGTGATGGCGGTTTGATTGCCACGGTTGCCGAAATGCAGTTTACCGCTCGCATGGCAATTAATCTCAATCTGCCTAACAAAAACATAGTCGGACAACTCTTTGCTGAAGAATTGGGAGCCGTGATTCAAGTATTACCAGAAAATGTTGAACAGCTGATGGCATTGGCAGATGAGCATCATGTAAACGAGCTACTCAGCCTCATTGGTCAAACCATAGAAACCCCAGCAGGCAGTGCAAATCAAGACAAATTGACCATTATTACGCCTTCTCATATGGGTGATAACGCCCTAGTATTTGACCGTGCCGACCTACAACAAACATGGACGCAAGTCAGCTATCAAATTGCCAAAAATCGTGATAACCCAGCCTGTGTACAGCAAGAGTTTGACTTGATTGCTGACCCATCACATTTAGGGCTAATTGCTCAAACCAATTATGATTTAAATCAAAAAATTGAAATGCCTTACCTAAATGCACGAACCGTCCGACCAAAGGTGGCAATTTTGCGTGAGCAAGGTGTCAATGGTCAGTTAGAAATGGCAGCAGGTTTTGTACAAGCAGGCTTTGAAGCGGTTGACGTACATATGAGTGACCTCATTAAAGGACGAGTACACCTGCGTGACTTTGAAGGTTTGGTGGCTTGTGGCGGCTTTAGTTATGGCGATGTATTAGGTGCTGGGTCTGGCTGGGCTAACTCGATACTATTCCATGATGAATTACGCATGCAGTTTGTGCAATTCTTCCATCGTAAAGAAACCTTTAGCTTGGGAGTGTGTAATGGTTGTCAAATGATGGCTCAGTTAAAAGACTTGATGCCTGATGCTTCTCACTTCCCACGCTTTATTGCCAATAAATCTGCACGCTTTGAAAGTCGTACAGTCAATGTGCGCGTTGAACAAACCAAATCGGTGTTATTGACAGGTATGCAAGGCAGTATCCTCCCTATTGCTGTGGCACATGGTGAGGGACTAGCTGACTTAAGAAGCGATGAAGTGCAAAACTTAGCACAACATGGTCATCTTGCTTTACGTTATGTCGATAGTCAAGGCAATCCGACCCAAACTTACCCTCTCAACCCAAATGGCTCTATTGGAGGGGTTACGGGGGTTACCAGTAATGATGGACGCATCACTCTCATGATGCCACACCCCGAGCGTAACCTACGTGCCATTAACCACAGTTGGAAACCAGATGAATGGCAAGCGGACGGGGCGTGGATGAGAATGTTTAGAAATGCGATGGCGTTTTTACAATAACGAATAGCCATATCGCGTATTTATTAGAAAACAATGACTTTGTGTTTTTAAACCGTGATATTTTTGAATTTTATTCACTGTCTTTTAAAAAACAGCTTTGAAAAAATCAAAAAATCGTCATACCCTGTGTGTGGCGATTTTTTACACTTTATAAAGCCATTCGACAATCCAGATATTTGTCATCAATCATAAACTAATTGTATAATGTTGCCCCTTTATTTAAATAACTCACTATATTTGATTATGCAAATGCCCGCTCTATTCCAACAGCTGACAAAACTCAACAAAAGCAGCTTTTATCAAGGTTTTTATTGGTTAAGCTTACTGCTATTTAGTTGTTTCTCAATATTTGCTATGGGTAGAACGGGTGAGCGTATTTTAGCCTATGGTTTATGGCTATTTATTAGTCTGTGGGTATTAAAACTATTGAATAATAAAGGTTTTATCATTTATTTATGGTTTGTCTTTTTATTATCTGCCTTATATTTACCAACAGCCATTAATTATGGTGAATTAGATATTGGTGCCATTATTTCACTGTACGAAACTAATAAAGCAGAATCATTAGAATTTATAACCGAATTAATATCACTAAAAACTTTTTTCTATTTGGCAATCTATATCGGGCTATTTACCTGTGTTTATAGGCTAAATAAATACATAAAGAGCAGTCAAAATACAAAAAAAATACGCTATATATTTTTGTTTATGGTTGTATTGCCCATTATGCATCGACCTTGTTCTGAAATATACAAAACCCAACAAGTTTCATTAGACACGTTAGGCAAAATTGGCTATTACCCAATCCGCTTTATCAGTGATATGATTTATTTTAATCATAAATACTTTGAGCATAAACAAAAATTGAAAGCCGCTCAAACTCTAAAAGCAACATGGCAAATTAGTAAAGTTGATCACAACTATAAAAACTATGTACTGGTTATTGGGGAAAGCATGCGCAAAGACTATATGTCTGCCTATGGTTATCCGCTTGATACTACGCCATTTTTAGCCAATACCCATGCGACCGTTTTTAATAATTACATCGCACCCGGCTATAATACAGGCACATCGTTACAACGCATGTTATTACAAAACAGTCCACCAGAAAACTTTATTTATTCTAACAATATTAACTCACTGGCTAATTCAGCTGGCATGCAAACCTATTGGCTATCTAACCAAGGTCAATATGGTGATTATGATATTTTAGCAAGTTCAATTGGGCATCAAGCAAATGAAGTAGTTTTCTTAAAAAAAGGTGAGTATTCAGATAAACATACTAGTGATTTACAGTTATTACCGCCATTTATTAAAATGTTACAAGCAAACCATGAACATAAACTAATCGTTATCCATTTAATGGGTTCTCATTCAGGATTTTGCAATCGATTGGATAGTAACTATGGTATCAACCCTATTAACGGAGTTATCAATAAAGACATCTCTTGTTATTTAACCAGTATTCGACAAACTGATAAACTATTAGAAAAAATTTATCATGAATTACAACAGCAAGGAGATACCTTTTCTTTAATGTATTTATCTGACCATGGTTTGGCTCATAATAAAACAGATTTTAAAGGGATAACATTGTTACATAACTCTGAATATAAGCAAAATTATGATGTTCCTTTGATAGTACTATCAAGTGATGATAAAACACGTCAAGTCATCAATGCTCAAAGAAGCGGCTTTGATTTTATGAGTGGATTAGCAGAATGGCTAGGGATTGAAGAAAAAAGCTTGACCCTAAAACAACCTTTCTTTTCAGATAAAACCGCCCATAAAGTACAGGTGTTTAATGGTGTTGAGTTAGTAGAGTATGACACGCTAAAAGATGATCCTACTAAAATAAAAGATTGAGCGGTTTGTTCATTTATCACAGTGGCACTTTTATACAATGTTTTTGTATAGTCAAAGAAAAGTAAAATCCATGACACAATCTTAAAAGTGCGGTTGCCCAATAAACCAATTCACAAACGCTTTTACAGACTCTCTTTGCGTGTTTTTGGCAACCACAGCATAAAACTGTTTTGTCGAGGTTGCCTGCACATCAAATGGTGCCACCAATGCTCCTGTTTTTAAATAGCTTTTTAATAATGTTGTATGCCCAATAGCAACTCCTAAACCTGCCAAAGTTGCATGCAAAACCATGCTGTAGCGTTCAAACTCTTGGTATTGTTTAGGCAAATCCGTTGGCAATGTAGCCGCTTTTAACCACGCATACCAATCTTCCTTCCAATCTGCATCTACCAACAAATTATGTTTATAAATATCATTTGGCTGTTTAAGTGTTTGTGCCACTTCATGGTTACAAACTAAAGTCAGTTTATCTTTGGGCATTGCAAAGCAGTCTGCTCCTTCTCTATCACCATGAGAATAGTTAAGCACAATGGTTGCCTCATTTGGGTGCAATGGCACTAACTGATCATCCACCACGAGTTGGTCATCCATCACTAAATTTATTTGTATTTCTTCATGTTGTTGTTGAAAGCTCCAAAGGCGATTAACCAGCCACGTTTCTGCAATGGCAGGGATAGCAACTATTTTTAGCTTGGTTTTAACATTTTGCTGCCTAAAACGCTCACTCACTGCCGCAATGGTTTGTAGAGATGGCTGAACTGCTAGCAAGTATTGCTCACCTTGCTCTGTTAGGCTAACACCATTAGCATGGCGTACAAATAAAGTTAACCCCAAATTTGTCTCTAACTGTTTAATAAACCGGCTAATTGAAGCCGGAGAAACATGCAACTCTTGAGCTGCAAGCATAAAGCTTTGGTGTCTCCCAGCCGCATCAAAAGCTTTTAAGGCATTTAAAGGAGGTAACGTCATGGCAAAACCTTTTGACTATTAAAAATCAGACTAAAAAACCAGCTTTAGGCTTAAATTATTTTAGCCTAAGCTTAAATATCTATTATTGCGTGCCTAACTAATCCTGTCTAGTATTTATACCATATTTTTTAAAACTTAAGTTTAATTAAGTGATGGTACTTTTTTTAACACACCATCTTTTAACACACCATCAATGCTAGGAGGTTATGATGTTAATCGGTATCCCAAAAGAAATAAAAACCAATGAAAACCGTGTTGGACTTACTCCAGAGAGTGTACACGAAGTTGTACATCATGGACACAAAGTCATTGTAGAAACTGGTGCTGGGCTAGGTATTGGCAAAACAGATGATGACTACCGCAACGCTGGGGCAAATATTGTCAATACCGCCAGCGAAATTTTTGCAAAAGCAGAAATGATTGTTAAAGTAAAAGAGCCTCAAAAAATTGAATATGAACAACTGCGTGCAGACCAAATCTTATTTACCTATCTACATTTATCACCAGATCCAGCACAAACTAAAGGACTTATGGACTCTGGTTGTATTGCCGTTGCCTATGAAACCGTCACCAACCCACATGGGGGCTTACCTCTTTTAGCACCAATGTCAGAAGTAGCAGGACGCATGGCAACTCAAGTAGGTGCCTACCATTTACAAAAATTAAATGGCGGGTTAGGTGCTTTACTTGGTGCCGTACCAGGTGTTGAGGCAAGTAAAGTTGTGGTACTTGGTGGTGGTGTTGCCGGGCTTAATGCCACTAAGATGGCAGTGGGTTTGGGTGCAGAAGTTGTCGTGCTTGACCGCAATGTAGAGCGTTTACGCTATTTAGATGATGTGTTTAATGGGCGTGTTAAAACCATATTTTCTACTGCCCATGCGGTGGAGCAACAGTGTATCACTGCAGACTTGGTAATTGGTACTGTACTGATTCCTGGAGCAAATGCACCAAAACTTGTAACCAACGCTATTTTGCAAAAAATGAAAAAAGGTGCGGTAGTTGTCGATGTTGCTATTGACCAAGGCGGTTGTACCGACGTATCAAAACCAACAACGCACGCACAACCAACGTTTATTGCCAATGATGTGGTTATTTACTGTGTCGCAAATATGCCAGGTGGTGTGCCACTTACCTCAACTTTTGCCTTAAACAATGCGACCCTCCCATTTGTTTTAGCCATTGCAGACAAAGGCATTAAACAAGCACTATTGGCAGACAAACACTTACTAAATGGCTTAAACGTTTGCCAAGGTAAAATAACTTGTAAAGCGGTTGCAGAAGCTCAGAACATTGCGTTTACAACTGCAGCAGAGGCTGCCACAGCTTTATAAGTAACACAAAAGCCAACGCATGTTTGAAGCTGCCACCATAAGTGAGGTACAACATATGGGGGTTTGCGATAAATTACAACTTAGCATTTAAATAAACAGACATTATTTATTTAATATTTACAAACACAATATATGTTATGGTATAATATGTGACATACTCATATACACTACTCTTACCAATTAAACACTAAATAAGCACTAAAGAGGTAAATACGATGGTACAAACTACAGATTATGTTGGCACCCTTTTTGATAATGAAACAACAAACCCAAATAAAATTACCGTTGCCCTAACTATGGGGTGTAAAGTTTTAGAAAAAGGCAACAGTGCAACCATTATTTTAATGGTAGATGCCGTTAGCCTTGCTTTACCAAACAAGTTAGATAACGTTGACATTGGTGCACCATTTAAACCTGCTAAAGAACTTTTAGAGGGGTTTTTAGCTGCTGGTGGTAATGTTCAGGTATGTAAAGCTTGCATGATACATAATGGTGTTGATGAAGCTAAAATTGATGGGCGTTTTGGTGTTGTTTCTGCTGATGATGTGGTAGATTTAGTAATGAATGCAAAAGGCTCATTACAGCTTAGCTAATTATTTACAGCATTTATAAAAACCGCTAATCGTTAATCTTAGATTAGCGGTTTTTTAGTTAATGCTTTTAACCTATATTCTAAATAAAAAACAACTTATTTTTTTGTGCTTTTTTACCATAGCCCAAAGTCATCTTTTTAGACACAGTCCATGCAGTTTTTAAAATTAGTGTAGTCGATAATCACAAACCAGAAATCGCATCTCACGCTCCTTTTATCCTACCGGATGTAAAAGCAGTGCAACTTTGCTTTTTACACCATGTTAGCAAACGTTTTCTCTGTTTAATATTAGCAATTCTTTATTTTCATATCCTTTATCAGTCCTACAATAAAATACAACCGCATAAGAATTTAAAGTTGTTTTATGGATGCTACTAATTATTAAACTTTCAAAATCCATTTCTAAAACTTCATTTGTCAGCAAATTTTTATATCCTTTTAAGTTTTTTCCATAGAAAAACTCGACAAGCTCATTGTTTTTTATTGTAAACCAACCATTGCCAAGTTCTGTGGTAAAGTTCATTACAAAAGTATTTTCTGATATTTCTACTGGCTTGCAAACGCCATAAAATATATCATGAAAATCTATCAAATGAATATCTCTTATTTTATCTTTTGGTGAAATTTCTTTAATGACAACTTTGCCCTCTTTTTGACATAAAATGTATGAGTTAGCATTAAAAGATAGCGTTAATATTTGCCAAAAAGAATCGTTACCTACATTGATTAAACGCTCTTTTAAGATAAGAGCCTTTTCATCTACCGCACGATGAAGCCACCCTGTTTTGGTATGTGCAAGCAGATGAACTTCGTCATTTGAGATATATACTCTATTGTTTTTTGGTAAGGGAATTTTTTTATTATGCTTTTTCTTGATTTTTTCGTTTTTAAATTCTATAAACTGCAATTTATCGGGTTTGTTATCATCCCAACTATTTGAAAAATCATCATGTAAAACAGAAAAATTTTTATAAACTCCAATAAACTCTCCTACGAATGGTCGATTGCCTTTTGGTATATCCGTATTTTCTCTGCTAAAAACAGGAATATTAATTTCAAAATTTCTATTAGGATTATCAGGGTCATACGGTTGAACAGACACAAAAACACGGTTATGTGGGTTTAGAAAAAATGTTGGTAAAACACCCTCATCTTCAATAAAACTTTGGACATTTCCATTGGTATCTACAATCGTATAAATTACATTATACAAGCCATCTTTGTCATAAATATAATTAGCCAATAAAGTTTTATCATCAAATGTAATACCATCCTTGGTACTAACTCCGAATTCAACCTGTAATCTTGTTATCACCCCAAAAGAAGTTTTTTTATGACTTAATTTAAATGGATTTATTTCTGTTATATTTTTCATTTTTACCTCCAAACGTTTGTTAACACCATATTAAATAGGAAGTCTTGATTAAAAAACTTTAGCTCATAAAAAATTTGGCACGGGCATGATCATAAACCCAATTGAATATAAAGGTATAAATCACTACTAAAATTGTTAAACCAATATCTATAATAAAAGCCTCCCAAAGACTAACCTTTAATGTCCAGGCAATCAGAGGTAAACTAAAAAAAAGCAAGCCAAATTCAAAAAAAACAGCATGCATTGCTCTTAATAAAAAACTTCTGTTGGTTTTTTCTTCGGTAAAGATTTTATCGAAAAATAGGTTATAAACAAAGTTCCATACCATAGCAATCAAAGATAAAGCAATCGCCACACCTGCCACATTCATTGGCCGGTAATCTGTAAAAAATACAACAATGACTGTTGTTAGCACCAACAACAAAACTTCAAATAAAACCATATGGAAAATTCTTTCAGTGAAAGTCACTTAGATTTCCTTACTGATGAATAAAAAATTAAAGTTTTTATTTTATAGTGTTTTTGATTGAGATGATATTTTTTCTTAAATTTGACTCTGTTATTGTCGTAAACAATTTAATTGCCACCTTTTATTATAGCTACTAAGTCGAAACAAAAACATATAGACAATACTCCACAAGCAAGTTTAAAACCGTCATCAGTGGTTAATAATCAAGTGGCATAATTTGCAAGCTGTATATTACTTGGTATGACAATACAACTCCTCAACCATATCTTGCAAACGTGCTAAAATTTTGTCATTGCTGATGATGTTTTTACCCTCTTCGTCTCGCATAAAATCTTCTGAATAGCAAGCAATGTTAGTTGCCACTGCCAAGCCTTCAAGAGAAGAAACAATATCACGCAAGTGTGATAATGGCTGGCTGATGTTACCAATACCGCCACTGACCGAAATCAGCCCCACCGCTTTATTTTTTAGCCCACGTTCAGGGATATGGTCAATCGCAACTTTTAGCAAGCCAGAAATTGAGCCTTGATAGTTAGGCGTAGAAAAAATAACTGCCTCTGACTGGTTAATTTTTTCTACCAGTTCGCTAATATCATGGCTGGTATCTTTTTGACCAACCGTAATTGCATAGTCACAGAGCTCGACAATCTCTGTTTGAATATCATAAGTATCACAATGCTTGCGTGCTTCATCAAGCAGCAGCCAAGTTCTTGATTGACGATTATAGGTGCCAGAAATCATTAAAACTTTCATGGATTTTCTTTATTTCCTTCTATCTGTTCTTGGTTCTGTTGATAAGTGAAACACAAAACCGATTTAATAAATGAGGTAACATCCGTATTTTTAGTCATGTTGCTTAACAATATCGCACAATGGCAAATGATAAATACTGACGGTTAAAAAGTTAAAATACCAGCATCCCACACCAATTGAATACCCACAATCAGTAACAATACCGCAAAGGCTTTTTTAAGTGTGGCAGCTGGTAACTTATGAGCAGCTTTTGCACCAAAACGTGCAGTAATAAAGCTGGCACAGCTAACACAGATAAACGCATACAAATGTACAAAGCCAAATACACCCGTAGGCAATGTCTCTTTTACACTATTATCCACAAACTGACCAAACAACATAAAGCCAATTGCTCCTGCTACTGCAATCGGGAGACCACAAGCCGCCGATGTACCCACCGCATGCTGAATTTTAAGACCAAACTTACTCAAAAACGGCACCGTGAGTGTGCCACCACCAATACCAAAAATGGCAGATATCACCCCAATAAAACCACCTAAAGCGGTTTGACCAATTGCAGAAGGCAGTTTACTAAAATCATTTTCTTCAAGTGCTTTGTTTTTCATAAACAGCATTTTTAAACCTACCAAAAATGCCCCAACACCAATCACCGCTTGTAAAGCATTGCCTTGTATGAGTGATGCCACACCAGCCCCAAGTAATGACCCAACAACCAGACCTGGTGCCATACGTTTCCATACAGACCAATTAACCGCACCATGGCTATTATGGGCACGTAATGAGCTAATTGAGGTAACAATAATGGTGGCAAGCGAAGTGCCCACTGCAACATGAGTTAATGCTTCATCAGGTACACCTTGTGCCGAAAAAATATAAATCAAAGCCGATACGATGACCATGCCACCACCAATGCCAAATAGCCCAGCTAAAAAGCCTGCAAATGCCCCTGCGGCAATATAATATAATATAAAAATATCCATAGTGAAGTCGATTAAATTGAAGTGTGCTTAATATATCATTGATTAAAATAAGATTGCATTTTAGTTGACTATCATAACCTATTAAAAAATTAACGCAATCTAGTAATAAATGCAATCCTTTTATAAAGAATGGTAATGAATTTTAGCCAGCCAACTCATTACGAATGATTTGCGTACCTTTTGCCAAGGCTTCAAGTTTGGCTCGAGATGCTTGACGAGTCAATGGCGTCATACCACAATTAGTACAAGGATATAGCTTATCATCATCAACAAATTGGCGTGCCTTACGCAACGTATTGGCAACTTCTTCAGGGGTTTCTACTTTGTTGTTTGCTACATCAATGGCACCAACCATCAATTTTTTTCCTCTTAACAGTTCTAACAAATCCATTGGTACTAATGAGTTATGACACTCTAAAGACACAAGATCGATATTAGAAGCTTGTAATTGAGGGAACAGATTTTCATACTGTCGCCATTCATTACCCAGCGTTTTTTTCCAGTCATTATTGGCTTTGATACCATAACCGTAACAAATATGCACCGCCGTTTCGCACCCTAACCCTTCAATGGCTCTTTCTAACGATTTAATGCCCCATTCATCAACATCATCAAAAAAAACATTAAACGCTGGCTCATCAAACTGAATGATATCTACCCCTGCTGCTTGTAATTCTTTACATTCTTCATTTAAGATTTTAGCAAATTCCCATGCCAATTTTTCACGGCTTTTATAATGGTCATCATACAAGGTATCTACCATGGTCATAGGCCCTGGCAATGCCCATTTAATCGGTTTGTCTGTTTGTGAGCGTAAAAACTTAGCATCTTCGACAAATACCGATTGTTTTCGCACCACTTCATCCACCACGACTGGTACACTTGCATCATAACGGTTACGGATTTTAACAGTTTTACGATTTTCAAAATCAACGCCACTTAAATGCTCGATAAAAGTGGTCACAAAATGCTGGCGAGTTTGTTCACCATCGCTAACAATATCAATACCAGCCACCTCTTGCTCTTGTAGCGTTACTCGCAAAGCATCTTGTTTGGCTTCAATCAATTCATCCCCTTGTAATTTCCAAGGTGACCAAAGTGTTTCTGGCGTCGCCAACCAAGATGGTTTTGGCAAACTGCCTGCGGTAGATGTGGGTAATAATAGTGTCATGATAAATCCCTAAAGTTTTTAAGCTATTAAAATACTTATGTTAGATAGGCTGAGAACAGATCCCAGCCTATTTTAAAAGTATCAACATGTTAAGTGTTAAAACATGATTGTTTATATTTATATCATCATAAAATGATGACCAGTTATATAAGTTAAAGCCAACAGTCATTAAGCGGCATAATTTGCTGACCATTGTGTAAGAAGGTCATAATAAGGTTTAATAAAGTGTTTTTCTGCAAACTTGCCTTGTTTGATTGCCAGTTGTGTACGCTCTTCACGGTCATACACAATTTGGGTCAAGGAATGATCTGCATTTTCCAAGCTTGGCTTGTAACAGTGCCCTGCCACCGCATTAGCATTGTATATTTCAGGACGATAAATCTTTTGGAAAGTTTCCATCGTGCTGATGGTACTAATCAATTCAAGATTGGTGTAATCATTCAATAAGTCACCAAAAAAATAAAATGCAAACGGTGCACTACTGTTTGCTGGCATAAAGTAACGAACCTTAAAGCCCATTTTTTGGAAGTACTGCTCTGTTAATGAAGCCTCATTTGGCTCATACTCAACACCTAAGATAGGGTGCTGGTTATCCGTACGATAATAGGTTTTATTGTTAGACACGCTTAAACAAATGACAGGTAGTTTGTTAAAGTTGTTTTGATAGGTATCTGATTTAATAAAATGTTGGAACAGTTTGCCATGTAAGTCACCAAAATCATCAGGAATGCTAAATTCTGCCTTGTCTTTGTTATGCTCAAGCAAACGCACACTAAAGTCATAGTCACGCACATATGACGAAAAATTATTACCAACAATGCCTTCAATACGTTTACCAGTGGTATGGTCAACAACGTAAGTTTTTAAAATTTCAATTGATGGAAAAGGCTCATCATAATCATTGACATCCATATCAACTGACACAATTTCAAGTTCAACAGAATAACGGTCAGCATCTGGGTTATCCCAACTGGCTAGTGCATTAAAACGACTATTAACCATATTGATGGTATTGCATAAGTTCTGCTCACGGCTTTCACCCCTTGCTAGATTAGCAAAGTTGGTAGTAGTACGGGTACTATCTTTAGGTACATAATCTTTGTCAAAAATAATGCTGTGAAGCGTAAATTTAAAATCATTCGTTGCAATCGTCATTTTTTATCTCACTAAATTTGTTTATGCGATGAAATTTTATCAATAGACAAAGGGTATGTATAAGACTTTATTTTTATGCCTTAATATAGTTTTAAGCTATATCTTCATTTAGCATTATGTTGCAGTGATGTGAATTTTAAATAAAAGATGAAATAGTAAATAGCCAACACCAAAAGTAAAAAACACAAAACCTATAGGTTTTGCGTTTACTGACTTTAGACATCAGCGTAGCATGGATACCATTTTCGGCAGCTAAGTCTATAATTGCTGCCATAATACGGACTCTTTTATCATTAGAATCGATAGAAAGATTGGTCATAGCCTGTTCCTAACAAATACCTGAGTATCCGATATATAAAGCAATAACATCAAATAATGATTTAATATTATTGCTTTGACAACAGGTTTACAAAACAATTGTGTTATTGCGTGGCAGCTGGTTTTGGTGTTTTACCAGCCAAAGTTATGGCAACCCATGCTGGACCGATTAACAAAAATTGTAAATCTTCAAAGAATGAGGGTTTTGCACCTTCTAGTTTGTGTCCAATAAACTGCCCTATCCATGCCACCACAAACAAGGCTGCCCAAAATTTAAAACCAACTGGCATAGTTGCCGCAACAACCAGACAAATTAACATAAATATGCCCATAGCAACAAACAATTGAGTAGAAAGCCTAAAATAAAATAGAGAAACTAGCATCATCACAACCAAAGTAAACCAACCAAGCGTAGACCATAACATACCCACAATTGAGGCAAAAATAGCAGGTACGCACAACCAATGAATTTTTTTATTAATTGGATTTTGGTGACTAACTGCATACTCTGCAAGCCAAGTCTCTAAAGATTTTTTTGCAAATTTTGATTTCATAACAATCTCCTTTTGTTTACAATAAGTTTATCATCACAAACCTAATATAATAAATCAAGCAAAAAATTCGGTATCCGTTATATTCTTGCCATCTTACTTATATTGTCCTACTTACCTTAATATCTGTAAGTATATCAATAATTTCCTATATTTAACAAAGGCTATATGCCTACTCTATTCTATGCCTAACTCTTGAAATATTGAACAAACGTCCATATATCAGTTAGTGTAAGCAAAAAAGATACGATAAAAATAGTATTTAGTTAACAACGGTTGCTTTAACTAACTAAGGAGTACAATCTTGGACAAACTACGCAAATTACACCGTTCACGTAATCACCGCATGATAGCAGGCGTCATGGGTGGTATTGCAGAATACTTAGGTTGGTCACCAACGTTAACACGTTTGTTATTTTTTATTGTTTCAACAATCAGTGCCGCTGTGCCTGGCATTTTAATTTACATTGTTTTATGGATTATTATGCCCAACGCAACGCCAGCGTCTTATCAATCGGACAATGATTAATAAGTATAAAAACAGTAACAGTCCATCACAATATGTTGAAAATGATTTCTTGAAGTTGTAATATTCATCTATATATAGTAGTTATAACATATAGTAGTTATAACAATAATAACTTTTTCTAACCAGTTTCCTCCTACCCAGACACACCTCTGGGTATTTTTTTGTCTGACTTTAATTCGCTTTTTTCCTATAAACCATTTAGACTCTTGCTTTATTTTTCTTCTCTTTACAAGCAAATATATAATCAATGACATACAAAATAATATATTTGTCATAAATTTGTCATATTATTACGTTGTAATATAAACATTATAATTGACTAAAAATGAAATTTTACCGTCTAATTATCCATAAAACTGTATAATAACTCATACATTTACATCAATGAAAAATATCTTTTTTGTCATTTTTTCATGCAAGAGGCAGCCATGGCCATGAATAACGCCACCATCCTAGTTGTTGAAGACGAGCCAGCAATCCGTGAAATGATTGTTACCGCACTAGAAATGGCAAACTATGCTTGCTTACAGGCAGAGGATGTTCCTCAAGCTCATCAACAAGTCGTCGACCACCGTCCAAACTTGATTTTATTAGATTGGATGTTACCTGGTTCTCAATCTGGTATTGATTTTTGCCGCCGTTTAAAAAAAGATACCTTATTGCAAGAAACCCCCATAATTATGCTAACCGCAAAAGGTGAAGAAGATAATAAGGTACAAGGGCTGGATGCTGGGGCAGATGACTATATCACCAAACCTTTTTCTACTCGTGAGCTACTTTCTCGTATCAAAGCCGTTTTACGCCGCAGCAACGCCCTTTCTGGAAACAAACTAATTGAACATAAAGGATTAAGCCTAGACCCTGCTAGTCAAAGAGTCACCGCTGATAAAAACCCTGTCGATATTGGACCAACCGAATATCGTTTACTTGCCTTTTTTATGAGCCATCCAGAACGTGCATATACCCGAGCCCAACTGCTTGATCAAGTGTGGGGTGGCAATGTATACGTTGAAGACCGTACAATCGATGTCCATATCCGCCGTTTACGTAAGGTGTTAGAGCCTTATAACTATGCTGGCTTTATCCAAACTGTACGTGGCACTGGCTATCGCTTTTCTACTCAGGTAAACTTATAACTTACTGGGTAGCTATCAACCTTTTTTTAAAAACGACTATAAAAAAGTATGAGCCGATACAGCAAGAAAAAAACCGACACTGCTTTATTTTGGGCAGACTTTAAGTGGCTAGTCACCTTTTTTGCATTAGGTGGCTTTTTTGGCTGGATAACTGGCTACTTAGCTTGGGGCATCATAATAGGATTGTTAATATATGTTTTCTGGCGATTAGTTGCCATACAACAATTTGTATCTTGGGTAAATCAATCAATCAGCACAACCCCGCCAAAGTTATTTGGCAGTTTAAATTTTGTCTCGCAACAACTACATCACAACGCACAACAAGACAAACATGCCCTTGAGCAAAGACTTAATCTAGCACGTAAGATTCGCAGTTCTTTGTTTGCCTTACAAGATTCTGTAATATTGCTTGACCACAATGACCAATTAGAATGGTGGAACCAATCCGCTCAAAAAACTTTATCGTTACAACCTAAAGATAAAGGTATCCATATTTTTGATTTAATTAAAGATAATGACTTCCACAACTATTACAAAGAATCTCTAATTGAGCAACCCATCAATAACGATGGGATTCGCCTGCAATCTTGGCATGATAAAGACAGATATATCCAGTGCGAGTTAACGCCTTTTGGCAATGAAAAACTGCTTATCATGTATGATGTGACACGTTTACAGCATTTAGAACAAATTCGCAAAGACTTTGTCGCCAATGTATCACATGAATTACGTACACCATTAACCGTGCTGATGGGATACATAGAAACATTTGCAAGCCAAGCAGATATTGACCCTAAGTGGCAACGTGGCTTTAGCCTGATGGAACAACAAACCCGCCGAATGAACAGCATCATCAATGACTTGTTATTACTATCTCGACTAGAAAACGAAGAAGCTGTTGATACTGTTTGTGTCGATATGCCCCGTTTGCTCATGCACATCTTTGATGATGCGCAAGTCTATAACAAAGGGCATGGTCACTTAATTGATTTACACATTGATTCACAAAAAAATATTGTTGGGTCAGAGATGTATTTAAACAGTGCGTTGCTTAATCTTATAACAAATGCCATCAAATACACCCCTAAAGGTGGTGAAATTGAAATCGCATGGACAGAAGTAAAAGATGGTGCTGTATTTAGTGTATCCGACAATGGCATTGGTATTGCACCAGAACATATTGAACGCTTAACCGAACGCTTTTATCGTGTTGATAGCGGACGTAGCCGTGCAACAGGTGGCACAGGGCTTGGTTTGGCGATTGTAAAACACGTACTATACCAACACGATGCCATACTCACTGTTGAGTCAGTAGAAAACCAAGGCTCTACTTTTAAGGTGTTTTTCCCTAGTAAAAGAATATGTACCGATAAACCATGCAACCCAGAAAATTAGGCATGACAAGTATCTTATACCTGCAAAATAAAATTTAATGGCCCATCATTAACTGCGGTTACTTGCATATTAGCACCAAATTTGCCGGTTGCAACTTTTGGATAAACTGATTGCGTATATTCAACCAATTCATCAAACAATTTGCCAGCTTGCTCTGGGTGCATTGCCTTACCAAAATCAGGACGTCGCCCTTTATTTGTTTTTGCCATTAACGTAAATTGAGAAACCAATAATAGCCCGCCGGCGGCTTGTTGCACGTTCCAATCAAGTTTGCCTTGTTTATCGACATCGACTGTATTTTCAAAAATTCGATAAGAAATTATTTTATCGACCATTTTTTTTGCACTCTCTAAAGTGTCTTCATGCCCAATACCAATATAAGCTAAAATACCTCGCTCTATTTGCCCAACAATGACACCGTCAACAACCACTTTTGCTTCACTAACTCTTTGTATTAATGCCTTCATCCACAACTCTTTTGTATTATATTAAACGTTAACATGGTTAAGTTTAACATGATAAAATAAAGCTAACCTGTTAAATTAAACATAATTATGAACCTATTTTCTACCCTACAGCACCTAATACCACAAGAAGCATTAAGCGAGTTAGCAGGGCGCTTGGCCAGTACACGTCACCCTTGGGCTAAGCGTGTCATCATTGTAAGTTTTGCCAAAGCTTATGGTATAAATTTAGATGACTACCAACGCAAAAGCCTTGCTGAATATGATAGTTTTAATGATTTTTTTACGCGGGAGCTTAACCACAACGCACGCCCTATCGACCAAACTACAAAGGGCATTGTTTGCCCTGCTGATGGTACCGTATCACAACTGGGTAAAATCCGGCATGAACAAATCATGCAAGCCAAATCGCACACTTACAGTGTTGGACAATTATTAGCAGATTATGATGATGGCAACTATTTCATCGATGGTAGTTTTGCAACGATTTATCTTGCACCCAGTAATTACCATCGTGTCCACATGCCCTTTGATGGCACTTTAATAGAAACCCGCTATGTGCCAGGTTCATTATTTTCGGTTAATAATACCACCGCAGAAAACGTGCCAGATTTATTTGCCCGCAATGAGCGTATGGTGTGCCTATTTAATAGCGAATATGGCAAGGCGGCTGTTGTGTTGGTAGGGGCAATGATTGTAGCGGGGATTGAAACTGTCGCAACAGGCAAAGTTGAACGCCAAAATAAAATAAAGATTGAAACCCACAATATGACGCTAAAAAAAGGCGATGAGTTAGGTCGTTTTTATTTGGGTTCTACTGCTATTGTGGTCATGCCAAAAGCGGCAGGGACAAATTGGTTAGAAGGTATTGAACATGGCACAAACGTGCAGATGGGACAGTTGATTGGTAAAACAACCACGGAGTAAGCTTAACGCAATAACACAAACAACTTAATTCACGATATATCCCTTCATACTAATTTGCATATAAAAAATAACATCATGCTATGTTTCAGTGCATGGAATGTATAATGTATGCTACGTACTAAACAACTTCCATCCGTTTTTCTTTGTTCTAAACATATGTATTAATAATAATACAATCAGCACAATGCTAATATGGTGGAAATAATCATCTAAAAAATCCATATTAAACTTGTCAATACAATAACAAAGTAACACGAGAACACTATACATAAAGCAAACTAGATTTTTTTGATTTGTTTTATGTGGATAAGGCTGTTAATCAGGATAAGAAAACAACAAACAAAATTGTACCATAAAAAAGATTTTCTTATAATGCTGTGAACTGTATCTAATATACTTAACTTAGACAACATTTCATCAGGCAAACCTAATACTAACAAAGTCCAAAGAAAAAACCAACATATCATAATAAGCACAAGCCATAGTACTGTGCGTAAATAAAAGATAATTATTTTATTTATTAAAAGATTACGTGCAATAAAATCACGTATTTTGCTAAATAAATTGGACAAATTTAATCCCCTTATTATTTACCTAAGGCTTTTTTTATTTTATACAAAAATAAACACAACAGTCCTATAGATAAAGATGGTAGCATTATTTTTTCAAATACATTGTATTCACTATAAGCACTAACATAGTATGAAAATACAATTACTAGAGAAAAAATACTATACAAAGTGATGAGTACTCTTTTTTTATGGCTTGCTAATTTATAGAAACTTCTAATAATTATTATTAAGCAACATATAGTGTGAAAATAAACCATCAGATGTATCAAAACATAAGAGACAAAATAAAGAATGTAACCACTATCCAAATAACGTCCATTATCAGAGTATTTAGAACCTCTATCTGCATACCCCCAACCAGAAAAAAAACAAACAATTCCCAAAGTGATAAATATCAAATATAGTAAGAAAATATATTTTAGATATATATCCTCTAAAGTTTTTGACAATCTTACGATGTTCTTTAACCACATATCCAACTCTTAGTTAGTTATTTAAATCTTGTTTTATCATATTTTCCAGCCAAGTAGAATTTTCTCAAAAAAATATCTTTCAATAAAACAGTTCTTCATTGTTTCTTTTAGCTTTTTGTTTATGTATAAATAAACTAATCCAACAAATTAGAAATGATATCAAACTAAACAATCCTAAATCATCACTTGCAATTCCAAAAGGACTTAATAAATAATTAAATTTAGAAGGATAAAGAAATATAAAAGTAGGTAATAGCAAAAAAACACTATAAAAAAAAGAATAAATCCTTTTTAAAAACTTACTAGGCTCTAAAATAGTTTTAATTAAAATCATAGTGCAACAAAAAATATGCAAATACGTAAAACCTATAAACACAACATAAGGTATTAAGTACTTTAATATAGTCTCTAAATAATTATATTCAATGTCTTCTGTATTTGTAGCATAAAAAAAACCATAGCATACTGATGCAAAGAAAATTCCCCAAAGAATAAAAGAAAACTTTAAATATTTTCTGATTATAAAAACTATTAAATAGTCAAGTTTTCTAAATATGGGCGTTTTAAACATGCTATCTCACTACTTTTTTTTGTATAGAAACATAAATACTAAACTCAATATAAAAATGATAGAGATTATTTTTAAACCAAGTAACTCCTTTAATATATAGTTATCAAATGCATATATAGAAAATAATAGAAATATACAGTATGCAATTAAGTAATAATTTTTTTTAGTTGACCACAAAAAAAGCTCCCTTACTAAAATCACTATACAGAATATCAAATGAATGTAATAGATAGATATAAATAAAAAACCTGGAACAAAAAAGAAAAATGTATTCATAAATCTTTGAGCAATTACAGTCATCGAATCAATATCATCGAAATACAATGCACTAAATACTAAAAAAATATAGGCAACAATCGGTATAAGATAAAGTACAAAAATATATCTTAAATACACTTTAATCGCCACAGCAAGCCCTATTGTTAGATTTCTTTTAACAGGACGCTCAATTATTCTTTTCATATCATATTTATTCATCATTACTCATTTAATGCATCGTTAATAGTTTCTTTAAGTGCAGGGGTCGTAACATGAAAACTCTAATAAAAAAGCTCTTTACCAGCACTTTTTGCTGTTTTTTTGTGTAAATACAAAGCACTAAGGCAAAAAAACAACACGGCTGCAACGCATAACAAGCCTACAGATGTATTAGTAACACCTATAAAAGCAAGAAAACGAAATGAAAATGGAAGAAACAAAGACAACTTGCTATATAAAACACAATATTTATTTTGGGCATCTTTGCTATATAAACCCAAAAAACTTCTGATTAAAATCACAATGCAACAAAAAAAATGAAACAGCAAAACAACCATTAACAATATTTTTGAAACTTGATAAATGATGTATTCAGGAATCCATCCTTTCTCTCCGTCTAGACCACCTCCATCTGCAAGTCCCCATCCTAAAAAGAAAAAGGTGATGAAAAGTAAAAAAGCAACTAAATAAAGAGGGAAAGCAAGTTGTAAATATATTCGTACAATTTTAACCAACATAAAATCAATTTTATCAAGGCGGTTCGTCTGACCTGTCCTATTTACCATAATCTTCCTGACCCTTTTCTCTGTTTACTTAATAACTTATTGGTACTTCTGCTATATCTCCTTTTAGGTTGGTTCTGCTGGGGTAAAACTCCATCCTAGGGTTTATTAATTCACGATATATCCCTTCATACCAACTTACATACAAAAAATGACATCATGCTATGTTTCGGTGCATGGAATGTATAATGTATGTATGCTAATGCTACGTACTAAACAATTTCCATCCGTTTTTCTTTATTCTGAACATATGTATTAATAATAATACAATCAGCACAATAGTAATATATTCCAAATAATCTTGTATAAAATTTAGATTAAACTTGCCAATACAATAACAAATTAACATGAGAACACTGTACACAAAGCAAACTATATTTTTCTTGATTTGTTTTATGTGGATAAGGCTTTTAATCAGGATAAGAAAACAACAAACAAAGTTGTACCCTAAAAAAGATTTTCTTATAATGTTATCAACTGTATTTAACCTATCCAACTTAACGGCATAATCATTAGCAGATGACATTCCGTCAGCCCAGCCCCACCCTAAAATAAGTGAATTGATAAACCAACAGATCATAATAATCACAAGCCATAGTATTGTGCGTAAATAAAAGATAATTATTTTATTTATTAAAAGGTTACGTGCAATAAAATCACGTATTTTGCTAAATAAACTAAACAATTTGAATTTCCTTATTATTTACCTAAGGATTTTTTTATACAATCAAGTGTATAAAAAAATCCTACGCAACTTTTTCTTCAAGATTGCATATAAAAAAGCTGGGATAAAACCCAGCTTATTCACCAACGACCTAAATACTCTCTTCTATCGCCACAATAAAATCTGTTGCAATGTCCGTTCCGCATTGCTCATTAATTTCTCGCACACAGGTTGGGCTAGTGACATTAATTTCGGTAATTTTTGCTCCAATCAAATCCAAGCCAACAAACATTAACCCTTTTTCTTTAAGCGTTGGGGCAACTGCCTCAGCAACTTTTCGTTCCTCATCGGTTAGCGGCATTGCCACCCCTCTGCCACCTGCTGCCAAATTACCTCGAGTTTCTCCCTCACTAGGGATACGTGCCAAACAATAGTCCACCACTTTGCCATCAACAATGAGCACACGCTTATCACCTGCTTTAATTTCTGGTAAATACCGCTGAGCCATGATTGGCAAAGTTTCCATTTCAGTTAGCATCTCAAGCGTTGCACCAATGTTTGGGCTATCAACCGTTAAACGAAAAATCCCCGCACCGCCCATACCATCTAATGGTTTGACAATCACATCTTGTTGCTCAGTAATAAACTTGCGGATATGCGTTTGCTTGCTGCTAACAATGGTTGGGCTCATATAATCGCTAAACCAAGTAGCAAAAAGCTTTTCATTACAATCACGGATAGACTGTGGGTCATTAACAACTTGCACACCCGCTGCTTTCGCTTTGTCTAACATATAAGTCGCATAAACAAACCTCATATCAAATGGTGGGTCTTTACGCATGATAATCACATCATAGTCGGTAATGGATTGGGTTATTTTTTCATCTAATTGATAAAAATTATTAGGGTCTCGCTTGACCGTGACTGCTTGACTATCTACATACAGCTCACCTTTGTCAAGCCACATATCATCAATCTGGGCATAACCTAAGCAATGCCCACGGTCTTGTGCTGCCCACATCATCGCTAGGCTGGTATCTTTTTTGTAGTTGATGCTGCTAATTTCATCCATCACTATCAATATGTTTAAAACTGACATATGCTACACCCCATATTGTTGACGGTAATGCTGCATTTTTGCCAATTGCACCTGTTCACCTTTAGTGTCAAGATAGCTAATAATATCATCAATATCCACCAGTGCCTGTACAGGAACCGTTAACTCAGCTGTCAGTTCTTGAATGGCTGACAACTCATTTTGTCCCTTCTCTTTACGATCAAGTGCCACCAAAATACCTGCCACCGTCGCCTCATTGGCATCCATGATGTCAACGACTTCACGCATTGCCGTCCCTGCGGTAATCACATCATCCAACACCCAAACGGCTTTACCTTTAACCGAGGCACCAACTAGGGTACCACCCTCGCCATGAGTTTTTGCTTCTTTACGATTATAGCCCCATTCTGCATTGATGCCATGATTCGTCCATAGTGCTTGAGCTGTCGCTGCTACAAACGGAATGCCTTTATAAGCAGCACCAAAAATAACCAACTCTTTTTGATTTGTTTTTTCTAGTTGTTCTGCCAAAACTGCCGCATAACCATTGGCTAATAGTGACAATGCTTCGCCCGTAGCCAATAAGCCAGCGTTAAAAAAATACGGACTTATACGCCCAGATTTTAGTACAAACTCACCAAATTTTAGTACCTGATTGTCTAACGCTAACTGAATAAAAGCTTGAGTTGTAAATGGTGTTGGCACAACGTACTCCTACTATTAAAATTAAATTTCCTATATGTCAATTATAGGCAATTATACTGATAGAAAACAGCAGAAAATAAATAAAATCTTAGTCAAGCAGATGCAAGAAAATAGCAAAATGGGATTATCAAAGCACAAAAAAACCGCTAACATCTTATGATGAGCAGTTATTAAGTTATGTAAATGGCACGCCTGGAGAGATTCGAACTCCCGACCCCTTAGTTCGTAGCCAAGTGCTCTATCCAGCTGAGCTACAGGCGCATACTTTACATTTTTTAGTAGAAACTAAAACAGGTGGGCTATTATAGCGACAAAAAATGCTATGTCAAGCCTTAATCATCATATATTATAAAACAAATATAAAATAATAAATGGCGGTGAAGGAGGGATTCGAACCCTCGATACGCTTAATCACGTATGGTTCCTTAGCAGGGAACTGGTTTCAGCCACTCACCCACTTCACCGTGTCGTCAAAAACAAGCAATAAAATCAAATTTATCTGTTACTTGTTTTGAGCAGGAAATTATACCAAAGGATTTTTTAATTGCAAGCATGTTTTATGAATTAATAACAATTTTATGTTTAATTCAGGCAAATATTGATGCATTCTGATAAAAGTCTTTGAGCCTATTTAGGTTCATGCTAGAATTGACTAAATAAGTAACATTTGTAAACTCAAAGGCAACTCATTCATGGACGTAACAACCATCAGCTCACCAAAATTAAACCACACAACTGATGATGCCAATCTTGCAACACAAGAACAGCAAATAAATCGCCAAACCATTAGCGATTTGTTTGACCTGCCATTAATGGACTTACTCATGCAGGCTCAAACCATACACAGACAGCATTTTACTGCTAACAGTGTTCAAGTCAGCACCTTATTATCTATCAAAACTGGCAACTGCCCAGAAGACTGTGGATACTGCTCTCAATCTGGACATCATCGTAAAAAAACAAAACTACGAGCCGAAAAACGCCTAGCGGTCGAAAAAGTACTAGCAGCCGCAAAACGAGCCAAAGACAATGGCTCATCACGTTTTTGTATGGGGGCTGCATGGAAGCACCCTAGCGAAAAAGATATGCCCTATGTGGTTGAGCTGGTAAAAGAAGTTAAAGCAATGGGGCTAGAAACTTGCATGACTTTAGGCATGCTAAAAACAGGACAAGCCGAACAGTTAGCCGAAGCAGGGTTAGATTATTACAACCACAACTTAGATACTTCTCGTAATTACTACGAACAGGTTACCAGCACTCGTAGCTATGACGACCGCCTAGATACCTTAAAACATGTGCGTGACGCTGGTATTAACATTTGTAGTGGTAGTATTGTTGGGATGGGCGAAAGCCGTAATGACCGCATTGATTGGATACACGAGCTGGTTAAAATGCCAATACCACCAGAATCTATCCCTGTTAATCTGCTGGTTCCCATTGCAGGCACCCCACTAGGCGACAAGGTTTTAAAAGAAGGTCAGCTTTCGGTACTTGAGTGGATTCGCACCATTGCTGTGACTCGCATTTGTTGCCCAACCAGCTATGTCAGGCTATCAGCAGGGCGTGAAAGCCTAACCGATGGAGAGCAAGCGTTAGCATTTATGGCAGGGGCTAATTCCTTCTTTTATGGCGACAAATTACTAACTACCAACAACGCTAAAAAGTCCAATGATGACCGTTTAATGGCTGAAATGGGTATCACACCAGAAAAAGCATGCCCTCGTAAAATACAGGATATGGAAAAATCAGCCGTCAAAGCCAAGCAAAATTCAGCCGCACAAAGCCTAAATGGTGTGCCTGTGATTAATGCGGTTAATGGTAATAAAGAGCGAGTAGCAATAGCTTAATGATATATAAGTTAAGTTTATAGTGTAGGTTAATACACCCATTACAAAACCACACAAAAAATGGCAACGGCAGCAATCATAGACCTAATAGACCTAGACACCAACTGGTCGCATCACGTTATACACATGTGAAATATCATAAACTTTATACCGTGCAGGTTCACGTCGGTTCTCGCCAGCATAACTTAAAATTAATGCCTGATTTGCAAAGGCATCCACCCAACCAACAAATAGTCCACTATGTTCAATATCATAATAGCTATGGTTAACAAAATATAGCCAATCTCCTGCCTGAATCTCATTGGTATCAATAAAAGGACCTTGTGGATACTGACCAACAAATACTTTTTCTCTGTTTACCATTGCCCGTCCAAATACAGCATTTAAATAATCCCAACAAGAGCCTTTAATAATTTCTTTGTTATCTAAAGTCATGATTCGTGCTTGTGTCAGCACGGCTGCTGCCGCTGGCGTACTGTTTTGTTCTGCTTGATACACAATGCTAATATGTTCTGGTTTAATGTTAGTTGCGTGACGATAACTGTGGAAAAACTGCTTGTTGGTGGGTTGGTTTAATATAGGATAAGAGGTATCAGAAGAGGTTTTCGGATGACTTAACTGAGCAATTAAGTCGGCAATTTCATCTGCATGTGCACTAATCGTCATACCTGATAAAAAATAAGCCAAAGGCATCAGTTTAATCATTTTTTTCATATATCCATCCTGCTCTATTATCTATCCTGCTCTATTTGATAAGAAAAGTCATCAATATTAGGGTTATCCTCACGGTTAACACATTAATTTGACTGAATCTTAATATTTGTATTGCGTTTGCCAAGCTTTTGCCCTTGCAAAATTTGCTCAACAATTTGAGTTTCTTTTACCGATTCAAAACCTGATATATGACATTTTTTTTGTTTGTCTTTATCATAAATAGTAAGCTGTTTACCGTGGTTAACAATTTTATCGTTAACCTGAATAATAATATCTTGCCGCCTACCACCATCAAAGTTTGAGATTAATCCATAACGTACATCTAACACACCACTTGTTAAATACATACCTTTTTGTTGTTTTTGGCGACCGCGCAAAATATTAAAAACAAACATGCCAATAACCAATAAAGCAAGAGCCCCAATTGCCCATTGCCTTGGTAATGAACTTAAAGCAACGGCAACGGCAACCGCACCAATTAACAATGCAAAAGCAAACATAAACACACCATTGCCACTGCCAATCCCCTTGCCAGTTAATGTCACAGTCACACCATTATCATTAACTTTTAGCATCGGTTACCAACCCAATACTTGTTGTTGCATCTCAGTCAATTTGGCAATACCTTTTTCTGCAATCGCTAGCATTTGATCTGCTTGTGCACGTGTAAACGGTTTTTCTTCTGCGGTACCTTGTATTTCAATAAACTCACCTTTTTGCGTCATCACAACATTTAAGTCTGTATCACAATTTGAGTCTTCTTGATAACACAAATCAAGCAGCACTTCACCATCTTTCACGCCCACGGAAACTGCCGCCACTAACCCAAGTAATGGGTCTGTTTTTAATTGTTTTTTACCTTCTCTTGCCTGCATGCTTTCTATCGCATCAACTAATGCCACTGCCGCACCTGTAATACTGGCTGTACGCGTGCCACCATCTGCTTGGATAACATCACAATCAATATAAATGGTGTTTTCACCCAGTTTATTTAAATCAACCATCGCACGCAAACTACGTCCAATTAATCTTTGGATTTCTTGGGTACGTCCACTTTGTTTACCACGAGCAGCCTCCCGCTGGGTGCGCGTGTTGGTTGCTCTTGGTAGCATACCATATTCTGCTGTTACCCAACCTTTACCTTGCCCTTTAAGCCAACGCGGTACACCCACCTCAACTGTCGCATTACACAACACTTTTGTTTCACCAAAACTAACAAGCACAGAGCCTTCTGCATATTTAGTGTAGTTACGTTCAAAAGTGATGTTACGAAGTTCATTTAATTGACGATTATCAATACGAGACATTTATAATTCCTATAAAAAAGACAATTCATTTATTTTAGCTTGATGATTATTTATCCTAACCATACTGTACTGATAAGGCAAGGTAAAACCCAAAAACATGTTATTAAGATGTTTCAAAAAATAAAAAAGCACCAAAAATTGGTTTGATGCTTTTTCATATCAATCATAAGGCACTCTATTTATTTTTGGCTTCTTCTAACGCACGCAAGTCTTTACGCAAAATTTTACCCACATTTGATTTTGGTAATTCGTCAATAAACTCAATATGGCGTGGTCGTTTATAGCCTGTTAGATGTTCTTTAGCAAAAGCTTTTACTTCTGCTTCTGTCAAGCTTTCATCGGCTTTTACAATAAATATTTTTGGTGTTTCTCCGCTTGTTTCATTTGGCAATCCAATCACACCACATTCTTTAATCTTTGGATGTTTGGTCATTGCATCTTCCACTTCATTAGGGTACACATTAAAGCCAGATACCAAAATCATATCTTTTTTACGGTCAACAATTTTAAAAAAGCCTTCTTCATCCATAATCGCAATATCACCTGTACGGAAGTATCCATCTTCTGTCATATCTTTAGCTGTGGCTTCTGGGCGTTTCCAATAACCCGCCATCACTTGTGGACCTTTGGCTGAAAGCTCACCACGCTCACCTTGCGGGACTTCATTGCCATCATCATCCAATAAAATAATGTCGGTTGCGGGTGCAGGGATACCAATGTTACCAGTATATTTATTTAACTTAGGCGGCGTCATCGTTAATACTGGCGAGGTTTCTGACAAACCATACCCTTCTAAAATTGGTGTGCCTGTAATTTCCTGCCATGCTGTGGCTGTGTTAGACAATACCGACATACCACCACCCAGTGAAACACGTAAATTAGAATGGTCTAATTTACAAAAACCCTCATGATGAGCTAAACCATTAAACAAAGTGTTCACCGCTGGTATAAATACAGGTTTATATTTGTCTATCTCTTTTACCAAACCATCTAAATCACGAGGATTAGGGATTAACAAACCAGTAAAGCCTTTTTCCATTGCCATTAAGCCACAAACGGTAAAACAAAAAATATGGTAAAGCGGCAAAGCTACCAAGATGTGGTAGCCCTCTGTGTTTTCACTTTCAGGAAAACCTGTTTCTACATAGCTCATACACTGATACAAATTAGCCACTAGGTTGCCATGTGTTAACATTGCCCCTTTTGCGACCCCTGTTGTACCACCTGTGTATTGCAATACTGCTAAATCACTTAATGTTAAACCTGTTGGGCGTTCATATTTACTAGCAGGAAACTTATTTAGTGCTGTTTTATAGGTCACATGCCCTGGCAAGTGCCACTCTGGTACCATTTTTTTAACTTTACGTACAACCGTGTTTACAATAAAGCCCTTAAACATACCCAGCATATCACCCATACTGGCAATAACGACATGGCTAATTAATCCTTTGTTTTTAACCGCCTCAAAGGTATGCGCAAAATTTTCGATAATAAAAATTGCTTTTGCTTCAGAGTCTCCCAATTGATGTTCTAGCTCATGCTCAGTATAAAGAGGATTTACATTAACCAAAGTACAGCCCGCACGCAAAATACCAATCATGGTAATGGGATACTGCAATACATTTGGCATCATTAGTGCAATTTTATCACCCTTACCTAACCCTAAAGACTGAATATAAGCAGCCATTTGACGGCTATAGGTATCCAACTCACGATAGGTAATACTTGCACCCATACACTCAAACGCAACTCTGTTTGGATAACGAGCAAAAATGCCTTCATAAATTTCTATCAATGAGGTGTTTTGAGGGGGCATATCAATGGTATCTTTCATACCAGTGGCTTCATAAACCTTGTACCAAGCTCTATCTTTTGGCGAGTTGATACTATAATAAGCATTTGTATCTTGAGTTACGTTCATAGTCGATAAGTCCTTCAATTTAAAATTGCAAATAACCCATATTTTTTTCAAATTAAGTTAGGTGCTTAAAATAAGCATTAAAAATATCAAAATATTTGTAGTTGTTAAAATACACTAAAAAACAACAAATTTCAAAATGGGAAAATAATCCAAGTATATAAATCTTCTTGCTTTATTTACCTATTTAAATCACTTTTTTGCTATTATAAATAGTATTTTTTAATATTTACTTTACTTTCGCTTTTTTGGAATATTTTTAATGACCGACATAATGACACCAAGCTCTAAATCTGCATTTGATAGCCTAGATAACCGTTCGGTTGCTGAGTTTACCGAACAGTCTTATTTAAACTATGCCATGTATGTCATCATGGATAGAGCGTTACCTCACATAAGTGATGGTTTAAAGCCTGTACAACGCCGTATTGTCTATGCCATGAGTGAACTTGGACTTAAAGCCAGTGCAAAACCTAAAAAATCTGCCCGTACGGTAGGTGATGTTTTAGGTAAATACCATCCACATGGCGACACCGCCTGTTATGAGGCAATGGTACTCATGGCTCAACCATTTAGTTATCGTTACCCACTCATCACAGGGCAAGGCAACTGGGGTAGCCCAGATGACCCGAAATCCTTTGCTGCCATGCGTTATACCGAAGCTAAAATGTCTGCCTATGCCAACACCCTACTAACAGAACTTGGGCAAGGCACGGTTGATTGGCAAGACAACTTTGATGGCTCAATGCAAGAGCCTGTGACCCTCCCTGCTCGCCTGCCAAATATTTTACTTAATGGCACAACGGGTATTGCTGTTGGTATGGCAACAGACATCCCACCACACAACTTAAAAGAAGTGGTAAAAGCGGCGATTCGGCTATTAAAAAATCCAGAGCTAAGTGTTAAGCAATTAACTCAATCTATCCCTGCCCCAGATTTACCAACCAAGGCAGAAATCATTACCTCAAAAGCTGCTTTACAAACCATCTATGAAACAGGCAAAGGCAGCTATAAAATGCGTGCCGTATATGAGCAAGACTCCAAAGATAAAACTCAAGTGATTATTAATGCACTACCATATCAAGTATCAGGCAATAAAATCCAAGAGCAAATTGCCAAGTTAATAACAGACAAAAAACTGCCTTGGGTAACTGACATTAATGATGAAAGCGACCACCAAAACCCTTGTCGTATCGTGTTAACACTCCGTTCTAACCGAGTAGATGTCGCCCGTGTAATGAGCCACCTTTTTGCCAGCACCGACCTAGAAAACAATTATCGTGTTAATTTAAACATGATTGGGCTAAACGGCAAACCACAAGTTAAAAATTTAAAACAAATTTTAGCAGAATGGCTAATAAGCCGTCGTAATGTCGTTACTCGCCGTTTACAGTTTCGCCTAGATAAAATAGACAGCCGTTTACACATTTTAGCAGGCTTGTTGATTGCTTATTTAAATATTGACGAAGTTATCCGCATTATCCGTGAAGAAGACGACCCAAAATTTGAATTGATGACTCGTTTTGATTTAACAGAAATTCAGGCAAATGCTATTTTAGACATACGATTGCGTCAACTCGCTAAGTTAGAAGAAATTGAACTTAAGCGTGAGCAAACTGAATTAAAAAAAGAACGTGCCGATATTTTAGACAAACTCAATAACCCAGCCAGTTTAACTGCGTTAATGATTGAAGAACTCACTGCCGATATGAAACAACACGGCGATGAGCGTATGTCTCCGCTCATGGAACGTGAAGAAGCACAGGCACTCAAAGAGTCCGACCTTATACCAAGCGAGCCAATTACCGCCATATTGTCTAAAGCAGGATGGATACGCGCTGCCAAAGGGCATGACATTGATGCTGCTGGCATGAGCTACCGTTCTGGCGATGGCTATCAATCACACGTAAATGGCAAATCTAACGAAAAAATATATATTTTAGACAGCACTGGACGCAGCTATAGCATTGCAGCCCATACCTTACCCTCTGCACGTGGGCAAGGTGACCCTCTAACCAGTGTGTTAAAACCAACCGCAGGTGCAAACTTTGAGCAATTACTCGCAGGCGATGCCAATCAACGCATCTTACTTGCCAGCTCAGCAGGTTATGGTTTTATTAATACCATAGAAAACTTAGATACCAGTCAGAAAGCAGGCAAAAACATCATTAACTTTGCTGATGGTGTTAATCTATTGAGTGTTGCTAATATTCAGGATAAAGATATCACGATAGATGGGCGTGTACTGCCAGCACATGACCAAGTAGCGGTGATAACCTCTGCTGGCTATTTGTTGTTGTTTGGGTTAAATGATTTACCAGAGCTAAAACGTGGTAAGGGCAATAAGCTGATTAATCTTAAAGCTGGAGAGGCAGTATTAGCAGTTTGTACCTTGCACCACACAAACAGCTTGGTTATTAATGCAGGTAAACGCCATGTCACCCTTAAACCAATGGATTTAGCAAACTTTACAGGCAAACGTGGTAGCCGTGGTTCTAAACTACCAAGGGGCTTCCAAAATGTGGATAGTATTAAGGTGGTTTAGGTAATATTAAAGTGGTTTGGGTAATAATGGTCTTAATCGCAAAAATCTAATTTTTTATTATGACTATCATCAACCAGACGATATCACTATTGTAACAAGGGGTATATAGTTTGGTTGTCAGTGTCGCTTATCATCTGCTAATATGTCAATATCCATTGCTTAATTGAAGTACCATACGCTTTTCTTAATCTAAGATATAATATTTAGCATACTGCATCGTCAATTATATGGTACGTTTATAAGCTTTAAAACGTTACGAACTAAAAGGGAGCCTTCTCTTATGTATCTTAAAGCTTCTCTTAGCCTTACAATATTGATAGGGTTAACACTCTCTTTTATCAATAATGCAACGGCAAAAACTGATCATCAATCAGACCAGCCCTATCAGCTGCAACAGCAAGAACAACATTGGGTCGATAAAAAACGAAAAGGATTACAGAATAGCCTGAATGGTTGGGCAACAAAAATAGACGACTATTTTGGTGAAATAGACCCAAATGATCCTGCCAGTGTAAACCTGCGTGTCATCGTAGATACCCGTTGGAATAAGTATGATAATATCACGATTGAACCACGTGTACGTGCTAATCTGCACTTACCAGTACTAGAAAATCGCTTGAGCCTTATTATTGGTGATGACTCATTGGACGAAGAAACACTCTTAACAGAAGATACAAGTAGAAATAGTCCTCAAGTTGAAGAAGTGAACATCATTAATGAAAAACAAGCACGTGATGATAATGCTTCTATCGCTGTTCGTTGGACAGAGTTTGGCGAAAAATTAGGGCTACAGACAGACGTTGATCTTGGGATAAGATCTGTAGATGATGTTTTTTTCCGAGTCGATATCGATAAAGACATACAACTAGCTGATAAGCTGGCACTAAGTAGTGACAACCTTTACCGCTATGGCACCAAGAGCGAACATTATGCTCGTGGCGACATCCAGCTTGCTTATAACGCCAACGACTCACGCACTATCAGCAATCGCACACATGTGATTTATACCAATAAAGACAATGAAGAGAATATAAGCTGGGGTAATTCAACTCGACAAATACAAACTTTAGATGGCAATCGCCAATTTTCTTATGGGCTAACTGCACGTGGTGATATCGAAGGCGGTAGTGCTAATGTCAATAGTTACGGTCCTGTTATTAGCTATCGACAACCTATTTGGCATGATTGGCTATTTGCACAAACCGAGGTAACTTATTACAACGATAAAGCCAAAAACCGTAATCATCACCCTGCTGGTTTGGTACGTTTAGAAGCCTTGTTTTAAGCAAGGGTCTAGATAACTTTAACAGATAAAATCATGCTATAGTTAAGGTATGGCAGGGGTTAACAAGTACGATAAACGTTGACATATTGCAGAGATTAAATTTAGGCAAATAATCCTCTCTAAAGTTATCTAGATCCTCATTCATTATCAGTGATGTAATTTACTTGTTCTCTGAAAAAACGTTAGCCAAAAAATTTTCTTGGCAAAATCAATTATTATCAGCTTTTACATCCATTTCTATATAGATACTTTACTCTACTAGCTTAATATCAGCAGAAACCAACATAAACGTATCATCAGCAATTTTTTTTACTTTTAAAGGAATGAGAGAAATTTTATCGCCAGACTTAAATTTTTGTTTAGCATTGTATCCAATGGTACTTAATACACTATATTTAGTCCCTTTGCTGTCTCGTAAAAATAAAATTTGTTCCTTATCAACATCTCTTACAATTTCAACGCTATAAATACTTCTGTTTTTTAATGACTCATTTTTAATTGGAGGGTGATTATGATAATTGGTGGTTTTCTTACTGACTGCTTGATTAGTCGCACAGGCGGTCAAACCCCAAATTAATACAGCAACAACTAGTTTTGTAAAATTCATAGTTTTTCCTTTTTTACTTGATTACCCTATAATATAAATTGCCAAATCCGCCAATAAATTGGGTGGTTAATTGGTTAATGCCTTTATCAGCCAAGCACTATTTTATAAAATAAAGCATAGCATAATGTTGTTTTATGATGAACTCATGATTTATATAAAAAAATAGCATCACCTAAAAGTTGAGACATTGTTTTTAAAAACCAAACCTTAGTTTTTGTTATACTCAACACATAAAAAACAAAAATTAAGGATACATAACATGGCAACCACAACCCCAAAATTTAGTGAAAAACTCGGCGAGTTTTATCTAGGCACAACCCTACTCCCAAAAACCAAGGCCGAACAAGCCACCCTATATGATGCGGCAGATTTAACCACCCATGCGGTTATTATTGGTATGACAGGCTCTGGTAAAACAGGTTTAGGCATTAGCTTATTAGAAGAAGCCAGCCTAGACAATATCCCAGTTATTGCCATCGACCCAAAAGGTGACCTTGGCAACTTAGCTTTAAACTTTCCTGAACGTAAGGCTAAACATTTTGCCCCTTGGTTAGATGCTGGCGTTGCCACTTCACAAGGGTTAGCGATAGAAGAGCTGGCAGAAAAAACCGCCAAATTTTGGGACACCGGGCTAAACGAAAGTGGGCAATCTACTCACCGTCAACAAGCACTTAAAAATGGCAATGAAGTCACCATTTATACGCCTGGCAGCAAATCAGGAATACCGATAGCCTTGCTCAGCGAATTTGCCCCACCACCAAAATCAATCCTCAACGATGCCGAAGCCTACGCAGAAAGCTTAGATGCAACCATTGGTGGATTACTTGGTTTGATTGGTATCGAAGCAGACTCCTTATCTTCTGAACATGTATTTTTAGTGCAAATCCTTAAAACAGCATGGGATAATGAGCAAACACTCACACTGGCAGATCTCATTGGACAAATGCTAAATCCGCCATTTGATAAAGTTGGCATACTGCCATTGGACAACGTGGTGAGTGAAAAGGCACGTCAATCGCTAGCGATGAAGTTAAATACCTTAATTGCTTCGCCAAGTTTTGCCAGTTGGCTGGCTGGTGTGCCGCTAGATAGCAACCGTCTATTTTATGGCGAAAACAACCGCCCTCAAACCAGCGTACTTAACATTGCTCATCTTAATGATGAACAACGCATGTTTTTTATTACTCTTTTGCTTAACAACTTAATTAATTGGATGCGCCGCCAACAAGGTACTTCAACCTTACGTGCCATTTTATACATGGATGAAGTTGTCGGATACTTACCGCCAACCGCCAACCCACCAAGTAAACGTTTGTTGTTATTGCTACTTAAACAAGCACGTGCATTTGGTATTGGCGTTGTGTTATCTACCCAAAACCCAATTGATTTGGACTACAAAGCCTTATCCAACGCAGGCACTTGGCTAATTGGTCGCCTACAAACTGCTCAAGACCGAGCCAGAGTCACCGAAGGCTTGCTAAGTGCTGGCGATGGCGGCTTAAATAAAACCCAACTAGATGACTGGTTTGACCAATTAGGCAAACGTCAGTTTTTACTACACAATGTGCATGCCAGTGCCCCACTTATTTTTAAGACCCGTTGGGCAATGAGCTATTTAGCGGGTCCTTTAAGTAAATCGGCAATTAAACAGTTAACCGCACAACACAACCAAAACTCTACTGCTCACTTAGGGTCCAGTACAACCGCCACAAAACAAAACCAAGACAACACAAAAACAACGTCAGTTGTTAATAACAGCACGCCTGTACTTGCCCCAAACATAGAACGTTGGTATTTACCAACAGTGCCAAAAGCAAATGGCAATGCCACCTGTTATCAACCCATAATCTTGGCACATGTCAGGGTTTTTTATGACGATACTAAATCTGACACTAATGAACACATTAACTATGCATTACAGTGCCAGTTAGTAGAGGATGAGCTTGACTGGCACAATGCAAAACCTTTGCCAATCAGCTGGAGCCAATTGCAAAAAACGTCACACCAGCCTGCGTTATATAAAGATACCCCAGCAAGCTTGCAAGATGAGAAGCTATGGAAAGCATGGCACAAAAAACTTAAGCAGTATATTCGTCAGCAACATCAATTAACTTTATGGTATGCACCGGCACTAAAAATGTATAGCACCGTGGGTGAAGAACAAGCAACTTTTAAAAACCGGTTAATTACCCCCTTACATGAGGCACGCGATCTTGCCATTAAATCAATTAAAGAAGACATTACCAAAAACATCACCAAATTAGAAAAAAAACAAATAAGTTTAGAAAAAAAACTAGCCGATGCTACAGATAAAGCTTCTGGTGGATGGATGGATGCAGGATTAAGTATCGGCTCTGCTCTGACTGGTTTATTCAGTAGCCGTAAAAAACTAAGCGTTACCAATGCACGACGTATGAAAACAGCCATGAATAAAGTCGGCAACGTTAGTGATAAGCGTGAAAAACGTGCAGAAATCGAATCACAAATTGAGCTTTTAAAAGATGAGATTAAAACATTGCAAGCAGACGAACGCCTACAAATAGATGCTTTATCAAATCAATATAATATTGAAAATACCGTAATCGAACCATTTGAAATTACGGCAAAAGCAACCGATATTGAGGTGTTAGATTTGGGCGTTGGTTTTGTAGATATCACCATAAACGAGAATCCAAACGAAAACCCAGTTTAAAACAGTTTATTAATGCCAAAAGACGATTGCTTAACGAGTAGCACCAATTTGCATATTTAAAGGCAATCGTCTTTTGGTTAAGGTACCACCGCTGCTATTTATCTAACAGTACTTCAAACAAACCATATATGGATATTAAGTCTGACCTAGCAACAGATTTAAAGGGTAAACAAATATAATAAATAAAACTTAATCTTTTTAATAAGTTGAGTGATGCTTGCCAATTTTCTGGGTTTGTTTTTGCATAATTTTGCATTGCAATATGAATGTATTTTTCATCTATTTTTGCCTGAAACATACTATAAAAGAAAACAATCACATCACGACGTTTTTGATAATATAAGCTACTAAACAAACTTTTTGCTTCAAAATCAATAAAATATACCTGATTGTTTAAATAAGTAATATCACGTATTGCTGGACGACCATGAACTAAGTTTTTATTATGTAGTTCAGCAAGCTTTTGTGCCGACTGGGCAATCACTTGTTGTTTTTCATCTTCACTTTTATCACTATTTTGTAATAACTGACTGACACAATCCCCTACATCAGTGGTTACAAAATAGTCATCTCCCGAGTAAACTAACTGTGCGGTAGGGACATGACGTTGGTTTAACCACTTTAGTCGTTTGATTTCTAGCTGTATGGCTTTAGTGGGGAACGGTTTTAAAAATTTTTCTGCCCCTTTTTGTTGCTCTACCTGTTTTAGCCAATATTTTTGCCCTTCATAACAAAAACAAACAACGCGTTTGCCTTTGTTTTCTGCTAAAACCTGGCAAAGCGTATCTTCAAAACTTTGCATATCATCAGCCTTATTTTAAGTGAACAGTACAATTATACCTCTTTTTTTGTTTTCTATAAAAATTCTCTGTTCACCCTATTTAACATCACTATCACCATATCCTATTAACAATGTAAGCATTTGCTTACAGATAGTTAAGAAAATCGACCATTTACATAAGTTAACAAATTTGCGAATATAACCACACGGCAAAGGAATAGTTCAAAGGATTTGAACAGCATGGATGATGCCGAATTAAGGATGAAACATAAGGAAATAGGGTAAGGATCATTACAAGCGTGCTTGCATTTCTTGTAGTATAAGTTACTAAATTGGACTTTTAGTAGTACCCAAAACTTAAGCAAGGATTAGCTTACGGTAAAACCGCATGGTACATTGGTATTATGCGGTTTTAGCGTTTTTGCGGTTTTATAATTTTACTGTTTTATAAACGGTTATCACGATTACACTTTAATATTTTTTTCAAATTGTTTTAAACGCTTATAGATAGATAACAATTCAACAACCGTACTCCATGAATAAACAAAAAACTGAAATGAGCTTTCTACTTTTTCAAACGCATTCACCACTTGACGCAAAATACCAAACGTAATTGCCGCAGCAACAATACTAGGTGCCAATGCTACATATACAACCAAGGCATTCGCTTGTAAGTAAGACCATTTAATTAAATCAAAATATAAATAATTAAAATACAAACGAAAGTAGTTTTTACGCACGTTATTAAAAAGTTCTTTTAAAGAGGTTGGATCAGCCCTATTTTTATAATCTTCACCATAAACAAGCTCTTTGCGATAGGCTGCTTCTACTTTTTGGTTATTAAACTCAAGTCCTGGCAATTTAATGCCAACAAGTGCAAGGAGTAAGGTACCTCCTAAAGACACGATAATTGCTAAATACACCAGCCCATATTTAATTTCTCCAAAAAAAGGATAACTGGTCACATGTTTACTCAATTCTATCAAAATAGGCATAAATGCAATCAGCGTCATGATTGAACGCATAAACTTAACACCTAAAGATTCAACAATTCTGGCAAAACGCATGGTATCTTCTTGAATACGCTGAGACGCCCCTTCAACATGGCGTAGTTTATCCCAGTTTTTAGTATAGTATTCGTTCATTGCCGTACGCCAACGGAAAATATAATGACTTGTGAAAAAATCAATCAACACAATGACGATAATATAAATACCAGCAATTTTAAAAAAGGTAAAGCAAGTTGCAAAAAACGCTTCTATCGTTATGGTATTTGGTTGTGTTAGTGCCTTTTGAATCAAGTCATAAAACTCGCCATACCAATCATTAAGTTGCACATCTAAATTAACTTGATACCAAGTTACTGCCAAAATAAGAATAGAACCAAAAAGTGACCATGGCAGCCATTTTTTGTTCAGAAAAAAGCATTTAAACACTGAGCTCTCCACCCTTTAAAAAGGGTTTTTAAATATAAATTTAAAAAAATTTCCTGCAAGATTTGCAGATTATCGCATAATTTTACTGTTTTACCTACTTAACCAATAATTTTTGTATGTCCCGTTGTTGATAAAACTTCCCAATTACTTCTTGTAGTGTGGCGACCAACCAATCACTATCGGCAATGTCATTTAATAATGGCTGCAACATTGGCAACGCTGTATGCAACCCAAGCTGGTCTATATGACAAATGCGTGCAAGCTCTGCTAGGGTATGGTCGCCTCGTTTATTAAACCAAGCGTCTATCGCTGCTTGAATAAGCACTTTTAAACAGTCTGCTTGTCTTAATCCTTCATAACTTGTATTTAGGCTATCTATCAGGTGGTCAACACTTTTTTCGGTTAGATAACTTTGCAGACTACTAATGGGCTCATTTTTTATATTTTGCCAACCTGTCTGCAACAATCGTGCAACCTCATCATCGGTTAAATGATTTTGGGCAATATGCTCGGTACGTTTGGCAAGCTTGCTAATGTTATTGTATAAATACGACTGTAGTTTTTCGTCTAAATTATTTTGAGTCACGCGCTCAAACTGGTCTCGCCCCATTTTCATCAGCTTGCCCACACCGCCCGCTTTTTTTAAAGTTGTCTCGATAAAGTCATCCATAGCATGGGATAAAGTTTTAGTAAGCATATCTGCAAAAGCCTGATGTCCAAGCATGGCATGAATTAACGCATTACGTTGATTACGATGGCTGGCAATATGGGTGATTAACTTATGTACTTGCTTGTCATCCAACAACATTCCCAGTTTGGTATCAGCATGTACTGGGTGATACACTAATACCTCAAGCACCTTTTGCATATCTTTTAGCATAGCTGGGTTTAATGAGTATTCAAGCCACCATTTGCTAATAAATTCATTTGCTTGTTTGGGCGTTAAATATCGTCGCAAAGGCTTTTGTCCAAGCCAATTTAAAAACTGTAATGATAGTTGTTGCTGGTTTTGCACATTTTTTAACCATTGCTGCACAAACAAAACCTGTGCATCAATAAGTTGGTTAGTTAATAAACTAGTATCTGCATTTAAGTTATTTTGGTGTAAGGTGGTTTTAGTCATTTTTTTATAATATTGTTCAATGGAATCGTCATTATAATCAAGGCTAAATTTTTAATCCATTAACAAATGATCCATCAACAAAATTTGAGGGTATATGATACAAAGATAATGCCATATAATAGACAAGATATTTAACACTATTGTTGCAGGTTACTTAATCACTAGCATGACTACTCATCAAAAACCCATCTTACAATTAACCAACTTAAATATACAGCGTGGTGATTTAATCCTTTGCCAAGATGTCTCTTTGACTTTACAAGCTGGTGATATTTGCCATTTAACTGGAGCAAATGGCATAGGCAAGACCACCCTACTTATGCAATTGGCAGGGATTTTACCCATATTTTTAGTAGATACTGATTTAAATGATACAAATCTTTTAAATCACCGTCTATTATACGTATCACATCAGTTGGGTATTCACCCAGATTTAACCGTTAAGCAAAATCTAGCGTTTTTGCTTAATTTATATGGTCTTTACCCTTCACCCAGCCAAATCACAAATGCGTTAACCACAGTTGGGTTACAAGGTTACGACGCGGTTAGTTGCCGCCAACTTTCTGCTGGGCAAACCAAACGGGTGAACCTAGCTAGGCTGTGGCTTATGCAAAAAAATGATAGCCCTCTTTGGTTATTAGATGAGCCTTTTACGACGCTGGATGTGGCAATGGTTACTAAATTACAAAACAGAATTAAAGCGTTTGCCGATAATGGCGGTGCCGTACTAATGACTAGCCATCAACTTGATGGAATGAATGACTTGGCAGATAAAATACTAGATTTATCTCATTATTTGGCAAATAGATAAAGGGGTAGAACATGCAAAAAATGTCAACCTCAAAACAAACGAAACTCATGCCAGCTGCACATTCCATAAGTTTTAAAGCTATATGGCGGCGAGAGTGGCAAGCAAAAAAACAAGGCAAAATGCAGTGGTTGTATCCGTTGGTCTTGTTTTTAATCATCCTTACTTTATTTCCATTAGCGGTTGGCAATGAGCCAAACTTTTTAGAGCAACTTGGTGTGCCCGCTGTTTGGATAGCTTGTTTATTATCTTTAATAATGGGTATAGACAATTTATTTAAACCCGAGCTAGACAATGGTACATTGGCTCAATTAATTGTGGCAAAGGCTTCACTGCCACTTTGGGTGTTGGCTCGGCTGACTATCCATTGGCTATTTAGTGCAGGTATTGTTGCAATACTTAGCTTATTGGCTGTACCTTTTTTTGGGTTAAGTTGGCGCCAAGCAGGGCTATTAATGCTATCTATTATTATCAGCAGCCCAATGCTATTAATGTTTGCAGCCATGGCTAGCAGTTTAACTTTATCGATTAAAAATGGTGCTGTATTAGTGCCACTGATTGCCCTACCACTGCAACTGCCTGTACTAATTTTTGCCATTGGTTGCATCGATTTATACTCAGCTGGTTTAAACACATTACCAATTTTTGCATTGCTCTTAGCTGGCAGTATTTTGTGTGTGATGATATTACCTTGGGTGATGGCATATACCCTAAAAATGGCATGGTTAAGCTAGCCAATAATCATACTAGTTACACTGATACAAGCTTTGTTATAATAGGCGAATAATCCTGTAAAATATTCATAATAAATACAACCGACTATGCCAAACATAAAAAACACCGCTAACCCCTCAACATTACAGCACTTTTGGCAGGTTTTTTTAACCACTGTTGGCACTAAGCAGTTTTATCATATTTTTGCCCCTTGGATTAAATGGCTAGCAACATTTGCAAGTGTTTTTCTAACCATTGGCTCATTATGGGGGCTGATATTCGCACCACCAGATTACTTGCAAGGAAACAGTTACCGTATTATTTTTATCCACGTACCAATGGCAAGCCTTGCCATGTCAGTCTATTTTGCAATGGCGGTATTGGGTATTATTTTTTTGGTTTGGAAGATAAAAACTGCCAATTTAGTTGCCAAGGCAATTGCCCCTATCGGTTTTTGGTGTTGTGTTTTAAGCTTAGTGACTGGCTCAATTTGGGCAAAGCCAACTTGGGGAACATACTGGGTATGGGATGCCCGCCTTACCTCTATGCTAATTTTGGCATTTTTATACGCAGGGGTAATGGCAATGTTTGCTGCTTTTGAACACACCCCAAACCGTGGTAAGGCTGCAGCTTTGCTGTCAGTCATTGGCGCGGTTAATTTACCCATTATTAAATACTCGGTAGAATGGTGGAACACCTTGCATCAAGGGGTGACTTTTTCGGTTAGTAAAGCCCCCAAAATGCCAGCAGAAATGTGGATGCCATTATTATTGATGCTGATTGGGTGTTATTTTTTAATAGGCGCATTGGCAATTTACCGTACCAACACTTTTATACTGCAAACCGACCAAGGTAAAAACTGGGTAAAACAGTTGGTACAGTCAAAACAGTAAAGTAAGTCCTTAACTAACATAGAGGCTTAATATGCAACCACAGTTTAATAGTTTTGCTGAGTTTATTGCCATGGGCAAGCATGGCGTATTTGTTTGGACATGTTGGAGCATTGCTTTTGCCGTGATAGCAGGCTTAATATTTTATTCTATCCACCAACGTAAAAACCTATTAAAACAATTGGCAGTTAAACAAGCCATACTAAACAACCGTAGCAATCAAAGTAAAATAGATGATAAAAACAAGTCGTGACATATGAACCCAGTTAGACAAAAAAAACTTATGTGGGTAATTGCAACACTTTTAGGAACAATAGTTGCCGTCGCATTGGTAATTTATGCCATTGGGCAACAAACTGATTTTTATTATGACCCAACGGCTATCAATGCTGGCGAAGCACCGCAAAATACTCGCATTAAGGCAGGCGGCGTGGTGGTTGCTGGTAGTGTCAAACGTAATCCAGCTGACCCGTTAAATGTCATGTTTGTTATTACCGATTATCAGCATAGTTTGCCAGTACAATATACCGGCATTTTGCCCGACTTATTTGCCGAAAACTCTGGCGTGGTAGCAACTGGGATTTTAAAGGATAAGTTATTTATTGCCAGTGAAGTGCTTGCCAAGCATGATGAAAACTATATGCCACCTGAGGTTGCTAACTCATTAAAAAATGGGCAGAAAAATAGTGATGACAGTGCGAATAAGGCTACTAATAAGAGCTATGTACCAGCCCAAAAAGTAGAGTGACTGTTACCAACATAACTATCTACTGCTTTAATATATAAAAAAATTTATTACTTAAAATGTACCTAAGATTTAATACCAAACTTGCTGAAAATTACCACTCAAAATCGCAAATCATTCGGGTTTTGAGTGAGTCATGGGTACAAGAAAATGGCTATTGTCCACTTTGTGGTACTGAACCGTTAAAAGACTTTGCCAATAATCAGCCTGTTGCTGACTTTTACTGTCAATCTTGTGAGGAGCAATACGAATTAAAAAGTAAGCAAGCTAAGTTTAGCAAAATCATTACAGATGGTGCGTATGATACCATGATAGAACGTATCAACAGTGATGATAATCCCAATTTTTTCTTTTTAACTTATTCAAAACAATACGAAGTTAATAACTTTCTCATTATCCCAAAGCATTTTTTTACCCCTAAAATCATCATTAAACGTAAGCCACTTTCACCAACTTCTCGCCGTGCAGGTTGGGTGGGTTGCAATATTGACCTTAGCAAAGTGCCTGAAAATGGCAAGGTGTTTTTAGTCAAAAACCAAGAACCCGTGCAACGTGAAAAGGTGATTACAAATTTTAATAAAACCCTATTTTTACGACAACAGACTTTAGAAACTCGGGGTTGGTTGCTAGATGTACTAAAGTGCGTAGATAAACTTCCTGAAAAATTTACCCTTAAAGAAATTTATCAATTCACCGAAACCCTTTCCAAACTATACCCCCATAACAACAACGTACAAGCTAAAATCCGCCAACAGTTACAATTGTTAAGGGATAAAGGTTTGATTGAATTTGTTAGTCGTGGGAGTTATCGAAAAATATAAAATGATGTATCAATATTATCCCATAGTGGCAGTCTAGCCGTTGCTACCAAGTGTGCATAATATTTATAGATGGACAGATACATTTGGAATAACTAGAAAAACCTAATACCCTAATATTAGACCCATTTACAGGCTCTTCAACCACAGGAATTGCCAGTAATGTATTAAATAGAAAATTTATCGGCATTGACAAAGAAATAAAATTTCTACAACTTAGTCAAAGTCGTTATGAAGACTTGCAAATTAAGGGACGAAAGCAAGAATTTAAAGAGCAATTTAATCGGTTGCTAAACAAATCATTGTTATAAAATAATACGCAAAAATTTTACCATCTTCTCAAAATCATTAAGGTTGTAAGTTTAAGTTTATTACTTCACCCTTAACATCTAAACTATCATCCGTCATCAAGCATACATACGCAGGCATGATATCTTCGGGTGTTTTAAGTGTCATTGGATCTTCATTTGGTTTCGCCTCTGCCCGCATTCTTGTACGCGTTGCCCCTGGATTAACACAATTAAAACGTAAGTTAGTCGTATTTTTGGTTTCTTGGGTAAACAGGCTACTTATGCCCTCAACCGCCTGTTTTGATATCGCATACGCTCCCCAAAATGCCCTTGGCTCACTACCCACAGAACTAGACGTAAAGACCACCGAACCATTGGCAGATTTTTTCAGAACAGGCAACAACGCCTGCGTTAACCGAAGTGTTGCCATAAAATTAACGTTCATCACTTGTTCAAACACGCCGATATCATAGCTTTCTAGCGGTGCTAAATCGCCCAAAATAGCCGCATTGTGCAATATACCATCTAACTGTCCCGTTTCTTTGATAATCAGTTCCACAAGGTTTGTCATATCTTCAGCTTTTGCTCCCTCTAAATTGAGGGCTATTACCACTGGTTGCGCACCACCTTGTTGTTCAATTTCATCATATACTGCTGTCAACTTACTTAAGGTTTTACCCAACAGCAAAACGGTTGCCCCATATTTTGCATAAGTCAAAGCCGCAATCCTTCCAATACCGTCGCCTGCCCCTGTCACCAATATAGTTTTATCAGCCAAGCAGTTATTTTTTGGTTGGTAATTACGGATTTGCTCATGCGTTAAAGCTAAATTAATCATAACTTTGCCTTTTTATATATTAATTTAGGAAACTATATATTTAAAGATATTTACAGTTTTCGCTAATAAGGTTAGCAAGACTTAGCGACCAAATTGACTAGATAAAATCAATGTTAATAGGGCTTCTGGCGTTTCAACAATATAGTTTGCTTGCCAAGTAGCCAGTTGTTGTTTTTCTTTTGTACAAATATAACCATACTTGGCGGCTATCGTTACCATGCCAGCAGCATTACCAGCTTGAATATCACGGATATGATCGCCTACATAAATGATATTTGGGCAGTCTTGCTTAGTAAGTCCTAACTGTTTTACAGCAAGGTACATTGGCTCTGGGTCAGGTTTGGTATGGGTGACATCTTCAGGGCAGACTAAGGTTTGGCAACGCTCTGACAAATTTAAAGCCGTTAACAGTTTTTCTGCTAAATAACGTGGCTTGTTAGTAACTACTCCCCAAGCAATTCCCTGATTTTCTAGCTTTGTGAGTAAGGCTTTTAGCCCTTGAAAAACTTGGCTATCCACGCAAATCTCTGTCTCATATCTTTCCAAAAAAGCTTGTCGATACGCCATCACTTTTTCTTCTATTTGTATCGCATCATCACCAAGACTATTGTGCAGGCTAAATAATGATACCATTGCTTTTGCCCCTGCAGAAACTTGCTCACGGATTACTTGGTTGCTAGGAGCTTGCCAACCATTTTCTGCTGCCATTTCATGAATAATACGAACAAAGTCAGCAGCCGTATCAACCAGTGTTCCGTCTAAATCAAACAATACCGCTTTTAAAGGCCTATGTGCCGTCATAATCTTCTTTATGTTAAGAATTCAAAAAAACCATATTTAACTATAAAACAACCTTACCAACTTACAAGGGTTTTTTAACTGCCATCATATAGTTAACATCAACATTTTGAGCAAGCCAATATCGCTTAGTAATAGGATTATAATGTAGTCCAATCAAGTCATAACGTTTAAAGCCTGCAATTGTTGCCATTTTGTCTAACTCTGCTGGCGTAATAAATTTATTAAAATCATGTGTACCTCTATCAAGCAATCTTAAAATGTACTCTGCACCCACAATCGCAAACAAAAATGACTTAGGATTACGGTTAATGGTTGATAACACACAAACTCCACCTGGTTTTAGTAAATCATAGCAAGCTTGTACAACACTTGCTGGATCTGGTACATGCTCAAGCATTTCCATACAAGTCACAACATCATACTGTTGAGGTTGCTCGCCTGCTAGCACTTCTACAGGTTTGTGCACATACCGTAAGGTGTTTGTTATGCCAATTTTTTGGGCATGCACGCTTGCTGCTTTTAAGTTTTCTTCCCCTAAATCCAGCCCTGTTACATTTGCACCACGCTGTGCCATTGAAGTTGCTAAAATACCGCCACCACAGCCAACATCCAACACGTTTTTGCCTGTTAAGCCATCACCTTGTATTGCATAAACATTGTCTTCAATCCAATTTAAACGCAGTGGATTAATTTGATGCAACGGAGCAAACGCACCATTTTTATCCCACCATTCATCTGCAATCGCTGTAAATTTTGAAACTTCATCTGTATCTACATTAATGCTTTGTTTTATCTCGGCTTGTGTTTCATTCGCAGTCATCGGTGTTCCTTAACTTTATCTCGCTCTTAACTTGCACATTATAACACTCATTTGCCCATTAACACGACTTATAGGACTAAGAATACATAACCTAATTGCAACACTTACTTAACAATCACCCATAATATTAGCTGACATACCTCTCCTTTTTCAGTTATCATATATGGCATTTAAACGCTTATCAAAAATCAGCTAGTATCAATAGCTTACTTAGTGAACTAGCAACCAAGGACAATATTATGATACATTTAGAAAAAAACCACCTGTTTGTAATAACTGTATTAGCAGCGGCTATCGGTCTGTCAACTCAAGCAAATGCCACAGATTTTGTAGAAGGGAAAGATTATACCGTACTAAAAAACCCTGACCAAATTAACAATAGTGGTGATACTATTATCGTGCGTGAGTTTTTTTGGTACGGTTGCCCACATTGCTATCATCTAGAATCGCATATGGATAAATGGGCAAAAAACAAACCCAATGATGTTGCCTTTTTCTTAACACCTGCAGCTTTAAATCCAGTTTGGGAAACAAGCGCTCGTGGTTTTTATGCCGCTCAGTTAATGGGATATCAAGGCAAAACCCACCATAAACTGTTTAACGCTGTTATGGAAAAAGGGCAAAAAAACCTTGCGGGCACAAACAAAGGGGCTTTGATTAATTGGTACACTAACCAGGGGTTAGATAAGGAGAAGTTTAATAATTTATACGACTCTTTTGCTGTCAATACCAAAATTGCACGCTCTAATACTGCAGCAAAACGTTATGGAGTAACAGGTACACCAGCGGTTATTGTGCATGGTAAATACATGGTTCAAGGCTCAGATGAAAAAGTTCCTCAAGTTGTTAACTATCTCGTTGACAAAGTACGTGCAGAAAAATAAGTAAGCGGCACCTTACTTAATAAAAAAAGACTTAAACGTTTTTTAAGTCTTTTTTTATTTTATCTCGTCTAATAATTTCTGCTTTGGTTTGCAGGTATCTCTGCACTTTCTTTGCAAATACGCAACACTAAACCAATCATAATCATGCTCATTAACATGGCAGAGCCTCCATAACTAAAAAATGGCATGGTTAAACCCTTTGTTGGTAATAACCCCATATTCATCCCTGCATTAACCATCGTTTGCCCAATAAACATGGTGGCAATACCAAATGCTGTATAACTAATACGCATTTGTTTACGTTTTAATGCCAAATAACTGATGCGCATAATACAAGCGATAACGGTTGCTTCTAACAATAAAACAAAAGCAACACCAATAAATCCAAGCTCTTCTCCGGTTATTGCCAACAAAAAGTCTGTATGTGCTTCTGGCAAATGTGCTAATTTTTGCACACTTTCACCATAACCAACGCCACTAAATTCGCCTCGCCCAAAGGCAATAATACTTCTAGCTAACTGGTAGTCGGTATCTTGAATATCATTAAATGGATCCATAAATGAAGTCGCACGCTCTAAGCGATAGTCAGAACGCACTATCGCAAAATAAGCAAATACAGCAACCATGGTTGCCATCGCAACAAACTGCTTCATTGGTGCACCTGCCACCCAAAAAATGGTCAACACACACCCCGCAATAATCGCTACCGAACCAAAATCTGGCTGAGCTAACAATAACAAGGTTATCAACCCAACAATGACTAAAATACGAATAAAACCATCCCAGCTGGTACGGACTTCAGAAGAGCGTCTAACCACAAAGTCAGCCGTAAATACAATGACCACAAGCTTTGCTAACTCGGCTGTTTGAAAATTCATAACACCAAGCTCTATCCACCGTTTTGCCCCATTAATTTCAGCCCCAAACAAAGTCACTATCAGCAAAATTAAGGTCACTAATAGCACAAAAAACTGCACATTTAAGTGATACACCCACTTTAGTGGTATGCGTGTCATCGCATACGCCATAAAACTGCCCAAAACCGCATAAGCAAGCTGACGTTTAAAAAAGAACAACTCTCCCATATTAGAATATTTTTCTGTAAAAGGGATAGAAGCAGATGTCACCATCAACAAACTTAACACCAGCAAACAGCCTATACTCGCAAGTAACAACCATTTGATAAAAGCGACATAAGATGGATTTTTTAACAAATCATCCGTTGATTTTGAGGTTTGAAAAATACCTAAGATAGAAGAAAAAATCGCCATAATATTAAAGATTACTCTATTTATTTACTATTATTTTTAAATATTTATGCATTAATGTAAACAATTAACACTTAAACACATTTTTTAATTTTTTTTGTTACAAAGCATGGACAAGTTTAACAAACTTATCGCCACGCTCTACATAACTATTAAATTGGTCAAAACTTGCACAAGCTGGTGACAATAACACTGCCTTAACCTGCGATAAACTACTGGCAGTTAAGGTTTTGCTTTTTTCTATTGCTTTGTCTAAACTGCCAACTTGATGACAAACAATTTCATGAGATAGCCCAGCTGATTTAAGCTGACCATAAATTAAATCGGCATCTTCACCTATAAACAATAATTGACTAACAAATTGATTGATAAGGGGGACAACCTCAGCAAAGTTTTGTCCTTTTGCTTGCCCACCCAAAATCAATAACAATTTAGCCGACTTGTTTACTGCCGTATAGCTTTCACCCAAACCTTTAATTGCTGCCATGGTAGAGCCAATGTTAGTACCTTTAGAATCGTTAAAATAATCAATGCCATCTTTATTAACAATATATTGGCAACGGTGTGCTAAGCCTGCAAAGTCTTTTAAGGTGTTTAGCATGCTATCCATTGGCAAATTTACAAGCTCACCTAATGCTAAAGCAGCAAGTGCATTTAAGTAGTTATGCTGCCCTTTTATTTTAAGTATGGCAGTATTTAATAGTTTTTCACAGTTTCCAGCAGTTGCTCTTGCCAAAAAGGTGGTACCATCTGCCTCCGTGATTAAACCATACTCTACCGATTCATTGCCCAAGCTAGATTGTGGCGCATTGCTACCAATACTAATTTTTTTCACATTTTTTCGCATTAACGGTATGGTTAGTTCATCTTCTCGATTAACCACCACCGACTTTGCACCTTGAAAAATACGGTGCTTAGCTTGATGATACCCCAACATATCACCATGACGATCCAAATGGTCTGGTGACATATTTAATACCGTTGCTACTTGTGCATTTAAATCAGTCACTGTTTCTAATTGAAAGCTAGACAACTCTAACACTGCCAGTTGCATTTTTTTATCGTATAACAAATTTAACGCAGGGATACCAATATTGCCACCCACACCCACATTAATTCCCGCATTTTTTGCCATCTCGCCAACCAAAGTAGTTACCGTACTTTTAGCATTAGAGCCTGTAATAGCAACAATCGGCACGGGTGTATCCCATTCACTTAATGCCTCATGGAATAGCTGAATATCACTTACCACGTTAATGCCTGCATTAATGGCATTCGCAACAGCTGGTTGTTGGAGCGAAATACCAGGACTAATCACAACCCTGCTTGCTTTTAGTAAAAGAGACTCATTAATGCCACCAAATTCACGCATGGTAACAGCCTCTGGCAATTTGTTTGCTAAGGCAGGTGCATCTGTACCATCGGTTACTGCAACTTCAAACCCTTTATTTACTAAAAACTGAACAGCAGACAACCCAGATTGTCCTAATCCAATAACAACTTGCAAGCCAGCATTTATATTTGATTGCATCATAATTGCATTTGACCTTTATTTTGTGGCTGTATACTTAACTTTTTTTATATTCTGCAATTCTACCAAAATATACGGGCAGATAGTGAGTAAACATTTGCTTCGACCGATTTTTATTGTTACTAAAATACAGATACACTTAACTTTATGGTATTATGTGCGTTTTTTTGTCGGACTTAATAGTCAACACAAATATACATTCTTATCAAAATCCTATCAATTCTTGCTTATGAATTTCTCTATCGAAACTATCAAAGACGAGTGGTTTTCTAACATTCGTGGTGACATACTATCGGGTTTAGTTGTTGCTTTGGCTTTAATCCCAGAAGCGATTGCTTTTTCTATCATTGCTGGCGTAGACCCTAAAGTAGGCTTATATGCCTCATTTTGTATTGCTGTGGTGATTAGCTTTGTTGGTGGTCGCCCTGGTATGATATCTGCGGCTACCGGTGCTATGGCATTGGTAATGGTAACCTTAGTTGCAGAACATGGTTTGCAATATTTGCTTGCGGCTACCTTGCTTTGCGGAGTTATCCAAATTGTTATGGGCATATTAAAACTAGGCAATCTGATGCGTTTTATCTCCCGTGCGGTAGTCATCGGTTTTGTTAACGCATTGGCAATTTTGATTTTTGCTGCACAACTACCTGAACTAAACCTAAATGAAGGTGCAACACCATTTGTATATCTAATAACAGCGATTGGTTTAGCTATTATTTATTTATTTCCTCTGCTACCTAAAATAGGCAAACTGTTACCTTCTCCTCTGCTATGTATTGTTAGTATTACACTGGCTAGCATGTATTTGGGCTGGGATATCCGTACAGTTGGTGATATGGGAAATTTACCAGATACACTGCCCATATTTTTATTGCCCGACATCCCTCTTAATCTACAAACTTTGCTAATTATTGCCCCCTATTCTATTGCACTTGCAGTAGTCGGTTTACTGGAGTCTATGATGACAGCAACCATTGTTGATGACTTAACAGATACCTTAAGTGATAAAAACCGTGAATGCCGTGGTCAAGGCATTGCCAATGTCGTTTCAGGTTTTTTTGGTGGTATGGCAGGCTGTGCAATGATTGGGCAATCCGTTATTAATGTTAAGTCCGGTGGTCGTACTCGCTTATCCACCTTTATAGCGGGTGCTGTTTTGCTTATTTTAGTTGTGTTTTTAAGCGACTGGGTGCGTCAAATCCCTATGGCAGCCTTAGTTGCCGTTATGATTATGGTATCTATTGGTACATTTAATTGGGAATCTATCCGTGAGTTTAAAACCCACCCAATGTCATTTAACATTGTCATGTTAGCAACGGTAGTCACAACCATTGTCACCCACAACTTAGCTTATGGTGTTTTAGTTGGTGTGTTATTATCCTCACTGGCATTTGCAAATAAAATTGGTCAGTTCTTAAGCGTGATCAGCGAATATGACGAAAGAAAAAATACACGTTATTATTACGTTCATGGGCAGGTATTTTTTGCTTCAACAACCCAGTTTTTAGATGCGTTTGACACCAAAGAAGCTTTAGACAATATGGTCATTGATGTAACTCACGCCCACTTTTGGGATGTAACCGCAGTTGATACGTTAGATAAATTAGTCATCCGTTTACAACGAGAAGGCATTAACGTACAAGTTGTTGGCTTAAACGAAGCAAGCCGCACTATTATTGATGAGTTTTCTGTCCATGATAGGCGTGATATTGGTTTATTAGATTAAAATATAAAATAAGATAAAAACAAGAAGCCCTGTTTTATGTAAACAGGGTTTTTTTGGCACAGTTAATTTTTGCACCACTAATACTCATACACCCCCATATAAATATAGCGTGCATATTTATTTTTATGATAAAATATAGCTTTTAACTATAACCAAACCTAAAAAAATACCTATGCCATCGCTCCGACAACTTAAATACGCCATCAAAACCATCGAGCTTGGTTCAATCAATGAGGCGGCAAAACAACTGTTTATTAGCCAACCAAGCTTATCAAATGCCCTTAAAAACCTAGAAGAAGAACTAAATATTACCATTTTTGCTAGATCCGCCAAAGGTGTAACGCTCACCAATGAAGGTATGGAGTTTATGACCTATGCACGACAAATTGTTGCCCAAGTAGAGCTAATGGAGGCAAAATATCAAAACAAAACACCTTCTAGACGTTTGCTATCTGTCTCTTGCCAACATTATGCTTTTGCCGTACACGCCTTTGCCGAATTGGTTAAAAACTATGCCGAAAATGAATACGAGTTCACCTTAAAAGAAACCGAAACACACAACATCTTGCACAATGTCAGCACTTTTAATAGCGAGCTTGGTATCATTTATCTAAATGATTTTAACAAACAGGTTTTACAAAAAGTATTTAAAGAAAAACAGCTAGAGTTTACCCCTTTATTTACAGCCCAACCCCATGTTTTTATCGGTAAGAATAATCCATTAGCAAATAAACGCGTGATTTCTTTAGAAGAGTTAGAACCCTACCCTTTTTTAAGCTTCGAGCAAGGACAAAGTGATTCATTTTACTATGCTGAAGAAATTTTAAGTACACGTTATAATCGCAAAAGCATAAAAGTAAGTGACCGAGCTACCATATTCAATCTAATGTTAGGGATTGATGGCTATACAATTAGTAGTGGTGTATTAAGCCGTGAACTCAATGATGAAAACATCATATCTGTACCACTTGCATTAGCAAAAAACGAGCAAGAAAGTATGACCATAGGTTGGTTAAAACATAAACAAGTTCGGCTATCTGCATTAGCAGAAGAATATCTCACCTACCTTAAGCAACATATTGTTGACTATGGTTTTAGCCTGCACAACCCAGAAACCACTCTTAAACACTGACACAGCAATTGTTGTATTTTTGTTGCTTTTGTTAAAATAACAACATATAATCCGAGCATCACCAGCCATGGGATATCCCTAAAAGTTTATGAGTAATATTAAACCCAATAGTATTATCACTTTACTAAACTCTCCTGAAGACATGCAAGTCTTGCTTGATACCAGCATATGGGTTGCAAGCAGGCTTAAAAGTGCGATTGGGTTGCTATATTCCAAGCCTAGCCATCATCGTAAACAAGCTGTGGACTATTCTGGCTGTTTAACGCCAGACAATGAAGAGCATTTGTTAAAAGAATTTGCCAATGAAGAACACATGGCAAACCTGACACATAAAACCGAAGGCAAAAACCTTTTAGCCAAAGCCCAAATATACTGTGCCGAACACTTTTGCAAGCAATCAACCTATCCATTGCAACGTCAATGCAGTATTAATGAAAACCTTGACTATATAGATGATAAAGCCGAACTCATTATCACAGGTCGTCAACTAACTTGCGAAACCACATTAGCAAATATTGTCCGACACAGCCATTGCCCTATTTTAGTCACACATTCTACCTTTAAAACACCTGAATCTGCCTTACTGGCGTTTGATAATAAAGAAACTTGCCATCGCTTGGTAGAATGGGTAAGTAAAAGCCCATTAACACGCAACATGTGTATTCATATTGTAATGGTTGGTGAAAAAAATACACAAAACAATGATGCAATCCGTGAAGCCTACGCAAAACTCACACAGGCAGGCATAAAATGCAAGAAAAAACTGCTGGATTGCCGCGATGTCACCGCAGCTTTATTGTATTACCAAAAAGAAAATAATCTAGATATGCTAATGTCAGGTGCTTTTGGTCAATCTCGTTTACGTGAGTGGCTACAAGGCAGTAATACTGAAAAGTTATTAAAAATTCATCAAACACCTTATCTGTTACTTCCTAAACGCTAATCGTTAATTTTGCTGTTACTCATTTTTAATTTTACATATCACTTTAAAAAACTGCTTCATAAAACGCACTATTATGAATATATTTACAACAAAATATATCTATATTTCTAGTTTTGTATATTTTTTACTCTCTATTCAATCATCTTTCTAACAGTTTCTATTTATATCCTAAAAAATATCGTTATAATAACCCTACTAACTTTAAAAAACTTTTTCTATATACAGGTTTTATAAAAATATCCAGGTTTATCTTTGCAATCCATAATAAATAATCAGATACTCTAAAAAGAGTATATTTTATAGGGTGATTAATTATTACTCATTGCATCCTCCTCTTTTAGTAAACTTGGAATGATTCTTGTATCTATGATAAAGACAGTAAGGAAAAATGTTGTAAATTGTAGCAAAACAAACAACTGACATATTACTTAATTCTTAATTATAAGGAGCACGCTGATGAAACTCATTACTGCCATTTTAAAACCATTCAAATTAGACGATGTTCGTGAAGCTTTGTCTGAAATTGGTGTAAATGGTGTCACTGTTACAGAAGTTAAAGGGTTTGGTCGTCAAAAAGGACATACTGAATTATACCGCGGTGCAGAATATGTTGTCGATTTTTTACCAAAGGTTAAGGTAGAAGTTGCTTTAACAGATAATATGGTAGAACCAGCAATTGAAGCGATTATGAAAGTTGCTAGTACCGGTAAAATCGGTGATGGAAAAATCTTTGTAATGCCTATCGAGCAAGTCATCCGTATCCGAACTGGTGAAACAGGTGAAGACGCAATATAAATGCACTTCATCCATAAAAAATGCGAAGGGAAATGAACATAAAGAACCAAATAAAAAAAGAAGCCGTTAGGCTTCTTTTAGCATAACCTAAATAATAGATTATTTCTTTTTCCAAGTTTGAGTACGACCAAGTGCCTCAACACCCATGTAACCACGTAATTTTAATGTGTTGCCAGATTTAGTTGCAGACAATCTGTATGTTTTGCCACTTACAGGGTCAGTAATTTTACCGCCACTGTATTTGCCACCACCTTTGGCTTTAAGACCTTTAATAACAGTGCGACCAATATATTGCTTTGCTTTTGCTGTATTACCTGCAATAATTTTTCCAGTAAAGGTGCTACCTGATTGAGTAATTTTAACAGTTGCTTTTGGCTGTCCGTTTTCATAAGTTTGATAGTTACCTACAATTGGATCTGCCGCCATCGCTACAGTTGCCATACCTAATGATGCCGCTAACACTACTGATTTAGTGAATAATTTCATACCTTGACTCCTTTCAGTTTCCCAAAAACTGGGCTTAAATAAACTTTAATATAGACATTTCTTATGCCTATTTTCGATAAACTATCATATAAACTTCTCAATTCCCACTACAGAATTACTAAAAAATAAGTAATATCGTAACTTTTTGTTTTTTTTATTAGCTAACCTCTTTATTTAGCAATAAAACGGTAAGAATCAATGAATTAATGGGTTATTTTGAGTACAACTGTGCACTAATCCATTGCCAAAGTTTTGCAAATAACTGCATCCACCACTCGCCCGTATTAAACTCTGGTTGGTCTCTATTTTGACCACGGGTTTGGGGGTTTATTGAATTTTGATTTGGTAAAGGCAGTTGCATTGCTTTTGCCATTACAGCTGGTTGTAAAGCCGGCATAGGGCTTATGCCATGCTTTGTAATTAATTCATTAATACTAATCACTTCTATTCTGCCAGACTCATCATTGGGCGCATAATAAACCCCTGCTTGATTAAGTTTTGGAAAATAAACAACTTTAAAAAAGTGGCTAGGGATAACTACCGCTTGCCCCCATTGATACGCATTTTTATCTTCAAACACAACCCCTGTCACAACGTATGCTTGACCATGTACTTTGGTTAAATAGCGTGTGCTAGACTCAATTTTGCGCCATACTTCTCGATTAAGGTAAGGAGACTGTGGCGCTATATTTGCTAAGCTAAAGCTCTCATATTGCTCCGTTTTGTTTGCCATATCTGCATTTGGTGCCAAATGTCCTCTATCATAACCTATGCCAGAATAGTCATAGACAGTTGCACGTATTGCAAATGGCAAACGGCTTTCTTCATGAAAGTTGTCTTCTCGCTCTAAATCGTCCGCACGATACAAACGCTCTCTCGTTAGATACTCTGCCGACCACAATGGGGTGCGTGTTTTGCCAGAATACAAAACTGCAAAGCCATCAAAACACAGAGGAACCGTTTTTTGCTGTTTATTTATTTCTGTAATTTTGGGTGCTTTAAGTGCATAAAATGTTTGGTAGCAATTTTTAAACACTGCTGCTTTGGCAATTGGTGCAATAAAAAAGCCGAACCAAACAAGCAAAATTATAGAAAGCGTTTTGATAATATAACCTTTTTTTAATCGGTCGTTTATATTATATGGAGTAGAAACAAGCATCAAGATATCAGAAGTTATTTGCCAGTGGTGACTTTTTATAAGTTTTATTTTATACTATTGCACTCTTTAAATAAACGTATCCAAAGAGTGCTATAAAAATGGTGAGGTGGCTGAGTGGTCGAAAGCGCACGCCTGGAAAGTGTGTATAGGTTAATAGCCTATCGAGGGTTCGAATCCCTCTCTCACCGCCACTATTATAAAAACAAACAACGCCAAACACACACTTCTGTAATTTTATTATTAAAATTAAGTTATTTGTCTTCCAATTTGCGTAAGTCTTTGCGTAAAATTTTACCTACATTAGATTTTGGCAGCTCATCAATAAATTCAATAACACGTGGTCGTTTATAGCCTGTCAACTCATCATGACAAAACGCTTTGACTTCTTTTTTAGTTAAGCTATCATCTGCTTTGACAATATACGCCTTGGGTATTTCGCCAGATCTTTCATCTGGGATACCAATTACACCCGCTTCCAAAATCTTAGGATGACTTGCTAAAACATCTTCTAACTCATTTGGGTAAACATTAAAACCTGATACTAAAATCATATCTTTTTTACGGTCAACAACTTTAAAGTAGCCCTTTTCATCCATGACACCAATATCACCTGTACGGAAGAACCCATCATCAGTCATTACTTCAGCTGTCGCTTCAGGTCGGTTCCAATAGCCTTTCATTACTTGAGGACCCCGCACACAGATTTCTCCTGCTTCTCCTATGGCTAACATATTGCCTTCATCATCCATAATAGCAATATCCGTACTCGGCATTGGTAACCCAATGGTGCCATTAAATGGGGTACCCACTGGAGAACCTGTTGCGATAGGTGAGGTTTCCGACAACCCATAACCCTGAAGAATGCTAACACCTGTTAACTTTTCCCATTCATCAGAAACACTCTTTTGCACTGCCATACCACCGCCCATAGCAAATGTCATATTTGAGTGGTCAAGCTTTCTAAATTTTTTATCGTGTAATAGTGCATTAAACAGCGTATTCACTGCAGGAAATACTTGAGGTTTATAGGTATCAAACGCTTTTACCAGACTTGGTAAATCACGAGGATTTGGTATCAATACGTTAGCTGCACCACGCTGTACACCAGCCAAAAATGACACTGTAAACGCAAAAATATGATACAAAGGCAAAGCACAGATAATGTTTTGTTCGCCATTTACTTCTAGTTGCTCACCCATATAAATATCTCCTTGTAAAACATTACAAACAATATTTTTGTGGGTAAGTTCTGCACCTTTTGATACACCTGTTGTACCGCCTGTATATTGCAACACAGCAGTATCATCTAAAGTCAGTGATGGTCTTTTATAATTGTCAATAGAGACTTTGCTAAACAACACTTGTTTAAACATTTTATGATTAGGAATATGCCAAGCAGGGATTTGTTTTTTAACATACTTTAGTACCATATTAACCAAACCACCTTTTAAGCTTCCAAGCATGTCCCCTACTCGGCAAATAACAACTTCTTCCACTAATTTTTCGTCAATTGCTTGATAGGTCGCGGCAAAGTTTTCAAGAATAAATAACATTTTCGCACCAGAATCTTTAAGCTGATGGCCAAGTTCTCGTGCGGTATAAAGTGGGTTAACATTGACAAGAATTAAACCTGCACGTAATACAGCAGCCGCAATAATGGGATATTGCATAACATTAGGTAGCATAACCGCAACTCTGTCACCTTTTTTTAGCCCACGTGATTGTAAATATGCCGCTATTTGTAAACTATAGGTATCAAATTGTGCATAAGTCATGCTTTTACCCATAAAATAAAAAGCATTAAGGCTACTAAAAGATTGAAAGCTTTTTTCTAAAATATCAATAATAGAACTATCATGTGGTGGGAAGTTATCGATTTCGTATTGTAATCCCAATTCTTCGTAAGTTTTTAACCAAGGTCTTTCCATAAAAAATGCTCCTTTTTTAATTTAAAAAATCCATAATTTTTTTAATATACACTGTTTTATATACTTTTGGAAAGATACTTTGCCTATACAGTCAATAAAAAGTTTATTTTTTTATTGACTGTATAGGTAAATGATATTTAGCTTGCTAAGCAATTGGTTGTTTTTTATAAAAAACTGCTACCTAATTATTTATTTCTCAGGCTTTTTGCAAAACATAAAGTACAAACTTTGCCGTTGTCTTAAAGCCTTTGGCATCTGCTTGTAACAATAAATCCTCTCTTTTTATTCTCTTTGCTCGATAAGAGTATGGTGTCATCGTTAGTAGGTCAGCTAATTGCTGCTGATTCATTTTAAACTCTGTCGTAACAAATACTTTTTCTAATAATGTAAACCCAGCATCATCTAACTGCCATAAAAACTTATCAGACTGGTGCTCTCTAACTTCATCAAATAAAGCAACACGCATACTGGCAAGATGCCCCACATCTGGTTTGGCAATGCATACAATACCTTTATCAGATAAAACTCTATAAATTTCGTGAGGAAAAATTGGACTAAAAATACTACTAACACCACCTAAGCAACTGTCTTTTAATGGTAATTTTGATGCACTGGCAACTAAAGGTACAATACCCTGATTTAGTTCATTCAAATGCGTTTGTTTATTGATTGCTTGTGATTGACACCATAAAATATGATGGCATTTGCTTGCTTTTGCCAGTTCAATAACAGCAGGTTTACTAATATCTAGCGCAATTAATTGGTTAATGCTTGGTATTGTCGCAATTTTTTGTGAGTAATAACCTTCTCCACAACCAATATCAAGCCATGTTGTGTTATTTATATTTGCTTGTAAATACGTTTTTTTGAGATGTTTTTGAATCAGTTGATATAACTTACTTTGTAATGGTTGATAAAAGCCTGCTTGTAAAAATCTCTGACGTGCTAAAATTGACGCCTGACCATCTCCTGGCGATTTGCTTTTTTTATTTTGTACAGGTAATAAATTAATATAGCCTTGCTTTGCAACATCAAATGGATGCCTAACAGACTTTGGATTAAGGCTACCATCACAAAACCATGTTTGTCTATCAACCCTCATTGATGACTGACAAATGGGACAAGCAAAAATGCTGTTGGTCATAATTAAAAAAAATGCCTAGCCAGTTAATTGGGCAGTAATTAAACGTTTTACTGGTGCAAAACTGTTGCTTAGCCTCAGCCCTGCACGACGAATAAACCTAGCGGGTGGGCGTTCATCCGTATATAGTTTTACAATAGCATTGGTACCATGATACATAGCTTTTGTTTTTGTACTATGGATAACATGATAACGTGCCAACAAACGTGGATTAGCAATATCTTCACCTTTTTGGGCAGCTTGCATAATTAGTTTGCCTAAAATTGCCACACTTTCCATCCCTAAATTATAGCCGTGTGCCGTCACTGGGTGCATACCAACTGCTGCATCGCCAATCAAAGCGCAACGATTACCATAAAATTTATCGGCATGCACACCAAGCAATGGGTAGCTATGGATATCACTGGTTACGGTTATGTCTCCTAAACGTCCATTAAGCCAATTATTCATTTCTGTCGCAAGTTCTTCTTTGCTCATCGCTTCTATGCGTGCCACTTGGCTATTATCTACAGTAACAACCATCGAGGATTGATACTCACCCAACGGCAAAACTGCCAAAGTTTTGCCATAATAAAAACCTTCATGTGCCGTTTGTTGGTTACTTTGGGTGTGGGTGGTGCCAAACACTAATACCGTCCGCCCAAAATCATGCATATCAGCACTAATCCCCAGGGCTTTGCGCATAAACGATACTCGAGAATCTGCTGCCAATACCAGCTTGCCACGAATAATACTGCCGTCTTCAAGACTTACCTCTGCATGCTCATCATTTGTTTTTACAGCAGTAACACGTTTACCAAAATGAGTAGTTAAATAACTTGGGTTGGCAATTTCATGTTTTAACGCACGATAAGCGGCTTTTCGGATACGGTGGTTAGCTAACAAATAACCCAAAGTTTCAATCGGTTTGCCCCGAACAGTATCTGGTTTATCAAAACCCAATGCAAATGGTGAGTTACCATCATATACCTCAGCACGTTTTAGCAAATGCACATTCTCTGGTTCAATGTGTCGCCATTGATCAAGATCAAGCATCATTTCTTTTGTACGGTGAGTAATAGCGATTTCACGACCATCAAACGCTGGATTAATGATGCTATTTTGTGGTTGCCCTTCAACAATATGTACCTTTAATTCACCACCAGCAAGCATGCGTGCCATGCTCAACCCAATGGGACCTGCCCCAACAATGATGACATCCGTATATTGAATGTTATCTGGACGTGTTTGTGATTGCTTTTGCTGCTCAGTCATGAGGTTGCTCCCTTTATTACTATTACAAGAGCCAATATTTTAAAGATATAGTGAACAAACTGAAGTGGTGGTACGGTGTCAAACTCTCTCGTTTTTCTTGTACCACTTTCTCATTTTTATCACTATGATTTACTGTAAACATAGGCTTCTATTGTACCCTAATTTCATACTTTTGGTGGGGGTTTGTTGAACCCATTTTTATAAAATGGTGCAAAAAAGGCAGCGTTTTGGCTGCCTATAATTGATCGCAACATAACTGATTTTTTTATAAAGGACTCTTAACGCAATTTTAACGTCATCAACCCCAAAATAACTAAAATAATGGCAATAATCCAAAAACGGGCAACCACTTGAGTTTCCTTCCAGCCCAACTCCTCAAAATGGTGATGCAATGGTGCCATTTTAAACACTCGTTTTTTTCGTAATTTATAAGAGCCAACCTGTAGCATAACCGATAACGCCTCTACAACAAACAAACCGCCCATAATCGCAAATGCAATTTCTTGCCGAGTCATGACCGCAATGGTTCCTAACAAACCACCCAGTGCCAAAGCACCAACATCGCCCATGAAAACTTGTGCAGGGTGGGCATTAAACCACAAGAAACCAAGACCAGCACCCACTATTGCCGCACAAACGATGGTCACTTCTGAGTTATAACTAATATAAGGTACATGCAAGTACTCAGCAAAACGCACATCACCGGATACATAAGCAAACACACCCAAGCCAGTTGCCACTAAAACCACAGGCAAAATTGCAAGCCCATCTAAACCATCTGTCAAGTTAACCGCATTTGATGCACCATTAATGACAAAATAAGTAAAGATAATAAAACCCAACCCAAACGGAATGACCGAAAATGGAATTGACCAATCTTTAAATAATGGAAGTAGTAAATCTTGCATGGCATGGGTTGTTGCAACATCAGCTTGTTGCGTAGCGATATAATACATCGCACCACCAGCAAACAGGGCACCTACTGATAGCCAAAAATATTTTTTGCGAGCAATCAAACCTTTGGGGTTTTTATATTTAATTTTTAGCCAGTCATCTGCCCAGCCAACTGCACCAAAAATTACCATGACCAGCATTAAAATCCAGATGTAAGGATTAGTTAAATCGCCCCACAACAAGCTGGCAACACCGATAGCCGTCAAAATCAAAACGCCGCCCATGGTAGGCGTACCCTGCTTTGCCAAGTGAGATTGCGGACCATCATCACGTACTGCCTGCCCATACTTTAGTGTATGCAAGTATTTAATCGCTTTGCCACCAAACACCATAGAAAAACCTAATGCCGTAATAACTGCCAGTAAAACTCGCAAAGTTAATGACGACACTGCCGAAAACGGCGAATAAAATTGGCTAAGCCATTCAAATAACCAAACTAGCACTACGTACTCCTAAAGAATTGTAGATAAAACAACAAAAAAAACACCATCTTAAATTAGTTGTTAGCTTTTTTTGTTGTATTTTTATATCTTTATTTTTATCAACGATTTTTATTAATCTCGTAAAGCGATAAATAAAATAACCTGCTCAACTGTATTTTAAATTAATGCTTCAAACAAGGTCTCCATTTTCATAAATCGAGAACCTTTAAACAAAACGGTACAAGCTTCCTCTTTATTATTTATGATAAATGTCTGTAAATCAGCCAATAATTGCGACTTATCGGTATAAGCAACCGCTTGAATATCACCTATTTTATTAGCACCATCAACCGTATTTTGAGCAAACTCACCAAGTGCAAAAATGTACTCCATACCCATTTTTGCCAAATCCTGACCCAATTTATAATGCTCATTTTGGGCTTCATCTCCCAGCTCACTAATATCACCAAGCACCAAAACTTTTTTGCCAGCTTGAGCCATAACCACACTTGCTCCAGCTTTAATAGAATTTGGGTTGGCATTATAAGTATCATCAATCAGTAAATGCTTGCCCACAGTCTGGCTATATAAGCGACCACGAGGTGGTTTGACCTGTGACAACCCTTGAGCAATTTGCTCAAGTGAGATACCCACGGCTATCGCACATGCCGTTACTGCCATCGCATTAATGACGTTATGTTCACCTGCCAGCGGTAATGTGACAGATTGTCGTGCATCACCAACATTTAGCATAAACTGGCTACTCAAAGGGGATATCTGTAAATCACTAACAGTTACATCCGTTTTGCCAAAACCGATGATTTGATTGGTATGCCTGCTGGCAATAGACTTTAATTGACCGGCAAACGCATCCAATTCTGGCACAACTGCCGTTTTTGTACTATCAAGCACCTGATAAATCTCAGATTTTGCCTTACAAATACCTTCACGACCCCCAAACTCACCTAAATGGGCTGTACCAATATTTAAAATAGCCACTACATCAGGCTGTACAATATTTGCAGTATAAGCGATTTCTCCAATATGATTGGCACCTAGCTCTAAAATAGCAAATTTATGCTCATCAGACAGCTCCAATAGCATCATCGGCACACCCAAATCATTGTTTAGGTTGCCACGAGTGACTAACGTTGGGGCAATATTGCTAAAAATACTGCCCAACATTTCCTTAACTGTTGTTTTACCACTAGAACCTGTAATCGCAATAATCTGCACGTCTTTATGCTGACGACGGCGAAACCCTGACAACTGTCCCAATGCCAATCGGCTATCACTAACAATCAATTGTGGTAAGTCTAAATTGGTCGATTCAGACAGCTCGGCAATTTCTCGCTCCACAATAACTGCAACCGCACCCTTCTCTACTGCCATTTTAGCGTAGTTATGTCCATCAAAATTATCACCAGACAGGGCAAGAAAAATGTCACCTTTGCTAATGCTACGAGTGTCTGTCGAGATTTTTACGCTCTTAATTTTTTCAAGACTCGGCAAGCTTTCATTTAACCAACGCCCGTTTACTTTTTGAGTTGCCGTAAGCAAGTTGTCCGCTTGCCAAATGTATAAACCCTTGTCTGCTTTGTTTATCATTTTTTGCCTTTTATAATTATCTTCATCTTTATTTTAAGATGCTCGCCAACGCCTCTTTTAACACCACCCTATCATCAAAATCATAACGTACTCCTTTGATTTCTTGATATGCCTCATGCCCTTTACCTGCAATAACGACAATATCATTGTCTTGTGCCTGGTTAACCGCATATTCAATGGCTGTCTGGCGATTTGGCTCAATATGGGTGCGTGTATACTGCTCATCAGTCATGCCTACCTGCATATCTTGTAAAATAGCCATAGGGTCTTCTGAACGGGGGTTATCCGCTGTCAAAATCACTTTATCCGCCTCTGCCAATCCTGCTTGTGCCATTAACGGTCGCTTACCTTTATCTCGGTCGCCACCACAACCAAACACCGCCCAAAGATTACCTTTACAATGTGCTTTAAGGCTGGCTAAAACTTGCGTCAAGGCATCTGGGGTATGGGCATAATCGACAATAAAACAACCTTTTTCCGATTCTACCCGATCCATACGACCATCTGCCCCACGCAACTTAGCAACTAATGTTGGCATGGCTTGCATATCGACAGCCAATGCATAAGCACCTGCAACAGCCGCCAATAAGTTTGCCACATTAAATAAACCCAATAATGGGCTGTTTAACCAAACCGTACCAAAATCACTCACGACTTCAATCTCAACCCCTGTAAGACTCGGCTTAATTTGTTGGGCAACAAAGGTTGCTTGTTTATTGGTTTGCATACTGTACGTCCAAACCTGTACACCGCTATTACTTGCTGATTCAAGCATAGTGGTTGCATATTCATCATCAAGGTTGATAATGGCATGGGTCAAAGTTGGGAAATGGTTGCGGTTAAACAAACGTGCCTTAGCACGAGCATAATCATCCATATTACTATGGTAATCAAGATGGTCACGGCTAAGGTTAGTATAAATAGCCACCTGCACAGGTACACCTTGCAAGCGATATTGATCCAACCCATGCGAACTTGCTTCCAGTGCCAAAATATCGATGTTATCCACACCCATCTCATGCACAAAACGCTGCACTGCCAACACATCTCCAGTTGTATGGGTAGATTGAATTAACGCGCCTAACCTACCATTACCTGCAGTGCCCATAATTGCGGAGGCTTTGCCACTTTGCTCGGTTAATTGAGCAACCAACTGGCTGATAGTCGTTTTGCCATTTGTGCCTGTGACTGCAACAACCGCTGGCAACCTAACTTTTTGAATTTGTTGAAGTTGCACTCTAATCAAATCACCCAAACATTCGCGGATACGTGGTGCTGCAACCAGTTTTTGTTGATATTTTTGTAAATTGCTATTGACATCAAAAAGTTTTTGAACAGGAATTTCAGAAATAATAAATGCAGATTTTTCTATAACTTGTAGCGCATAGCCAACACTTTTATCCAAGGTTTGTGTAGTGCTGGATAATAAAACAAACACATCCGCTTCTTGCACTTTACGACTATCCAAACAAAAATTATTAAACCCTATTTCGCCAACCATTGCTAAGTCGAGTTCGGTAAAAACACCTGCCAAGTTATGGTAAGCCATATTGCTAATCAGTTGGTTTAATGTGGTCATCGTTTGTCCTTTTCTAATCAGCTTTAGGTAAATTTATCAAAGAGCAGATAATCAAGTTTTCAACCATCAATCAACATCCATTACATCAAAATTTATTATTGCATTTTTAGTGGTTTATCCAACGGCACGTTGTATAAACGTAAAGCGTCTTTCATGACGTTATGGAATACTGGAGCAGATACCTGACCCGCATAGTGTTGTTTTTGTGGGTTTTCTACCAAAATTGCGGCTACCAAACGTGGATTAGAGACAGGTGCCATCCCCACAAATACAGTACGGTATTGGTTTTCATAATAGCCGCCTTTTGGTTTAACACGACGTGATGTACCTGTTTTACCTGCCACACGATAACCATCAATAGCAGCAGCGGTTGCCGTACCACCAGCTTGGGTAACTGTTTCCATCATTTCTACAATTGCAAGTGCATCTTCTTTATCCAATACTTGAGTGCCTTCTGCTTGCTTGTTTGGTTTTACCAACGTTAATGGATGCATAATGCCACCAGAACCAAGTGCCGCATAAGCCTGTGCAAGCTGTGCTAAAGTTACTTGCAAACCATAACCATAACTTACCGTCGCCCTTCTTGCATATTCTCTCTTTTTAGGAATAGTCACCATACCTTTAGCCTCCCCAGGAAAGCCAAGATCGGTTTTTTTACCAAACCCAAATTGCTGCTGCATCTGGCTAATGGCATCCGCTGGCAAAGACAACGCTATTTTAGTAGAAGCAACGTTACTAGATTTTTTAAGCAAGGTTGCTAAACTAATACTGCCTAAATTGTTATGATCACGGATTGTATAACCACCAATACGAATATAACCTGGATTAGTATTGATAACGGTATGCTTACCAAATTTTCCAGACTTTAACGCTGCAGCAACAGTAAATGGCTTCATCACCGAACCTGGTTCAAAGCTATCAATTAATGGACGGTTGCGTTGGCTTTCGCCAGTCATTTCATTTAAGTTGTTTGCATTGTAAGATGGCCATGTCGATAATGCCAAAACCTCACCAGTTTGCACATCAACAACAATACCAGATGACCATAACGCACCCTGCAAACGCCCTACTTTTTCTAACTCTTTAAACAGCAAATACTGCAAACGAGAGTCAATAGTCAGCTTGACATCTTCACCCTGAATTTCTGGCTCAATTTGTTCGATTTCTTTTAAACTAGATTGACGAGCATCTTTTAATACCAGTACTTTGCCGTCTTTACCAGCAAGTTTTTCTTGGTACATCATCTCAATACCAGAACGCCCTTTATAGCCCCCTTCTGGATCATTTTCATTTTGGCTCATAAAACCAACCAATTGTGCATTTGGTTGTGACTGCGGATAAAACCGCCGGAAATTTTGTTTTTCATAAACAGCAGGAAAATTAAGTGACATCACCCCATCAGCTATTTCTGGCGTGACTTTGTTAAAAAGTGGAAAGTAGTGAGAACCTTTGCCTTTTGGTAAGGCAGCCGCCACTTTATCAGGATTCGTGACATCTAAATTGTTATTAATTTTAGTCGCCTGACGCAATTTATTTACATCTACATTGGCAGCTGTTGCCAACCGAGCCAAATCCATATTTTCTAAACGTTTATTAAGCTTGCTAAGTCGCTCTGTATTGGTGGTATTTTTTATCTCTTTTTTAAGGTCATAATAGCTGCGAGCATAATCATAAGGGCTAAAAGACACATTTGATAAAGGTGCACTGACTGCCAAAGGCTGATTGTTTCTGTCAAGAATCATACCACGATAAGCATGTTGCGTACGCACGCTGGTGATTAATTCATCACCTTTTTTTTGATAAAACTCAGCATTTGCAACTTGCAGATAAAATGCACGCATTAACAAAATCAAAAACACCGCTAATGCGGTTACCCATACAACACCAAATCGACCACCATCTGATTCTACTCCCCCTCGAGTCATCGCTCCAGAGTTTTTGTTAAAAACAGGTCTTGTTTTGCGGTTTTTTACGCTGGTGTAAGTTTGTTTTTTATAGTTGCGATTATTATTTGCTGATTTTTTACTGGCTGTTTTACCCTCATCAAGTGGCAAAACCTTAGATAACCACTTTGATTTTGCTTGCGTTTGTTTAGTTAACTTATTGGTTGTGGCAGAAGAGTTTGAGCCACGACGTTTTAACGGCTTGGTTACCTTAATGTTAAACTTATTTAATTTTTTTGTCGGCTTTTTTGGTTTATTAAATTTATTACTCATTGTGCCTCACCTTCTACTTGCTTTAGCTCTGCCTGTTTTGCATTTTTGTCATTGCTTTTTGCTTGAGGCTGAATAATCATTTTATCTTTTAATGTTGGTGAGTACATATTTAGTTCTGTAATGGCTCTTGCCGCAATTTGTGGCGTTGCACTAAAAGTTTGTTGCTCTATTTTCAAACGGTTATGCTCAATTTGTAGCTGCAAATATTCCTTCTTCATTTTTTGCAGATTTTTATACCCATGATGATACTGTTGTACCTGAGTAGAAGCAAGCACTCCCGTAGTAACAATAGCAACCGCCAATATCAACATAATAACGGTATAAAAACTTAACCCGCCATAACGCTTTGACATTAACTCAACCACTTCATTTTCTGCTGTAGAATACGCTCGTTTGTGTGTTGTAGAGGTTTTTTTGGTTTGAGACTGTTTTTTTGAAATTGCCATTAATTAATTGTTCGATAATAAAAATGTCTGTTTTAAAGCTATTGTAACCAATAAATTTAGGTTTTTTCTAGCTGTTTTTGTCTTTGTATATTTGTACGTTTGGCTACTCTAAGCCATGCACTGCGTGAGCGTTGATTTTTTTTAACCTCTGCCGCACTCGGTGCAATACGTTTTGGCTTTGTAAAGTATTTTGGTCTTTGTGGTCGTATCGGCAAATTTTCATCTTGTGGATATTGCCCACGACTATGTTTTTGCAAAAACTGTTTAATACGTCTATCTTCTAATGAATGAAAACTAATCACTGCCAGCATGCCATCTTCTGCCAAAATATCAATACTTTGATCTAAAAAGCTATCTATATCAGCAAGCTCATTGTTAATAAATATCCGCATGGCTTGAAAGCTTTGCGTCGCTGGGTGTTTACCTTTTTGCCAGTTTGGGTGTGCCTGCTTAATCACTTCTGCAAGTGCTAGTGTGGACTCGTAACTGTGCATCTGTTTAATAGCACGTGCAATACGCCTGCTATGGCGTTCTTCACCAAACTCGTACAGCACGTTGGCAAGGGTTTCTTCTTCTACCTCAGCAAGCCACTCACCTACCGACTGCCCACAACTGGTATCCATGCGCATATCCACTTTGCCATCACGCATAAAGCTAAAACCACGGCTACCATCATCTAATTGGGGGGATGATACTCCCAAATCTGCCATGATACCATCCACCATTGCAATACCTAATTTTGCTAAACTAGCTATGAGCGTTGCAAAGCTGTCATGCACAACCGTTACACGGCTATCTTGCTGGGCAAGCTCTGTCGCCGTAGCAATTGCTTGTGGATCTTTATCAAATACAATTAAGCGTGCATCATTAGCTAAATATTCAAGCAATAATCGACTATGACCACCACGCCCAAAAGTCGCATCCACATAGGTTCCTGCTGTCTTTTTGTGCAAACCATCTAAGGTTTTTACGCCAAGCACATTGGCAACGGTTTCTTGCAAAAGTACCGTTTGGTGGGTAAAGTTTGTGTTGGATAATTCCAATGGAGACGAGTCTGACAAGAATATTCCTTAACAATACCTTAACTAAAAAAATGCCTTAAATAATGCAGTCATGCCAAAATACTATTATCGCTTAATAAACGCTATCTGCAAAGGTTATACACAAGGTTTTTTGTTATATTTGTTTGTAAATATTTCAATATTGCCAATTTATAGTCACAAAATACAGATTTATTGATAAAAAGAGTGCTGGTAAGATTGTTTTGATACATGTATTAACATACTCCATGATTTATTACCAATGATAAAGCCTGTCTTTTTTTAATTTAGACAAAGATAGCAACAAACTAAACAAACGTTTTATCTATAAAACCAAAGTACAATCCGTTATAATTGCAACCAATATTTAATGACAACTATTATTTGTATTATTGGATTTAAGAGAGCTTAACAATGACCACGACAAATCGCCCTGTCCGCACTCGTATCGCTCCGTCACCAACAGGCTTTCCGCACGTTGGCACGGCTTATATCGCCCTATTTAATATGGCGTTTGCTAAAGCCAATGGCGGTGAGTTTATTCTGCGTATCGAAGACACCGACCAAACTCGTTCGACCGAGCAATCCGAAAAAATGATTTTAGATGCCTTACGTTGGGTTGGATTAGATTGGTCAGAGGGCGTTGATGTTGGTGGAAAACATGCCCCTTACCGTCAAAGTGAGCGAGGCGATATTTATAAAAAATATGCCGAAGAATTGCTTGATAAAGGTCATGCGTTCCGTTGTTTTTGCACCCCTGAAGAACTTGATGCAATGCGTGCCGAGCAAATGGCAAATGGCGAAAATCCTCGTTATGACGGACGTTATGCCGACCTTAGCCGTGAAGAATCCGATAAACTTGTCGCAGAGGGCAAGCCGTACGTTATCCGTATGAAAGTGCCAACTGATGGCGTTTGTAAGTTTAATGATATGCTCCGTGGGGAAGTAGAAATTCCATGGGAGCAAGTCGATATGCAAGTGTTATTAAAAACAGACGGCTTGCCAACTTATCACCTTGCCAATGTGGTTGATGACCATTTAATGGAAATTAGCCATGTCATTCGTGGCGAAGAGTGGATTAATTCTGCCCCAAAACATCAGCTTTTATATGAATATTTTGGTTGGGAAATGCCTGTTTTATGCCATATGCCACTATTGCGTAACCCTGATAAATCAAAACTTTCTAAGCGTAAAAATCCGACTTCAATCACTTATTATCGTGATGCAGGCGTGTTACCAGAGGCGTTGCTCAATTATCTAGGGCGTATGGGCTACTCTTTACCAAATGAAGAAGAAAAATTCACTTTAGAAGAAATGATTGCAACTTTTGATATTACTCGTGTATCGCTTGGAGGCCCCACTTTTGATGTGGAAAAATTACATTGGCTCAATGCCGAATATTTGCGTGAATTGTCGCCTGAAGCGTTAAAAAATAAAATTCTTGATTGGGCGAATGATAGCGAGCGTTTAACCGCGATAGCACAAGCCATTCAACCACGTATTCATTTATTATCTGATGCGGTAAATTGGGGCGGTTTCTATTTCCAAAATTTACCGACTATTAAAGCCGAAGATTTTGCTCATAAATCTTTAAGCACTGAGCAGATTTTGGAAGTATTGCAATTTGCTACTTGGAAGTTAGAAGCCTTGCCAGCGTGGACGGAAGAAAATATCTTTGCGACGATGAAATGGTTAAGCGGTGCATTGGATATTAAATTGCGTGATATGATGTTGCCTTTCTTTATTGCCATTGCCGGTTCAAGTTCTTCCACCCCTGTGATTAATTCTATGTATGTGATAGGGGCTGATATGACTTTGGCTCGCTTACGTCATGCCATTGAAGTGCTTGGTGGATTGGGCAAAAAGAAATTGAAAAAGTTAGAGAAAAGGGCGAATAGCTTGGGTAATTTTTTGGAATAAGCAAAAAGTTTGCTTAACTTGCTTAAATAGTCCCTAGACTAACATATAAAGAGCAACACACACCAAACCTTTAAAAAATGAAGGTTTGGTTTTTTATTTAAAAAACTTTAAAAAAAAATTGACAGCCATTATTTTTTCTTTATAATGTCTACTTCCAAGCGAGGGGCTATAGCTCAGCTGGTAGAGCACTTGCATGGCATGCAAGGGGTCAGCGGTTCGACTCCGCTTAGCTCCACCAATATTCTTAATAACATTAAGAGCTCGTAAGGACAACGCAAACACCTAGGCACACATTTAAAATGTTATTGCGTTTGTAGATAGTTTTTAACTATTTCTTTATTGTGTCCCGTTCGTCTAGAGGCCTAGGACCCCGCCCTTTCACGGCGGTAACAGGGGTTCGACTCCCCTACGGGATGCCACTATTCTTACTCTTTTTTATTTTGAGTAACACTAAACCCAGTCATCAGTGATGATTGGGTTTTTTGCGAGATGTTGTTATCAATAAAATATCAAAACGCCACATTATCATATTTGCATCCACCCTATTTACGCCTTTTTCCATCAAACAATCATCAGCTTTTTTAAAATAATTCATGCCATACTGTTAATACCATGCTGATAGATATAAACATGCCGTTTTAAAAAAATCTAGCAAATATGCACAACACATTTAAATCACAATGAAAGTCAGCAATCTAAATGGCAATCCAAATATAGTCAGTTAACGACATTAACAAATATTGGCAATTCTGCCCTATCTTTATTAAACTAACCCAATACACCTAATAAAATTTTAAAATAAAGGATTGCTATGAAACGCTTTAAGAATAAAACAGTCATCATCACTGGTGCAGGTTCTGGCATTGGGCGTGCAACCGCCATTCGTTTTGCTCAAGAGGGGGCAGAAGTAGTACTGGTTGGACGTAATCAAGAAAAACTCATGGAAACAGCCAAACTATTACCGCAAGACCATTCATGGATACATGATGACAATTATTTAACCATTACCTGTGATATCAGTAGTTACGAGCAAGTGACTAAAATGATGGAAGCGATTATGGAGCGTTTTGAACATATTGACATTTTAGTCAATAATGCAGGTCAAGCCATACAGGGCAAAGTAGCCGATTTAAGTATCGATGACTGGCAACAATCGATTAACGTTAACTTAAATGGCACTTTTTATGTATCGCAAGCTGCCTTACCTTATTTAATTACTTCTAAGGGTAATATTGTCAATGTTTCATCTATTTCAGGTGCAGGTGGCAACTGGAAGATGCCTGCTTATAATGCGGCAAAAGCTGGTGTTACTAACTTAACACGCACAATGGCAATGGATTATGGCAAAGATGGTGTACGTATTAATGCCGTTAGTCCTGGTGTTACTAAAACAAATATGACAACTGACATCCACAATAACGATGAGAAAACCCAAAAATATTTAGCACATTGTCCACTTGGTCGCATTGCTACGCCCGAAGATGTGGCAGCAGCCATTACTTTTTTGGCAAGTGATGATGCCAGCATGATTAATGGTGTAGATTTACCAGTAGATGGTGGTGTGAGTGCCTCAAGTGGGCAACCACAGTTTTAAAGCCTTGCTTATTTAGTAAAAAAAGCCCGCCACATTTTAATTTAGTTAATTTAGCTGTAGTGGGCTTTTTATAATAAGTTGTTTGCTTACACTCCATTATTACCATTAAAAGATTACCACTAAAGGCTTAGGCTTTGTTTTTTAAGTCTTGTAAAGGCTGAGACAAATTATTGGGGTCTTTTGGCACAACCCCCTTATACATTGCAAGTATTTTTAGCAAATCTACATCATAGTCTCCTGTTGGATGCACAAGATTCATAAAACGTATTTCTTTGGTTTTATAGTCCATCGCAACTGGTAAAATTGGCACACCTGCACCAACTGCTAAATAGTAAAAGCCCGATTTCCATTCTTTTGTATAGCCACGTGTCCCTTCTGGTGCTAAGCCAATAAATAAAGGTTTGCCTTTTTTAAACTCATCAATACTTGCTTGGAGTACAGAACCTTTTTTCTCTCTATCAACAGGGATAACACCCGACCAATGCATCACTTTTGCCATAATCGGATTTTTAAACAAACTTTTTTTGCCCATAATTTTAACACCAAAATTTAATGCAAAAATAGCAGGCAAAGCATAAATACCATCAACATTAGAGGTATGAGGGACAGCCACACAAACCGCTTGGGGAATGTTAGGAATTTCACCAACTGTTTTCCAGCCTGTCAGTTTAAGAAAAAAACGAGACAGCAAAGGTATCATCTTACCTCCGCGTTTAGGTACATTATGCCCCAAGTCATAACTTGTTAATATTTTATCTTGATAAGCTTGATTGTCATTATCTGGCTTTAAGGTCATCTAAAACCCCTGTTACTTAATACGTAAATAATAACCAGATTTTTGATAATGACTTCATAACAAAATAGGCTTGCTATCTCATTTAATTACCAAACGAATCGGGTTAATACGGTAAAAAATCAATTAATAAAAAAACGACTTATAAACTGGTTAAACTGCCAACTCGGCTAAGTCGCCCTTATGTTCTAACCAAGTCTTACGGTCAAACGAACGTTTTTTGGCAAGTAGCATATCCATGACTTCGCTGGTGTGATTAAGGTCATCTAAGTCTAACTGAACCAACCGGCGCGTATTTGGATTCATGGTGGTTTCTCTTAGCTGGTCGGCATCCATCTCACCCAAGCCTTTAAAACGGGTGATCGATTGCTTTTTGTTTTTTGGTGCATTGGCTAAAATCTGCTCTAACTCTAGCTCATCAAGGGCATAATGCACTTCTTTGCCAATATCCACACGGTACAAAGGCGGCATGGCAACATATAAATGCCCCTCTTCAATCAAGGTTGGAAAATGCTTAACAAACAATGCACAAATTAGGGTGGCAATGTGCAAACCGTCTGAGTCGGCATCCGCTAAAATACATACCTTATCATAACGCAATTCGGACAAGTCATCACTGGCAGGGTCAACCCCAATGGCAATGGCAATGTCATGGATTTCTTGACTAGATAATACCGTATCCGAAGATACCTCCCATGTATTTAAAATTTTACCCCGTAGTGGCAAAATCGCCTGAAAATGACGGTCACGTGCTTGCTTAGCACTGCCCCCAGCAGAGTCACCCTCTACCAAAAACAGCTCTGCACCATCCCTAATGTTACCTTTACAGTCGGCAAGTTTACCTGGCAGGGCAGGACCTTGAGTAATCTTTTTACGAGCCACTTTTTTAGCACTTTTTAAACGCCTACCCGCTTTGCTAATCGCCAATTCGGCAATTTGCGTACCCATCTCGGCATGTTGGTTTAGCCACAAACTAAACGCATCTTTTGCAATGGCTTGCACTGCCCCTGCGGCTTCTCTACTAGATAACCGCTCTTTGGTTTGCCCAGAAAATTGTGGCTCTGAAAATTTAAGCGATAAAATATAGTTAACGCCATCCCACACATCCTCAGCTGTCAATTTAACATTACGTGGTAATAGGTTGTGAATTTCACAAAACTCTCTTAGTGCTTCTAAAATCCCTGTGCGTAAGCCATTAACATGTGTGCCACCTTGAGCAGTGGGAATGAGGTTTACATAGCTTTCTTGTATTGGCGTACCACCTTCTGGCAACCAACTAATGGCAAAAGTTGCCCCTGCTCGCTCGCCTTTAGCGGCTTCATAGTCATGATAAAATGGTTTTGATGGCAAGGTTTCTAAGCCATCTAGTTGTTCATTTAAATATTCAATCACGCCATCGCTAAACTGCCAAACTATTTTTTCATCATGGATATTATCCACAAATTCTATGCTCAAACCTGCCGACAGTACCGCCTTAGCTTTTAGGTTATGCTTTAATTGTTTAACACTAAATTTGGGCGAATCAAAAAACTGGCCATCTGCCCAAAAACGCACTTTTGTGCCACGTTTTCGTTTATTAGAGCTAACAGACTCCTGTAACGGAGTAACTGTCGTACCATTTTCAAACGCCATATCATATTGAGTGCCATCACGCCATACGGTCACTTCTACACGGGTTGATAACGCATTGACTACTGAGATACCAACCCCATGCAATCCTCCAGACACTTGATAGTTACCGGTAGAAAACTTACCACCAGCGTGCAAGCGGGTTAAAATAAGCTCAATGCCCGATTGCCCAAATTCTGGATGAATATCGGTTGGCATACCTCGTCCATCATCTTCTACCGACAGCGAGCCATCATCATGCAGTTGTACTTTAATGTTTTTGGCATAGCCTGCTAACGCCTCATCTACTGAGTTATCTATCACTTCTTGTGCTAGGTGGTTTGGGCGAGTGGTGTCGGTATACATCCCTGGACGACGGCGAACTGGCTCAAGCCCTTCTAATACTTCTAAAGATTGGGCATTGTAGTTTTGATTTTGGCTCATGGGTGTCCTATTTTTATAGTCCTGCTATATATCTGTATCAAAGTATCTATATCAAAAAACTAACACATTATACTTAAAAAAGGCAATATAACCAATTACGGCTATTTGTGGTATGGATGTTGTGGGTATGGATTAGGGTTTAAGCACGATTTGTTTTGGGTCATAAACCAAGTTTAATGGCTATAGATCTATATTCAATAAGTCAGCAGGGCTTTTAATTTGGTTGATTGAATAGCGGGACACATGTGTATAAATTTGGGTGGTTTCTAGCTTTTTATGCCCTAACATTTCTTAAATATAGCGGATATCCGTGCCATTATCTAACAAATGGGTGGCAAAGCTATGACGCGGGGTGTGGACGGTTGCTTAAAATAACCAACACTGCTTAGCTGCTAAACAAACTGATTGATGATATCTTGCTTTTTCATTAGATAACCATTAGTATTTTAATGAACAAGTAAGATAACATATAGCCCTGATAAACGTAAATTATTAGAATATAGTGTCGTTTATCGGGACGTTAGTTGCAAGTTGAAGAAAACGAATGGACATAAATAAAACGATAGAAATATTAGAAGCACTTGCTTCAGGTTGTTCTCCTACCACTGGAGAAATGATAGAAAACGAAAGTATTCTAAATGAGCGTGATGTTATAAGAGCATTACAAATTGCTATTGATAAGTTAAAGACCAACAAATTAAAAACAATTTCTGATGTCAAAATAGACGAAACGGACATTAAATCGGTCATTGAGCTATTCAAAGAAGAAGAACAAAACCCGACTTCAAATAAATTAGTTGGATTTTTTCTTGGAACAAGAAAGTTCCAAAGTGAAACTTTTGTGTCAAACCAACTTTATGGTAAGTATCGAAATCTTTATCAAAAAGGACAACTCTTAGACTTTTTTACTCGATACCTTGCTGAGAACAATCTAACCAATAGAAATAATGAAAAAAATGATCCCTATAAGAAAATTGACTTTTTCCAAAAAGAAACATTCAATAGACTTTCTGAAAAAGCCATCAATCAATTAAAAGAGAAGGTTGACGAATTAGGGATTTTGAAAACAGAAAATCTTTCAGAGTACGTTCAAAATGCAAGAATCAACCACCCAAGAGCATATGAATCTTGGACTGATACTGAAAAAGAGCTTCTAAGCAAAGCTATTGAATACACAAATGACCTTGACCTACTTTCAGACTGTTTCCAAAGAGGGAAAAGCTCAATAGAATCTTGTGGACAAAAACTAATTTATGAATCCCAAAATTTGTAAGATGACAGAAATTAAAACAAGGTTTGGCTAAGTGCAGAACTTTAAATTAAAGATTTGGGATTTTAATCCTCTACTTCGTTTATACCTTTCCCGTTGCCTGTAATTACGGAAAACCGAAACTTCAAATAAATTCTGAATCATTTGAAGATAGAATTAGAAGAATAAAAGGAAAAACAAAATAAAACTATTTAAATTTATAAAAACAATATTATTCGTTATTTTGGCGTTAGGACTTATTGTGGTGTTATACATCAATTTACACCCGACTTTCGGCGGTTCGCCCAATGATGAAAGTATGGCAAAAATCAAAAAATCATCGCATTTTGACGGAGAACATTTTCAAAATTTAGTGAAAACACAAGCCTCAACAGTTCGTTTAGAAGGTAATAAATCTGACCAATTTAAATTATTTAAGGGTTTTCTGTTTCCTAGAAAGGGCAAAAATCCTGAACAAATTATTACAAAAAAAGTCAATGCCAAATCATTAAAAAATGGCGAATTTATTTGGTTTGGGCATTCTACGGTATTGTTCAAGACTGATAGTACAACCTTTATTACCGACCCTGTTTTTCATAACGCATCGCCTATTCCGTTTACGATTCGGCCGTTCAAAATGAGTCCTAAACCCACAATGGACGATTTACCATTTATCGATGCCGTTTTAATTTCACACGACCATTACGACCATTTGGATTACAAAGCAATTAAGTATTTAAAATCAAAAATTGGACATTTTTATGTGCCATTAGGCGTAAAAGCCCATTTGTTGCGTTGGGGCGTAGCAGAAAATAAAGTCAGCGAATACGATTGGTACGAAGAAACAACAGTTAATAACATTAAATTGATATTTACACCCAGTCGTCATTTTAGTGGACGAGGCGTGTTAAATCATCGGCAAACTTTGTGGGGGTCGTGGGCTGTTATTACTCCTAAAATGAAAATCTATTTTAGTGGAGATGGTGGCTATTCACCGGAATTTAAGAAAATTGGTCAGAAGTTTGGCGGGTTTGATATGGCATTTATCGAAGACGGAGCTTATAATAAACGATGGCAACATGTGCATATGTTGCCCGAGCAATCGGCACAGGCAGGAATTGATGTTGGGGCAAAAGTCATTTTACCAATACATTGGGGTAAATTTGATTTATCTACGCACCAATGGACAGAGCCAGTTCGGCGAATTAAAAAAGCATTAAAGCAACACAATGATACCATTGCAGAGAAACAACAAATTGAGTTGGTAACACCACGAATTGGCGAAATTTTTAGTTTAGAACATTTGCCAAAAGCGGAATGGTGGGACGAACAAAATAAAAAGTAAAAGTATTAAAAACAACCAACCTAACAAAGAAAAAAAATATGAAAGAAAAAACGATTGATGCAGAAATTAAAAAATTAACGCAGGAATTAATTGACAACGGAACAAAATTCAACCTGAAATATTTGGATAATATTTATCATAAAGATTTGAAATTCATCAGAATTGACAAGGAAAATAATATTAGTGCTTTAACAAAAAAAGACAATATGGATTTCTTTGCTTCATTAAAAAATTCTGGAGCAGAACCGTTAAATAATTATGCCGAATTTCACTATGCTGATAACGATGGAGAAAACGGATTTATAATTTTGACACGTAAAATGAAACAAATGGAAACTGAACAAGAATTCCTATTTAATATCAACTGGAAAAAAATTGACGACGAATGGAAGATTGTGCGAGAAACAGTAATCGTGAAATAAAGCCAGGTTGCCAACACCCTGTATAATTAATTGATTGGTTCTCGCCTACTTACGAAAATCTCACGGATTTTCTATTCGGTTTTTATTTGCTAACTTTCGTGCTTAATCACGCAACTAATCATACACAAAAACGGTGGTAATTATGACTCATACTATAAAAACAAAGCAAAATATGAATTTAATAGCAGAGGATATTTACACATCGTTTCAGCAAGCAAAAAGTGCAAAATATGACCTTCGTGCGCCTTATTATGAGTGGATGGTGAAAAGTAATTGGTTTAATGTTTTACATTGGAATACGTTACCAAAATATTACACAGAATTTGCACAAGATGCCATAATCAATAAAACAGGTAAATTAATTGATATTGGTTGTGGCGGATTGTCGCAAACATTTTCTTTATACAGTAAGACAAATAATGAATGTACGCTAATAGATCGTTCCGTCGGAATGCTAAAAATGGCGAGGCAAAGACTCATTAAATCTAACGGACAAATTCCTACAAATATACATCTACTCCAAAGTGACGCTTTTAATCTTCCATTTGAAAAAAATAGCTTTGACATCTTATGTAGTTTTGGAACGATTCATTTATTTGACGATAAAAGAGAATTTATAGAAAGTATTCTAAAGGTTTTGAAACCAGGCGGATATTTTTATTTTCTTACGATGACGAATAAATATTTTAACAGTCGTGTATTTATGAACACCCTAAGAAAACTTGGTGAGTTCGGTACCGTATGCTCTGTAGAAGAAACACTAGAATTGTTTTCAGAAAATAAATATTTTATAGAAAGTTATACCAAAGGCAGTGTTTTATTTATTAAGGGGCAAAAATTATGACAGCAAAATTATTATGGGAAATTGGAGCCTCATTACAAATAGTAGTTGCAGTTGCCCACTTTTTAGGCACTCTATTTTCTCAACTTCTTCATCCTACCGATAAAAATCTAATAGAGCAAATGCAAACCACTCTTCTTAATGTTGACAAAAAAGCAACACAATGGAATGCTTGGATATTTTTTAACATTGCTTTTGCTTTACTCTTATTTATTGTTGGGGCATTTTCTTTTACTATAGCATATCAAAATTTTGCAATGATAAAAGGCGTAACAATCTTATCATTAACGCAAATAGTTACTTCATTAATAATGATTTATTTTGCTCATAAATTTTCAATTAGAAAAGTGAGAACAGCTTTTTTAATAACAACGCTATTTTATTTGATTTCTACAGCGATGGGATAAAACGAAAGTATAAACATATAAAGGGTCAGTGCTAAACCGAAAGGTTTTTGAGTAGAACTCTGCTACTGCTCATACACAACAACATTAGGCATAAGCTAAAAAACGGATGAACAAGCGAAAAATAATTTTAGGAATAATTGTAATATTTCTTGGATATTTATTCTATTGGACTTTTGAGCCTTATAGTTTAAATCCGTTCTCAGACAAACCTATTTCACAACCTCAAAGTCAAAATAATCTAAATTGTGACAACTTAAATAGTTTTAGGCTCAAAGCTGATAGTATTATCAATACTGCAATAAATAAAAATGAATTTTTAGCGATTTCAACAGGTATTTATTCAAAAAAATGTGGGAATTGGTCATCTACAGCAGGGTTTTTAAATAAAAGAAATCAAGAAAAACCGACTAAAAACAGTCAATTCAGAATTGCATCTGTTAGTAAACCAATGACAGCTATTGCTATTCTTCAACTTTATGAAAAAGGAAAAATAAATTTAGACTTACCTATTCAAAGCTATCTACCTGAATTTCCAAAAAAGGAAAAAGGAGATATTACAATCCGTCAACTATTAAACCATACATCCGGAATCCCTCATTACAAATCTGATTTAGAAATATTCAACTTTACTCATTACGATAATTGCCAAGAAGCTCTCAAAAAATTTGAGAATAGAGAACTTGTTTTTAAACCAGGAACTGATTTTTTGTATTCATCATTTGGATATACACTACTTGGTGCAATTTTAGAAAGAGTTTCAGGAAAGTCATATCAAACTTATATGCAGGAAAATATTTGGAAGCCAGCAAATATGACTAACACTAATTTAGAACAGACTAAAACAAATGTTTATATCAAACTCGGAAATCATTTTTACAGAAGTCCAAAAAATGATTTGAGTTACACATATTCTGGTGGAGGAATTCAATCAACAGCTGAAGACTTATTAAAATTTGGAAAAGCAATCCTTAATTATAAATTAATAAATCCTGCAACTACAGAGTTAATGATTAAACTGTCTAATACTGACAGTAAGGAAATGGAGTACACCTATGGTTGGGATAATTGGATAAGTTCAAAATATGGTAAAATCATTGAACATAATGGAACACAAGTTGGTGCAAGTAGTTATTTTAGAATATTTTTCGACAAAAAAGTAGTGGTTGCTTCTTTAGCAAATAACTTAAATTCGAACGAAGAAGTGCGGAATTTATCAATTGAACTTTCATATTTATTATTAGAAATGGAAAAAGATTGAGAAAGCCAGTGCCTAACACTGTGTATAGGCAATAGCCGTTAAATTGCTTAACCCTAAATTTGTACATTTTAACCCACAAAACCTTATTTCTAATTTTTTGCGTAAATTTGCGTAAATTTGAAAAATTAAAACAAGGGTTGGATAAGTGTAGTGCCGAAATTAAAGTTTTAATAAAAGGATTTGCAATGAATGTTGAAATAATACAAAGATACAATAAGGATTATTTTTTAGAAAATTATTATGAATGGTTAAAATATAGAAGTAAATTTAGAAAACATCAAAAAAATGTTGGGATTTTTTTGATGTTTTTAGGTTTTATTTTAGGAATGATTTTTTTCTTTCAGTATAATTCATCTTCTTTTATTTTTCCGTTAGTTTTCTTTTTTGGGGTAGGTATGATTTTTAACTTTTATTACACAAAACATACCTGGTTAAAAGAAAGGTTCACAAGTAAACAAAATGATCGTGAAATAAAAATTTGTTTTGATGATAATAAAATGTGCAGTATTAGTGAATTTGGATCATCAAATTTAGATTGGAGTTTTTTTACTGACGCCATAAAAACAGAAAAAGGCTTGTTTTTGTTACTTGGGAATGGGACTAGTATTTACATTCAAAAATCTGTTTTGCACGAAAATTATATGGATGAAATTATAAAACATATAAAAAATTGATGCTAACATGTTGTATAAACAACGCTTGCAATTTTTTCTAATTAAAAATTGCAAACTTGCCTAAAAGTAAATATAGCAATGTCTTTAGACCCAGTACGTTAAGTGTCATTAAGAAAATAAAGTCAAATGAAAATTCTATTAAAAATAATATACCAAACATGTGTTTTTATTATTCTAACTTTAATTACGCAAATTGGTGGAATAATTTATCTGATAAGTTTGATTATTACTAAAAAATGGAATAAAAAACCAAAATTTAAAACTGTAATAATTTTTATAAGCCTTTACCTATTTTCCACTTTATTAATTGTTCCTTTCATTGCTCCAATTTTTGGACGGGAAGAGGTAAGGCATTCAAAAAAAATAAAACCAACCAACTATATGACTGTTTTGTTAAATAGAAATTATGTAAAGCCTAAGTTGAATAATTTATTAAACGAAACAGAGAAACAACTCAATGGAACAAATATTGAAATTCACTATTTAGATGCTAACTTTCCTTTCATTAATAAATTTCCTTTGCTTCCTCATTTGAGCCATAATGATGGAAATAAAATAGATTTAAGTTTAATTTATGAAACTCAAAAAGGAGTTATAACAAATAAGCAAAAATCTGTGAGTGGTTATGGACAATTTGAAGAACCAAAACAAAATGAATATAACCAAATTGACAAATGCTTAAAACGTGGATATTTTCAATATGATTATCCTAAATATTTAACTTTTGGGAAAATCAATGAGGAGTTAAAATTCTCAAAAACAGGAACAAAAAAACTTATACAAAGCATTTTAAACAATAAAGATTTAGGGAAATTATTTATAGAACCTCATTTAAAAAACCGAATGAATTTAAAAGATAGTAGAATAAGATATCACGGTTGTAGAGCGGTAAGACACGATGACCATATTCACATACAACTAAAATAACGAACGCACAAAATAGTATATAAGCAATAACGGTTGAGTTGTTTAACTCAAAGTTTGTGCATTTTTATTCGCTACTGCTTATACACTAGACCGTTATCTGCTATTAAAATAAACGAGCTTTAAAATGAAAGAGAAAAATATAGACAAAATTATTATATTAATTACGATTAGTATTGCTTTTTTAGGTATTTCGTGCCAAACAACAAAACCAATTACAAAGGAATATTTAGTTGGTAAAAAATTTGAACAAGATGTTTTTATAGGAATTATGGGAGTTAATTATTTAACATTTATTGATAATGAAAAAATACATTATGTTATACACGATAAACGAGATTATGGGTATAACGGAACTTATACATTAGAAAATAAAGACAAAAAACAATATATCAAAATAAGTAATATTGAAAAATTTGGGTTTCAATTTGATGCGTTAGAAGGTTACGATAAAGATTATGTAATGATAGAAGTTAAAAGCCCTACTAAATTGAAGGTGCTTCATTCTGGTATGATTTTTAAACTTTCTGAAAAGAAAAAATAAGAATAAAGAAACAGCAGATAACAAGGTATATAAGCAATAACGGTTTAGTTGCTAAAATCTAAATTTTTGTCTTTTTTATCCTCTACTATTCATACACCTAACCCGTTAGCAGCGAGTTTGGAAAGGCCGTAAAACTTTCAAACAAAAAGGAAAAATATGAAAGAAAAGAAAGAGTTTATACCCGCTTTAGGATACAACTGGTTGACAAGTTTTTACGACTTAACAATCAAGTTGACTATGCCTGAAAAAAAATTTAGAACATTGTTGATTGACGAATTAGACCCACAGAACGGTGAAACGATTTTAGAGTTTGGCTATGGTACAGGACAAAATATCATTCTTGCACATCAACGTAACGAAAAAACAGAACTGAAAGGACTCGATATTGACCCAAAAGTGAAAGCCATTGCAGAAGGTAAAATAAATAAACTCGGTTTAAACATTAATCTTGACCTTTATGACGGCGTTACATTTCCTTATGCCGACAACACCTTTGACAAGGTTTTTAGCTCATTGGTCTTTCACCAACTTGACCAAGACACCAAGCTGTCGTCATTAAAAGAAATTTACAGAGTATTAAAACCCGACGGAGAGTTAATTGTCGGCGATTGGGGAAAAGCGAAAAACAAAATAATGAGACTTACCTTTTATTTCGTTCAACTCCTTGACGGTTTTAAAACAACAGATGACAATGTAAAAGGACTTCTGCCAAAGTTTATTGAGCAAGCTGGTTTTCGCAACGTCACAGAAGTAGGTCTTATCAATACAAAAATCGGCACCTATTCTTATTATCAAGCAACAAAATAAGCAGGAACAATATGATTTGAGGGCAATCAAACCGCTAAGTAAATAAACCAGCCGCTAACAATGTATAATGTATATAAATAATAGAAGTCTAAACGATAAAACGAAAGTATAAACATATAACAAAGGTCAAGGCAAAACCAAACGGCTGTATACAAATAAGGCTTTCAAAAATCATTCATACACAAGTTTATTTAACACATCCAACACCATATCCAAATGCTCGAGACTGTCAAGCAAACTGTGTAAGTTTTAAAATTAAACATACTGAGAAAGTCTATCCTCAAACTCAATCATAAAGCGATTGAGAGCTAACTTCCAA